>Ga0335069_10007658_pt1 | contig 15565 bp, 15 predicted proteins | sample Lox_Sample_11_FD_206714 | JGI IMG/M metagenome (GOLD analysis project Ga0335069, IMG submission 206714) | Soil microbial communities from Loxahatchee National Wildlife Refuge, Florida, United States - Lox_Sample_1.1 | ecosystem: Environmental > Terrestrial > Soil > Wetlands | place: USA... | reverse complement strand
TCTTACGGCGAATTTCTCGCAAGGTTCCTGCACGCTCACCAAGATTCAAGAACCGCAGCTGCAATCCAGGCGCATTTATCTTTGGTCTGCATGATTTGAGTGCTGCTGCAAAAGAACAGCCGAACACTGCAACAGCTTAATTATTGCCATCGTGTCTGATAACAGATATTCTGTATACAAGATCAGGCTGTGAGCGTGCGGCCTGTGGAAAAAGGGGCCCCGAAATCCCAAGCGGCACTTCCCTCACGAGTTAGCTACATTTTGTAGCGGCCCATGTCCTCGTCGTTGAGCCCTTCGAGCCAGCTGCGGAGCTGCTCGGCAGTTGGACCTTCGGGTGGTCCGGAGGTATTCAACTTCGCCGATTGCATGACTTGCTCCGAGACAAAAATTGGGCAGTCAGCGCGCAACGCCAGGGCGATCGCATCCGATGGCCGCGCGTCCACGGTAATGGCCTCGTCTTCCTGGCGCATCCAGAGGACCGCGAAGAATGTATCGTCGCGAAGTTCTGTGATGACTATCTTTTCAAGCGTCCCATTCAAGTGATGGATGAGATTCTTGGCCAGATCATGGGTCATCGGGCGGGGGGCGGCCAACTTCTCAATCTCGATCGCGATGGCCTGTGCCTCGGAGATTCCCACCCAGATCGGCATGACAACCTCCGATGCGATGTCCTTCAGGACCACGATCGGCATGTTGGTTGCTGGATCCATCATCAGCCCGCGAATCCGAACCTCAACGTCCATGGCGTCTCCTCCAATCACGTCCGATTAGACGGCCTCTCCAACGAGACTGTTGGGAAAGGCAGCCGTTATTTTCACCTGGATGTAGCTGCCGGGCGCGGGAGCGATCGGCTGTGCGCAGGTGAAATTGACGGGTTTGTTTTGGCTGCTCCGGCCTGCGATCTGCCCTCTGGCCGAGTTCGGATTTTCGACCATTACTTCCATAATTTGCCCTATGTGCTTTGAATAATTGACCCTCTGGATTTCTCTCTGCCGGTCCAGTACGAGCTGCAGCCGTTTTGCTTTCTCCTGCTCAGAGATCGAATCGATCATCGTCAACGCAGGAGTGTTCGGACGCGCTGAGTACTTGAATCCGAAGACGCAATCGTACTGCACTTCCTCAAGCAGGTCCATCGTCTCGATGAAATCGTCTGGGGTTTCGCCTGGGAAGCCAACGATAATGTCGGTCGAAAGCGAAATTTGCCTCCTGGAGGACTTAATCCAGGAAATCCGCTCCAGATACCACTCCCGGGTATACTCGCGCGCCATCATCTTGAGAATCCGGGACGAACCCGACTGGACGGGCAGGTGGACATGATCACAAAGTGTGGGCACAGCGTCGATGGCTTCGACGATGTCTTGCGTGAAATCCCGGGGGTGGCTTGTGGTGAATCGGACGCGCCGAATGCCCGGAACCTGACCGACAGCAGCCAGTAACTCGGCAAAGCTCGACTTCCCTTCCGGATCCCGATAGCTGTTGACGTTCTGGCCGAGTAACTGGATCTCAGTGTATCCCTGATCGGCGATACGTCGTGCTTCGGCCAACACGGATGCGGATCCTCTGCTTCTCTCTTTGCCGCGGGTGTATGGAACGACGCAGTAGGAGCAGAACTTGTCGCATCCTTCGATGATGGTGATGTAGCCGCGATACGGATTCTGGCGCGCGGTGAATTCGGTCTCGAAGGTCTCGTCGGTTTGACGGTCATCGAGACCCGTGATGCGTGACTCCCCTGCTTCAAGGCGCGTCAACATTTCAGGGAGCTTGCGATAGGATGCCGAGCCGGAGACGAGCGAGACGTAGGGCGCCCGATCGAAGATCCTGTCCCCTTCCTGCTGGGCGACGCAACCGAGAACGCCGAAACGCTTGCCGGCTTTGTGGAAGCGCTTGTAGTCGTTAAGGCGATGGAAGACCTTCTGCTCAGCTTTGTCGCGAATGGAGCAGGTGTTATAGAGGATCAGGCCGGCCTCTTCTTCGGATTCGACCTGCCGATAGCCCTGCTGCTGGAGTGTGCCGATGACCTTTTCCGAATCGTGCGCATTCATCTGGCAACCGAAGGTCTCTAAATAGAAGGTTTTCTCGGTTGTCATAACAAATTCGAGTATACCGTGCACTTGGTCGATCCAAATCTGCGCCTGTTCGGCAGCGGACAGCAAAGCATGAAATCGAACAGCGCGGCACAAGATTCTACTGCCCATCGCGCACTGGAATCTATGAGTTACAGCGGCAGCGAATGGCGTACGCCGTGCAGGTTTAAGGCGGATCCCTGGAGGACGAGACGATGCCGCTCGATGTGCGAGGATTGTCGCCACTGCTCAGCGTTTTCGACATGCGCAAGGCAATCCACTTTTACCGCGGGTTGCTTGGTTTCACAGTTACGGAGACCTCTCCCTCCCTTTCCAATGATCCCGATCATGTGAACTGGGCGACGCTCCAGCTCAATGACGCGACGCTCATGTTGAATACCGCGTACGATCCGGAAGACCAGCCGGCGGCGCCCGATGCCGCTCGCTGGGCGGCGCATGGAGATACCTGCATTTACTTCGGCTGTCCCGATGTAGACGGCGCATACAACGTCCTACGCGGCAGAGGTCTCGATCTGAATCCGCCCAAGATTGCACCTTACGGCATGAAGCAGCTCTACCTCAACGATCCAGACGGCTATGGGCTGTGCTTTCAGTGGCGGGCCTGAACGAGCGACAAATCAGGCAAAGGAGCGAATGATGAGAACGATTCTGCAGGACCTGCGCTATGCGTTTCGCCAGCTCGTCAAGCTGCCGGGATTCACACTCACTGCCGTCGGCTCCCTCGCACTCGGCATTGGCGCAACGACGGCTGTCTTCAGCGTGGTCTACGCAATCCTGATGGACCCGTATCCCTACAAAGCGCCGGACCGAATGGTCCATATGCGGCTGATGATGCCCGATGGAAACCTGCGCTATTTCGGTGTCACGGGGAGCCAGTGGCGGGAGCTTCGCAAGTCGCCCGTGGTCGAAGACACCTTCCTCGAGGACGACTGGAACTTGACGGTGACGGGTAGCGACGTTCCGGAGGATGTCCAGGGAGTTTACCTCTCGGCCAATGGATTCGACTTTCTTGGTGTGCCTGCCCTACTGGGCCGCGGCCTCCAACCCTCCGATGCAACAGATGGCCAGGATCCGCTGCCAGTCGCGGTTCTGGGCTACAAGTTCTGGCGGCGCCATTTCCATGCGGACCCCACGGTGATCGGAAAGACCATGCAGCTGGTCCGAAAGAATTACACCATTGTGGGTGTGGCTGCACCACGCTTCACCTGGGGCGATGGCGATGTGTATCTCCCTCTAAAGATCACCCAGGATCAGGCGAGAAGCTATTACGCAGGAGTACGGCTCAAGCCGGGAATCAGCCATGCGCAAGCGGACGCAGCACTGCAGCCGCTCATCTCGGCGTTTGCGTCAGAGACGCCGACACATTTTCCTCACGAAGCTCTGCGAACCCATGTCGTCGGTTTGAATGAGGACTTTTTGAAGCAACTGGGGGGAACACTGTACCTGTTGTTTGGCTCGGTCGCGCTGCTGCTTCTGATTGGCTGCGGAAATGTATCGATCCTGCTGCTCGCGCGTGCTACCGGTCGACAGCATGAGTTCGCCCTGCGTTCGGCCATCGGCGCGAGCCGCCCACGCATCATCCGCCAACTCCTGACCGAAGCGTTGCTGCTTTCGCTTACGGGAGCGGGCGTCGGCCTTGTGCTTGCCTACAAGTCGCTCCACGTCATCGTCGCTAATCTGCCCGAATACTCCTTCCCTCACGAAGCCTCGATTCAAATCAACCTGCCGGTGCTCATATTCTGTGTCGTCGCGGCGGTTGCCACCGGGGTGTTATTCGGCCTCTGGCCGGCGCTGCAACTGTCACGTCCGGAAGTCAGCCAGATGATGCAGTCAAACACACGGAAGACGACGCCGGATGTAAAAGGCCGCAAAATCCACGGTGCACTGATCGGCGCACAGATTGCGCTGACTCTGCTTATGCTCGCAGGGGCCGGCGCGGCAATTGAGGGGTTTCTGCACGTGGCGCATCGGCCTCTCGGCTATGACCCGCACAATGTGATGTCGGTTGGAATCCCAATTCATGATGGGACATACAAGACCTGGCCTGAGCGCGCCGCCTACTTCGAGAAACTCTACTCGACGGCGGGCTCAGTGCCCGGTGCAACGATGACCGCGATTTCGAGCAACGCCACACCTCCCTCGAACGGATTCCAGACCAAGTTCGAGATTGTCGGCAATCCATCGAGCGAAGAGCAATCATTACGGGTGAACCTTGTAAGCTCAACCTACTTCCCCATTCTCAGGATTCCCCTTGTGCGGGGCCGGATCTGGGACGACTCCGAGAGTCATCGTGGTGCTCGGCTTGCCGTGGTCAACCAGACGCTCGCGCACCAATACTTCCCCAAGGGAGACGCGGTCGGGCATACCATTCGTCTGCCCGAAGTGAAGGAACAGCCGCCCTTTTTGCTTCTCGCTCCTGGTTATCAAGACGGACTTTTGATTGTGGGTATCGTCGCGGACAAGCTCGACGACGGCTTAGCCAAGCCCGTGCTCCCGGAAGTATTTGTTCCGTACACGTTTGCCATGGGCATGTACACGCAGATTCTTGTCCGGTCCGAGGTTCCGCCGCTTTCCCTTCTCCACGCGGTTCAGCTGAAGGTGAACTCTGTCGATCACGATCAGCAGACCAACGGCGATGTACGCGACCTGGAACACTGGATCACGCGGGAACCGGAATGGGCCCGAGGGCAGCTCGTCTCGTGGCTCTTCGGCTCGTTCGCGGGCCTTGCGCTGGCGCTGGCGGCCGTCGGGCTCTACAGCGTTGTCTCGTACACGGTAGTGCAACGAACCAATGAGTTCGGAATTCGCATTGCGCTCGGCGCGCAGCGGGGTCACGTCCTGAGCATCGTCTTTCATTCGATGCTGCTCAGCGTCGGATCAGGGATTCTCGCAGGTCTTGCTCTAACGCTCGCTCTGAATAGGGTTCTCGCGAGCTGGGATGCCGAGAGCTCGCGCGATCCCCTGCTGCTCTTGGCGGCTACGGTCGTGCTTGCCGGGACCGCCGTATTCGCGTGCTTGCTCCCTGCGCAACGAGCGGCCGGACTTGATCCGATGAAAGCGATTCGTTACGAGTAGCTGTGCGCCCGCGTCCTCCTTAGCGCAGCCCTGTGTGGAGATAGGCCAACAAGGCCTGCATCTGTTGCTGAGTAAACCGCCCTGCAAAGGAAGGCATCATTCCCTTCCCTGAGAGAACGACTTTGGCGACTTCGTCATCCGTGGCCGGAGATCCACTGGGAAGCGTGCTGCGCGCAAAGACGTGGTGCAGATCCGGAGGGACCTTCTTCAGGCCAAGATCGTTGTCCTCATGGCAATGCGCGCAGCGCACTGCGTAGAGGTGCTTCCCCTCCTGTTCTTGTTGGGTGAGCTCCGGCTTGTGACAGCCGATCGGCACCGCGCTCCAAATCAGGGCTCCAAGCACTGTGAGCTTGAAACCCAAAAGGTGAGCCGGGCCCCTTGCGATGCAGCTCCCCGTGAAGCCTCTCGTGCAGCATCCCATGTCCTGAATCTAGCAGCTGGCCTTGTCAGGCAGCTCCGCTATGCTGGGAACATGATCCTGCCCACGCTGGACCAGATTGAGGATGCCCAGGCGATTGTCTACCGGTCGATGCCGCCGACTCCGCAATACAGCTGGCCTTTGATCAATCAACGGCTCGGTTTGGAGGCCTGGGTCAAGCACGAGAACCATACCCCTGTTGGCGCGTTCAAGCTGCGTGGGGCGCTGGTGTATCTCGAATGGTTGAAACGAACGGAATCCGGTCTGGTGGGGGTGGTGGCCGCAACTCGCGGCAATCATGGGCAGGGCGTCGGCATGGCGGCGAAGCTGCTCGGGCTGAAGGCCGCGATCGTGGTTCCCAAGGGCAATAGCATCGAGAAAAATCTGGCAATGAGAGCGCTGGAAGTCGAACTGATCGAGTTCGGATATGACTTTCAGGAGTCGCTTGTCTATGCGCGTACACTCGCCGGCAATCGCGATTGGGCAATGATTGACTCTTTTCATCAGCGTCTCGTGATGGGGACGAGCACGTATGCACTGGAGTTCTTCCGGGGCGCACCGAAGCTCGACGCAATCTACGTGCCGATCGGTCTCGGATCTTCGATCTGTGGGGTTGCGGCAGTGCGGAACGCGCTCGATCTCAACACGGAGATCGTGGGTGTGGTCGCTTCCCAGTCTCCTTCCTACGCATTGAGTTTTCGGCAAAAGACGATCGTCGAGGCACCCGCCGGCACTGCGATTGCCGATGGCCTGGCCTGCCGCACGCCGCATCCCACCGCGATGGACGTGATCTGGAAGAACGTCAGCCGCGTCGTCGAGGTATCCGATGTCGAGATAGCGGAAGCGATGCGCGCCTACTATCAGGACACGCATAACGTTGCCGAGGGAGCAGCCGCGGCGCCGCTTGCTGCGGCCATGCGCGAATCGTCGGCGATGCAAGGCAAGCGAATCGGGCTGGTGCTCACAGGATCCAATGTGGACTCGGGCGTCCTTGCGCGGGTTCTTACCGGGAGCTTTGGGCAATGAGGCATCCGCGTACAGAGGGCCTGGTTCCCTTCGCACACACCGCGCAAAACCGTTGCTTCGGTTGTGGGCAGGCGAACGCAAGCGGGCTGAAGCTCGAGTTTCTGCTCGCACCGGATGGCGCTGTGGTGTGTGAGACGACCGTATCCGATCTTTTTGAGGGCCACCCCGGCTATCTTCATGGCGGGATCATCGCAACCTTGCTCGATGAATCGATGAGCAAGGCCGTGCGAGCCAAGGGACTGACTGCCATGACACGGCATCTCGAGGTCGATTATCGGCGTCCTGTTCCCTCCAAAGCAAAAATCCGAATCGAAGGCAGCGTTACGCGCAGCGAAGGACGCAAGCACTGGGCCGAGGCGCAGATCTTCGATCACGGGGGATCCGCCCTGGCGCACGCGAAAGGTCTGTTCGTCGAAGTGAAGCCTCAGTGAGGGCACCAACCTCTTCCGATCCCGATTCCAAACACCTGCCCAGCTCTGGCCTATTCAGTTGTCTGGTCAGGGCTTAAGGCTCTTGTAAAGGCTCAAATCAACGGCCTCTTCAGGCGTCGTTTGAACGCTGGGTGTTGACATTGTGGAGACTCCTGTCATCAAACTGTTTAGATTCGCTTTTTGTTCGCTATAATGGCGTGCGTATGGCAATTACCCGTCGACAAAAAGAAGTCTTGGATTTTCTTGAGACCTTCTTCGCGCGCAACGGCTATTCCCCTTCGTTCGAAGAGATCGCCCGTGGAATGGCCTTGAAGAGTCTGGCGACAGTGCACAAGCACATCTCCAACCTGGAGAAGAAAGGGCTGCTCAATCGCGTCCACAATCGGAGCCGCTCGATCGACGTGCTTCCACCTGGAACGCGCACCCGTACGACAGACCGTCTTCCCCTTGCGGGCAGGATCGCTGCCGGACTTCCCGTAGAAACGGCAGAGAGCATGGAGAGCATTTCGCTGCACGACGTTGTCGGAAACCGCGATGTGTTCGCCTTGGAGGTTCGAGGCGATTCGATGCGCGATGAGCACATCATCAACGGCGACTACGTGCTGGTTGAAAAGACGCGCACTGCGCGCCAAGGAGAGATTGTTGTTGCCCTCGTACGCGGCGCGGAGACGACTCTCAAGCGTTTTTACCCGGAAGGCCAGATGGTCCGGCTGCAGCCGGCCAATGTAGAAATGGATCCGATCTACGTTCCGGCTGCTCAAGTGGCCATTCAGGGGCGCGTCTTGGGCGTTCTCCGAAGGTATCGCTGACGACTCGATTCAAGAATCGGCAGAGGGGGAGAGTCACCTCTCCACCCCTGCCACACCACCGGACAAGCGGGTCCGCATCCGGCGGTTCGGAGGATTGAGCTAGGTTGCGATCAACATCCGCGGAAGTTCTCGCGAATCGAAGTAGGCAGGCGGAAAAGCGACGTTCATTGCGGGACTGTTAGCTATACGCCATGGCCCTCGAGGATTCCCCGCAGAGTGCGCCGCCAGGTCCCTTTTGACACCACGCTCGCATAGTTTCCTGTACCGCATCCTCGCTTCCACTGCTTCCAGATCACCGCCCGCAGCCTGCGCCGCAACCATTGATCCAGAGTCCCCAGCACTGACGGTGTCTGGCAAAAGCCGAAGTAGGCTCTCCACCCTCGCCGGTAGGCCTCTTATCCGGTTCTTGTCCATCGGCTCGCGTCTTTGCTCCACCCTTCCTTCAGACCCCGCCTCGCGGTGACGCCCCTGGCTTCGCGATCACTTCTCCCCATCAGGACGTGAAGAGCACTTACACCTCCAAGCCGTTGAACATGTTCGGCACACACAGAGAAGCCCGGCCAACAGCCGGGCTTCGTTCTTGCGCGCATCAGGCACAGGCGCCGCTTGCTCAGGCCAGCAGGCGTTGCACCTTCTCTTCAATCACGTTCTGAGGAACGTATCCTACGACCTGATCGGCGACCTTGCCCCCCTTGAAAAACAACAGGGTCGGGATCCCCCGAATTCCGTAACGAGAAGGCGTGGCGCCATTCTCGTCCACATTCATCTTCGCAACCTTCAACTTGCCTGTGTAGTTTGTGGCCACGCTGTCGACCATCGGAGCAATTGCTCGACAAGGTCCGCACCATACTGCCCAAAAATCCACCAAGACAGGCTGCTCGCTGCGGAGCACCTCCTGATCAAAAGTGGCATCACTCACTTCCAAAATCCCAGCTCCCGCCATGATCCTCCTTGCGTCGATTCTCAACTAGTCTAATCGAATCCGCCCAGAGCTTAAGATGCGCGTAACTCTGAATCGTCGCAGGGAGAACACCGGATAACAAATCGGTTGACCGAGTATTCCCCTGGGACGAGGGCCGAGAATCCGGTGGAATTGGTGGGCATCAAAATAGAAGCGCCCGGATCCCAGTAAGGATCACGGGCGCTAGAGCAGCCCTCCCCCAGAACTGCCCACGCAGCGACTGTAGGTGTTCCAGGCCGGAAGCGCAAGTAAACTTAGGTAATACGAGGAGTAATCACCAGCTGGTGATTGGCAAGAAAGACAACCACACTCGACAGGTGATTGCACGGGATATAACTACCGACCGGAGCCGGGGTTACGGCGACTTATTGTCAGATAGCGTACGTTACCGTGCAGACGGTACGGCTCGGCACTGCGTGTCCCGGCGGGGCTCAAACCTGCACACCAAAAGCTCTGGTTCTTCGGGACCTCGAACGGCATCGCAAATGGCTTGCGAAGCACTTGCGACGCTGGTCTCTCCATCGACGACCACAAGAACAGCTGGTCCGGCGCCACTGAGCGACACTCCAAGGATGCCGTGCTGACCGGCCAGTGGCAGAAGGGGTGCGAGTAACGGGCACATGGCAGAACGGTACGGCTGATGAACCCGGTCGCTCATGGCAGATCGAAGGAGATCTCCCCTACTCTGGGCGAAGGCCAACCCGAGAAGCGACGCAGCCTGGATGTTGGCCACGATGTCGAGCCGCGTATAGGTGTCCGGCAGTACCGCTCGAGCCTGGCTCGTGGGCAATGGAGTTCGAGGCAGCACAACGATAGCCCGCCACTCGGTCGGCGGATTCACGCCCGCCACATGCACGGTGCCCCCCTCGCTTGCTGCTGCAACAAATCCCCCGAGCCAGCAGGCGGCGACGTTGTCTGGATGCCCTTCCAAACGGGAGGCGGTTTCGAGGATCTGGTCCGATCCCCAACCGAGCTGTCCGAAGTGCACGGCCAGCGCCACCCCGGCGAGTCTGCCTGCGGCGGACGAGCCACAGCCCATCCCGAGCGGAATGCCGTTCGCCATGCGAAGAGAAAGCGGCACGACGGGTCTGCCTTCCTTGATCAACAAATCCTCGTACACGCCAACAATGAGGTTGTTCTCAAGCTGCGCGCAGCGGGCTCGATCCCTGCCGGTGGCTTCAATGGAGAATTGGACGGCCGGGATTGCTTCGATCTCGAGATGAAAATCGAGTGCCACGGCGACGGCATCGAATCCGGACCCAAGATTTGCGGATGTGGCCGGCAGCCGGAGCCGGAGGCTCCCAGGTCGATGGCTCATCCCGCGCTACCTCTCATTGCGGAGACAACGGCGGCGGGATTGGCATCCACAGTGACTGCGTTGCGTCGCAGCGCCTCAATCTCGGAACCATAGCGACCGACTTCCTCATCTCGCAGCAGCGTACCGCGGTGAAAGTCGATGGTGTAGTCCGCGTCTTTGAGTGTGTGGCCCGTCAGGACCAGTACGACGGTCTCGCCGGAACCGATTTTGGCTTCGGCTTGCAGTTTCTTCAGTCCCGCGAGAGTGACAGCCGAGGCCGGTTCGCAACCGAGGCCTTCAGCTCCAAGCTCCGCTTTGGCGATTGCGATCTCCGCTTCGGTAACGTCCAGACACCAGCCGTCGCTGTCCTGAATCACGCGAACGGCCTTGCGCCAGGATGCAGGATTGCCGATGCGAATCGCGGTCGCGCGGGTGTGCGCCTCCACAGGCTCGAGTTCCTTGCCATGGTTGGCTGCAAAGCTGCGGACAAGGGGATTGGCCCCCTCGGCCTGAATCACAGAGATTCTGGGCATACGCGCCACAAGGCCCAACTCGCGCAGTTCGCGAAATCCCTTGCCCAGTGCGGAACTGTTGGCAAGGTTGCCGCCGGGCACAATGAGATGGTCGGGCACGTTCCAGTCAAGGGCCTCGGCGATCTCGAAGGCGGGTGTCTTTTGCCCCTCCACCCGGTAGGGATTCACTGAGTTGAGCAGGTAGACCGGCTCCTGCCGCACAATCTCGGCCAGCACCCTTACGCAGCCGTCGAAGTCCGTCTTGAGCTGGCATGTTACTGCGCCATAGTCCAGGGCTTGCGAGAGCTTGCCCCAGGCGATCTTGCCTTCCGGGATGAGCACGAGGCTCCGCAACCCGGCACGCGCCGCGTAAGCTGCCATCGCGGCCGACGTATTGCCCGTGGAAGCACAGGCGACCCACTCGAAACCACGCTCTTTGGCGATGCTCAACGCGGCGGTCATCCCTGTATCCTTGAACGACCCGGTCGGGTTCAAGCCCTGATGTTTGGCGAAGAGCTGGTCGATGCCGAGACGGTTGGACGCACGCGTAAGCGGATAAAGGGGCGTGTTGCCCTCTCGCAGGGTAACTGCGTTTCCGTAGTTTTCAAGAATGGGCAACAGTTCGCGATAGCGCCAGACGCCAGACTGATCCAGGGCTTCAGAGGAGCAGCGCCGCTCCCGCCACAGCCATTTCAGAGCGCCTGGATTGGGGCGGTTCGTTCCAGTGCGCAGGCTCCAGCCGGCATATTCGACCTCAAAGAGGTCTCCACACTGAGCACAGCGAAAATCAGGCTGCGCATCGGATCCAGCGATCCGATCTCCGCACCCGAAGCAACGAAGTTGATGCAGGTTGTCGTTCATCCCTGGTGTTAGCCTACCAGCGTGAGGCGGCTCTTGCCTGCCGCCATGGAGGAAACCTCAGAGTGTCTCGCAGTATGCTTTTGCTTACCGCAGCAGCTTTTGGCGCGAGCGCGCTCTGGGCTCAAAAGCCGCTCCGGATTGCGGCGGCAACCGATCTCGAGCCAGTGCTTCCTCCAATTCTTCTCCAGTTTCATCAAACAACCGGCATCGAGGCAGAGGCGACCTACCAGGCATCGGCTGTCCTCACGACGCAGATACAGAACGGCGCCCCCTTCGACCTATTTCTGTCCGCCGACCTGAGTCATCCCAAACGTCTGATTGATGCGGGTCTGGCGGATGCGGCGGGTTCCGCTGATTCTTCGACTCCGATCACGTATGCCAAGGGCACGCTGGTTCTGTGGACGCGGAACGATTCCGCCTTTCCGCATCCCTCACTCGCACTTCTGCACAACCCGGCATTGAAACGCCTCGCGATCGCCAACCCGGTGCAGGCACCGTATGGCCGGGCCGCAGTGGCCGCCCTTACCAGCTTGAAACTCTACGAGAGCCTGCAGCCGCGTATTGTGACGGCTGAAAACATCGCCCAGGCTGCCCAGTTTGTCGACTCAGGCAATGCGGACGCAGGGCTGATCTCCATGACGTCGGCACTGACGCCGCGGCTGACCGCAAGCGGTTCGTATTTCGTGATTCCCCATGATCTTTATCCGCCTATCGAGCAGGGCGCCGTGATCGTGAGTCGCACAGCCCAGCGTGCTGCGGTGCATAAACTCCTTGATTTTCTCCTTTCGCCGGCGGTTCAAGCACAACTCGCCAAGAGTGGGCTCACACCGGTGAAATGAACGATGGACTGGCAAGCACTCACACTCACCCTTCGACTGGCAAGCATCACCACGGTGGTCCTGCTCGCGATCGCAGTACCTCTGGCCACTCTGCTCGTTCTTGGCCGTAGCCGGTGGCTCGCATTTCTTGAGGCGATTGCCACTTTGCCGCTTGTCCTTCCGCCGACCGTCCTCGGATTCTTCCTTCTGGTTCTGCTGGGGCCTCGCACTGGGTTTGGCCGCGCGATCACCGCCATGCTGGGCCATCCCCTGGCCTTCTCCTTCTCAGGTCTGGTTGTGGGATCCGTCATCTATAGCTTGCCCTTTGCGGTGCAGCCGCTTGTCGCCGGCTTCAGTGCAGTCGATCAGCCGCTCATCGATGCAGCGCGCCTGCTGGGCGCGGGATCGGCGCGCCTGGTTCTGACTCTTCTCATCCCGCTGGCGAGGCGTTCGCTTGTCGCTGCGGCAATTCTGACATTTCTCCATACGGTCGGAGAGTTTGGTGTGGTCCTCATGCTGGGCGGTGACATTCCCGGCGCAACGCGGACGCTTTCGATCCTGCTCTACAACCAGGTGGAGAACTTTGATTACGCTGCGGCCGGAAGAACGGCCGCTATTCTGCTGGCATTGAGCATTGCAGCCCTCGCCGCCATCTACGCCGGCAGCCGGCGGCGCGGAGGCCGCCATGCTTGAGTTCGCACTCGACGCGCATCGCGGGCATTTCCACTTGGAAGCGAAGGGTCGATTCGACTCCTCATGGACCGTGGTCTTCGGTCCCTCCGGTGCAGGCAAGAGCACCTTCCTTCGCCTGCTTGCGGGGCTTGACAGGCCCGACAGAGGCAGCGTTGCGCTCGATGGCGAAACCTGGACGGACACGGCACGTGACATATTCCAGAAACCGGGCCGCCGAAGCGTTGGGCTTGTTTCTCAACAGCCCGCCCTCTTCCCTCATATGAGTGTTGCAGCGAATGTGGGCTATGGACTTGCCGGATTCGACCGACACCAACGGGACGCGCGCATTCTGGAGATGCTCGCCGTTGTCGATGCGCGAGAACTTGCCGAGCGCCGTCCGCGCGATCTCTCTGGAGGTGAGGCACAGCGAGTTGCGCTTGCCCGCGCTCTTGCCGTCTCTCCGCGCCTCATGCTTCTTGACGAGCCGTTCTCTGCCCTGGATGGCGCTGCCAGTGACGCGCTTTTGTCGCGCCTTAAGTCATGGCTTGGTGAGCGGCGGATCCTGACGGTCCTCGTCACACACGATGCGACGGACGCGTATGCATCGGATGCTGAGGTTGCGTTGTTTCTAGAGGGAAGGATCGCCGGCGTTGGCCCTGCAGAAGCGGTCCTCCAAACGGAACGCCAGAGGATCCTCAGCAGGCTTGGGGACGGTTAGGGTTCGAATCCAAGCAGGATTGGTTCTTTCTCGAGCTGAATCCCGAAGCGCGCTTCCACTGTGGAAGCGATCTCGGAGGCGAGCGCGAGGATTTCGGCGGCCCTGGCGCCGCCCCGATTGATGAGCGCGAGTGTATGGCGCGAGGAGATGCCGGCGTGGCCTTGCACGAATCCCTTGGCGAAGCCGGCTTGCTCGATGAGCCACGCAGCGGGGACCTTCACGAACGCAGGCCCCGCATCCTGTCCCGCAGGAAAGACGGGCGGTTCTACAGCAGCTGATTCGCGGATCCGCTGCAACACTTCCCTACTCACAACCGGGTTTTTGAAGAAACTTCCTGCACTCCGGCAGTCGGGATCGCCCTCGACGAGTAACATCCCCTTCGAGCGACGAATGCGGCGGACGGTCTGGGCGACGTCGGCGAGACCCGGTGCAGGCCTATCGTCGAATTCGCGCTGGAGGTCCGCATACCGCAGAGAGGGCGCGCCGCCCGGTGAAAGGCGATAATCGACTCGGGTTACTACATACCGTCCCCGGTCACGTGTGTTGAACCGGCTGCGTCGATAGGCGAAACCACACTCGTCGGCAGATAGCTCGACGAAGCACCGTTCATGCAGGTCGTAGGCACGCACTCGCTCGATACAACATGCCACCTCTTGCCCATAGGCACCGACATTTTGGACCGGTGTACCGCCCACGGTTCCGGGGATTCCGGCGAGGCACTCCAGCCCCGCGCAGTCGTCAGCCACAGAGCGTTGTGCGAAGGAATCCCAGTCTTCTCCTGCGGCCACGCGATAGATTTGCTCAGGACCCTCGCGCATCCTTTCAATGCCCTTCAATACAATGTGCAGAACGAGCCCGTAAAATCCACGATCGGCAACCAGGAGATTGCTCCCCCCACCCAACACGAACAGCGGCACACGGTGCTCGTGTGCCCACGCTGTGGCCGCGACAATGTCCTCTTCGCTCCTGGCTTCAGCAAACCAGCGGGCGGGGCCGCCGATCCCAAAGGTCGTGTAAGCAGCGAGGGGCTTGTTTTCTTCCACGTACATTCGTACTCAAGGCTACACCGGCGGTTTCAGATAGAATGAGAGAGGCGATTCCCCGCCGGAGGCATTCATGTATCCAGAACTAATGGTTATCCCCATGCGCGAAGAGCTTGTGCGCGCTGGGATCAAGGAGACTCGGACCGCAGAGGAAGTCGAGGCAGCACTGGCGCAGCCCGGAACCACGATGGTAGTTGTGAACTCCATTTGTGGATGTGCGGCAGGTAAGATGCGCCCGGGGGTACGTCTCGCTCTTGCCAGCGCAGCCAACAAACCCGATCAGTGCATTACGGTGTTTGCCGGTCAGGACCGCGAGGCCACAGAGCGTGCTCGCAGCTATTTTGATGGAAACCAGCCAACCTCGCCCGCAATCGCAATCCTTCGCGACGGCAAGCTGGCGTATCTTATGCAGCGCTTTGTTATTGAACAGGCGACAGCACAGCAGATCGCCGGTGAACTAGTCCGTGCATTCGACGAGTTCTGTGCCAAGACGACTGCTTAATCGCAATCGACGATCCGATACAACAACGGCCTCCTGTGGGAGGCCGTTCGGTCTTGATCTTCCGGGGTTTGCTCAGTCTCCTTCCGCAGCCTTCGGAAGTGCCTGCACCTTGCTGTGCTTCCGAGAGTAGCCAAAGTAGATGAAGAGGCCGATGATCAGCCACACGATCATGACGGTCCAAGTCACCGCGGAGAGTCTCGACATCAGGAACAGCGCGGAGATGATCCCAAGCAAGGGAACCACTGGCACGAGCGGAGTCTTGAAGGGCCTGTGCAGATCGGGATGACGCACACGCAAAACCCACACGCCGGCGCTCACGATCGTGAATGCCAGCAGCG
>Ga0335069_10007657_pt1 | contig 15566 bp, 13 predicted proteins | sample Lox_Sample_11_FD_206714 | JGI IMG/M metagenome (GOLD analysis project Ga0335069, IMG submission 206714) | Soil microbial communities from Loxahatchee National Wildlife Refuge, Florida, United States - Lox_Sample_1.1 | ecosystem: Environmental > Terrestrial > Soil > Wetlands | place: USA... | reverse complement strand
GGCTCGGTGGCTGAGCGGACTTACTCGGTTGTCGCAGACAAGTCATGATGTCTTGTCTCGGGATATCGAAGTCGAGGCACAGTGCGACGCGCGAAGGTCCCGGAGGGCTATATGCTGCATGCACCATGGTTGCATCAAGGAACCAGACCTCGCCCGGCCTCATATGCATTACATTTTGCCCCTCGGAATGCAAGCAAGAAGGTGTCGTACGGAGTGGCAGTTGCAGTCGAGTGGTCGATCTGTTGAATTCGATGAAGTCGACATGCGGGATGAGCAGGCCGTCGGTCTGTGTGAGTACGCGTATCCATCGAAGCCGGTCGAGGTAAAAAGTGTTCTCCACAAGCGCCAAGATGGCGGGAAGCGATTTGCCGAGCGGTGTCACAATCGCTGGGCTGCTTTGAGGCCGAAATTCATCATCGGTTTCATCTCCCGTGGCATTAGCTAGAACATGACTATGCCAGCGTCCGAAGCTGAATTCCGAGTAGGTGTCCCTGCCCACTAGGCGATCGACGGCCGCCAGGTCTGTGCGAATCGAGTCAGTATCGACGTTAACGGCGGCAATGCGTGTTGAATGCAAGTCATGAGGATGGGAAATCATCGGTTACCTCGTCTCATTGAGATGATCGGCTAAGGGTTGCTGGCAGTATCCGCGCGATGCCACCTGCATGGCTTTCATGACGTCCAGCTTCCGGCGGCAAGGGATTGTTGCATGCCTCCATCATGTGCGGGACAGCATCGATTGACCACACATATTTGTCCACAGGATGCTCACAGGATCGGGGCTTGATGTGAGTACAGCGTGATGCTCAGGGCCACGCCAGTGCTCCGAGTGAAACCTGCGCAAGAACATAATCACCGAGAAAAATAACCATGGTTGTTGTTCTTGCGTAGAACCGTAGACCGAATAAACATGACTACCGAACCAGTGGGGGCGGCTAGGTGCGATACAAGATGCCCGGTCATCGCCGGTTCGCTGGATCTATGAGTCTATGGAAGCAGTGGCTTTGCGCAGGCAGTGCGCTCACGGTGTACACATGGCGGAGCGGTACCAAGCTAAATTAGCAGCGGATCTACGGCTCAGCACACTGGAGCTTGCTGAGCCGAGGCTCGCATTGTTCCAGAGTGCGTTCGTACACTACGAACATCGGCGGTATGCATGTAGGTGGACCGTTGTGCAGAGGCGGAAGCGGGAGGGGCAGCCGTGGCGGAGCAATCTATTTCTTTCGCCAACCTGCTCAAACATAGGCGTACTGCCGCAGGCTTGACGCAAGAGGAACTAGCGGAAGCGGCTGGATTGAGCCCGCGTTCGATCAGCGATCTTGAACGCGGCGTCAATCGCACCGCCCGGCGAGACACAGCACGCCTCCTCGCGGATGCGCTGAGCCTTCAGGGTTCTGACAGGGCGGCGTTCGAGGCGGCGGCGCGCGGTAACCGCGCCGCCGCGCATCTCCTGCCGGGTGAGCGCAGTGGGCTGTCGGAAGCATCCGGAGTGGCGGTCGTGACTAGGGCCTTGCCTCGGGACACTGCCACCTTCGCGGGCCGTGAGCATGAGCTGGCTCAGCTTGTGCGGACGATAGGTAGTACAGCTATCGCCGCTAAACGCGTGGTGGCGATCCATGCGATTGACGGGATGGCAGGAATCGGCAAGACCACATTCGCGGTCCATGCTGCTCACCAACTCGCTTCTCGCTTCCCTGATGGGCAGATCTTCCTGCGCTGCATGGCCACACCCCTGGTCAGCGCCCAGCCGAGCCCGCCGACGCGCTAGCTACGTTGCTCCTGACACTTGGGGTCCCAGCCCAGCAAATCCCACCCGATATGGAAGCACGTGCCGGGTTGTGGCGGGACCGGATGTCGGGCAGGAGGGCGCTATTGGTTCTGGATGATGCGACTGGGAGCGATCAGGTCAGGCCACTGCTACCCGGCGCTTCAGGGACGCTGGTTCTAGTGACGAGTCGTCGCCGTCTTGCCGCCTTGCCAGAAGCTTTGCCGCTCACTCTGGATGTTCTCCGGCCAGGTCAGGCTAGCGAGCTTTTCGCCCGCCTTGTCGATCGTTCTGACGTGCAGGCGAGCGACAGCAGTGTCGCGGACCTGGCACAGTTGTGTGGCTACTTGCCGCTGGCAATAAGCCTGATGGCTGGTCAGCTCAAACATCATCGAACGTGGTCGCTAACCGACCTCAAGGCCAGACTCGTCTCAACCCATGATCGCCTTGCAGCCATTCGGGCCGAAGATTATTCTGTCGCCGCAGCGCTTGACCTTTCTTATGCGGATCTTGACGCCAACCAGCAGCGGTTTTTCAGGCTGCTTGGCCTGCAACCAGGAGCTGATATCGATGCCTATGCCGCTGCTGCACTTGCAGCGACCGAGCCAGCTATGGCCGAAAGAATGCTTGAAGACCTTTACACTCATCACCTGATCGATGAGCCGTCTCGAGGACGATATCGTTTCCATGACCTTATTCGTGAGCACGCCCGCTCGCTTGCTCTCGCGGACGAGCCTGCGGGCCGCAGTTCAGCCATAATTCGACTCCTCGACTACTATACACGCACTTCGAGGACTGCTGACCGCCATCTCGCCAGACGAACCGCGATAAACCTAGCCATTCCAACGGACAATCAGCTTGCGCGAATTCCCTTGCTAGCTACGCGCGGACAGTCAGTCATCTGGATGGAGGCTGAGCGGCTCAATCTGCACGCAGCTGTTAACTGCGCCGCACACGACAACTTGAGCAAGTACGCGATCGCGCTTCCGGTGGCTATGCATGGCTTCTTGCGGATTAACGGCCACTGGGGTCAAGCTCTGGCATTGCATGATATCGCCCTTGCTGCCGCGCGCCAAGAGGGCGACACACTTGGCGAGGCGGCAGCCCTTGCAAATATAGGCGACGTAAAGTACCTGATCGGAGATTATCAGGCCGCGACACAGAAGCTAACTATCGCGATGGAGCTTTTCCGCAGCCTCGGTAATAAGCTCGGAGAAGCGAATTGTCTTAGCACTTTGGGGATCGTGCGGCGGTTGACTGGCGACCCAACGTCCGCCATTACTAACCTGACCAATGCGCTGGAACTTTATCGCCTGCTGGGCGATCGACTCGGAGGGGCAATCGGCCTCAGTGAACTTGGCAACGCACAATATCTAGTCGGAGATCACGTGAAGGCTACGGCAAGCCTCCATGCAGCCTTGGAATTGCTACAAGATCTTAACGACCAGAACGGCCAAGCTGCCACGCTCATCTTTCTCGGTGTCGTACAGCGAGCAAACGGAGATCACTCATCGGCTGCTGAAAGCCTTACCCGCGCGCTTGCCCTATACCGCGAAACCGGTACCCCATGGGGGCAAGCCAACTTGTATCTCGCGCTCGGCGACTTGCAACGCGTGACCGGCGAGCTAATCTCAGCCTCTGCCAGCCTAACTAGAGCACTCCAGCTTTACAGAGACCTCGGCCACCGGAGCGGAGAAGCAGAGGCCCTTAATAGCTTGGGCGAGCTATCGCTTCTGTCATCGATGCATGATGAAGCACGCGCTAGATATGCGCAGGCCCTCGCGATCGCCAGTGACATCACCGCACCCCTTGAGGAGGCGCGCGCACTGGAAGGTCTCGGACGATGCGAGATCTGGGACGGCCGAGTCAAGGAGGGGACGGCTGCTCTGCGTCAGGCACTCGCAATTTACCGGAATGTCAGTTCGCCTCATAGTCAACGGATAATAGACACGCTCCGTGAACAAGCTGAGCAATCCTGACGAAGATGTCGTTGTCTCGAGCTGCACAGCTGCCTGATCCTCAGAGTGGTACCCCTGTGGTCCGAAGCTGTGAGCTTCCTGTGCGCGGCTACGTGTGGTGATGCTGCGCGAGCAGGCCCAAGGTGGAGTCATCGACCACTGAGGAAGGATCGTGCGGAATGCTTGAACTCGTAACCATCGCCCCCGTACCCATCTCAAGTGCTGACGCGGCAGGTCTGATCGCACAGCTAGACATGGAGCTAGCGCGCCTGTATCCCGATCTCAGGAATAGCCATTCCGAACTCACCCCTGAGCAGGTGAGTCCTGGCAGCGGCGTTTTTCTGATCGCGAGGACGGGCACTGAGCCCATTGGTTGCGGTGCCGTATGCAGGCTCAATCACTCCGCAGGAGAGATCAGGCGCATGTTCGTACTACCGGCTGCTCGAGGCGCAAGGGTCGGTCGCCGTCTTCTGGCTGAACTGGAGCAGTACGCCCGGCAAAGCGGCCTGAACCGTCTGACACTTGTCACAGGCGCGCGCCAGCCAGATGCGATCCGACTTTACGAACGCTCTGGTTACGTCCGCATTCCCAGTCCTCCAGAATATGCGGATACTCCGGTTAGGATCTGCATGGCAAAGGTACTCGATCGAGGTACATAACCCGTCCACAGAATAGCTATATACCTCGCTGAGTTGCGATAGCGGATAGCAATTCCGTGACTAGGCGGAGCCAAGGCGAGATACCGCAAAGGTAATAACAGGGGTCAGGTTGTGCTAATCGTTCCAGCCAAGAGGGAGCGTAGCCAGCGACCTTGGTCCTGTAGACGCGCCTAGAGCCGAAAGAGAAAAGCGCAGATATGGCAAGACCGTGGTAGCGCATTTACCGTGCCAGTCGCCGAACCCGTCAACAGAGCAGAAGGCCAGTGGCAGAGTTCATCATAATGCCGAGTTGCAGATGTACACCGAGCTTATCCGTGAACCACTCCAGTTCGGCCCCGTATAGCGCTAACAGCTGATAAGGAGCAAAGCGATGTTCGCTGGGCAGGGTCCCATACATGATCCTCAGTCTATAAGACTGATCCTTCTGATAATCATCACGGTGATGATGACCTACTGGCGCACGGCAATCAAGCTCGCGGTAATCATGGCAATGTTCCTGGCTATCTTCGGAGCGCTCACGCTCTTTACTGGCCTGCATTGATGTGTTTACATAACTACGTGTTACGTGGCGATGCAGCCGCTCCATGATTATTGCGAGGATCAGTAACGCACTCTTCTGCCGCAGGTCGGACTGTACTTGCGGCGCGTCCCTGCGGAGACCGTTCCCGGTCCTTGCGTCCTGCAGCAGTGACGTGATCTCAACGATTTATGTGATGTAGCCGTATTCGAAATAGGTCAGGACGAGCGCTGCGCGGGTGATGTCGCCGATTTTGCCGGGGCCGGCGGTGATGTGGCGGAGGGTGCGCCACCGGCCGGTGAGCAGAGCGAATCCTCGTTCCCCCAGGCAGCGCAGGGAGCGCTGGATCGCGTTGCGGGTCCGGGCATTGATATCCAGTTCCCGGCCGCCGGCGGGCTGCCTGACCGGGATCAGGATGCCGATGCCCGCGCCTTCGTACCCGGGGCCGGCCAGGGCCGGCAGGCCGGCGGCCGCGGCCCGGTACAGCGCGGGCAGCGCGTGAGCGCGGGCGGCGGTGATGTCGTGCACCGAGCCGGGCTCCACGTCCGATACCCACAGCGGGAACCCGTCCGGCGCGGTCACCGCCTGGATGTTCCCGCCGTGCGCATGCGCCTTGCCGGAATACCACAGGTCGATGACCTCGCCTTGGACGCTGATGGCGGGCTCCTTGCACCGGTCGCAGGCGATGATCTTCCCGTCCAGGACGACGTGCGAGAACCCCTGCTCCCTGGCCCGCTCCAGCGCCTGGCGAAGGTCCGGGGCCTCATCGGCCAGCACCTCGATGACCTCGTCGAGATAACGGCAGGCGGTGGCCCGGGAGATGCCATGGTCGCGGGCCAGCGCATCGGGGCAGGTCCGGTCGCGGAACCAGCGCAGGCCCAGCGCCGCCTGCCAGAAGCAGGTCAGCGCGCGGCGTGCCGCGCCGCCGGCGTTCGGCGAGCAGAAGCTTCGCGACGAACCAGACCAGTTCCCTCGGGACGTCAAGGGTGGCACGATAGACGATCACGTGGAGCCTTCCAGTGAAGGTGATCTTGTGGTGAGACCTCTTGTACTGGGGCTCCACGTCTCTTTCCGGGCAGTCCGGTTCGTCCGCGTGTCTGCCTGTACGTCCCGTCTGGGCTGGATAAAGCCTGGCTGTCCGAACCTATTTCGCTGAGATCACTTCAGTGGGCTGGTCAGGGTATTGGGCGCAGGTGCTGGCTGAGGCGGTTGCCGCTGGTCGTGAAGACGCCGCCGCATGCGTCGCGGACCGAGCAGGAGCGGCAGATGTCCAGGTAGTCGTTCTTCCAGTCGCTGATGGAGCGGACCGCGTATGGCCACAGGCGCCGGTCGAGGACGCAGAGCTGGTGGTTATAGATCCGCGTCGTGATCCCGGCTGTCGCGAGCATGTCGACCGCGGCGGCGAGCTCGTGCTGGTAGTCGGCGGGGTCGGCCCATACCAGCGGCGAGTTCGGCCGGGCCAGGCCGGTCATCTCCAGTCCCATCAGCGCGACCTGAGCGACGAACGGCAGGTTCCGCACGATGAATGCCGCCAGGCCGGCGAGCACCGGGACGGTGTGCCGCTGAACCACGATCCGGATCTCCACCGCCTGGCCGAGCGAGGCCAGGTTGAGGATGCCGTGCACCGTCTCCTCGAACGCGCCGGTGGCCTGGACGATGAAATCGTGCAGGCCCGGCTCGGGCGCGTACAGCGGGACGCCGGCCATGATGTCGTCAAGGCCGACCGCCGCGTAGCGGCGGGTGAACTCCGGGTCGGCGAAACGGCGGCCGTTGGACAGCAGATGCACCGAGAGCCCGGGCGCAACCCGCTTGCAGTGCTCAAGCAGGCCGATGAGCGCATCCGCGTGGAGCGTCGGCTCGCCGCCGGTAAGGCTCAGAGCCCGCGCGTCCTGCGGAAGCAGGCTGATGACCTTCCTTGCCCGGCCGAACAGCCAGGCGTCGTCGCGGTCCTTCGGCGGCTGGGAGCACATGAGGCAGTAGTTGTCGCACTGCTCGGTGAGCAGCAGGGCGTTGTGCCTGGCGGAGTTCTTCCACAGCACGGTGACCCGGCGGCCGTCGCGGGGGACGTGGATGATGTCGCCCGCGTCCAGGTGCGCCAGCTCGGGCCCGAGCCGGAGCACCGGGCCGGGCATGCCGGATGCCCCGGCGCCGCGCGGCCGGGCCGCCCCGGGCGTCCCGGATCTGATCCCGGGCTCGTTTCCGGGCATGAGGTAGAGGCCGTATCCGGGCGGCGCGGCCTGCCCTTCCCGCAGCAGGCACGCGACGGACTTGGCGGGGTCTTCATCGTCGGCGCCGGCGCGGTCGCTATCTGCGTCTTCAGGCAGCCAGACCCGCCATACGTCGTTGGCCACCGGCCCGGCCAGCCCGCTTGCGTCGGCGCGGCCCAGCAGCTTCAGCATGGCCGCGCCCGCCTCACCGGTTCCGCTCTTGCCGCACTGCCGCACCGGGCTACCGCGCTGGGTTGCCTCACTGTGCCCACCGCCACAGCAGGTCACGGAAATAAGGGTCGTCGCGCATCTTCCGCAGCAGCAAGGTGAATACGCCCATGTTGCGCCGGCAGAACGCCGACAGCGCCTTATGCCCGGTGAAATCTCCCGTGGTCGTGTGGTGGAATACCGGGTCGGCCCCGCAGTAAGGCTCGAACGCGCAGGTGGCGCACATCGGCGCGCTGAGCGTGATCGATTCGGTGAGCGGGTTCAGCAGGGCGTCGGAGAGCATGATGTCCGCGTAGGAAGAGCCGTGCACGTTGCCGAGCCTGAAGGTGCGGTCGCCCATTTCGGCGAGCATCCGGCCCTCGTCGCTGGCGTAGATGTCGCCATCGTAGTTATAGACCAGCGCGCCGATCCCGATGCCGGCCGGAGAGGTCAGGTCGACATAACCGGGGTCGGCGTTGGTGAGCATCTTTTTCGCGATGATCGACGCGTACATCTCCACCATCGGGACGCCCTGCCGGTTCAGTGCAACGATCTGGTCCAGGCCGGCCGCGTAGAACTCAAGCCACCGGCCGACGTCGTAGTTCGCGCCGCCGCGGCCGCGCAGCGCGAAGCCGTACGGCGAGATCGGGCGCAGGAATACCCCGTGCAACCCGAGCTCGGCGTAGGTGTCGATGATCTCAGCGGCCCGGCCAAGGCTCGCCTCGGTGGTGGTCATCAGCGCGCTGACCCTATCGGCGCCGAGCCGCTCCTGCACCCGCCTGATGCCCGTCACCGCCTGCTGCCAGCTGTCGCGGCCGGGGCGGCGGCGGTTGCTGTTGTGCAGGTCCTGCGGGCCGTCAAGCGACGTGGAGATGTGGATCTGTTCCTCGGCGCAGAAGCCGAGGATCTCCTCGTCCAGCAGCGCCAGATTCGTCGCGATCACGAACGCGAGGTCCTTGCCGTGCTCCTTATTGATCCGGTTAGCCTCGGTCGTGATCCAGCGGACGAGCGGGAAATTGAGCAGCGGCTCGCCGCCTTGGAACTCGATCTTCAGCTGCGGCGACGGCGACCTGAAGACCAGCTCAAGCGCCCGGCGCGCGGTCTGCTCGGTCATGTCGAACTCGTTCTTCGCCGCTGACTGCCGGGACACCTGGCAGTAGCGGCATGTGTGCTCGCAGCGCAGCGTGACCACGAAGATGTGCAGTCCGGTGGAGTCTGGCAGGCGCTGCATCCGGGTGCGCAGCTTGATGGCCAGCAGCTCGGCAGGCAGCCTCTCGCCGGGAACCTGGATCAGGTGCGCTGCCCGCAGCCGCGCGAGCAGTTCCTGATCCGCGCAGGTCCCGTCCACTACGGCGCCCAGTTCGTCCGGCGTCACGAACACGTGCTCTCCCGCCAGGTTGGTGAGCACCACCGAGTCCGCGTCGAGCCGGTGGAACCGCAGCGGCAGCAACTGCCAGCCATGCCGGGGCAGCGCCGTCGCCGCCCGCTCCAGTTTCATCACCCCGGGCCCTCAGCTTCTACCAGGCCGGTCCGCGAGAACGCCAGCGCGAAGACCAGGTTCCGCAGCGGCTCGGTCTCCTTCGCGATCCGCACCCGCAGGATCTGGTCGTTCACCTCCGCGCGGAACCGGTGCTTCAGCTCCTCGACGGCGCCGTCGTGCTTGCGCGGGAACAACGTGCACACGTAGTCCGCGCCGCGGACCCGGATGTCGACCGTCATCTCGGCGGCCACCGCGTAGGCGCTCCGCTGCAACGCGTCCAGGTCCACCGTGGCCTGGTCAAAAGCCAGCGTGATCTCTGCGGCACCGGTCGCGCCAGCGCCAGTTGCCCCGGCACCGGCGCCAGGCGCGCTGCCCGCCGGGCTCATTGCGCTCTCCCTCGGCGGGCGAGCCGCCTGATCCAGCCCGCGAGGACGCTGAACGGCGCGACAATGACGAACGCGCAGCCCCCGCCTTTGCCCGCGGCCGGGCTGCCGCTCCCCAGGTCCGCCGAGCTGCCCGTCAGGCTGCCCGACGGCGGCGCGACAGCCGACGACCCGCCCGAGCCCGCGCTGACGGCCGGGGCCGGGCTCGCCGGCGAGGGCGGCTGGGGCGCGACAGGCGCCGCGCTCGTCGGCGACGGGGCAGGGACCGACGAGACATGCGAAACGTGTGAGACGTGTGAGACGTGCCCCGGACCTGAGCCCGACACATGGGACACATGGGATGAATGGCTGACGTGGGACCCGACGCTCGCCGGTGCCTGGCCCTTCACCGCGAGAAGCGGAAACGCCACGACCGTAGCCTCATTGCGCTTTCCCGCTAATAGCGGCGCGGCCTGGGCGGGCGACGCGCCGAGCGCTACGGCGGTCACCGCAGCGGCCAGCGGGAGAATCGGTGACTTCGGCACAGCAGGACCATACCAGCGATACCCCGGTGGATGCCGCAACGAGGCAAAAATACAGTGCACAGCGAGGGTGAAGCTACGTGCCTCCGGGCGAATGCTTGACAATCCTCCAGACAGGCGGCGGGCTGGGCTGTCCTGGCAGAAATCCTCGAGGTACTCCTAACCTGCGGAGCCTCACATTGACAGAGCGGGGTCGTGCAACTCAAGGGGCACCCAGTCCGCCAAACGGAGAACGCCATCCCGGTGCTGCGCCCATGCGACCCGTGAACGCCCGGCTCTCGCATCATCGCCACAAGACAGTTAATTCTGGCGGCATGCGGAACGGTGAATAGATATAAGCAAGCCTATACAGGCGGCTAGATGCGCGGCAAGCGGAAGCCTTCCCTTCTCCCGAGTGCCCTGCAGGCTTGGTTTAATCGGGCACACGAGACCTCAGTGTGCGTGAGTATGCAAAGTCGCCGCGCTCGCTGAACACGCTCATCTGACGCAAAAGTGTGCGATCATGGGCGGCGATCCCGGCGGCTCGGCTCTTGTCGCCTGGCGGTGCTGCATAGCCCGCGGTTAGATCTCGCCGAAGAATCCGCTGTCGACACTGATGTCTTCTACCGTTCGTGTCATCGTCCGGACACCCAGCTCATACTGCTTCAGTAGTCCGCAGAGGCGATCGCCGTCGATGAGGTCAATGGGCGGGGCTCCGTCCCGGGTTGCTTCCTTCTTGGCGTCCGCGGTGAACGACCCGGTGTAAGTAATCGGGGAACCCGTGGGAGATCACGTTGTGGCGCCCGCTGGGCATGACGGGAATGACCCTCGGCGTCGTGTGACGGAGAGCTATGGGCCGGCTTTGCAGGCTGCCGGGGTTACGGGCCGGGATCCTGGCGCTGGTCACTGGCGGGACGGCGGCGGGCGCGTCCTTGGGGTGTCCAGGGCAGGAACGGGTTCAGGCCGGCTCCGGCCGGGGCGGTGCCGCCGTGTCCGGCGCAGGCCTGCAGGTAGCCGGTCAGCAGGCCGAGGGGCTCGATGCCGTGCCGGGCGGCGGTGGCGGTGACGGTCCACACGTCGGCGGCCAGGTGAGCGGCCCATTGCGCCCCGGAGCCGCAGAAGTTCTTGCGGCCGATCACCGGGGTGCGCAGCGCTCGTTCCGCGCGGTTGTTATCCAGCGGCAGCTGCGGCAGGTCCTGGTGGCGGGCCAGCCCGTCCCGCTCGTTGCTGAGGGTGGCGATGACCTTGGCGGCGGCCGGGTGCAGCAGGCTCATGCCCAGCGGGCGCCACAACGTGATCTCCCACGGGTTCCCCGATTACTTACTCCTGGTTAAAGCCACGAGATTTTGGTCGTCCGATTTAACGAGCATGGATTCTGTCAGCGTCGGCGTCCGTTTCTCCTGCGCCGCACATCGGCTGCGCCCTTGAGGTCGCCAAGGTCCTCGAGCAGGCCTGCCAGCCACTCGAAATCGTCGTAGTACACCGTCAGGGCCAGTTTGCGTAGGCCGTCGCGATCACCGCGGTTCTTCAGCAGGCTGGCCAGCTGCTTGATGGCGTCGTCGTCACCATGATTGGCCAGGCGGCGAAGTTCGCTGGCCCGCCGGAGTTCGGCTGCACCGTCGCGGTCGCCAAGATCGTATAGGGGGCCAGCCAGCCACTCGGGGTCGTCGTCGTAGTCGGCCGTCAGCGCCAGTTGCTGTAGGCCGTCGCGATCACCGCGGTTTTTCAGCAGGTTGGCGAGCTGCTCACTGGCATACCGGTGACCATCTCGGGCAAGTTTGCGAAGCCTGTCCTGGTCACCAAGGTCGACTAGCAGGGTCACCAGCGCGATCAGGTCCCAGCCGCCGACGAAGCCGTCGGCGGCCCATGCCATTAGCTGGTCGAGTTCCCGGTGCTGCAGCAACAGGTCGATCACCTTTATGCGGGCGTCCCGGTCGCCGTCGTCTGCGCGGCCTTCCAGGACCGGCACGAGATCTGCGATGTTACCGCGTTCGGCCAGCAGGAATGCCAGCCGTTCGGCCGCGTAGCGATTACCGACGGCCGCGAGCTTGCGCAGGCCGGCGACATTCCCGCTGGCAACCAGGCGTCCGATGATGCCCTGCGGATCGGCGTCCGCGACCACCACGTCCAGCCACCGCCTGGCATTCTCGTCGCCTGCCTCAGCCAGGGCGCTCAGACCGTCCGCGTCCCCGCGGTCGGCCAGCAGGCGCCACAACCTGTCAGCGGCGGCGGACTCGCCAGCATCATACAGCCGACGGTAGAAGGTAATTGCGTAGGAGTGAAGCTGGAGGCGCTCGGCGCTGAAAGCAAGACGCCCCGTATCGTCGGGGCTAAAGGTCGCACCAGCCAGCGCGTCCCAGGTGCTGACCGGGACTCTGGCCGCACTCCGTTTCCGGCTGGCATGCTGTACCAGGTAGTCAGCGGGCGTGTAACCGCCGAGCCGCCCCATTCCAGCCGAGGCCGGGTCGAGTGCTGCGGCGGCGCCGTGCAGTATTCGCGTAGCGTACGCAAGCGCGTTGTCGAACCAGCCTGTCGGTGCTAGCGCTTGCTGTCGGCTTGTGCAGTAGCCGGGGGCCGCCGCGCGCAGCAGGTCCGCCGGCAGCGGAGCCTGAACGCCGAGAAGCGCCACGTCTAGCGCAGCCGAGATCACGGCCCACGCGTAAGGCTCGGCTGTCCTTGCATTTTCCCAGTGAGTGACGAGTTCGGGGGCCGCCGCCAGCGCCTGGGGCAGCCGGTGGCCGCTTTCTAGCGCCGTCGCGATCCGCGGGTCGCGCTTTCCGGCCGCGTGAGCACGGGCCAGCTCCGCCGTGCTGAATTCCTCGTCAACCCGGACCATCTCAGCGAGGCCAAGTACTTCGCGTTCTCGCGCATGCGGATCGTTGCCGCCGACCGCGGGAAGGGCTGTGTAGGAACTGTACCGGTCCGGCCATAGCGTGCCGATGACAACAAGCGGACCGGGGGCGTTCAGCAGGGCCCGGATCGTGGCGCCGACCAGTCCGTTCGCCCCGTCAAGATACCGCTGGAGCTCGTCCAGCCAGATCACTGTCCGTGCCGGGGGCTGGCGGGCTAGCGCGATAATCTCTTCCGGTCCGGCTGGGTGGATCAGCGACCAGTCCGGCAGCGCCTTCTTGACAGCCTCGACGGCAGACCGCGTTTTGCCGACCGAAGACCCTCCTACAAGCAGCACGAAGCCGCTCCGCGCAGCTGCGGCTCGCACGCGGGCGTGGAGGCCGAACTCAGCGGTGTCGATGTCACGCGGCACGTAAGTGGGCGGGGAGCTGTCAGGCACGCCCGTCACGGTGATCGCACGGTGGACTCCCAGCAGGCGGGGATCGGCGTCACTTACGCGGACCGCTGCCGGCAGGCTCCCCCGGTCGCCAGCCAGCGACTGTGCAGAGTCCTCCCGTTGGAAGATATTGACCTGGACGCTGTTCGCACCGAGCTGTACGCCCATCGCCCCGCGAGCGTCAACCTCGGCCTCAGAGCCACCTCTGTCCCGTCCTGGCGGGCCAGAGGGAGGGTCAGCAGCCACCTTACGGCACCGCGCCAAGGCTACCCTGACGGCGAGCTCCCGTCGGCACTAGATCACGCGACCCGCAACAAGCACGTCACCCACCCAAACCCGAATACCGGTAACAAACGAAGAGTACCGCTTGCAGCGAATCGTAACCAGTGGACGTCCCTTTCTAGCCGCGATGAGGGCGCCGCACGTCGGCAGCATGATCCGGAACTAGACGTTCTGTGCGTGGCACGCGGTTCTTCGGTAGGACCGTTGGTCGCGCCAGAGTCGGCAGGGTTATGCGCGGATTGCAACTAATTAGTTACAATCTGTTCGTCACAGTCTGTTATCGTCACTTGCCGCCGTCCAATCGCGAACCGATCACCACGTCACGAGGTCGGTAACTGAATCCGGCGAGAAGCTGCCGCGCCACATCCATGGCAGGCACCGGGATCTCGGGCGCCGGGCGACATGGAGGGGGGAGCGAGCCACCGAGCCGGCCGACGGCGAGGCGGAGGAATCGCTCGTCCACGATGTCGACGTGCCATCGCAGCGGCGGTTCGACGACCTCATCGCCCGCCAGCGCGAGCGGGCCGCGGCACGAGAGCGCGAGCGGCAGTTGGCGTCATACCGCTCGCCGACGCCCAAGCCGGAGCACACCTGGGTAGATCTCGACGCCCTGCCTACCCAGCGCATGGCCGCCCCGAAGCCGGAGTACCGGCCACCGGACCGCGACAACTCCCGCTGATCCACGTCGGGATGTCCGCACCTGCGGGGCCATAGCGGCACGACCGATGCCCTGGCGGCGTCGGGCGATCGGATTCGACCTCTGCGTTCGGACGAACGGGGCCGCCAGTTGAGTTCAGTGTCGTCACCCTTCGTGCCGGGATGACCGGAGATGTCGCCGAGTCCGAGGTCGGCCCGCAGCTTCTCCTGACGCTTGAAGAACGCACCGGACAGATCGAACGACGCCGCGATCGGTGGTTCGGCCATCACGACGCCCCCGTCATTTCGGCGTCGAACGGGCGGGTCGGCACGAACTCCGCCGCCCGGGCGATCAGGCGCTCACCGGTGAGCGGCCCGCCATCGTCCATGGCCTCGAGTATGGCGCCGGGCATGAACCGCTGGCGCAGGTCCGAGTACGTGCACCCGTATACCCGGCCGTCCCGTGGTCCGGTCAGCCGCACGAGTTCCTTCATTTCGGCCTCGCTGATGGCAACGCCGTGGAGGGAGCGCCGGAGCAGGTCCTCGCGGGCCTCGTCACCAGGTCGGGTGAACGCGAAGATCGCCGCCGCCCGGCGTCGCACCGCCGGGTCGATGGCGTCGATGCGGTTCGTGCACATAATCGTCAGCACCGGTAGCCGGTCGTTGCGCAGCCCGTCCACCCCTCGGATGAGGGCGTTCACGCCGGCCCGATCCTCGTGGTGCATCTGGGCCAGCTCACGGGACTGTGCGAGGGCGTCCGCCTCGTCGACGAGCAGGATCGTCGCGTGCCGCAGGGTACCGTCCCGGCCCCGCCCTCCCGCGGCATGCTCCCGAACCGTGTCGAAGGCCCGGGTCAGCAGCGTCGTCATCTCCCCGACTGCACCGTGACCCCGCGCCGACAGGCTGAGCGGGAACAGGGTTACCTTCTTGCCGAGGTCACGGGCGATCCGATCACCGACCGTCTCGGCCAGCTCAGTCTTTCCGGTGCCGACGTCGCCGCCCAGGACGACGAGCGCGGTGCGGCGGGTCACATCTCGCACGGCAGGGATGACCGCCCGGTGGGCGCGCATGCTCCACGCCTCGACGATTCCGGAGTCCAGAAGGGCGTGCGCCTCGGTTGCCACCTGGCACTTGATCGAGTCGATCCCCACCAGGCCGTCGAAGCGCTCCTGAGCGCGGTCGTTCGGGAACTCCTCGACAGCGGCGAAGAGACCGTCGGTGCTCATCGGGGCCGGAACGTCTTGCGGGCGACCCGGATGCCTCCTGCGCTGTACCCGTGATCGACCTGCCAGTAGCCGTTGCCGTCCACAGGGCTCGACCCCGGGGTCCGCTGGAAGGGAAGGGCCGCCTCGAACGCTGCCTGCTGCGCCGCCGTCAGCCTGTTCCACCTGGCGCTCGGCGTCAGGAAGTTGAAGTACGTGGCCTCTGCCATCCGGCCCTTGGCGTATATCGCTCCGGCGTCGGCATCCCCATGCAGTCCCCCGTCGGCACCGACGGTGTAGTGCCACGTCAGCAGGCGCTTGCCGGCCTCCTTGAACCCGAACTCGTACGTGTCGACGTACTCGTTGACCAGCAGCTCGATCAGCTCCGTCTGGTAGTCGTCGATGGCGTCCTCGGTCGGGCGGCCGTAGAACACGGATCACTGGTACAGGTCGGCGACGACCTTGGCCGCCAGGTGCTTGGCGT
>Ga0335069_10007656_pt1 | contig 15566 bp, 14 predicted proteins | sample Lox_Sample_11_FD_206714 | JGI IMG/M metagenome (GOLD analysis project Ga0335069, IMG submission 206714) | Soil microbial communities from Loxahatchee National Wildlife Refuge, Florida, United States - Lox_Sample_1.1 | ecosystem: Environmental > Terrestrial > Soil > Wetlands | place: USA... | reverse complement strand
CGAGGGTTTCGAGCGCACGCTCGGCGCCCGCCGAATCGAGCGCGTCGAGCACGATCGCGTCGAAGCTCGTGAGCGGGTGCGCGCGCAGCGCGTCGGCGTCGCTCTCGTAGACGACGTCGAAATGCGGCGCGTCGGGCAGTCGGCTCGCATGGAGCGATTCGGCGGAGCCGACCCAGAGCAGCGAGTGGATGCGCGCCATCGAGCCTCCCGCCGATGGCGCGGGAGCAAGCGGCATGCCGCTCGGAGTCTGCGGCCGTGCCCTCCGAGCACGGCCGCAGACCAGGAACGTGGCCGCGGCCGGCCAGTGGCTGGCCGCGGTGGCGAGAGCTCAGTCGCAGTGGTGACCGTGGTAGTAGCCGTGGCCGTGGCCGTGGTAGTACACGACGGGCCGCGGAGCGCGAACCGCGTAAACCGGCGCGTAGTACGGCCTCGGCACGACGACCGGAACTGCGACCGGCACCGCGACGGGCACTGGCACGGGCGGCGCGTAGTAGGCCGGCGCGGGCGGCGGCACCGGCACGGCGGCGCCATGGAAGAGCACCGCCTTACCCGCCTGCACCGCTTCGAAGGCCAGGATGCGGCCGAGCTGATCCTCGAAGCCGTTCTCGAAGTGGCTGTCCGCGCGCGCGGTCCTCGCGACGCCCGCGATCGCGACGACGGCGATCGCGAGCGCGGCGATCCGCGCACCACCCGACACGCGGCGAAGCATCGAACTCTGGACCGACATGATCTTCTTCTCCCTGCGCCTCACCTTGGAGGGCGGGCGCTCTCGTCCGGATCAGACGCAAGCGAGGTCGCGCGCATTCGCTGCCTGGCTCTCGCCGGTGCAGGCGATGCGCGAATGGCGCGCGCGCGCTCGCGTTTCGCGTTGCGCAGTCAATCGGGTGCCCGCGGCGACCGATACGGAGAGGGGCGAGAACGCCCCGTGGAGGCCCCCCCGTGCGCGAGGCGCGTTGCGCTCTCTTCGCGAGCCTGCTCGTTGCGCTCTCCGGCGCCGCGGCGCGCGCCGAGATCTACCAGTGGACCGACGCGGACGGCCACGTGCACTTCACGGCGCAGCTCGACCGCGTGCCCGCCGCGCAGCGCGAGTCCGCGATGCAGAGCGCGCGTCCGCAGGGACGGCCGGACGCCCTCCAGACCTACGAATCGCCGTCGCCGGCGTCGCACTCCGGTGTCCGAGCCGCGCAGCTCTCGCACGAGCTGCGCATTCCGTTCGTGCGCGAGGGCAGTCTGATGCGCGTCGATGTGCGCCTGAACGACTCGCTGACCGCGCCCTTCTACATCGACACGGGCGCGAGCGGCATCGCGCTGCCGCCGCAGCTCGCCGAGCGCCTCGGCATCCGCGTCGGACGCGACACACCGCAGGTGGAGGTCTCGACCGCGAACGGCCGCGTCACGCGTCCCGTGATCGTGCTTCGGTCCGTCGACCTCGGCGGCGCGCGCGTCGAAGGGCTCGAGGCGACCCTCAATCCGAGCATGGACGTGGGGCTCCTCGGCGGGAGCTTCTTCAACAACTTCGTCTACCGCGTCGACGCCGCGCAGAGCCTGATCACCCTGGCGCCGAACGACGGCATGCGCGGCGGTCTCGACGCCGAGGCGTGGCGCGCGCGCTTCGCGGGTCTGCGCGATCCGCTGAACAAGCTCGAGGCGTATCTCGCGGTGGCGAAGCTCGGCGCCGGCGAGCGCGCCACCCTCGAAGAGCGGCGCGCGCAGCTCCAGGCCGCGGTCCAGGCGCTCGACGCGGAGGCGGATCGCCAGAGGGTTCCGCAAGCCTGGCGCGAGTGAGCGGCCACCTGGAGAACGCATGGGGACGCGAAGCGGATGGAAGGCGGTCGGGGCTCTGGCCGCGTGCGTAGTGACGGCACCAAGTGTCGCGGCCGCGGACCTGCTGCGCTGTCAGGGGCCGGACGGGCGCATGGTCTACACCGACGACCGGTCCGTGTGTCCGGAGAGTCAGCGGTACCAGCCGAGTGCGACGGTGCAGCAGGAGGTCTCGTCTCCCGCCTCGGTGGATCCCGCGGCCCGCGGCCGCAGCCAGGGGCGCGCGAAGGAGGAGCAGACGGACGCGGCTCAGGCCGCTGTGTGGCGCCAGCGCAAGATGGACAAGGAGGACGAGCTACGCCGGGCGACGTCGGAGTACGACTACTTGAAGAGCTACGTCGCCTTCTGCAACCACGGCAACTACGTCTTCACCGAAGACGAGTCCGGGATCAAGACGCAGGTCTCCTGCCGCGATCTCGGCGCTCGTCTCGCCGCACTCGACTCGCGTGTCCAGGGCCTTCAGGACTACCTCGACCGCGGGCTGCCCGACGAGTGCCGTCGCGCAGGCTGCCTGCCCGGCTGGCTGCGCTAGCAAGCGCCGAAGGCGCGCGCAGCGAGCCGCAGGCGAGCGGAGTTCCAGCTAAGCTGCGCGCCCATGTCGGCGCCCGGCGCGGAGGACGCGGTCTCGCAACCGCCGAAGCAGGGTCGCGACCCCTGGCTCCGCTTCGCGCTGACCTTCGGTGCGCTCGCGCTGCTGTCCGAAGTCGTCTACTACGGCGTCGCGCTCGAGAGCGAGATCTTCCAGCGCTACCTCGAGACGCTCGCGCAGATCAGCGGCGCGATCCTTCGCCCGTTCACCGACGGGATCCAGGTGCGCGGAACCTTGATCAGCGGCTCGCTCTTCACCGTCGAGATCGCTCGCGGCTGCGACGCCTATCGCATCTGCGCGCTGCTGGCGGCCGCGATGCTGGCCTTTCCCGCGCCGTGGCGCGACAAGGGGGTCGGCCTGGTGCTCGGGCTCTTGTGGCTCAACCTCCTGAACTTCGTGCGCATCTGCGGTCTCTACTTGATCGGCGGCCTCTACTACTCCGAGTTCCAGCGAGCGCACGTGATCTACTTCCCGATCTTCCTGATCGCGACGACCGTGGGCGCGTGGATCGTGTGGGTGCGCTGGGTGACGCGTGAGCGCCACGGTGTCGGAAGCGCTGCGGCCTAAGCCGGTCGCAGTCTTCGCCGCGCAGGCCTTCCTGCTGGCGCTGCTGCTCGGCTGGTGGCCCACGCCGCGCGAGCTCTTTCCGCCCCTGCTGCGCGCGCAGGCCGCGCCGCTGCTCGACGCGGGCATCGCCGGCACGCTGACCTTGCGGCCGAGCGACCCGAAGGTGGAGGGCGTCGACACGCTGATGGAGGCGACCGACTCCGGTGCGCGCGCGCCGCGCTGGCGCGCGGAGCTCTCGCTGCTGAGCCTCGGCTGGTGGCCGTACGCGGTGCTGGCGGCGCTCGTGCTCGCGACACCGATGCGCGCCGGGCGCCACGCGGTCGCGCTGGCGGCGGGCTTCGTCTGGATCGAGGCCTACGTGCTGCTCCGCCTGTACGCGGAGGCCGGGTTCGCCGACTACGAGGCGAAGATGGGGCCGGGCGGCGCGCTGGCCGGTCCGGTGCACGCCCTGCTGCGCTCGGGCGCCGAGATCCTCGAAGCGAACGTCGTGCTGGTCGCGGTTGTGCTGATCGCGTGGGTGGTGCTCGCGCGACCCGCGCGCGCGCTCGACGCGAGCGCGCTCCGGCGGGCGGTGCCGGCGCGTCCGCGCTAGGAGCTGCGGCGCACCGCGCGCAGCGGCACCACCTCCGACGGCGGGCGCTGCTCCTCTACCGGCGACGGCACGGCGCGCCAGGATCGCAGCCAGGCCAGCGCGCGGCCGAAGCTCCAGTCGACGCAGAGCTCCGCCCAGCGCACGCGGCGCAGAGCCTGGCCCGAGATGCGCAGCGAGAGCTCGGCGAGCAGCAGCCGCGCCTCTTCGGCCTGATCGGCGCGGCCGAGATGCTCGGCCAGCTCGAGCACGACGACGGGGTTCCACGGCTCGACCGAGCGGGCGCGCCGAAGCAGATGGATCGCCTGCGGGCGCAGGTACGGGCTGCGGAACTGTCGACTCCCCTCGACCAGCACCGCGACCGCCTCGCTCTCCTCGCCGCGCTTGCAGAGGATGCGCGCGACGCCCTGCCAGGCCTCGATCTCGCGCGGCAGCAGCTGCGTCGCCTCGCGGTAGACGCCGAGCGCGCGGTCCTCGCGGCCGTCGCGCAGCGCCGCGTGCGCGACCGCGCGATAGCACTGCCAGGCGTCGAAGCTCTGCCCCGTCTCGGCCAGCAGCGGCGCGAGCTTGGCGTGCAGGTCGGCGTTGCTGCGGTCCGTCGCGAGCAGCGCGCGGTAGAGCGCGATCGCGCGACGGCGCCTTCCGCGCGAGCGCTCGCGCGCGGCCTGATCGAGGGCGTTCTGGCGATCGGGCACCTGTCGCGGGCGTAGCCACGGAGACATGGAGGGTCTTCTCCGGGCCTTCGGATCGTCGCGCGCCGCGGGCGGGCTCGTGACTGGCGTCACAAGCGCGCGGATCAGCGTTTCCACCAGAAGCGGTCGAAGCTGCCGCAGTCGAGCTTCTCGAACGGCGCGTCCTCGATGCGGGCGCCCGCGGGCACGGCGACGGGCGCGGTGCCCTTGAAGCGCCGGTCGATGACGCCGTCGAAGTTCGTGTCCTCGTCCTGGTACACGAGCGCGCCGCCCTGATAGGTCTGGATCACGTCGGGCTTGTGATCTCCGTTGGTGTCGGCCTCGACCCGCACGACCTCTCCGGTCTTGGACAGCACCTGCCGCGTGTCGGCGTAGCCGTTGCCGGTGGTGTCGATCAGGAGCTCGGTGATGACCCCGCCCGAGACGAGCGCGCGGGTGTTCAGCTTCTTCTTGTCCTCGCCGAGCAGGCACTGCGCCGTGGCCTGACCGCGCTCGTCGAGGAAGGTGCGCTTGTCGGGGCTGCCGCTGCCGTCGCTCGAGACCTCCTGCACGCGCACGCGGCCCTGGGCGTCGAGCACGTTCAGCGTGTCGGGCTTGCCGTCGCCGTTCGTGTCGAGACCCTGTCGCACCAGCACGTCGTTCTCGTAGAAGCTCCAGGTGTCGATCTTGCAGTCGCCGTTGGTGTCGGCGTACTCGATGCTGACCTTCTCGCGCGCGTCGAACCACTGGCGCAGGTCGATGCAGCCGCGGCCCTTCGTGTCCTGCTCGATGCGCTTCAGCTTGCCGCCCTCGAACCAGGCCGTGAGATCCGGCTTGCCGTCGCCCGTGCGGTCCTCCTCCTTCTTGATCACCACGCCCGAGGCATCGGTCGTGATCCACGTGTCGATCTTGCCGTCGTGGTTCGTGTCCGCCTGCTGGACCTGCTCGCCCTTCTGGCCGGCCTCGCTCTTCTTGTCGAACACGCCGTCGAAGTCGGAGTCCTCCTCCTGGCTCACGATCTGGCCGTGCGCGTAGACGACGATGAGGTCGGGCTTGCCGTCGTGGTTGCGGTCCTTCTCCGTGCGGACCTTCTCGCCGGCCTCGAAGAAGGTGGTGGTGTCGAACACGCCGTCCGCGGCGGAGGCTTCGCGCACCTGCGCCGGGCGGCCCTCGGAGTCGAAGATCGTCACCACGTCGTCCTTGCCGTCGAAGTTGCGGTCCTCGTGCTGCTCCACCTTGTGCCCGTTCGCGTAGGTCACCACGACGTCCGGCTTGCCGTCGCCGTTCAGGTCGGCCTCGGAGCGCGACGGCTGGCCCCCGACGTACTCGGTCGTCAGCTCGAACGTGCCGTTGTGATCCTGGTCCGCCTTCTCGCGCACGAGCACGCCGTTCTCGTACGTCTTGATGACGTCCGGCTTGCCGTCGCCGTTGGTGTCGATCTCCTCGCGGACCGGCCGCTGCTGGTCGTCGAGCGTGATGACCGCGTCGATCTTTCCGTCGCCGTCCGAGTCGCGCTCCTGGCGCGTCTGCTTGCCGTTGGTGAAGGTGAGCACCGAGTCGAAGGTGCCGTCGCGGTTGGTGTCCTGCTTCTGCGACACCGGCACGCCGTGCTCGAAGGTCGTGACCACGTCGATGTGCGACCCGCCCTGCGTGTCCCGCTCCTCCTGGACCTTCTCGCCTTCCTTGTAGGTGATGATGAGATCGAAGGCGCCGTCGCCGTTGGTGTCGTCCTCCTCGCGCGCCACGCGGCCCTCGGCGTCGTAGTCGCCGCGCTTGTCGATCTTGCCGTCGCCGTTCGAGTCCTCCTCGAAGTGCGCCGGCTTGCCGTTGGCGAAGGTCACGATCTTGTCGGGCTTGCCGTCGCCGTTGTGATCCTCCTCGAGCCGGATCGGCTGGCCGTTCGCGTCGTTCTCGCGCACGGAGTCGGGCTTGCCGTCGCCGTTGGTGTCGCGCTTCACCTCGCGTTCCTTCCCGGTGTCGGTATCGAGCGCGAGCCAGGTGTCGACCTTGCCGTCGAAGTCGGTGTCCTGCTCCTGGCGCACGAGCTTCCCGCCCGGGCCGTAGTAGTTCCAGAGGTCGGGCTTGCCGTCGCCGTTCTCGTCGGATTCCGCGCTCGCGAGCACACCGTTCTCGAAGTGCTCGACGCGCGTCTGGCCCTTGTCGCCGGTGGTAGTGCGCTTGACGATCTTCCCGCCGCTCAGCTCCTGCCGGATCTCGAAGCGCCCGTCGTGGTCCTCGTCGAGCTCCTCGAGCACGGTCGCGCCGGAGGCGTCGAAGGTGTAGCGGGCGTCGATCTTGCCGTCGCCGTTGCGGTCCTCCTCCTGGCGCACCTTGATGCCCTTGTCGTAGGTGACGAAGGTGTCGGGCTTGCCGTCGCCGTCGGTGTCGGCCTCGCGACGCAGCGGGATGTCGCCGTCGAACGTCGTGACGACCTCGGGCTTGCCGTCGCCGTTCTGGTCCTCCTCTTCGCGCACCTTCTTGCCGTTCGCGAAGATGCGGATGATCTCGGGCTTCCCGTCCTGGTTCTGGTCGATCTCCTCGCGCTCCTTCTCGCCCTTCTCGTTCAGGCGGATCACGACCTCGGGGATGCCGTTGCCATCCGCGTCGCGGATCTGGCGGCGCTCGATGCCATTCTCGAAGAAGGCCACGCTCTCGGGCTTGCCGTCGCCGTTGGCGTCGATCTCGCGCCGGATGATCTTGCCGTCGGGCCCGTAGAACGTGGTCAGCTCCTTGCGCCCGTCGTGATCGGCGTCCTCCTCGACGCGCACCTTCACGTCGTTCTCGAAGTAGATCGCGACGTCGTAGCGGCCGTCGCCGTCGAGATCCTGCAGCTCGAGCCGCTTCTTGCCGTCGGGACCGAACTCCGCCGCCACCTCCGGCTTGCCGTCCTCGTTCTTGTCGAGCTCGACGCGGAAGGGCTTGCCGTCCTTGTAGGTGGTGAAGCGGTCGTTCTTGCCGTCGAAGTCGGTGTCCTCCTCGAGCCGCGCGGGCAGGTCGCCCTCGAAGTGCAGCGAGGAGTCGGGCTTGCCGTCGCCGTTCTTGTCGTCGAGCTGCTCGGTGGGCTTGCCGTTGCGGAACGTGATGAAGCGGTCCTTCTTGCCGTCCCCGTTCGTGTCCTGGTCCTGGCGCGCGATCGTCTTCCCGTCGGGCTCGAAGTAGATCCAGGTGTCGATGCGACCGTCGAAGTCGGTGTCGCGCTCGGCGCGGACCGCGACGCCGTTCTCGTAGTAGACGAACTCGTCCATCCGGCAGTCGTGGTTGGTGTCGGCGCGGCGCTCGACGAGCTGCTCGTGGTCGTCGTAGCGGAGTTCGACCGGCGGGCACGCGCTCGGCTTCGGCTGGGCCGCGGCCGGGAGCGCCGCCCACAGGAGCGCGGCGGAGCCGATGGCGATCTGGCGTCCAGTCATCGATCGAGAGAGCTCTCGGCTCCGAGCGACTCCGGGCCTAGCTCGAGACCGGGTTGCTGAAGGTGCCCACGATCGGGACCAGCGAGAGACAGCGAACGTCGTCGGGCATCGGAGGGAAGGGTGAGGCCGCGCGCAGCGCGTCCACGGCGCTCGCGCCGAGCGCGTTGTCGTCGGCGCGCTCGACCGCCACGTTGCTCGCGGAGCCCGCGACGTCGAGGCGGAAGCGCAGGGTCACGCGGCGGCCGGCGTCGACGCCGGGCGGGAGCTGCCAGCGCTGGAGCGTGCGGCTCTTGACCTGCAAGAGGTAGTCCTGCACCTCGGGCTTCTGCATGCACTCCTTCTGCGAGACGACGCCGTTGCCCGTGCCCGTGCCGCCCGCGCCGCGCAGGTAGCCATCGCCGACCGCGGTGTCGACCGACACCACCAGCGCACCGTCCGGCGACCCGACCACGTCGCGGTTCGAGAGCACGCCTTCCTTCACCGACGAGCCCGGCGTCCCGATCTGCATCTTGCCGGTGCCGAAGCTCGGCGCCGCATTGGAGACCTGGACGGCGCGCGGACCGACCGACGCCCCGACCGGCGCGTTCACCACCACGGGGCCTCGCACCGCCGGGCCGGCCACGCCCTGCACGTCGACCGCGGCCGCGCGCGCGTGTGCGATCGAGCTGACCGCGGAGACGTGCTCCACCACCGTGGTCTGCTGCTGGATCTGGGTCGGCGCCGCGACGCTGGTGACCGCGTCCATCTTCAGCGCGTCGGCCTGGATGGCCGGCGACGCCTCCGCGATCACGCGCGGGTTCACGATCTGCGGGTTCACGGTCTGGACGGCCGGGTTGAAGGGCAGGGCGCGCCGCTCGGCCAGCGCCTTCGGCGCCGGCGCGGGCTCCTCCTGCTTCTGCTGCGGCTCCGGCTCTTCCTTCAGGAGCTGGACCGGCAGCACCTCCTTGGTGACCACCGGCGCGAGGCTCGCGAAGAGGATCAGCACGCCGAGCAAGCCGAAGTGGAAGAGCGCCGCGAGTCCGCCAGTGACGACCGTGCGGCGGTTGCTGTCGTCCGGGACCGTGTAGCCCGGGTACTCGGCGGCGAGCGCACCGCCCTGCGCGGGTCGCTCGAACGCAGCGCGCAGCACCGGACCGCGATGTTTCGGCTTGCGGCGGCGGAGGATCTGGAGCGGTTGCTTCATCGCGGCGCGCGCCTCGAACGACAGAGAAGGACCCTAGCGAATCGCGAGCAGCCAGACGCCCGTTCACACCCGCGGGTCGCGGGCATCCGACGCGCGCCGATCCGTTCGGATTGGATCCCGTTCGCGTATCGGCCGGCGCCGCTCGCCGGCACACAGCCAAAATCGACGCTCTCACCCATGCGCAGCTCCCCCGCAGGACCGGTGCAACGGCGGCGCGTGTGTCCGCTGACGACGGGACTCCAGCGCGCGCGCGGCTCGTCCGATGCAGCGGGCGCGGACGGCGAGGACTCGCGAGGGCTCGCGAGTTCGGCGCTCGCCGTTCTGGATCGAGAGACGGGATCCGATAACCTACGAACCCGTCACGCAAAACCTCCCGCGTCGCGGAGTCGTTTGCGGCCATTCGATCGAGGGGGTGTCGTTGGACAGCGCGTATCTGCTCGAGCTGTTGCAAAAGGGCGGGCTCACCGTGTACCCGCTCGCTGTGGCGTCCATCATCGTGCTCGCAATCTTCCTCGAGCGGCTGTGGCGTTACCGCGGCATCGCGGCGGGAACGCGGTCGTTGACGCGGGAGACGATCGAAGCGCTGGTCGCGCGCGACGCCGAGCGAGCGCGCTCTCTGTGCGACAAGTCGAAGCAGCCGATCGCCAAGATCTTCCTCGAGGCGATGCGCTGGCGGAACGTCGCGCTCGAGGACCTCGAGCGCGTCATCGCGACGTCGCGCCAAGAGGCGGCCACCGACCTGAAGCGCGGCGTCTGGATCGTCGGCACGATCGGGTCGCTCGCGCCCTACGTGGGACTGTTCGGCACCGTGGTCGGCATCATCCGCGCGTTCCAGGACATGGCGATCCACGGCGCCGGCGGCTTCGAGGTCGTGGCGGCCGGCATCTCCGAGGCGCTCGTCGCGACCGCCGCGGGCCTGCTCGTCGCGATCATCTCGCTCGCCGTCTACAACTACCTGCAGACCCGCGCCGGCGCGATCAACGGCGTGTACGCACGCTCCTGCGAGCGCTTCCTCCAGGCCCTGCTCTTCGTCGAGACCGCGACGGTCGAACCGGGGGTGGCCCATGGCCAGCTCGCTCCGGCGCGATGAAGAGGGCAATCTCGACGACGCCGTCGTCGCCGAGATCAACATCACGCCGCTGACGGACGTCTTCCTCGTCCTGCTGATCATCTTCATGGTCACCACGTCCGTGGTGGCGAACCAGAGCAAGAACATCGACCTGCCGGGCGCCGAGGTCAGCGACACCACGCCGCAGGGTGTCACCGTCACGGTGGACGAGTCGGGCGCGATCCTGATCAACGACAAGCCCGTCTCGAACGACGCGCTCCTGACGGAGCTCGAGCACGCGCTCTCGAGCGCGCGCGAGAAGCTCGTGATCCTGCGCGGCGACAAGAAGGTGCTGCTCGGTCAGGCCGTCAACATCCTCGACCTCGCGCAGCAGGCCGGCGCCAAGGGCATCGCGCTCGCCACCAAGCCGCCGCCCAAAGGTGCGAGCTAGCAAGCCGCCGAAGGCGGCGCGCAGCGAGCCGCAGGCGAGCGAAGTTCAGAGGATCGGGCCGGTGGGTTCGCTCGGACCCCGGCGTCATGCGGAGCGCTTCCGCAGCCAGACGAGCCCGCCCGCGATCAGCAGCAGCTCCGGCAGCAGCAGCCCGACGCCGTAGAGCAGCTGCAGCGAGTCCTGCACGGGCAGCGGGAACTGGACGGTGTCGCGGATCTTCGGGCGCAGCACGATCTGCGGCTCGCGCGCCAGCGCCCAGTGCACGCCGTTCATGATCAGATCGAGGTTGTAGAGCGCGCGCAGATAGCGGTTCGAGGCGAAGTCGCTGTCACCGACCGCGAAGATGCGCGTCTCGACGCCGTGGCGCAGATAGCGCCCCGAGACCGCGATCGCCTGGTAGCCGCGCGGCGCGCCGTCCGGATCGGGCACCTTGCGGCCCTTCAGCGGCGAGCTGCGCCAGGCCTGCGGGCTCGAGAGCGCGAGCGCGGTGAGCTGGTCGTCGACCTCGGGCTTGCGCAGGTCGAAGGGGCGCGCGCCGCAGAAGAAGGTCATGCGGTTGCGGTCGAGCCCGCGCGTCGCCGCGTGGGTCTCGTAGTTGTAGACGAGCGGGCAGGTACCGGGCGGCTCCGAGTCCTGGCCCTCGCCCGACGCGGGGTCGATCACGACCTCGTCGGGCGAGTGGATCCCCCACTCGCCCAGCAGGTCCTCGAGCCCGCTGTCGACGCCCGGCTCGAGCAGCGCGATCAGCGCGCCGCCGCGCTCGAGGAAGCGCCGCAGGGCCGCCTGCGCTCGCTCGCCGATCGGACGCTGCGGCGCGATCGCGAGGACCGCGTTGATCTCGTCGGGCACCTCGCGCAGCGAGTGCGTGACGAGGCTCCGCAGCTCGTACCCTTCCGTCGCGAGCGCGGCCGCGAGCCCGCCGAAGCCGAGCCGCGTGTCGCGCTCCGGATCGCCTTCGCCTTCTCCGCGCAGGATGCCGATCACGCCCGCCTCGACCGCGCGCAGCCGGTAGAGGGCCTCGTAGAGCGCGCCCTCGACCGGGCGATCGACGACCTGGAAGTCGCCGCCGAGCGCGAGCACGAGCGTATTCGACGTGGTGACGCCGTAGTCCTCGCCGCTCTTCGGCGCGTGATCGAGGTCGTACTCGGCGTACTGCGCGCCGCTCACGCGCACGAGCTCCTTCGCCAGCAGGCGCGTGCGCCGGATGCGCGGATCGAGCGGGTCGTAGAAGAGCGTGATGCGCAGCCCCGGCACCTGGCGCAGCAGATCGGCGAGCGGCGCAGAGAGCTCGTAGCGCCGCTCGAACGTCCAGTCGGCGCGCAGCTCCGACCAGTGCGCGGCGCGCTCGGACGCGATGCCGAGCGCGAGCGCGCCCGCGATGCCGAGGAGCCCGCGCGCGATCACGCGGCGCGCGTAGGGACCGCCCGCGCGTCCGAGGCGCCGCGCCCCCGCGACGAGCGCGGCCAGCAGCGACGCGGCGCCGGCCGCGAGATTCGCGGCGCCGAAGAGCCCGAGGTGCTGCGTGCCGTAGTACGACCCGAGCCCGAAGAGCAGCGCCACACAGCCGACAAATGCCAGTGTCGCCATCTAGCTTCCGACCCGGCGCAGGTCGAAGGAGAAGCGCGCGAGCGCCATGCACACGAGCGCGAGCGCCGCGAAGTAGACCATGTTGTCGAGCGCGACGATGCCTTCCGAGAAGCTGCCGTAGCGCGGGTGCAGGGCGAAGGCGTTCAGCACCGCCGCGGTCCGTTCGCTCACGAAGGGGTCGATCCAGCCGAAGTCCCACAGCACGAACGCCACCGCCCAGCCGGCGGCCGCCGCGACGAGCTGGCTCGACGTGAAGGCCGAACAGGCGAGCCCGATCGACGCGAGGCCGATGCCGTGGAGCGTGAGCCCGAGGAAGACCGCGGCGAGGTGCTGCGCGCCGAGTCCGCCGCGCTCGATCGCCGAGGCGGGGTAGACGAAGGAGACCGCCATCATCATCACGACGAAGAGGAAGGTGACGAGGAACTTCGCCAGCACGATCTGCCAGGGCGAGACGGCGGTCGAGACCAGCAGCTCGTCGGTGCCGCGCGCGCGCTCCTCCGCGAAGACGCGCATCGTGAGCAGCGGGACCGCGCCGATCAGCGTGAGTCCGAGCGTCTCCATCACCGGAAAGAACACCGAGTCCCAGAGGTTCACGTAGTCGGGGATCACGTCGGTGTCGAAGCCGCCCATGTTGCTCGAGGCGTAGACGAACAGGATCTGGTTGTAGAGGCGCAGGTGGTCGAAGAAGATCAGCGCCGTGACGAGCGCGACGAGCATCAAGGTGAGATAGGCGGTCGGCGAGCCGAACAGGCTCGCGAGCTCCTTGCGCAGCAGCGCGCGGAAGGCCGTCACGCCTGCGCCCCGTCGCCGCGGAAGAGCTCGAGCGGATCGCCGCGGCCGAGCACCTCGCCGGTCGGGCCCTCGGCGACGAGCCGACCCGCGCGCAGCACCGCGACCCGCGTTGCGAGGCGGCGCGCCTCCGCCAGGTCGTGCGTGCAGAGCAGCACGGTGCGCGCGCCGGCCAGATCGGCGAGGAGCGCCTGCACCTCGTCCTGCTGCACCGGGTCGAGACCGCCGGTCGGCTCGTCCACGATCAGCAGCGGAGGGTCGTGGAGGAAGGCCTGCGCGAGCGACACGCGCTGCTGGTAGCCCTTCGAGAGATTCCCGATCGGTCGCCGCGCGACGCCGGACAGGCCGAAGCGCTCGATCCCGCGCTCGACCGCCTGCTGTCGCCGCGCTCCGCCGAGGCCGCGCGCGCCGGCTGCGAAGCGAAGGAACGACTCGACGCGCAGCTCGGGGTACAGGCGCGAGGTCTCCATCACGAAGCCGATCTGCTCGCGCACCGCGCGCGGCCGCTCGACGGGCGAGACGCCGCCGACGCGGATGCGGCCGGAGCTCGGCAGCAGGAAGCCGGTCACCATGCGGATGAAGGTGGTCTTGCCCGCGCCGTTCGGTCCGAGGAGTCCGTACGTCGTGTTCGCCGGGATCACGAGATCGAGGGAGTCGACGGCCGTGTGATCCCCGAAGCGTCGCGTCAGCGCCTCGGTCACGACCTCGATCCCGCGCGCCTCCCGGGCGGGCTGCGCCGCCGCCATCATGCGGCCCGCAACGCGTCGAGCATCGAGAAGTAACCAGGCCAGGTCTTCGATACGCAGCCCGGATCGCGGATCGCGACGCCCGGAATGCGCAGCCCCGCGAGCGCGAAGGCCATCGCCATGCGGTGGTCGTCGTAGGTGTGGATCTCCGCGCCGCGCAGCCGACGCGGCGTGATCGCGAGGGAGTCGGCGTCGGCGCGCGCGTCGGCGCCGAGGCGTCGCAGCTCGGCTTCGAGCGCCGCGAGGCGGTCGCTCTCCTTGATGCGCAGGTTCGCGACGTTGCGGATGTGCGTCGTGCCGTCGGCAAAGAGCGCGACCACCGCGAGCGCGAGCGCGGCGTCGGGCAGATCGTTGAGATCCACGTCGACCGCGCGCAGCGCGCCGCCCGGGCCCTCGACCTCGGCAAAGTCGTCTCCGCGCCGCACGCGGCAGCCCATGCGCGCGAGCACCTCGAGCAGGCGGAAGTCGGATTGCAGCGAGCCCTTCGCGACGCCGTCGACGCGCACGCGCCCGCCGGCGATGGCGGCCGCGCAGAAGGGATAGGCGGCGGCCGAGGCGTCGGGCTCGATCGCAAAGTCGCGCGCGCGGTAACCGCGGCCCGCGGCGACGCGCAGCGAGTCGGGTGCGCTCCAGCCGGCGTCGGCGCCGAAGTCGCGCATCACCGCGAGCGTGAGGTCGACGTACGGTCGCGACACCACGCGGCCCGCCTCGGCCACGAGCGTCACGTCCGCGCGCGCGTAGGGCGCCGCGAGCAGCACCGCCGACACGTACTGGCTCGAGCGCCGGGCGTCGATGCGCGCGACGCCGCCGGCGAGACCGCCGCCCGCGACCCGCACCGGCGGGCAGTCGCCCTGCCCGAGGATCTCGCAGCGCGCGCCGAGCGCCACGAGCGCGGCGACGAGGTCCGCGATCGGTCGCTCGCGCATGCGCGGGCTGCCGTCGATCACGACGGGGCCGTCGGCGAGCGCCGCAGCGGCGGTGAGGAAGCGCGCGGTGGTGCCGGAGTTCGCGACGTCGAGCGCGGCGGCCGGCGCGCTGAAGTGGCCGTCGCGACCGTGCACGCGGAGCGCGTCGCCGTCGGCCTCGACCTCGCAGCCGAGCGCGGAGAGCGCGACCCGCATCACACGCGTGTCGTCGCTCTCGAGCGCGCCCGAGAGGCGCGAGGTTCCGCGCGCGAGCGCCGCGACGAGGAGCGCGCGGTTGGTGATGCTCTTCGAGCCCGGAACCCGGACGCGCGCCGCGAGCGGACCGCGCGTCGCGATCGGCAGCGGATCCGGCAGCGCGGCCATGCCGCACACTAGCGAACGGCTCTTCGCGCGTTGACAGTCCGCGCTCGCTCCGGCAGAATCGCGCGCCGCTCGAATTCCCCAGCAGCCTCGCAGGTTTGTCGATCCGGCGTTGGGCGCGTGCGCGGGCGACGCGTCCGAAGATCCGGCGCCGGTCGGTCGCGGCGGCCTCCACCGAAAGGAGTCAGCGTGCGCAAGGTGCTCATCACGGATTCGCTCGCGCCCGAGGGCTTCGAGATCCTCGCGAAGGCGCAGGGCCTCCAGGTGGTCGACGCGCCCGGCCTCTCGCCGGCGGATCTGCTCGCCGCGATCGCCGACGCCGACGCGCTCGTGATCCGCAGCGCGACCAAGGTGACGAAGGACGTGATCGCCGCCGGTGCGCGGCTCGCCGTGATCGGGCGCGCGGGCATCGGGGTCGACAACGTCGACGTCCCGGCCGCGACCGCCAAGGGCATCGTCGTGATGAACACGCCGGGCGGCAACACCGTCACGACCGCCGAGCACGCGCTCGCGCTCCTGATCGCGCTCGCGCGCCACATCCCGCAGGCCACGGCCTCGATGAAGGCCGGCAAGTGGGAGAAGAACCGCTTCGTCGGCACGGAGCTGTACAACCGCACGCTCGGCGTGCTCGGACTCGGCAACATCGGCCGCATCGTCGCCGAGCGCGCGCAGGGCCTCGGCATGAAGGTGATCGCGCACGATCCCTTCCTCTCGCCCGACGCGGCGGCGAAGCTCGACGTCGAGCTCGTGGACTTCGACACGCTACTCGCGCGCGCCGACGCGATCACCGTGCACGTGCCGAAGACCAAGGAGACCGCGGGCCTGCTCGGCG
>Ga0335069_10007655_pt1 | contig 15566 bp, 13 predicted proteins | sample Lox_Sample_11_FD_206714 | JGI IMG/M metagenome (GOLD analysis project Ga0335069, IMG submission 206714) | Soil microbial communities from Loxahatchee National Wildlife Refuge, Florida, United States - Lox_Sample_1.1 | ecosystem: Environmental > Terrestrial > Soil > Wetlands | place: USA... | reverse complement strand
GTGCGCTCGCCGATCAGCAGGTTGTACTTGCGCTTCACGTACTGGACGATCGCCTCGTCCATCTTGTCGCCGCCGACGCGCACCGACTTCGAGAACACGATGCCGTGCAGTGAGATGACCGCGACCTCGGTCGTGCCGCCGCCGATGTCGACGATCATGTTGCCGGTCGGCTCGGTGATGGGCAGCCCGGCGCCGATCGCGGCCGCCATCGGCTCCTCGACGAGGTAGACCTCCCGGGCGCCCGCGGACTCGGCGGACTCGCGCACCGCGCGCTTCTCGACTTCCGTGATGCCGAACGGCACGCAGATGATGATGCGCGGCCGCACCAGCGTCTTCCGGTTGTGGATCTTCTGGATGAAGTAGCGCAGCATCGCCTCGGTGATCTCGAAGTCGGCGATGACGCCGTCCTTCAGCGGCCGGATCGCGACGATGTTGCCGGGCGTGCGCCCGACCATCTTCTTCGCCTCCGCGCCGACGGCGAGCACCTTGCGCCCGCCGCGCGACTCCTTCTGCACCGCGACGACGGAGGGCTCGTTGCATACGATCCCTTCGCCCTTGACGTAGATCAGCGTGTTGGCCGTTCCGAGGTCGATCGCGAGATCGTTCGAGAACAGACCAAGGATCGCATCGAGTCCCTTCATGCGCAGCCGCCCCAGCTAGCAGAATCATCCCGGACCGGCAACGCGGTTACAAACCGCGCGCGCACAATTTGAAATCGGGGGGGGCCTCAGGTATGCCTCCGGCCCTGGTCCCCCATGCTGCGCTCGCTCCGAAAGTTCTCGCAGTCGCCCGCCACGAAGGTCCTCTATGCGATTCTGGCAGGCCTCTTCGTTTGGTGGGGCGTCGGGGGCGGGATCGGTCAACAGGTTGACTGGGTCGCCAAGGTGCACGGCGACACCATCACGACCCGCGACCTCTATCAGGCCGAAGCCGAGCTGCGGCGGCGCTACGAGGAACTGTTCAAGAATGCGCGGTCGGCTGATCTCCTTCGCGACATGGACCTCCGCGGCCGCGCCCTCGACGAGCTGATCGACGAGGCGCTGGTTCGACACGAAGCGTCGCGGCTGGGGGTCGAGGTGGGCGACGCCGAGCTGGTGGCCGCCATCACCGCCATGCCCGAGTTCCAGCAGAACGGGCAGTTCGACCGGAGCCTGGTCGAGCGGACGCTGCGCTTCCAGCGCGACCGGGGGGAATTCGAGGACCGGCTGCGGCGGTCGCTGGTCCTCCAGCGCGTCCAGGCCCTCGTCACCGACGGCGTCCAGGTGAGCGACGCCGAGGTCGAGGAGCGTTACAAGCTCGACAAGGAGCAGGTGAGCCTGACCTTCGCCCGGGTCGACGCCCAGACCGAAGGGCAGAGCGTCACCCCGACCGACGCCGAGCTTGAGAAGCAGCTCGCCGACCACGCCGACCGCTACCGCCTCCCGACCCGGACGCGCGCGCGCTACGTCGCCTACCGGCCGGCCGACTTCGCCGCCCAGGTGCAGCTCACCGACGGCGAGATCGCGGCCTACTACGACGAGCACAAGGAAGACCGGTTCACCGAGGTCGAGCAGGTCCGGGCCCGGCACATCCTGGTGAAGCTCGATCCCGGCGCCAACGACGAGGCCAAGGCCGCCGCCAGGAAGAAGGCCGAAGGCCTGCTCGGGAAGGCGAAGGCGGGCGGCGACTTCGCAGCCATCGCCAAGGCCAGCTCCGACGACCCCGGCTCGGCCGCCAAGGGCGGCGACCTGGGCCTCTTCGGTCGCGGCGCGATGACGCCCGCGTTCGAGTCCGTGGCCTTCGCGCTCCAGCCCGGGCAGGTGAGCGACGTGGTCGAGACCCCGTTCGGGTTCCACGTCATCAAGGTCGAGGAGCACAAGCCGGGCGGCCTGCAGCCGCTCGACGCGGTCCGGGCCGAGATCGTGAAGGCGCTCCAGAACGAGCGCGGGCTCGAGCTGGCCCGCACGCAGGCCGAGGCCGACCGCCGCAAGGTCGTCGAAGGGGCGCCGCTCGCCCAGGCGGTCGGCGGACGGCACATCGAGGAGAGCCCGGTCTTCCCGCAGGGCGCGCCGCTGGTGCCCGGGGTCGGTCCGGTGAAGGCCTTCGTCGACGCCGCCTTCGCGCTCCGCGAAGGCGAGGTCAGCGACCTGATCGAGACCGACGACTCGATCTACCTGCTGACGCCCTTCGAGCGCAGCGAGTCCCACGTCCCGCCGCTCGCCGAGGTCCGCGACCGCGTGCTCGCCGACGTGCGCCGCCAGCGCGGCGAGGAGGCCGCGAAGGCCAAGGCCGAGACGCTGCGCGCGCGCGCCGCCGAGGTCGGGCTCGCGAAGGCCGCCGCGGAGGCGAACCTGAAGGTCGACGAGACCGGTCCGTTCGAGCGTCGCGGCGGAGCCATCCCGAAGCTCGGCGCGCTGGCCGACCTCCGCACCGACGCCTTCGCGCTGACGTCGCCCGGGGCGCTCGCTCCCAAGGTCTACTCGGCGGGTGGCGACGCGATCGTCGCGGCGCTCAAGGAGCGCACGCCGGCGGACATGACCGGGTTCGCGGCCGCCAAGGACGGCGTCGCCGACGGCCTGCTCCAGCAGCGGCGGCAGGCGGCGATCGCGAGCTACATGACGCTCCTCAAGAAGCGTGCGCTCGACGCCGGCGCGCTCGAGGTCCGGGCCGACGGCGCCGCCCGCGGGTAGTCTGCCCGACGGGGGCATCGCGCTCCCCGGCCGGCGGTCGCTCGGATGTCTCGTGCTGCACGGCCTGACGGGCCACCCGGACGAGATGCGTCCGCTCGCCGAGGCGCTCGCGGCGGAAGGCTTCGCGGTGCATGTGCCACGGCTCGCGGGGCACGCGACCGACGTCGCCGACCTCGCGCGGACGTCCTGGTCCGACTGGTTCCGGTCCGCGACCCGCGGGTTCGAGGCCCTCGCCGCCGAGGTGCCACGGGTCGCGGTCGCCGGGCTGTCGATGGGGAGCCTGCTCGCGCTCCACCTGGCGGCGACGCGTGCCGAGGTCGCGGGGCTCGTGTGCGCCGCGACGCCGATCAGGCTCGCCGACTGGCGCACCCGTCTGGTCCCGCTCGCCGCCCAGATCCCCGCGCTGCGGCGCCGGCTCGCGCTGATCCCGAAGCGGGGCGGGCCCGACGTCTCGGATCCCGCCGCACGAGCTGCCAGCCCGAGCTACCGCGCGACGCCCCTGGTCGCCGTCCACGAGATGTTGCGGCTTCGTGGGATGGTGGTGCGCGAGTTGCCGTGGATCACGCAGCCGACGCTGGTGCTGCACGGGCGGTACGACCGCACCGTGCGGACCTCGAGCGTCCGGGTGCTGCGACGTCGGCTGAGATCGCGGGTCGTCGAGACCCACGTGCTCCAGCGGAGCGCGCACGTGCTGACGGTCGACGTCGATCGCGACGAGATCGGGCGCGTCGTCGCCGATTTCCTGGGGCGCGTCGAGCGCGCGACGCCGGGCGGCTGAGCGCGTTCAGCCGCGCGCCGAGCCGTGCGCGGCCGGCACCGGCGCGTCGGCGGGGGCCGTCGCGCCGTGCTCGATCAGGAAGCGCAGCTTCGGGAACAGGCCCGGGAGCCGCATGATGTTCGCGACGAACACGCCCGTCGCGAACCGGTCGAGCCACGACGACGTCGGCCAGCCGAAGTGCACGCGGACCTCGCGGCCGTCGAATTCCTCCTGGAGTAGCTGCAGGAGCGCCCCGATGCTGCGGTACACGCTGCCGTGCTGGATCGGGAACCGGTAGTGGTTGGTCGAGAGGCGGTCGGGCAGCGTCTGGCGCGGGGAGAAGAACGTGACGTAGGTCGTGCCCGGCGTCGGTGCGGCGACGTCCCCCTCGCCCGGGCGGCGGAAGTAGACGTCGAGCGGCCCGTCGACGTCGCCCAGCTCGAGGATCATCTCCATCGGGTAGTCGCTGCGCCGGACCTCCTTCACCTCCGGTCCGTAGCGCCGTGAGAGCGGCACCCCTGCGACCAGCAGCACGGTGACGACGCCGCTCCAGAGCGCCGTGCCGTACGGCTTGTGGATCGCGAGGTAGATGAAGCAGGCGATCAGGATGAACTCGAGCGCCAGCGTCCCGGCGCGCGACGTGTAGTAGGCGCGGATGTCCTTCGTCCCCATGAAGAAGCGGTAGACGAGCAGGCACCCGATGTTCAGGCAGAAGCTTGCGAGCAACCCGATCGCGTACATGTCGGCGAGCAGGCTCTGCGCCCCCGAGGTGATCACGATGATCCCGGTGTAGAGGCACGCGTTCAGGATGTGGATGCGATAGAGCGACGCGCGCTTGTTGGTCGCGATCAGCGCCTCGAAGTGGTAGCGGTGCGCGACGCGCTCGAGCAGCTCCGCCGACGCGACGTAGGCGGTGTTGACGGCCATGATCAGGATCACGCTGCCGAACACGCCGACCAGCGCGCCGAACGGCACGTTCCCGACCACCGTCGCGTAGTACGTGATCAGGTCGCCCTCGTGGGTGTGGAAGTCGATGGGCGCCGAGAGCGCTAAGGCCGACACGACCGGCGTCACGATGCCGACCGTGAGCGCGAGGAACCAGTACGCCTTCGCGATGTCGCGCCAGCTCTCGACCAGCCCGGCCGTCTGGATCACGGACTCGATCCCTGAGTAGGCCAGCACCACGCTCGCGATGCCGATCGTCATGACGCGGATGACGTGCGCGAGAGTGTGACCGCTGAAGGCGTCGGCGACGTCGCGGACGCTGCCCAGCATGACGCCCGGCTGCTGCGGATCCAGGTGCACGACGCCGAGCACGATCAGGTTCACGAACACGAACGCCGCCGCGACGAAGATCCCGAACGTCACGCGCGCGTTCTCGCGGATCCCGAGGATGTTGAGCCCCGCCACCGCCCAGATGATCGCGACGATCGCGATGGTCTGCGCGTGCGGCGTCATCGGGACGAAGGCGGTGCCGTTGATGACGGCGCTCACCGTCGAGATGCAGGCGGTGAGGATGTAGTCGACCATGATCGACGCCACCGCGACGAACGACGCCACCGGCCCCATCACGAAGTACGAGAACGAGTAGACCCCGCCGCCACGAATGCCCTGGAGCTCCAGGATCTGCGCGATCTCGACCATCCGGCTCGACAGGAACCGCATGAGCAGCGAGGTGAACGCGATGAAGAAGATCGCCTGCGCGCCGATGAAGCGGTGCGCCTCCGCGGGCGCGTAGAACACCGACGTCAGCTCGTCCATCAGCGTGATCACGCCGATCGAGAGCCAGGTGAGGTACCACTTGCCGCCCCTGGCGAAGCCGAGCAGCCCGGGCTTCCGGAGGACGATCGCGAAGATCGCGACGAGACCGAGGTTGAGGGTGAGCGTGAACGCCGTCATGCGAGATCGAGTGCCTCGAAGAGCTGGTCGAGCGCGGCGACGCCGCGCGGACGGGCGCCGGCGACCGGCGCCAGCCCCTTCAGATTGCCGGCAGGGAGCACGCACCGCGCGAAGCCCTGCCGCCCGGCTTCGCGGAGTCGGGCGTCGGGGCGCGCCACCGCGCGCACCTCGCCCGTGAGCCCGACCTCCCCCCAGACCGCCACGTCTTCGGCGAGCGGCCGCCCGCGCGCGCTCGACGCCACCGCCGCGACGATCGCGAGATCCGCCGCCGGCTCGTCGATGCGGAGCCCGCCCGCGACGTTCAGGAACACGTCCTGGTCGTGGAGCTGCATCCGCATGCGCTTCTCGAGTACCGCGAGCAGCAGCGCCACGCGTCCGGGATCCAGCCCGATCGCCGTCCGGCGCGGCATCGCGAGCCCGGAGCGCGACACCAGCGCCTGGATCTCGACCAGCACCGGCCGGCTGCCCTCGAGCGTCGCCAGCACCGCCGACCCGGGAGCGCCCACCGGCCGTTCGGCCAGGAACGCCGCCGACGGGTTCGCGACCTCGACGAGCCCGCCTTCGCCCATCTCGAACACGCCGACCTCGTTCGTCGAGCCGAAGCGGTTCTTCACCGCGCGGAGCACGCGCAGCGCGTGCGCGCCGTCGCCCTCGAAGTAGAGCACGGTGTCGACGAGGTGCTCGAGGACGCGCGGGCCCGCCAACGTGCCCTCCTTCGTGACGTGGCCGATCAGGAAGCACGCGATGCCGGTCGCTTTGCAGTGCGTGGTGAGCAGGGCCGCCGACTCGCGCACCTGCCCGACGCTGCCCGGCGCGGAACCGAGCGCCGTCGTGTGCAGCGTCTGGATCGAGTCGACGACCACCGCGCTCGGCCTGGTCCGCGCGATCTCCTCGACGACCGCCTCGGCCGACGTCTCGGGGAGCACCAGCACGCCGTCCTCCGCCATGCCGAGACGATCGGCGCGCAGCCGCACCTGCTCGGGCGACTCCTCGCCCGCGACGTACAGCACCGGGAGGCCCTGCCGCGCGAGCGCGCCGCACGCCTGGAGCGCGAGCGTCGACTTGCCGATGCCGGGGTCGCCGCCGAGCAGCACGATCGAGCCCTGCACGAGGCCGCCGCCCAGCACGCGGTCGAGCTCCGCGAGCCCGGTCGAGCGTCGCAGCGACTGGCCGGCGGTGACGGTCGCGAGCGGCCGCGGCTTGCGGCCGCCGTCGACGCCAGCGCGCTGCCGTCGCTCGTCGGGCAGGGCTTCCTCGACGAACGAGTTCCAGGCCTGACAGCCCGGGCACTGGCCGAGCCAGCGGGCAGCCGCGTGCCCGCACTGCTGGCAGACGAACGCGGTCCGGTGCCTCTTGTCAACCTTCGCTGGCATCGTGGTTGACAAGGACCGATTCCGGCGGCATTACGCCAGCGTGCCGAAGTTGGACGACGAGCTCGCGCGCGAGCTCGAGGGCCTCGAACGGGCGGGGCTCCGGCGACGGCTGCGCCCGCTGGAGACCGGCGCCGAGCCCGAAATCGTGATGGGAGGACGGCGGGCGCTGCTCCTCTCTTCCAACAACTATCTCGGGCTCGCTAACCACCCGGTGCTCCAGGCCGCCGCGCGCGAAGCGGTCGGGCGCTTCGGCTGCGGTACGTGAGCGTCGCGGCTCATCGCCGGCGACACCGAGCTGCACGCACGCGTCGAGCGCCGGCTGGCGGCGTTCAAGGGCACCGAGGCCGCGCTGCTGTTCCCGTCGGGCTACCAGGCGAACGTGGGGACGATCACCGCGTTGGTCGGGCTCGGCGACCACGTCTTCAGCGACGCACTCAACCACGCCAGCATCATCGACGGGTGCCGGCTGTCTCGGGCCTCCGTCCACGTCTATCCCCACCGGGACGTCCGCGCGCTCGAGGCGATGCTCGCCGCCACCCCGACGGGCGGCCGGCGTCTGATCGTGACCGACTCGGTCTTTTCCATGGATGGCGATCGGGCCCCTCTAAAGGAACTCGTCGCCGCGGCGAGTCAATACCACAGCTTCCTGATGCTAGACGAGGCCCACGCCGCCGGGGTGCTGGGCGAGCGGGGCGCCGGTCTCGCCGAGGCGTGCGGCGTCACCCGCGACGTCGCCGTGCACATGGGGACGCTCGGGAAGGCGCTGGGCGGCGCCGGCGCGTACGTCGCGGGCTCGCGCACGCTGGTCGACCTGCTCGTGAACCGCGCGCGGAGCTTCGTCTACACCACCGGCATCGCGCCGTCGGCGGTCGCGGTCGCCGAGGCGGCGCTCGACGTCGTGGCGGCCGAGCCGGAGCGGCGGGCGGCGCTCACCCGCAACGCCGACCATCTCCGCGGCGGCCTCCGCGCGCTCGGCTTCGAGGTCGGCGGCGACACCCACATCCTCCCGGTGATGGTCGGTGACAACGCGCGCGCGACAGCCCTCGGCGCGGCCCTCCTCGAGCGCGGCGTCCTCGTCCACGCGATCCGCCCGCCGACGGTTCCGCCCGGCACCGCGCGGCTCCGCGTCACGCCGATGGCGACCCACACGCCGGAGCAGCTCGACCGTGCGCTCGCCGCGTTCGCCGACGCCGGGCGCGAGACCGGAGCGCTGTCGTGACCGATCCCGCCACGCTCGTCGCCTGGGACCGCCAGTGCCTCTGGCATCCGTTCACGCAGATGGCGGACTGGATGCGCGAGGATCCGCTCGTGATCGCGTCGGCCGAGGGCTGCACGCTCGTCGACGTCGAGGGGCGGCGCTATCTCGACGGGGTCTCGTCGCTCTGGTGCAACGTGCACGGCCACCGGCATCCGGCGCTCGACGCGGCGCTGCGCGCCCAGCTGGGTCGCGTCGCGCACACGACGCTGCTCGGCCTGGGCTCGGTGCCGTCGATCGAGCTGGCGCACGCGCTCGTCCAGGTCGTGCCGCGCGGCCTCACCCGCGTCTTCTACTCCGACGCCGGCGCGACCGCGGTCGAGGCCGCGCTCCGGATCGCGCTCCAGTACCAGCAGCTCCGCGGCGAGACGCGGCGGACGCGGTTCGCGTCGTTGGTCGAGGCCTACCACGGCGACACGCTCGGCGCGGTCGGCGTGGGCTATTCGGAGACGTTCCACCGCTTCGTCGCCGGCGGGATCGCGCCGGCGGTGCGGCTCACGCCGCCGCACGTCTTCCGCTGGGAGCGTCGGATGGACACGGACGCCGCGCTCGCCGCAGCGATCGGCGACGCCGACGCGACGCTCGCCGAGCACGGCCCGACGCTCGCCGCGCTCATCGTCGAGCCGCTGGTGCAGGGCGCCGCCGGGATGTGGGTGCATCCGCCCGCCTACCTGCGCGCGCTCGCCGACCTGGCCCGTCGCCACGGCGCGCTCCTCATCGCCGACGAGGTCGCGACCGGCTTCGGACGTACGGGGCGGATGTTCGCGTGCGAGCACGCGGGCCTCACGCCCGACCTGATGTGCGTCGCCAAGGGCATCACCGGCGGCTATCTGCCGCTCGCGGCGACGCTCGCGACCGAAGACGTGTTCGCCGCGTTCCTCGCTCCCTACGAGGAGTTCCGCGCCTTCTTCCACGGCCACACCTTTACCGGCAACGCGCTCGCCTGCGCGGTGGCGCTCGCCAGCCTGGCGGTGTTCCGCGAGGAGCGGACGCTCGAGCGGCTCCAGCCGAGGATCGCGCGGCTCGCGGCGCGGCTCGCCGCCGACGTGGCGCCGCTCGCGCACGTCGGCGACGTGCGGCAGCAGGGGACGATGGTCGGCGTCGAGCTGGTGGCCGACGTCGCGAGGCGGGTCCCGTATCCCGCGGCAGCGCGGATCGGCCAGCGCGTCGTGCGCGCGGCGCGCGCGCGCGGCGTCGTGCTGCGTCCGCTCGGCAACGTGATCGTGCTGATGCCGCCGCTCGCGATCTCGGACGCGGAGCTCGACCGCCTCGTCGACGTGGCGCGCGACGCGATCCGCGAGGCGACCGAGACGTGAGCGTGCTGTTCGTCACCGGCACCGACACGGGTGTCGGGAAGACGTTCGTGGCGTGCGCGCTCGCGCTCGCGTTCCGGGCCGCCGGCCACCGCGTGGGCGTGATGAAGCCGGTCGAGACCGGCGTCGTGGACCAGCCGGAGGACGCGCTGCGGCTCGCGGCCGCGGCCGGCGATCGGGCGCCGCTCGACGAGATCTGCCCCTATCGCCTGCGGGCGCCGCTCGCGCCGTCGGTGGCGGCGGCGGGCGAGGGCGTCGTCATCAACGTCGAAAGGCTGCTGCGGGCGATCGCGCGACGCGCGGCCGGCGTCGACGTGCTGCTGGTCGAAGGGGCGGGTGGCCTGCTCGTGCCGATCGTGGGCGCGACGACGTTCCTCGACCTGGCAGTGCAGGCCACGCTGCCGGTCTTGCTGGTCGGCGCCAACCGGCTCGGCACCGTGAACCACTGCGCGCTGAACGCACGCGTCGCCGGGGCGGCCGGGCTCGACGTCCGCGGCTTCGTGCTCTCGCAGCCCACACTGCACGCCGACGAGTCGAGCACGACCAACGCGGAGGTCGTGGCGACGCTCGCCGGGCTCCGCTGCCGCGGCGTGCTGCCGCATCTGCCGGATCCCGCCGCGGCAGCCGCCCTGCTCGAGATCGACGACCTCGTCGGCGGGTGAGGGGCGGGGTCAGCCGCCGCGGCGCTTGGTCGCGGGTGGCGGCGGAGGCACGACCGGAATCGGCGGCGGCGGAGCGGGGGAGACGCCCTTCGCGCACCCGTCGCAGATCCAGTGATCGGTGAACCAACTAATGCGCTCGGCGCCAGGCCGCTCCGCCGCGCATCCTGCGGCCAGCACCACCGACAACAGCACGATCCCGATGCGCATCAGAACACCGCCTCGAGGCCCGCAACCGGGCTCCACCCGTGGGTGCGCACGCCGACGCCTTCGTTGACCGCCTTGAACGCGCCGAACGTGAACACGAGCGAGCGGACGACGCGCATCCGGAAGCCGAGGATCACGTCCACGTAGTCGTGGCGGTCGGGATCGAGGCATAGGTAGGGTGAGTTCACGACCTCTCCGGCGTCGTTCAGGTGCGGGCCCGAGACCGACGCGCGGGTCGCGATGCCGGCGATCTCGCTCCGCCCGACGATCTGTCCCGTCAGCGAGAACCGGTCGAGGGCGGAGCCCGGGGGGTGCTGGACGTCGATCCCCCACGAGTAATGCGCGGAGCTGCGCTGCGTGCGGGCGACGGCGACGTCGAAGCCCGCGTTCCAGTGCGAGTCGACCCAGCCCTGGAGCTGGGAGGTCGAGAGGGCGAGGAAGGGACCGACCTCGCCCTCGCCGGTGCCGAACCCGTCGGCGACGTCGCCCGTGGGTAGCCAGGCCTGAAGCCCGAGGGCGCCGCTGAAGCCGCCGGCCTCGAAGACGCGGTACTTGGCGCGCGTGAGCATGTCCATGACGTTCGGTCCGACCGTGAAGTGCTGGGAGCTGAAGGCCGTGCCCCCGGTGGTGCCGCCGCGCGCGAAGTAGTTGACGCCGAAGTCGAGCCAGGCGACCGGCACCGACAGGCTCACGTCGAGGTCGCGGGTGATGCCGTAGGTGAACGTGAACGTCGTGACCGAATATTGTCGCTCGATGCCCGCGCGTGCGTCGATGGCGCCCGAGCTGAAGGAGAGGCGGTCGAAGTCGTTGCAGCCGTGAAGGTCGTACCAGCCGTACAAGACGGCGATGCCGAACAGCCCTTCGCCGATCGGCTCGGCGCGCTCGGTGACGAACCATGGGCCGAAGTCGCCGGTGGCGCGCTGGTAGCAGTCGCAGTCCGGGTCGTAGCGGTAGGTGTACGCGTACGAGCCCGCTGCGTGGATCGGCATGTTGCGCACGCCTTCCTTCAGGACCGCGTCGGCGGCGTTGCGGTACTGCGGCGTCGCGAGCTCCGGCAGGCCCGCCAGCGCGGGCGCATCGCCCAGCGCACCGCGGACGTTGCGGCGCGCGGCCGCCGGCGCGGCGACGACCAGCGTCGCGCCGACCATCGCGACCCAGAGCGCGGCCCTCACGGGAACACCAGCGCGTTCCCCTTCGTGCGGAAGGCCTGGGAGACGGTCGAGCAGAAGTTGGGCGACGTGTCGAACCGCCGCCGCACGCCGACGGTGATGCGAACGGTGCTTTCCTCGGGCGCCGACAGGGCAGTGTCCGCGCCCTGGGCGTAGAAGTTCATGCGGCCGCGCTTGCAGGTGAACGACGCGTCCCGCACCTGCTGCGCACAGACGCACGTTTCCTTCAAGTCCCAGAAGGCCGTCCGCTTCTTCCCGAGCCGCATGAACTTGTCACCGGGGATGCGGGCGCACAGCAGCTCCCGGTCCGCCGTCCGGAGCTGGAGCTCGACCAGGTCGGACTCGTCCATGAGGGAGCTCCCGACCACCTGGGAGCAACTCGCCCCGAGGCTCGACCGCACGAGCAGTCGGGTGCCGCCGTCGTGCGAGCGGATCTTCGCCTTGGAGACCGTCATGAGCTGCTGCGGAGCACAGCATGCCGGGTCCTCGAAGTCGACGAGCCCGTTGCAGTCGTTGTCGATGCAGTCGCCGCAGACCTCGGGCCCCGTCGGCACGCACGTGGCTTCCGTCGCCACGATCTCGCACTGACAGCTCGGGACGATCGTCGTGGACGTCGTCGTCGACGTCACCGTGGTGGTGCCGCCGGGCAGGGAGGTGGTCGTGGTGCTGCCCGGGATGGTGGTCGTGGTCACGCCGGGGAGCGAGGTCGTGGTCGTGGCGCCCGGCAAGGACGTGGTGGTCGTGCCGCCCGGCAGCGAGGTGGTCGTCGTCCCACCCGGGATCGACGTCGTGGTCGTGCCGCCGGGAAGGGTGGTCGTCGTGACGTGGGGGAGCGACGTGGTGGTCGTGCCGCCCGGGAGTGACGTCGTCGTCGTGCCGCTCGGCAACGAGGTCGTGGTCGTACCGCCGGGGATGGTGGTCGTGGTCACGCCGGGGAGCGAGGTCGTGGTCGTGGCGCCCGGCAAGGACGTGGTGGTCGTGCCGCCCGGCAGCGAGGTGGTCGTCGTCCCACCCGGGATCGACGTCGTGGTCGTACCGCCCGGGATCGTGGTCGTGGTGACGCCGGGGAGCGAGGTCGTCGTCACACTCGGCAAAGACGTCGTCGTGGTGCTCGTCGGAACGGTCGTCGTCGGGTGCACCGTGATCAGCTCCGTATATATTGTGCGGGCGAGGAACGTGCCGCGGAGATCGGAGGCCGACGTCACCCGCAGATCCGCGTTCGGGGCGCAGACGAGGGCGGTCACGTCGGCGGCGCGCGCGAACTGGATCGACGCGCCGTTGGTGACGATGCGGAGGCTTCCGCTGCCGCCCGTCGGCGCGGTGGCCGTGTCGGGACCGATGTTCACGTCGCCCGTTACGAAGACGTCGGCGGCGCCCGACGCGGCGACACCGACGCCACGGCCCGTCCGCACGCTGCAGAAGACGTACGTCCCCGACGAGAGGACGACGCTTCCGGGTGAGCTGCCGCCGCTCACGTAGAGGCTCCCGTACGTTCCGGGCGGGAGGACGCGCGTCGTTCCCGCACCGACCGACACCGGCCGGTTCGCATCGCAGGGCGGGAACGGCGTCGGATAGCCGCACGCCGCGGCCGGCGCCGCGATCAACGGAGACGTGAAGGTGGTGGGCGGTGCGCATCCGGGACCCGTCCGCACGAAACGGTTGCCGAAGAGCTGCCGGCACTTCGACGCCACATCGATGGTCACGGTCTCCGCTGCGATCTCGGATGCCGGCGCCACGATCGGCCCCATCAACCCCTGGAGATCGCCGTCGTTGACGCCGATCGCGCCACCCTCGACGGTGAGCCCCTTCGTGTGCAGACTCTCGAGCGCGAACAAGACGTAGCTCCCGAGCGTCGCGGGCGGCTGCGCGGCCGCGAGCGCCGCGCGGGCACCTCCGAACACGGCCAGCAGCACGAGCACCGAGACCCGACTCGGTCCCACTGCGCGCGCGGATCTCTTCTCGACGCGATGATGGAACGATCGGAACACAGACAACGTACAACCACCTCGTGCCTGGCAATGTGATCGAGCGCAGTGCGGGCACGTCGTGCTCCCCCTACCGCGCGCGCAGCCGCCTGTTCACACGCATCCTTCGACGAGGACGGTGCGCAGGTCAAGGGTTTTTTCGACGACTTAGGCGAAGCGCGCGAGCGCGACGGCGTACGCCGTACGATGGACGACCTTCAGCGGAAGGGATTTCTCCCGTGCGATCCGACGACAGTCCTCGTACTCCGGGGCGACGTTCACGGTGCCGTCGGGGGCGCGCGCAACCTTCACGCGCACGGTGCCGTGCGGCGTCTCGATGATGTGCTCCTCCCGCGCGAGCACCATCCGGTGCCACGTCGTCCAGCGGAGCCCGATCGTCGACGTCTCCGCGAAGACGATTGCGGCCAGGCGTTCCCGGTCGGCAGGCGACGCCAACACGCGCAGCGTGGTGCCGGGCCGGCTCTTCTTCATCACGACCGGCGCCAGGAACGCATCGCGCGCCCCCGCCTCGAGCAGCCGCTCGAGGACGTGCTCGTAGAGCTGGGGGCTCATGTCGTCGATCGTGGCGTCGAGCACGACGACGTCGTCGGCGTCGGCCGCGGCCGCAGGCTCGCCCAGCACGATGCGGAGCAGGTTCGGCCGGTCGGGGAGCGTTCGATCACCGGCGCCGTGACCGACCCCGAGCACGCGCAGCTCCGGCGCCGGCTCCTCGCGGGCGAGCGCGGCGACGATCGCGGCCCCGGTCGGCGTCACCAGCTCCGTCGTGCCGTCGCCGGGGCGCACGGCGCGGCCGCGCAGCAACTCGACGACCGCCGGGCCGGGCACCGGCAGCATCCCGTGTGCGGTCTTGATCCGGCCCGAGCCGAGCGGGAGCGGCGAGACGTGGATCGCATCCACGCCGAGATGCGCGAAGCCGAGCGCGGCGCCTACCACGTCGACGATCGCGTCGAGCGCACCGACCTCGTGGAACTCGACGGCCTCCGTGGCGACGCCGTGGACGTGCCCTTCGGCCTCCGCGAGGCGGGCGAAGACCGCCAGCGCGGTGTCGCGAACCCGCGGCGCGAGCGCGCTCGTCGCCAGCAGGTCGCGGATCTCGGCATAGGGACGGTGCCCGTGATGATGCGCTCCGTCGGCGTGGTCGTGGTCGTCGGGATGCCGGCCGTGCACGTGCACGTGGAACTTGGTGGCGGCGATCCCGGAGCGCAGCGTCGGCTCTGCCGACACCTCGATGCCGTCCAACTTGAGGGTTGCGATGGCGTCGCGCACGGCGGCGAGCGGGAGCCCCAGCTCCAGCAGCGCGCCGACGGTCATGTCGCCGCTCACGCCGGAGAACGCGTCCAGGTAGGCGATCCGCACGCGCGATTCTCAGCGGGCTCGCGTTGCGCCCGGGGGACGGCGGTGGTAGATGCGGATGCTTCGTGAGGTTCTCATGCGGCAGCGCGAACTTACCATGTTCCAGAAGCTCCTACACGAGCGGCGCCAAGAGCTGCTAGGCGAAGCACTGCGCACCGTCGACGGCATGGGTGGCGACCGTGAGCTGTTCCCCGACCCGACGGACCGTGCGTCGCTGGAGGGCGATCGCAACCTGCTGCTGCGGATCCGCGATCGCGAGCGCAAGCTGATCACGAAGATCGACGAGGCGCTCGGTCGGATCGAGGACGGCAGCTACGGGAAGTGCGAGGAGTGCGGTGGCGACATCTCGGTCGAGCGCCTGAAGGCGCGCCCCGTCACCACGCTCTGCATCGACTGCAAGTCGCTCCAGGAAGCCGAGGAGCGTCGCCTCAAGGGCCTGTGAACAAGGTCCCGCGGAAGGCGGTCATCCCCGCCGCGGGGCTCGGGACGCGGTTCCTGCCGGCCACCAAGGCCGTGCCGAAGGAGATGCTCCCGATCGTCGACATTCCGACCATCCAGTACATCGTCCAGGAGGCCCTCGACTCCGGCATCACCGACATCGTGGTGGTGAACGGGCGCGGCAAGGGCGCCATCGAGGACCACTTCGACCACGCCCCGGAGCTCGAGCAGAACCTCAAGGAGAAGGGGAAGCTCGACCTCCTCGAGATGGTGCAGGACATCGCGCGCAAGGCGCGCGTGATCTCGGTCCGGCAGAAGGAGCCGCTCGGGCTGGGACACGCGGTGCTGGCGGCGCGCTACGCGGTCGGCGACGAGCCGTTCGTCGTGCTGCTGGGCGACGACATCGTCGACCACGCGGTGCCGTGCTCGAAGCAGCTCATGGACGTGTTCGCGTCGCACGGGCCGGTGGTGGGGCTCCGGCAGGTGCCG
>Ga0335069_10007653_pt1 | contig 15566 bp, 15 predicted proteins | sample Lox_Sample_11_FD_206714 | JGI IMG/M metagenome (GOLD analysis project Ga0335069, IMG submission 206714) | Soil microbial communities from Loxahatchee National Wildlife Refuge, Florida, United States - Lox_Sample_1.1 | ecosystem: Environmental > Terrestrial > Soil > Wetlands | place: USA... | reverse complement strand
AAGGCGCGAGAGGGCATGTCGATAACGTCGATCTCGACGCAATTCCGCGCGCTTACCTTACTACCTCGCTCGGGGTTGATTTCTCGCTCGGTTGCGCCCGCGCTGCGCGCGCGCTTACCTCGCTCGGCGGGCGAGCCTTTCGGAGTCCGATATCAGCACGCTCTTGCCTTCCAGCCGAATCCAGCCGCGGTGCGCGAAATCGGCCAGGGCCTTGTTCACGGTCTCCCGCGAGGCACCGACCAGCTGGGCGATCTCCTCTTGGGTCAGGTCGTGGGTGACCCGCATCGCGCCCCCCTCCTGGGTGCCGAAGCGCTGGGCGAGCTGCAGCAGCTGCTTGGCCACCCGGCCGGGCACGTCGGTGAAGATCAGGTCGGCCAGATTGTTGTTGGTCCGGCGCAGCCGTCGGGCCAGTACGCGCAACAGCTGCTCGGCGATCTCGGGACGATCGGCGATCCACGCCCGTAGCGCGTCGCGGTCCATCGACACCGCCCGCACCTCGGTGATGGTGGTCGCACTGGAGGTCCGTGGCCCCGGGTCGAAAATAGACAACTCGCCGAACATGTCCGACGGCCCCATGATCGTCAGCAGGTTCTCCCGGCCGTCCGGTGAGCGTCGACCGATCTTGACCTTGCCCGAGACGATGATGTAGAGCCGATCGCCGGGTTCCCCCTCGGCGAAGACCGTGTGTCCACGGGGGAAGTCGACGGGTTGCAGTTGCTTGGTCAGCGCAGCGACTGCGCTGGGCTCAACCCCTTGGAAGATTCCTGCCCGTGCCAGGATCTCGTCCACGTTGCCTCTTCAGATTTCCAATGATGTGATGCGGGCAAGTTAATCGCTTGCTCGCGTGATGAGTCTAGCGGTAGGACATTTCTGTCCAACGTGCCAACGCTACACAGGATCGACGTGTCGAGTGGCCTTAAACTGCGGATTGATGCGCGAATGGGTATGTATTCGCGTCGGCAATGTCATCTCGCCACGGCCGGTTAAGTCAAGGGCAAACGGCGGCAGGGCATGATGAGGCCCAGCCTCGAGGCGGCCCAGCGCGGAATCGGATAACCGCCAGGCCTGGCGCCGATGGAAGTATTCCAGCGCCTCCGGCATGCCCTCGCGGGCCAGCAGGCGCACATCGACCACCCCGGCATACTCGAGAAACTCGTCGACGCGGTTCGCGGTGACCGATTTCTGGGCGAACTCCTTCTCCAGCCGCCCCAGACTGAGCGCCGCCAGCATCAGCAGCCCCGGAACACAGGCCACCAGCAACCATGACACAAGGAGAGTAAACATGGCGTTGCATCAACACGAGGTCTCGGCGAGATCACGAAATCAGTACTCTGTCGTAGGTGACAACGGCAAAGTCGTCCGGGCGCTCGAAGTCGTCATCGGCTACCTCCGGCGGTGTTCTTGCCCGGCGCTGGGCAACTGAAACTCGCGTCGGCTTGGTGCGACGGGCGCGACGGATGAATCGCACGCTGGCGCAGGCATTTCCGAACGCGCATTGCGAGCTGGACTTCACGACGCCGCTGGAGTTGACGGTGGCCACCATTCTTTCCGCCCAGAGCACCGACACGCGGGTGAACCTGACGACGCCGGCATTGTTCAAGCGATACCCTTCGGCGCTGGATTATGCGCAAGCGGATCGGGCCGAACTGGAAAACCTAATTCGCCCCACTGGCTTTTTCCGTAATAAGGCCACCTCGCTGATCGGCCTCGGGCAAGCGCTGGTCGAACGGTTCGACGGCGAGGTGCCGTCGACGATGGCGGAACTGGTCACGCTGCCCGGCGTGGGGCGCAAAACGGCCAACGTCATCTTGGGCAACGCGTTCGGTATCCCCGGGATCACCGTCGACACCCATTTCGCGCGGCTGGTGCACCGGTGGCGCTGGACCGCCGAGACGGATGCGGTCAAGATCGAGCATGCGGTGGGCGAATTGATCGAACGCAATGAGTGGACGCAGTTGAGCAATCGGGTGATCTTTCACGGCCGCCGGGTGTGCCACGCGCGCAAACCGGCGTGTGGTGTGTGTGTGTTGGCCAAAGATTGCCCTTCCTTCGGTCTCGGCCCCACCGAGCCGCCGCTGGCCGCACCCCTGGTGCGCGGTCCGGAGACCGAGCATTTGCTGGCTATGGCCGGCCTGTAAGCAGCGGCTGAGAAACACTGGACCGCAATGCCGACGTTGACCCGAAAGGCTCGCTGGCACATCGCGGTGTTGGTGGTGGTGGCCGCGCTGATCGCGGCGCTGGTGGCCGAACTGCGCGATGATGCCACCGCCACCACGTCGACCGCCACCACTGCGGCGCCAACGGCCGACCGTGAGCACCGCGACGGCGACACACCAGCCGCACTAGCGGGTCCGCGGCAACGTGCCGGGCTGCCACCGTGCCCGGCCCCTGGCCCTGCTCCCGGGCCGGAGGCGCTCCGCGGTGTGACCGCAGAGTGCGCCGCTGACGGTTCGGTCGTTGACGTCGCCCGCGCGCTGGCCGGACGCCGGGTCGTCCTCAACTTGTGGGCATATTGGTGCGTGGAGTGCACAGCCGAACTGCCGGCGATGGCCGAATATCAACGACGAGTCGGCTCCGACGTGATGGTGGTGACCGTGCATCAAGACGAGAACGAGACCGCCGCGATACTGCGGTTGGCCGCGCTGGGCGTTCGGCTGCCGACTCTGCAGGACGGTCGTCGCCGGATCGCGGCGGCGCTGCGGGTGGCGAATGTGATGCCCGCGACCGTGGTTCTGCGGCCGAACGGTAGCGTTGCCCAGATGCTGCCGCGGGCTTTCGCCAGTGCCGACGAGATCGCGGCTGCCGTCGGAAATGACAAGGGATAAGCCGAAAATTGGACCGACTGGAGGGCCGGTGAGTGCTGGGGGTACGCCCCCGTCGGCGGATGAGGTTCCCACGCACCGCGGAAGGACCCCCACTCACGCGCACGGGACGGTTCCGCTGACGCCTGACGCCTGTCCGCCGTGGCTGCGTCCGCTCGTCGACGACGTCGCCGCGATCCCGGAGGCGTACCGGCGGCGGTTGCCGGCCGACGTGCTGGCAATGATCACCGCCAAGACCGTGTCATCGCTGGCGGCTTTGCGCGGCCCGAATCGCGCAGGCCGTGAAGCCGCTGTCTTGGTGTTGTTCTCGGGTCCGGAAACCGCGCCGGCCAACGGCGGTGTGCCCGATGAGGCCGACCTCTTGGTCACCGTGCGAGCCTCGACGTTGCGTCACCATGCCGGCCAGGCGGCGTTTCCCGGCGGCGCGGTCGATCCCACCGATGACGGTCCCGTGGCCGCCGCCTTGCGCGAGGCGCACGAGGAAACCGGCATCGAGCTGTCCAGGTTGCATCCGCTTGCCACGATGGAGCGGACATTCATTGCGCCCTCACGCTTTCACGTCGTCCCGGTGCTGGCGTACTCGCCGGATCCCGGGCCGGTGCAGGTGGTCAACCCCGCCGAGACGGCGATCGTGGCGCGAGTTCCGGTGCGCGCCTTCATCAACCCGGCCAACCGGCTCATGGTCTACCGCGGCGACCTTGGCCGCCGCTGGGCCGGACCGGCGTTTCTGCTGAACGAGATGCTGGTCTGGGGGTTCACTGGCCAGGTGATCTCTGCGGTGCTCGACGTCGCCGGCTGGGCCCAGCCCTGGGACACCACCGACGTGCGCGAGTTGGACACGGCCATGGCACTGGTCGGCGACGAGGGCGGCCCTTCCCGATGAACCTGAATTCGATGACCCCGTCGCAGTGGCTGGATATCGCCGTGCTGGCGGTCGCCTTCATCGCGGCCATCTCCGGCTGGCGATCGGGCGCGGTCGGCTCGCTGTTCTCGTTTGTCGGTGTGGTACTCGGCGCCATCGCGGGCGTGCTGCTGGCGCCCCACCTCGTCAGCCACATCGCGGCACCCCGCGCCAAGCTGTTCGCTGCGTTGTTCTTGATCCTCGCGCTGGTCGTCATCGGAGAGGTCGCCGGTGTGGTGTTGGGTCGGGCCGTCCGCGGCGCGATCCACAGCCGGGCCATCCGAACCATCGACTCGGTGATCGGGGTCGGGGTGCAGGTCGTTGTGGTGTTGACCGCGGCCTGGTTGCTGGCGACGCCGCTGACACAGTCCAAAGACCAACCGGAGCTGGCCGCCGCGGTCCGGGGCTCGCTGGTGCTGGCCCGTGTCAATGAGGTCGCGCCCCCATGGCTGAAGACGGTGCCCAAGCGCCTGTCAGCCCTGCTGAACACGTCCGGCCTGCCGGCGGTGCTCGAGCCGTTCAGCCGCACGCCGGTGATTCCGGTCGCCTCACCCGATCCTGCCCTGGCCAACAATCCGGTGGTGCTGGCCACTGCGCCCAGCGTGGTCAAGGTGCGCAGTCTGGCGCCCAGTTGTCAAAAAGTGTTGGAGGGCAGCGGGTTCGTGGTAGCGCGCGACCGGGTGATGACCAACGCGCACGTCGTGGCCGGCTCCAACAGCGTCCAGATCTACGCCAGCGGCAACCCTCTCGACGCCACCGTGGTGTCCTATGATCCGTCGGTCGACATCGCTATCCTCGAGGTGCCCAACTTGCCGCCGCCCGCATTGACCTTCGCCCAGGCCGAGGCGAAAACCGGTGCGAGCGTTCTCGTTTTGGGTTATCCCGGCGGTGGTACCTTCACCGCGACTCCGGCCAGGATTCGCGAGGTCATCAAACTCAGCGGCCCGGACATCTACCGCGACCCGACCCCGGTAACCCGCGACGTCTACACCATCAGAGCCAATGTGGAGCAAGGCAATTCGGGTGGACCGTTGATTGACCCCAACGGCCAGGTGCTCGGCGTGGTGTTCGGTGCCGCCGTCGACGACCCCGACACAGGTTTCGTGTTGACCGCCGACGAGGTGGCCAGTCAGCTCTCCAAGATTGATGACACTCAACAGGTGGCGACCGGCTCCTGTGTTAGCTGAGCGGCCCGTGCACTTGCTCGAGGAACTTCATCAGGTGGCGGTTGACTTCGTCGGGCGCCTCTTCGTGGCTGAAATGCCCTGTGCCGGTGATGGATAGATAGCGTCCCTGAGGCGCGTAACGCTGCGTGCGGTCGACCGGGTCGGCGAGCACGTAGGGATCGGCTTCGCCGCGTAGGTGCAGCAGCGGCACACTGAGCTGCTGGGACATCAATCGCATGAATCGCCGGCCCTCCTCGCGCAGTTGGCTGCGCACCGCCCAGCGCTGGTATTCCAGTGCACAGTGGGCTGCCGCCGAAATCTGAATCGCCCTGCGCAGATGACCGACGGTTTCTGAAAAGTCTTCGGAAACAAGCCATTTCGCACAGCTGCGGCTGCGTACCAGGCGCTCGATCTCAGCAGCGTTGTCGCGGGTCAGCAGTCGTTCCGGCCAGATCGGAAGTTGGTAGCGCAACAACGTCGGCAACAGTGCGCGACCCTGGTCCCGGCGCGTCAGCGTGGATCGGCGTAGGGCCGCCGGGTGCGGCGAGCTGATCACCGCGATGGCAGACACCAGGCGTGCATGCAGCAGCGCCGTCGCCCAGCAGGCCAGCCCGCCGTCGGCGTGGCCGACGAGCGTCGCCGAAGAATGCCCCAGCGCACGGATCAGCCCCGCGGTGTCCCCGGCCAGCGTCCAGCCATCGTAGCCGCGGGGTGGTTTGTCGCTGCCGCCGTAGCCGCGCAGGTCCACCGCGACAAAGCGGGCCCCGGTCAGCCCGCGCAACTGATGACGCCAGGACCACCAGAACGACCCGAAACCATGCAACAACATGACCAGCGGTCGCGCCGTGACCGGCGCAGCCGCATGAGGGCCGGTTGGCAACGCCTCGACGACATGGAACCGGATACCGTTGGCGTGAACGTCCAAATGGCGCCATGGCCCATCGATGCGGGTTATCGACGGATCTGGCGGCGGCATTTACCAACCCGATGGATCGTTTTCGGGCTTCTCGTGCTTGCCGTGCTCGGTGAGCTGCTTGGCCGCGCTCGACGACTTCTCGTGGCCGGGCGTCAGTGCGGTGCGCGTCTCCTTGACCGCTTCGATTGTCTGCCGCGGTCCCCGGATCCGGCGCACCTTGAGGAAGCCCAGCAGGGCCAGCACGGCACCGACCACCACCATGATCCCGAACACGATCAGGTACGCCACCCAGCGCCACAGCCAGTTCTCAAGCAGCTCGGCGAGGAAGAAGAAGAAAAAGAATGTGGAATAGAACAGCACGACCAGCGCGGCGATGAAGTAGACGCTCCCGGTCAGGCCCTTCTTGACGTCGCGGGTGATCTCCGCACGAGCCAGCTCGACCTCCGCGCGCACCAGCGTGGAGACCTGCGCGCTCGCGTCTTTGATCAGGTCGCCGATCGACGGCTCAGCCGGCTTGGCATGCGGATCGGTCAACGGAATCGTGGTCAGGGTGCTGGGCACGCCATTCTTGCCATCGGCTTTGCTCACAGACGGTCCTCTCGGTCATTGCCCCGGCTCGCTGTCATCGCGGTTTATGTTGCCATGCGGCGTCTGGCCAGACGAGGCCAGCCGAACACCGCACCGAACTGTCAAGGTGGCCGGCGGCGACCGCGGCGCCGAGGAATCGGATGATGCGTGGTGCACACACTTTCGACACATGCCCATCTGGGCCGCTTCTAATCTTCACCGTGCCGCTGCGTTATCGCGTCCAGCCAGACCCATTTCTGCGGATGTTGAGATGCCTGGAGCTGCTTCGTCCCGTTATGCCGCGCCGCCGCAATGGGATAGGCGAAGCGGTAAGACGGCCGGGCTCGCCACAGGGTGCGAGACGTCATGGCCCGATTAGACTGACCAAGCCGGCCGACATGTCCGGCCCGACGATGGGAGTGGTACTGTGCGGACGGCGCACCAGTGTGTTGCCGCGGCTATGGTGGCCGTGCTCATGGCTCTGGTGGGTTTGCCCGCCCGCATCGCAGCTGCCGATGTCAGGATCCCGATGGGGGGCGGGGCGGGCATCGTCATCAACGGGGACACCATGTGTACCCTGACGACCATCGGCTCGGATGCCGCCGGCGAGTTGATCGGCTTCACCTCCGCGCATTGCGGGGGACCCGGCGCCCAAGTGGCTGCTGAGGGTGCCGAAAACTTGGGCACGGTGGGCACCATGGTCGCGGGCAACGACAACCTCGACTATGCGGTCATCAAGTTCGATCCGGCCAAGGTGACACCGGTGGCCAACTACAACGGCTTTGTGATCAACGGCGTCGGCCCGGATCCCGCGTTCGGGCAGATCGCCTGCAAGCAAGGCCGGACCACCGGCAATTCGTGTGGGGTCACCTGGGGGATGGGGCAGGATCCGGGCACCATCGTCATGCAGGTGTGCGGGCAGCCGGGTGACTCCGGGGCGCCGGTGACCGTCAATAGTGCGCTGGTCGGGATGATTCACGGCGCGTTCAGCGACAACCTACCGACCTGCATCATCAAATACATCCCGCTGCACACTCCGGCCGTGGTGATGTCGTTCAACGCGATCCTCGCCGACGTCAACGCCAAACACCGGCCCGGCGCGGGCTTCGCCCCGCTACCCGCCTGAGCTACTTCGAGCTCTGGATCGCGTCGAACACGGTGGGGTCCAGCAACGTCGACGTGTCACCCAATTCGCGATTCTCAGCCATGTCACGCAACAGCCTGCGCATGATCTTGCCGCTGCGGGTCTTGGGCAGCTCCGGCACCACGTGCACCTCACGCGGCTTGGCGATCGGTGAAATTTCGCGGGCCACCTCGACACGCAGCTCGTCGACTATCCCGTCGTGCACCTCCACATCGGCGCACAACACGACGAATGCGCAGATGGCCTGCCCGGTGGTTTCATCGGTCTTTCCGACCACGGCCGCCTCGGCCACTGCGACGTGTCCGACCAGCGCCGACTCCACCTCGGCGGTCGAGAGCCGATGCCCGGACACATTCATCACATCGTCGATGCGGCCCACCACCCAGATCGCGCCGTCGGCGTCGTAATAGGCGCTGTCGCCGGCGAAGTACCAACCCTGCTCGGCGAACCTTGACCAATAGGTCTCGACGTATCGTTCCGGGTCGCCCCAGATGCCGCGCAGCATGGACGGCCACGGCTGGTCCAAGACCAGATAGCCGGTGAAGTGCTCGCCTTGCTTGGCGGCCCGCGCCAGTTCCTTACCATGGTCGTCGACGATCTTGGCCGAGATGCCCGGCAGCGGCGTCATCGCCGAACCTGGTTTGGCCGCAGCAACTCCGGGCAACGGCGTGATCATGGCGGAACCGGTCTCGGTCTGCCACCAGGTGTCCACGATCGGCAGGCGCTCGGCGCCGATCACCTTGCGATACCAGCGCCACGCTTCGGGGTTGATCGGCTCGCCGACCGTACCCAGCAGTCGGAGGCTGGACAGGTCGTGGGCGTCGGGGATCTCTCGCCCCCACTTCATGAAGGTCCGGATCAGGGTGGGCGCGGTGTAATAGATTGTGACACCGTATTTTTCGATGATCTCGAAATGCCGGTGCTGGGTCGGCGAGTCGGGCGTGCCCTCGTAAAGAACTTCGGTGACGCCGTTGGACAGCGGACCGTAGACACCGTAGGTGTGTCCGGTCACCCAGCCGATGTCGGCGGTGCACCAGAAGACATCAGTCTCGGATTTGATGTCGAAAACGTAGTAGTGCGTATAGGAGCACTGGGTCAAATAGCCGCCGCTGGTGTGCACGATGCCCTTCGGCTTGCCGGTGGTGCCGGAGGTGTACAGCAGGAACAACGGCTGCTCGGCGTCGAACGGCTGCGGGCTGTGCTCGGGCGGCGCCGCGTCCACGACGTCGTGCCACCACAGGTCGCGGTCGTCGTTCCAGGACACGTTAATTCCCGTGCGCCGCACCACCAGAACGCGCTCGACAGGGCTGGGGCCGTCGGGACCGGATGCCAGCGCCTCGTCGGCCGCATCCTTCAGCGGGCACGGCTTGCCGCGGCGGAACTGCCCGTCGCTGGTGATCAGCAATTTGGCTTGGGCATCGGCGATGCGGGCCCGTAGCGCCTTCGCGGTGAAACCCGCGAACACGACGCTGTGCATGACGCCCAGTCGCGCGCACGCGAGCATCGCGATCACGGCTTCGGGGATCAACGGCATGTAGATGGCGACCCGGTCGCCGGCGATCAGGCCAAGGTCGGTCAGCGCGTTAGCCGCTTTGCACACTTCGGTCTGTAGGTCGGAATAGGTCAGGTTGCGGCTATCGCCCGGCTCACCCTCCCAGTGGATCGCGACCCGGTCTCCAAGTCCGGCCTCGACGTGGCGGTCCACGCAGTTGTAGGCGACGTTGAGCTTCCCGTCGGCGAACCACTTGGCGAATGGGGCCTGCGACCAGTCCAGCACCTCGGTGAATGGGGTCGCCCAGGTCAACCGGTTGGCCTGCTTGGCCCAAAAAGCCAGGGGGTCCTCGTCGGCCTCGCGGTAGATCTCCTCACCCGCATTGGCCTGCTCGGCAAACGCCGCCGGCGGCGGATACGACGACGGGCCTGCGGTATTGGTGGCGGTCACTGGCTTCTCTCCTGTGTCGAGGCTGCGCCATTTGGGTGGCCGAGAGCGTCGGCCGACTGTGAGCCTAGCGCTGGGAGCGGTAGCTGTGTGCTCCAATCCGAGGTCAAACCACGCCGCCATACCGGATAATCACCGGTGTGCCGGGTCATGGGCGGCGCATCCGCCGACTAACTCTCAGCTTTGCCGCGGCCGCAACGAGTTACGCAGCCACCACCATGCTGGGATCACCTGCATGGGCGGTACCGGCTGACAGTGCCGACGCGCCGACCCCGTGCTGGTCGGACCAGATCGCGGTAACCGCTTCCCCTAGCCAAGCCGCCGTAGGTCATCGCGCAGTGGCCCTGGTGTTCAGCCTGGCCGGCGGCGCGGAGCCGTGCACGCTGACCGGATACCCCAGCGTCGACTCCGGCGCTGGCGGGCCGCTCATTCATGCCCAACCCACGCTGCGGGGCTACATGGGCGGATTGCCGGCCGGCGTCGACATGCCGCCCACTGTCACGCTGTCGCTGTCGACCCAGGCGCAGGCCATCGTGGAGGGGGCGGCCATCGATTCCAAAGGCGAGCCCTGTCCCACCTACACCGAGCTGCTTGTCAACCCGCCCGACACCGCCGATGTGATCACGGTGCCCGCCACCATCGACGCCTGCACGCTGCAGGTGCACCCCCTCACCGCCGGTTGAAAGCGCCCGGTCCCGCGGCATCGGTGCGGCCGCAGGCCCTAGTGTCGCTGACATGCGGACGCTTACTGTGTTGGCCTCCGGACTGTTGGTGGTCGCGTCCCTGGGTTGTCTCACCGGCTGCGGTGGCGGTGCGCTGCGCCCGGACCTGGTGGTGGTCAACGGTGGTGAGCCGCCGAATCCACTGATCCCGACCAGCACCAGCGACAGTCAAGGCGGCCGGATCATCAACAGGCTCTTCGCCGGTCTAATGTCCTACGACCCCTCGGGCAACCCCTTGCTGGAGGTCGCCCAGTCGATCGACACCGCCGACAACCTCAACTTCCGCATCGTCCTCAAACCCGGCTGGAAGTTCACCGACGGCTCCGCCGTGACCGCCCATTCTTTCGTCGACGCCTGGAACTACGGCGCGTTGAGCACCAACGCCCAACTGGAGCAAAGCTTCTTCAGCCCGATCGAGGGGTTCGATGAAGTTGCCGGCTTGACCGGCGCCGGCAGGCCCGGGGCTACCACCATGTCCGGGCTGCACGTCGTCGGTGATGTGGAGTTCACGGTTCGGCTCAAAGCGCCGACCATCGACTTCGTCTTGCGGTTGGGCCACGTCGCGTTCTATCCGCTGCCGGACGCGGCATTTCACGACATGACCGCTTTTGGCCGCCACCCGATTGGCAACGGTCCCTATCAGCTGGCCGACGGTCCTGACGGGCCGGCGTGGGAACACAACGTCCGGATCGATCTGCGACCCAACCCCGACTACCATGGCAACCGCAAGCCGCACAACAAGGGTCTGCGGTTTGAGTTCTACGCCAATCTGGACACCGCATACGCCGATCTGCTGTCCGGCAATCTCGACGTGCTGGATACGATCCCGATCAGCGCCCTGCCGATCTATAAGCGAGATCTCGGCGACAAGGTCAGCACCGGTCCGGCCGCGATCAACCAGAGCCTCGACACTCCGCTGCGGCTGCCGCATTTCGGTGGTGAAGAAGGCCGGCTGCGCCGTCTTGCGTTATCGGCCGCCATCAACCGTCCGCAGATTTGTCGGCAGATCTTCGTCGACACCCGCAGTCCGGCTAGAGATTTCACCGCCCGATCGCTGCCCGGGTTTGACCCGAACATCGCGGGCAATGACGCACTGGACTTCAATCCCGACCGGGCGCGGCAACTCTGGACGCAAGCCAACGCGATCTCGGCATGGAGCGGGCGCTACGCGATCGCCTACAACGCCGACGCCGGGCACCAGGACTGGGTGGACGCCGTGGCCAACAGCATCAAGAATGTGCTGGGCATTGATGCAGTCGGTGCGCCGCAGCCCACCTTCGCCGGCCTTCGCACCCAGATCACCAATGGCACCATAACGACCGCGTTTCGCGCCGGATGGGAAGGCGACTACCCGTCGATGATCGAGTTTCTCGCGCCCCTGTACGCCACTGGGGCAGGATCCAACGACGTGGGCTATTCCAATCCGGTGTTTGACGCGGCGCTGTCGGCGGCCGAAGCCGCGCCCAGCCTGCAGCAGGCCGACGTGCTGGCCAACGATGCCCAGCGAATTCTTTTCCATGACATGCCCGCTGTTCCGCTTTGGTATTACATCAACGCGGTCGGATGGTCGCCGGGCGTCAAAGACGTCACCGTTACCTGGAACGGCTTGCCCGACTACGAGAACATCGCCAAGGCCTGACAAGTGGGTTGGTATATTGCGCGCCGCGTCGCTGTCATGGTGCCGGTTTTTCTCGGCGCCACACTGCTGATCTACGGCATGGTCTTTCTGCTACCCGGCGACCCGGTGGCGGCGATGGCCGGCGACCGGCCGCTGACGCCGGCCGTCGCCGCACAGCTGCGGGCGCGCTACCACCTCGACGATCCGTTCATCGTGCAATACCTGCATTACCTCGGCGGGGTGGTGCACGGCGACTTGGGCCGCGCCTATTCCGGACTTCCGGTCAGTGATGTTCTGGCACATGCTTTTCCGGTCACCCTGCGGCTGGCGTTGATCGCCCTGGCCGTTGAGGCGGTACTGGGAATCGGGTTCGGGGTGATCGCCGGGCTGCGTCAGGGTGGAGTCTTCGATTCCGCCGTCTTGATCACCGGACTCATCATCATCGCGATCCCCATCTTCGTGCTGGGTTTCTTGGCTCAATTCGTCTTCGGCGTCAGGTTGGGCATCGCACCGGTCACGGTCGGCGAGCGGTCGACCTTCGCGCATCTGCTGCTACCCGGAATCGTGCTGGGCTCGGTGTCATTTGCCTACGTCGTACGGTTGACCCGTTCGGCGGTGGCCGTCAACGCAAAGGCCGACTACGTTCGCACCGCCACGGCCAAAGGACTGTCCCGGCCGCGGGTGGTGACGGTGCACATTCTGCGTAACTCGCTGATCCCGGTGGTGACGTTCCTGGGGGCTGATCTAGGGGCGCTGATGGGCGGAGCCATTGTGACCGAAGGAATTTTCAACATCCACGGTGTGGGTGGTGTGCTCTATCAGGCCGTGACCAGGCAAGAGGCGCCGACGGTGGTGTCGATCGTGACAGTGGTGGTGTTGATCTACCTGATCACCAACCTCATGGTGGACCTGCTGTATGCGGCGCTGGACCCGCGGATCCGATATGGCTGAGCCGTCGAGAAGCCGCAGCGGATTCTGGCGCGATACCTGGCGCGGGTTGCGCGGACGCCCAAAGTTCATCGTCGCGGGCCTGTTGATCGTGGCTATCCTTGCCGTCGCGCTGTTTCCGTCGTTGTTCACCGGGGTCGACCCCAGCTATGCCGATCCCAGCCAGAGCCTGCTTCCGCCATCACGGGCGCACTGGTTCGGCACCGACTTGCAGGGTCACGACGTCTACTCCCGCACCGTCTATGGTGCGCGGGCGTCGGTCACCGTGGGGGTGGGGGCCGCCCTGGTCGTGTTCGTCGTGGGCGGCGCGCTGGGCGCATTGGCCGGCTTCTACGGCGGCTGGGTCGACGCGGTGGTCTCCCGTGTCACCGATGTGTTCTTCGGATTGCCGTTGCTGCTGGCGGCGATCGTGCTCATGCAAGTCATGCACCATCGCACGGTGTGGATGGTGATCGCCATCCTGGCTTTGTTCGGCTGGCCGCAGGTGGCCAGGATTGCGCGTGGCGCCGTGCTCGAGCTGCGTGGCAGAGATTACATGCTCGCAGCGGAAGCATTGGGGCTGAGCCGGTTTCAAATTCTCCTACGCCATGCGGTGCCCAACGCCGTGGGCCCGGTCATCGCAATGGCCACCCTCGCGCTTGGCGTCTTCATCGTCACCGAGGCCACGCTGTCCTACCTCGGCGTCGGGTTGCCCACGTCGGTGGTGTCCTGGGGTGGCGATATCAACCTCGACCAGACGCGGCTGCGGGCGGGATCGCCGATCCTGTTCTATCCAGCCGGCGCACTGGCGGTTACGGTGCTGGCCTTCATGATGATGGGCGACGCATTACGCGACGCCCTGGATCCGGCGTCCCGAGCGTGGCGGGCATGAGCGGCACGGCTGCACCGTTGTTGTGCGTCGAGGGCCTGCAGGTCGGCTTCGGCAATCATATGGCGGTTAGCGGCGTGGATTTGAACGTCTCGCCCGGGCAGACGGTCGCGGTGGTGGGCGAATCGGGATCGGGAAAATCCACCACCGCCGCCGCGATCCTTGGCCTGCTGCCCCCGGGCGGACGAATAACGGCCGGCCGCATCATGTTCGACGGGGTCGAGATCACGTCGTCGGATCGCCGGGCCGACCGCCGAGCACTGCGCTCGATAAGGGGCCGCGCCATCGGCTACATACCCCAAGATCCGATGACCAACCTCAATCCCGTCTGGAAAGTGGGCTTCCAGATCCGGGAAGCCCTGCGCGCCAACACCTCTAACCGTCAGGCCCGACGACGCGCGGTCGAACTGCTCGCCCAGGCGGGTATGGCAGACCCGGCGAAACAAGCCGGTCGCTACCCGCATCAGCTATCCGGCGGCATGTGTCAACGTGCGCTGATCGCCATCGCGTTGGCGGGCCGGCCCAAGCTGTTGATCGCCGACGAACCGACCTCCGCGCTGGACGTCACCGTGCAACGGCAGGTACTTGACCATCTGCAACGGCTCACCACCGAACTCGGCACCGCGCTCTTGCTGATCACTCACGATCTTGCGCTGGCCGCCGAGCGGGCCGAGGCGCTGGTCGTGATGCATCGCGGCCTGGTGGTGGAATCCGGTGCAGCACAGTCGATTTTGCAGAGTCCGCAACACGAATACACCCGACGGCTGGTGGCCGCAGCGCCGTCGCTGAGGGTACGCACCTCCGCCCGAGCCCAGCCGGCGCGCCAGACCGAGGCATCTGACGATCTGCTCGTCGTTTCGGAGCTGACCAAGATTTACCGAGAGTCCCGCGGGGCGCCGTGGCGGCGAGCGGAATTTCCTGCCGTGGATGCGGTGTCGTTTCGGCTGGGCCGCGCGAGCACGCTGGCGATCGCCGGTGAGTCGGGGTCGGGCAAATCGACCCTGGCGCGGATGGCGCTGGGCTTGCTGCAACCCACTTCGGGCACAGTGGTTTTCGACGGTACCCCGATCGATGACACCTTGAATCGGGATCAACGCTTAGCTTTCCGGCGGCGGGTGCAGCCGATTTTCCAGAACCCCTACAGCAGCCTCGATCCGATGTACACCGTCTTTCGCGCGATCGAGGAGCCGTTGCGGATTCACCGGATCGGTGACCGCAGGCAGCGCGAACTTGCCGTACATGATCTCGTCGACCAGGTGGCGCTGCCGTCGACGGTTTTGGGGAGGCTGCCCCGCGAGTTGTCGGGCGGACAACGCCAGCGGGTCGCCATCGCCCGAGCCCTGGCGCTGCGGCCCGACATGCTGGTCTGCGACGAGGCCGTCTCGGCGCTCGACGTTGTGGTGCAGGCCCAGATCTTGGATTTGCTGGCCGGCTTGCAGGCCGAGCTGGGACTGACGTATTTGTTCATCAGCCATGACTTGGCAGTGATCCGGCAGATCGCCGACGAGGTTCTGGTGATGCGCGCCGGCCGGGTGGTGGAACGGGCGCCCACCGAGGAGCTGTTCACCCGGCCCCGGCACGAATACACCCGTCAGCTGCTGGAGGCCATCCCGCACGCGCCAGCGGCGCCCGGATAGGTTGACACCCTGTGACGGCTGACCCGCTAAGCCCGCTGATGCAACTGCCCGGCGTCGCCGAGGCCAGCGACCGGGCCCGCGACGCGCTGGGTCGTGCCCATCGCCACCGCGCCAACCTGCGGGGCTGGCCGGTGACGGCGGCCGAAGCGGCGTTACGCGCGGCTCGCGCTTCCTCGGTGCTGGATGGCGGTCCCGTCCGGTTCGATGATCTCGCCGCGGCCGCCCGCGTCAGTGATCCGGTGTTCGCCGGAGCGCTGCGGGTGGCCCAGGCGCTGGAGGGCGGCGAGGGACCCCTGGTCGGTATCTGGCGGCGGGCAC
>Ga0335069_10007652_pt1 | contig 15570 bp, 14 predicted proteins | sample Lox_Sample_11_FD_206714 | JGI IMG/M metagenome (GOLD analysis project Ga0335069, IMG submission 206714) | Soil microbial communities from Loxahatchee National Wildlife Refuge, Florida, United States - Lox_Sample_1.1 | ecosystem: Environmental > Terrestrial > Soil > Wetlands | place: USA... | reverse complement strand
CGCCCCTGGCTACCGGAGACGATCCAAGCGAAGCTCGCGGCGCCGGACGGCGACGCCATGGAAGGCGCGATCCTGCTGGCGCGCGCGGCACAATCCGCGGCCGCGGGAGCGCGCGCGTGAACGAGGCCGTCTCCCAGGACTTTCCCGATACCGGTGGCCTCGACGAAAGCAGCCCGACGCCGCTCTATCTGCAGCTCCAGCGGCGAATCCAGGAGTCGGTGCGCTCCGGCCGCCTGCGGGCCGACGAGGCGCTGCCCAGCGAGCGCGAGCTTTCAAAGCAGCTCGGCATCTCGCGGGTCACCGTCCGGAAAGCGCTCGCCGGCCTGGTGGAGAAGGGCATCCTGGTGCAACGCTGGGGCTCCGGCACCTTCATCGCTCCTGCGGTCCAGGTCGAGCAGCCGCTGTCGCGCCTCTCCAGCTTCACCGACGACATGCTGGCGCGCGGCCTGCAGCCGGGTGCCGTGTTCCTGAGCCGCACGGTCGGCCCGGCAACACCGAAGGAATCGATGGCGCTGGGCCTTTCTCCTGGGGAACTGGTGAGCCGCGTCGATCGCCTGCGCACCGCCGACCAGGTGCCGATGGCAATCGAGCACGCGGTGGTGCCGAACCGGCTGCTGCCGGATCCGGAAACGGTCGAGGGCTCGCTCTATGCGGTGCTGATCGAGCGCGGCGTCGGACCGCGCCGCGCGCTGCAGCGACTCCATGCCGTGCTGCTCAATGCCGAGCAGGCCAAGCTGCTGCAGGTCCCGCCGGCGACTGCCGCGCTCTATATCGAACGGCGCTCCTTCGACGAGAACGGGTTCCCCGTGGAGTTCACCTCTTCCTATTACCGCGGCGACGCCTACGACTTCGTGGCCGAGCTCAGCATCGGCGCGCCCGCGGACAAGATCGGAGAATGACGATGGTGCCGTCGCCTTCCAGCCAGATGCGCGCCGAGGCGCTGGAGGCGCCGGCCGTCGTCGCGCGCTTGCTGGATGCCAACTCCGCGCCCTGTGCCGCGTTGGCGGAGCGCCTGCGGAAGACGCCGCCGCCTTTCGCCGTCACCTGCGCTCGCGGCAGCTCGGACAATGCCGGCACCTATGCGAAGTATCTCCTGGAGATCAGGCAAGGCGTCGTCACCGCCTCGGTCGGGCCGTCGGTCAGCTCGGTGTTCGGCGTGGCGCCGCGCATGGCGGGCGCCCTGGTGCTCACCATCTCGCAATCGGGGCGCAGCCCGGACCTGCTCTCGTTGACCGAGGCCGCGCGCAAGGCCAACGCTGTCACCGTCGCCTTGGTCAATGACACGGACTCGCCGCTCGCGAGCTCGGCCGAGATCGTGCTGCCGCTCCATGCCGGGCCGGAGCGCAGCGTTGCCGCCACCAAGTCCTACATCGCCTCCCTGGCGGCGATCCTGCAGCTCGTCGCCCACTGGTCGGGCGATGCCGCCCTCCACCAGGCGCTGGAGCGCCTGCCGGACCAGCTCGCCCAGGCGGCGGCGCTCGACTGGTCGCGGGCCGAGCCGGTTCTGGGCGCGGCGCGCAATCTCTTCGTCATCGGCCGCGGTCCCGGCTTCGGCGTCGCCCAGGAGGCCGCGTTGAAGCTGAAGGAGATCTGCACCCTCCACGCCGAGGCGATGAGCTCCGCCGAGCTGATGCACGGGCCGCTGGCCTTGCCGGCCTCCGACTTCCCGGTCTTCGGCTTCCTGCAGCCCGATCCATCGGAGGCCGGCACCGTGAAGATCCTGCGCGGCCTTGCCGGGCGCGGCGTGCCGGTGATCAGCGCCGGCTCGAGCGACTCCGCTTCTGGAACGGTGGCATTGCCCGGCATCCCGAACGTCCATCCCTTCGCAGCGCCGATCCTGCTGATCCAGAGCTTCTACCTGCTGGTGGAGCGCCTCGCCTGGGCGCGGGGCCGCGATCCCGACCGGCCGCCGCATTTGAAGAAAGTCACGGAGACGCGCTGATGGCAGTGGCACTGGTCGGCGCAACCGTCTTCGACGGCGAGCGCGTGGAGAGCGGGCGCGCCGTCCTGATCGAGAACGGCAGGATCTCCGGCACACCTGCCGAGAGCGCGCTTCCCGCCGGTGTCGCGCGCCAGGAGATTTCCGGCCTGCTGGCGCCGGGCTTCATCGATGTCCAGGTCAACGGCGGCGGCGGAGTGCTGTTCAACGAGACCCGCTCCGTCGCCGGCATTGCCGCCATCGGCGCCGCGCATCGCCGCTTCGGCACCACCGGCTTCTTGCCCACCTTCATCACCGACACGGCGGAGCATATGCAGGAAGCGATCGCAGCGGCGAACGCCGCGATGCAGGCGCGGACACCGGGCGTGCTCGGGGTCCATCTCGAGGGCCCGTTCCTGAACCCTGAGCGCAAGGGCATCCACCAGGCCGCCTTGATGCGCCCGATCGGCGAGCCCGATCTTTCCATGATCACGCTGCCGGCGGGCGGGCGTGTCCTCGTGACCTTGGCGCCGGAGAAGGTCGAGTCCGCAGCGATCGCGCGGCTGGCGAAAGCGGGCGTCGTCATCGCCGCCGGCCACACCCGCGCCGACGTCGAGACCATCCGCCGCGCGCAGGCGGCGGGCCTCACCGGCATCACCCATCTCTTCAATGCCATGCCGCCGCTGATGGGCCGTGAGCCGGGGCCGGTCGGTGCAGCGCTCGACGATCGCGCGCTCTGGTGCGGGCTGATCGTCGACCTGCACCATGTCTCCGCGACCGCGCTCCGCGTGGCGCTGGCGGCGCGCGGCCCCGGGCGCATGATCCTGGTAACCGATGCCATGCCCTCGGTCGGCACCGCCGCGACCAGCTTCGATCTGCTCGGCGAGCACATCCTGCTGAAGGACGGCGCGCTGGTATCGGCGGCCGGCACCCTCGCCGGATCGAACCTCGACATGGCGAGCGCCGTCCGCAACACCGTGCGAACCCTGGGCGTCCCGGTCGAGGACGCGCTGCGCATGGCGGCGCTGCATCCCGCGACTTTCCTCGGCCTCGAACGCGAGCTGGGGATGATCGCCGCCGGCTATCGCGCCGACCTGGTGCTGCTGGACGCCGATTTCCGCGTCAAGTCGACGTGGATCTCCGGCGCGCGGCAGGACGAAGCATAAGGAAGAACGAGCATGAGCGGAAAGCTGCGGGTGCTGGCGGTGGGCCTGGGCAACATGGGGATGTCCCATGCCAAGGCCTATGCGCGGATAGACGGGTTCGAGGTCGCGGCACTCTGCGAGCGGCGCATCGGACAGCGCACCTTGCCGCCCGAGCTCGCCCGGGCCGAGAAGTTCTCCGACTACGCCGAGGCGCTCGCGAAGACCAAGCCCGACGTGGTCTCGATCAGCACTTGGTCCGACAGCCATGCGGACTACGCGATCCGTGCGATGGAGGCGGGAGCGCATGTCTTCGTCGAGAAGCCGCTGGCCGACACCGTCGCCGATGCCGAGCGCGTGGTCGCGACGGCGAAGCGAACGGGAAAGAAGCTGGTCATCGGCTACATCCTGCGCCATCACCCATCCTGGACCAGGTTCATCGAGCTGGCGAAGACGCTCGGGACGCCGCTGGTCTTCCGCATGAACCTCAATCAGCAGAGCAGCGGGAAGCAGTGGGAGGACCACAAGAAGCTGCTGCAGAGCCTGTCGCCGATCGTCGATTGCGGCGTGCACTATCTCGACGTCATGTGCCAGATCACCCGCGCGAAGGCGCTCCGGGTGCATGGGCTCGGCGCGCGCCTGACCGACGGGATGCCGGACGTCGATATCCCGCAGGGCATGTACAATTACGGCGCGCTGCAGGTCGCCTTTGAGGACGGGTCGGTCGGCTGGTACGAAGCCGGCTGGGGCCCGATGATGAGCGAGACCGCCTTCTTCGTGAAGGACGTGATCGGCCCCAAGGGCAGCGTCAGCATCGTCATGGCTGAGGGCGGCGGCGGCGAGAAGTCCGCCGACATCAACACCCACACCAAGACCAACCGGATCCTGCTGCATCACGCCGCGCTGAAGCCGGATGGCACGTTCGCTCGCAAGGACGAGACCTTCGACACCCACGACGAGCCGACGCACGACGATCTCTGCGAACGCGAGCAGCGCTACCTGCTGAAGGCGATCCGCGAGAACGTCGATCTCTCCGACCACATGTCCGACGCGGTCCGCAGCCTGCGCATCGCGCTCGCCGCGGACCAGTCGGTCAGGACCGGCAAGGTCGTCGAGCTTTAGCCCTACGCCCGCTTCGGATCCAGGTCTACGGACCATAGCGCGGCGTCGTCGGCGTCGCGCAAGGTCACGGTCATGACGCCGGTATCCGCGGCGATCTTCACATGACCGAAGAACTGGTAGCCGGCGGCCGGGCTCAGGTTCTGCTTGTCCGCGCCCGGCGCCTTCACGAACTTCACCTCGGGGCCGAAGGTCGCATCGAGGTCGTTGGGGCCGAAGGTGCCGGCGTGGATCGGGCCGGAGACGAACTCCCAGAACGGGTCGAAATCCTGGAACTGCGCCTTATCCGGGTTGTAGTAATGCGCCGCCGTGTAGTGCACGTCGGCGGTCAGCCAGATCGTGTTCCGGACGTTAGCCGCCTTCATGAATCGCAGCAGGTCGGCGAACTCGAGCTCGCGGCCGAGCGGCTTGCCGCCGTCGTTGTTGGCGACCGCTTCGAAGCCCTTCATGTTCTTGGCATCGTTCCAGACCACCAGCGAGAGCGGCATGTCGGCGGCGATCACCTTCCAGGTCGCCTTGGAGGAAACGAGCTCGCGCTTCAGCCAGGCGAGCTGGGTGGCGCCGAGGAACGCCACCTTGCCGCCTTCCTCGGTCTCGAGGTTGTCGCCGTTGGGCCCGCGATAGCTGCGCATATCCAACATGAACACATCGAGCAGCGGACCGTAGGGGATCTTGCGATAGACCCGGTTGGGTTCCTCCGGCAGGGCCGCGATCGGCATGTATTCGTGGAACGCCTGGGCGGCGCGCGCCGCCAGCAGCTGGATCGACTTCTCCGTGTAGGGATCGCCCACCACCTTCGAGTCGGACCAGTTGTTCATGACCTCGTGGTCGTCCCACTGGGTGAAGACCGGCACCTGGGAGTAGAGTGCCAGCACGTTCTTGTCCATGAAGTTGTATTTGTACTGGCCGCGGAACTCGTCCAGCGTCTCGGCCGGCTTCGACTTCTCCGGCGTCACGACGTTCTTCCACTTCGTGCCGTCGGGCAGCGCCACCTCGGCCTGGATCACGCCGTCGGCATAGACGTTGTCGCCGGAATGGATGAAGAAGTCAGGCTGGTGCTTCAGCATCGTGCCGTAGGCCTTCATGCCGCCGCGATCCTCGTCGATGCCCCAGCCCTGGCCGACGGTATCGCCGGACCAGGTGAAGGAGACGTCGCGCATCCCGAGCGGCGCGGTGCGGAAATGGCCGGTCAGGGGCTCGCTGGTGACGCTGGAATCCACGAGGTCCTGGAAGGTCACGCGGTAGAAGATCTCCTGGTCGGCCGGGAGGTCGGTCGCCAGCAGCTTCACCGTGAAGTCGCTCTCCGGCAGCGCCGCGATCTTCGGCAGCGCGTGCGCGTCCTTGAAGCTCTCCGTCACCGACCACTCGAAGACCGCATTGGCCGCCCGGTCGGTGCGCGACCACAGCACCGCGCGGTCGAAGCCGACATCGCCGGACTGCACGCCGTGGGTCACCAGCGGACGGGCGGCGGCGCGGCTGATCCGCGGCGCCGCGACGGCGACGATGCCGGTGGCCGCAGTGCCGGCGAGGAAGCGGCGACGCGAGAGCGAGGCAGAAGGAGTACGGATCGGGGAGATGCGAATCGGCATGGGAGGGTCCTTCCGGGCAGGTGGGGAAGACGGCCACCATCCCGCCCGACCGTGACAGAAGCTTCGCGGTTCCGTGAAAGACCCGTCACAGCTTCGGGTCAGTCGAATCCCGCGCTCACCGTGCCCAGCGCGCCGAAATCCGCCACCACCGTGTCGCCGGCGGCGATCTCGATCGGCTTCACGCAGGTGCCGGTGGTGACGACATCGCCGCCGAGGAGCGGCGTGCCGCGTTTCGCCAGGTGATTGGCGAGCCAGCTGAGGGCGACCCTGGGATCGCCGAGCGCGTTGGCGCCGCTGCCTTCCGCGACCAGCTTGCCGTTCTTCAAGCCGCGCACCGCCTGCTTCGGCAGGTCGAGGGCACGCCAGTTCGGCACCTCGCGCCCCAGCACGAACCAGGCGTGGAAGGCGCAGTCGGCGCAGATCGAGGGCGCGCCGATCGTGTCGAACACCTCGTAGCGCGCATCGGGGATCTCGATCGCAAGATGCATGGCGGCGACCGCGTCGCAGACCTCGTCCGTCGTGTAGTCGCGGCCGCGCGCTTCCAGCGCATAGGCCATGCGGAAGGCGAATTCCGCTTCGGCAACCCGCATGTGCAGCGGCGTCGCCGGCCGATGCGCACCGTCCTTCAGCACGAAGTTCTTGAAGAGGCGCCCGGCCAGCGGCTCGGTGACGCCGATATGCTTCTGCCCGGCGGCGCTGGTCGCGGCGATCTTCCAGCCGAAGACCGGCTGCTCGGCGACCGCGGCCATGGCGTCCTGGATCGCATAGCCTTCGTCCAGCGTCGCGGGCCGTAGCGCCGGCGGCAGCGCCTCGATCCGGCGCTCCGCGAGGCGCGTGCGCCACAGCAGCTCCGCCGCTTCCATCGTCTTGGTGCGGTCCATGGTCTCGTCCCTTAAAGCTCAACCGGTCTTCTTTAGCAGAAGATTGAGCTGGGGGTTGAGCTCGTCGAAGATCGGCAGGGCGGCGGCGCCCAAGGCCGGCGTGTCCGGGCCGGCGGCGCCGATGACGAGGCGGGGCAGGGGCCGGTCGGGCTGGTCGGCGGCGGAGACGGCGAGCGGCGGCAGCAGCGCGCCGATCCGCGACAGCAGCGCCTCGGGCATCACCCCGCCGAGGATGATGGTCTCCGGATCGAGCATGCTCTCCAGCATGTTGATCGCCTGGCGCAGCGGCGCCACGGTGGATTCGAGCCATGCCGTCACTTCGCGGTCGCCGGCTTGGAGCCGCCGCGCCAGCTCGTCCGGCGTGCCGCGGTCGAACCGGACGATGTCGAGCGCCTGGTAGGCGGCGCGCAGCGAGACGTATTGCTCGAGGCAGCCGCGATTGCCGCAATGACAGGGACGTCCATCCGGCACCACGATCATGTGGCCGATCTCGCCGGCATTGCGGCCGAAGCCCTTGTAGACATGGCCGTCGACGAAGAGACCGGCGCCGAAGCCCATGCCGAAGAAGAGATAGGCGAAGCTGGTCAAGCGCCTGGCGGCGCCGTGCAGATGCTCGCCGATCGCCGCCGCCTTGGCGTCGTTCTCCAGGAGGAGCGGCAGGCCGATGCGCCGCGCGATGGCATCGATGTCGGGATCGTCCCAGCCGGGCAGGCTGGTCGGCCCCATCAGGCTGCGCCCTTGCGCGTTGAACGGTCCCGGCATGGCGAGGCCCGCGCCCAGCACCCGCGACCAGTCGACGCCGGACCGGCTGCGCAGGGCTTTGACGGCGCGCGCCATCTCCGGCACCGCGTGCTCCGGCCGGGGATCGCCGACACCGGCCTCGACCCGCCGCCGTACCTGGCCGGCGAGGTCCACCAGCACGGCGGTCAACCCGTGATGGTCGAACTGCAGCCCCACCGAATAGGCGCCGTCGGGATCGATCGAGAGCGGCGTCGCCGGCTGGCCGCGTCCGCCGGTGCGCGGCGCGTCGGCGCGCAGCATGCCGCCTGCCTCCAGCTCCTCGACGATGTTGGAGACGGTCTGCGAGGTCAGCATGGTGAAGCGCGCGATCTCGGCCCGTGAGAGCGCGCCGTGCAGGCGGACCGCCTCCAGCACCACGCGCCGGTTGTGCGACCGCGCATGCTCGAGGTTGGTGCCGAAGATGCCTGCCGCGCGCTCCATCCGTTGCGTCATTCCGCTCTCAGCCGCTCGCGACTATGGCGGGCCGGGCGGCTTAACTCAATCAATTTGATTTAATGAGGAAGCTGTGATTTGATCCGGGAAAAGCACCGCAAGAACCAAAACAGGGAGCGTCACTGCGGGCATGACGGCGGGTTCCTCGGAATTTCCCCGCTTCGATCTCGGCGGACAGGTGGTGCTGGTGACCGGCGCCGCCCGCGGCCTCGGCCGCGCCTGCGCCATGGCCTGCGCCCATGCCGGCGCCGACATCGCCCTCGGCCTCCGCGACAAGAAGAGCGGCGACGCGCTCGCGACCGCGATCCAGCATCTCGGCAGGCGCGTGCTGTCGCTCCAGATGGACGTTGCCGACATGGGCCAGATCGCATCGGCGGTCGAGGAGGCGCATCGCCATTTCGGCCGCATTGACGTGCTGGTGAACAATGCCGGGATCGGGCCGGAGAACCTGGCCGAGAACGTGACCGAGCCGGACTTCGACGCGACGCTCGCCGTCAACCTCAAAGGTACGTTCTTTACCGCCCAGGCGGTCGGCCGCCGGATGATCACCCAGGGCCACGGCCGGATCATCAACATGAGCTCCCAGGCGGGCTCGGTGGCACTCAAGGGCGAGCCGATCTACTGCATGACCAAGGCGGCGATCGACCATCTGACCCGATGCCTCGCCTATGAATGGGGCCCCCACAACATCACCGTCAATGCCGTGGCGCCGACTTTCATCTGGACCGACGGGACCCGGCCGGCGCTGTCGGACCCGGATTTCCTGAAGCAGACGGTGGCGAAAATCCCGCTGGGGCGCATCGGCGAGCCGAAGGAGGTGGCGGGCGCCGTGGTGTTCCTGGCCTCGCCGGCGGCGTCGCTGATCAACGGCACGATCCTCCGGGTCGATGGCGGCTGGTGCACCACGTAGGGGCGGGGGTTGACAGGGATCAAAGTCGGCCGGCACCGACCCGGCTAACACAGTTTCGGGCTAACAAGGATACAAGACCCGACAGGGTTCAAAGACTAACGGATCAAGCGTAACAACGGTTCGACATCAGGGAGGTCCACGATGAAGATCAAGACGAGTCTGCTTCTCGGCCTGGCGGCATCGGCGATGCTGAGCTTCGCCGCAAATGCCGACACCACGCTGAACGCCCTCTTCATGCAGCAGGCGGCCTACAGCGACGACGACATCAAGAACATGATCAAGGATTTCGAAGCCGCCAATCCGGGCATCACCGTGAAGGCGGAGTTCGTCCCCTACGAGGCGCTGCACGACAAGATCGTGGCGGCCCAGGGCGCCGGCGCCCAGGGTTATGACGTGATCCTGTTCGACGACATCTGGCCGGCGGAGTTCGCCAAGCACAAGGTGCTGGTCGACGTCACCAGCAAGATTCCGAGCGAGTACCAGAGCCAGGTCTTCGACGGCGCCTGGACCACGGTCGAGTACAACAAGCATCGCTACGGCATGCCGTGGATCCTCGACACCAAGTACCTTTTCTACAACAAGGACATGCTGACCAAGGCCGGGATCGCCAATCCGCCCAAGACCTGGGACGAACTGGTCGCCGACGCGAAGACCATCAAGGACAAGGGCATCGTCAAGTATCCGATCGTCTGGAGCTGGGCCCAGGCCGAGGCCGTGATCTGCGACTACGCGACCCTGGTCGATGCCTATGGCGGCAAGTTCTTCGACAACGGCAAGCCGGTCATCAACTCCGGCGCCTCGCTTGAGGCCGTCAAGTTCATGGACCAGACGGTGAAGGACGGGATCACCAATCCGAGCTCGAAGGAGTATCTCGAGGACGACGTGAAGAAGGTGTTCACCAACGGCGACGCCGCCTTCGCGCTGAACTGGACCTACATGTACGCCGCCGCCAACGATCCCAAGCAGAGCAAGATCGCCGGCCAGGTGGGCGTCGTCGCGGCTCCCGGCGTCTCCGGCAAGACCGACTTCTCGGCGGTCAACGGCGCCATGGGTCTCGGCATCGCCTCGAACAGCACCCATCCCGACGAGGCCTGGAAGTTCATCACCTTCCTCACCTCGCAGCCGGTGCAGAACAAGTACGCCCAGCTGAGCCTGCCGATCTGGAAGTCGTCCTACGACGATCCGGCCGTGCAGAAGGGCCAGGAGGACCTGGTCGCCGCCGCGAAGTACGCGATCAACGCGATGTTCGCCCGGCCGGCCATGCCGTCCTACCAGGAGATGTCGACGATCCTGCAGAAGGCGCTGCAGGAAGTCGTGATCGGCAAGGCGAGCCCGGAAGATGCGATGGGCGCCGCGCAGAAGCAGATCGAACGCCTGCGTTGATGGACTAGCCTCCGCTCGAATGCGACCCCCACCCGCCGCTCCGTCTCTTGATGGAGCGGGCCGGGTGGGGTACGCACAAGTGCGATGCCCGATATCTTTCCCATGCTCCACCGGATGACCGCGTGTTGACCCGAGCCCAACGGCGCGAGGTCGAGGGCTGGGCGCTCATGCTGCCCGTGCTCGCGGTCATGGCGGTGGTGACGCTCTATCCCCTGATGCGCACCGTCTGGCTCAGCTTCACCGATGCGGAGCTTCCGGTCGGCGAGACGGTGCCGCAATGGGTCGGCATCGAAAATTACAACTACGTCATCACCGACCCCGATTTCCTCGATGCGCTGCTGCGCACGCTCCACTTCACCCTGGCCTCGGTTGCGGTCGAGCTCGTCCTCGGCATCCTGGTCGGCCTGCTGCTGAACCAACCGTTCCGTGGCCGCGCGCTGGTGCGCTCGATCGTGATCCTGCCCTGGGCGCTGCCGACCATCGTCAACGGCATGCTGTGGCGCCTGTCGTTCAATCCGGACTACGGCGCCGTCAACGCCATGCTGACCCAGCTCCACATCATCGACCAGTACCGGTCCTGGCTCGGCGATCCCGACATCGTCATGGACATGGTGATCCTGGCCGACGTCTGGAAGAATTACGCGATCGTCGCCCTGGTCGTGCTGGCGGCGCTGCAGACCATCCCCTCCGATCTTTACGAGGCGATGCGGATCGACGGCGCCGGCGCCTGGAGCCGGTTCTGGAACCTGACCGTGCCCGGCATCCTCGGGCCCCTGACCGTCGTCATGGTGCTGCGGCTGATCGACTGCTTCCGGGTCTTCGACATCATTTACGTGATGACCCGCGGCGGCCCTGCCGACGCCACCAAGACCCTGAGCTTCTTCGTCTATCAGGAATCCTTCGCCTTCCTGCGCGCCGGCAGCGGCGCCTCCTATGCCGTCATCTGCGCGATCATGAGCGCCATCCTGATCGCCATCTACATCTCCCTGCTGAAGCGCCAGGAGACGCTGTCATGAGCGTCGACAGCCGGCGCCGCAAGCTGGTCCAGGCCGTCTGGATCTACACCGCCGTCGCGGTGCTGCTGGTCGTCACCCTGGCGCCGCTCTTCTGGCTTTTCATCATGAGCGTCAGCCCCGCGAAGGAGCTGACCACGGTGCCGCTGCACTGGATCCCCGACCAGTGGGACTTCTCGCGCTACACCCGCCTGCTCTCCAACGCCGCCGGGATCGACAGCTCGGTCAGCGCGGAGTTCCTCGCCACCTTGCGCAACAGCGTCGTCGCCGCGGGCGGCGCGACGGTGGTGGCGATGGTGACGGCGATCCCGGCGGCCTATGCGATCTCCCGCTACCACGGCCGCATGCCGCTGCTCTACGGCATGATCGGTACCTACATGATGCCGCCGGTGACCTACGTGCTGCCGCTCTACATCGCTTTCTCGGTCATGGGCATCCTTAATAATGTCGGCGCGCTGGTGGCGGTCTATTGCACGATGCTGCTGCCGTTCACCACCTGGCTCTTGAAGAGCAACTTCGACGCCGTGCCGCGGGAGATCGAGGAGGCGGCGCGGATCGACGGCGCGGGGACGCTCGCCATCATCTGGAACGTCGTCATCCCACTGGCGAAGCCGGCGCTCGGCGCCGCGGCGCTCTTGGCCTTCCTCAGCGCCTGGGACGAGTTCTTCTACGCGCTCATCTTCACCAGCGATCTCAGGGCCAAGACCCTGCCGGTCGCGATCGCCGATTTTGCCGCCGGCCGCATCACCGATTACGGCCTGGTCTCCGCCGTAGGCGTGCTGGCGGCCCTGCCGCCCACCATCTTCGCCGTGCTGTTCCAGCGCTCGCTCGTCTCGGGACTCTCCGCCGGCAGCGTAAAGGGTTGATTGCCATGAATGGACTCGAACTGATCCGCGACGAGATGCGGCGCCAGCACGCCGACGCCTTGGCCTCGCTGGAGAACAATGCGACGCCGGCAAAGCGCGTCGCCGACGCGATCCGCCGGACCGGCCGGCTGGTCATGCTCGGCATGGGCGGCTCGCATTGCGCCAACCGGATGGTCGAACCGCTCTTCCGCGGGCAGGGCATCGACGCGACCGCGCTGGTCGCCTCGGAGGCGCTGCGCGGGCCGCTGCCGCGCGCAACGCGGGCGGTGCTGCTGACCTCGCAATCCGGCGGCACGGGCGAGATCCTGCGCTACCTGGAGCGCGCCGCTGAAGGCGAGGAGCGGTTCGGCATCACGCTCGGCGCCGACAGCAAGCTCGCGGCGGCCGTACCGTCGCTGGTCGCCGCCGGCGGACCGGAGCGCGCCTTCGCGGCGACCCGCAGCCTCACCCTCACCGTCGCCTTGCATGGCGCGCTCCTGGCGGCACTGGGCGTCGATCCGGCGCCGGTGGCCGCGGTCTTCCGCAACCCGGTCAATCCCTCGGTTGCCGCCGCAGTCGAGCGACTCGTTCCCTGTCGCGCCGTGATCTATTCCGGCCGCGGCGTGCTCCAGGGCGTCGCCGAGGTGGCGGCGCTCGGCCTCATGGAACTCGCGCGCATGCCGGCCTTCGCACTCGAAGGTGGCCAGCTCCAGCACGGTCCGATGGAGACGCTGGGCGAGGGCGTCGGCGTCGTGCTGTATCGCCCCGCCGGTCCGGACGCGGCGGGCACCGCGCGTCTCGCACAGGCCGCGCGCGCCGCCGGCAGCCCGGTCGTGGTCTGCGACGTCAGCGGCGAGCCGGCGATTGCCGATACCGTGACCATCGCCCTGCCGCGGGCGGAAGGGCTTGCCGCCGCCGTGTCGCTGCTGCCGGCGATGCAGGAGACGATGATCGGTGTCGCCAGCCGCCGGGTAGAGCGCGTGGGCGAGCCGCTGCGCACCACCAAGGTCACGGATGGTGAATGAGGCGCGGCGAATGACGCCTGCGATCCCCACGATCTACGTCACCGGCAACGTCAACGTCGATCTCATCATGGGACCGCTCGGCCGATGGCCGAAGGTCGGCACCGAGATCGTGCTGCCGCACAGCGAGACCCGGATCGGCGGCGCCGCCGGCAATACCGCGCTCGCTTTGCAGGAGATCGGCGCGCCGCATCGCCTGATCGCCTCGGTCGGCGACGATATCTTCGGCGCCTGGCTGAAATCCGGCTTCCGCCATGCCGACTGGGCGGTGGCGCCCTGCGGCACAACGATCTCGGCCGGAATCGTCGATCCCGGCGGCGAGCGCACCTTCCTCACGTCCCAGGGCCATCTCTCGGTCTATGACCTCAAGGACGTCCTCGGACTCCTGCCGGCGAAGGCGGCGCCGGGCGACCTGCTGCTCTGCGAAGGCTGCTTCCTGAGCCCGCCTTTGTTCGCGCATTACGAAGCGCTGCTGGACGAAGCCGCCGGCCGCGGATTCGCGCTTGCCCTCGACACCGGCTGGCCGCCGGAGGGCTGGTCCGAGGATCTACGGCGGCGGGTGCTCGGCTGGCTCTCCCGGCTCGATCATCTGCTGATCAACGAGGTCGAGGTCATGGGCCTCGGCAGCGCGGCGACGCTGGAGCCGGCGGTCGAAGTCCTGCGCGCGGCACTGAAGCCGTCGGCCACCCTCGTCGTCAAGCGCGGGCCGGATGGTGCCCGCGGCTATCGCGGCGGCGAGATGGTCGATGTCCCGGCGCCCAAGGTCAAGGTGATCGACACGATCGGCGCCGGGGACGTCTTCGACGGCGGCTATCTCGCCGCGCATCTATCGGGGGCGACTCTCGCCGGCGCGGTCGGCGCCGGCATCGCCTCCGCCTCGACCGCGATCTCGACCGCGCCCAGACGTTATCTGTAAGGCGTCGTTATCGATAGATCAGGCCGCGTGGGCGGCGCTCTGCTGCTTCACCGCGAGGGCGTGCACGACGAGGTCGATCATCGCCGCGCCGAACCGGTCGCGCGGCATCCGCTCGGCGCCGATCAGGCCGCCGCGCACGATGCCGATGATCATCGACGGCACTGCGTCGAGATCCACCGGACGGAAATCGCCGGCCGCGATGCCCTGTTCCAGGATCGTCCGCGCCGCGTCGACGAAGGGCCGGCGGCGGCGGCGGAACTCGGTGCGCCAGCGCCGCATCACCGGCGACTGGTCGTCGGTCAGGAGCCTGAGCGCCGCAACCTGGCCGCCGAGGGTGCCGAGCAAAGCCTCGAGCAGCCGCTCCATGGCCCGGCCCGGTCGGTCCTGGTCCTTGAGGATCACGGCGACCTCCGCCTCGAGCTGGTCGAGGCCGGACTTGAACACTTCGAGAAACAACTCTTCCTTCGAGGGGAAGTATCGGTAGAGAGTGGGCTTGCCGACCTCCGCCCGCGCAGCCACATCGCGCATCTGAACGGAGTCGTAGGGGTTGGCACCGAACAGCTCGGCGGCGGCCGTTAGAATCTTCTGCCGCCGTTCCTGTCGCCAGTCGCGTCGAGGGAGTGAAGTCATTGATCCGCCATGAAGGAGGGCTTTCACCGGAATGTCATCGCGTCTTCCCGGGAAAGCCCGTGTGGTAATTGAAAATCAAACTTCTGAGTTCTAATTTATCGACGCGGACCGCCGGATTCAAGCCGGGGCGGCGTAAGACCCGCATCGTGGAGAGCCGGTTGCCAGTTCGGAGGCCCGAAGGGAGCGCCGGCGGGAGTAGATGACGTCAGCTATGCGGGCTCGCCTGTTCTTTGTCGCCCTCCTGGCCGCCGCGGTCGGGGGCGGTGCCTGGTATTATTCGGTCCAGCGCGGCGCAGCGGCGCCGACCCCGACGCAGGGCCAGGCCCAGGGGGCGGCCAAAGCGGCGCCCGTTTCGGTCGCGGCCGTGGTCCAGCGCCCGGCGCCGGTGGAGATTTCCACAGTCGGCCGTGTGCAAACCCTTTCCGCCGTCGCGGTCCGTTCCCGGATCGACGGCGTCATCTCCACCGTCTCGGTCTCGGACGGGCAGGAAGTGAAGGCGGGGGATGAGCTCTTCCGCATCGACGATCGCGAGGCCCAGGCCACCGTCAAGCTGGCGGAGGCCAATCTCGGCAAGGACCAGGCCCAGCTCGCCAATGCCAAGCGCGAGCTGGACCGCCTGACCCCGCTCGCCGCCAAGAACTACACGACGCGCGCCGACTACGACACCGCGGTCACGAACGTCGCGACGCTGCAGGCCTCGCTCGCCGCCGACCAGGCCGCGATCGATTCCGCCAAGGTGACGCTCTCCTACACCATCATCCGCGCGCCGATCGCCGGAAGGATCGGCACTGTCGCCTTCAAGCTCGGCAGCTCGGTGCGCGCCGCGGATTCGACGCCGCTCCTCACCATCAACCAGCTGCAGCCGATCCTGGTCGCCTTCTCGGTCTCCCAGGAAGACATGGTCGAGCTCCAGCGCGCCATGGCGGCAGGGCCGGTCGCCGTCTCGGTCAATGTGCCGGACAGCACGGC
>Ga0335069_10007651_pt1 | contig 15572 bp, 12 predicted proteins | sample Lox_Sample_11_FD_206714 | JGI IMG/M metagenome (GOLD analysis project Ga0335069, IMG submission 206714) | Soil microbial communities from Loxahatchee National Wildlife Refuge, Florida, United States - Lox_Sample_1.1 | ecosystem: Environmental > Terrestrial > Soil > Wetlands | place: USA... | reverse complement strand
GCCCCCGGGGGCCCCCCCTCGCGGGGCGCCTGGCGCCGCGCCTCGCCCCCCCGCGGCGGCGGCCCCCCCCGCGGCGCGGGCGGCGGCGGGACAGCCGGGGGGCACGACCAGGCGCAGGCTGCGCGGCCGGACGGCGATCTCGACGGCGGCGCCGGTCTCGTGGGTCTCGCCGTCGGTGTGGATGAGGCCGGAGGCGCGGCGCCGGACCACGAAGCGGGTGCCGCGGAGGTGGACGACCCGCGGGCTGCGGTCGAACGTGCCGAGAAACAGGCGGGCGACGAGCGGCAGGGCGGTCCAGAATCCGACCGGGTGCACGGCCACCAGGTCGAGCACGCCGTCGGTCACGGCGGCCCCGGGCGCGAGCCGGGCGCGGTTGCCGTACTGGTCGGAGTTGGCGACGGAGACGAGGAAGGCGTCGAGCGTGGCCGGCGGGCCGCCGTCGGCGGTGACGGTGACCTGCTGGGCGCGCCGGTCCCGGAAGGCCTCGAAGCCGGCGCGCGCGTAGGCCGCGGGCCCGCGGCGGGGCAGGGCGTTGAAGCGCCGGCTGATGTCGGCGTCGAAGCCGAGGCCCATGACATTGAAGAAGGGGAACCCGTTGGCGGTGCCCGCGTCGATGACCGCGGTGCCGGCGGAGGAATCGGCGAGGAGCGCGAGCGCGCGATGCGGCCGGGTCGGGATGCCGAGGTGGAGGGCGAGGCCGTTGCCCGAGCCGCACGGCACGAGGGCGAGCGCGGCCGGGGTGCCGACGAGGGCCTGGCCGATCTCGTTCATGGTGCCGTCGCCGCCGACCGCGACGACGCGCTCGCAGCCGTCGGCAAGCGCCTCCCGGGCGAGGTCGGTGGCGTGGCCGGGTTCCTCGGAGCAGACGAGGACGGAGTCGAGCCGCCGCTCCGCGATGAACGCGCGGATCAGGGCGGGCAGGGCGGCATAGCGGCGGCTCCGGCCGGAGCGGGGGTTAAAGATGAAGCGGGTCTTCATGGGCGGCGCGGCGGGAGCCGTCACCGTGCGGGAAAAAAAGCCGGCTGGCAATGGCGCGGCTGGCGTCGGGGCGGGCGAGGGGCTCGAGGGCCGCGCGCCAGCGGCTCCAGACCGCGCCGCGGTCGGCGAACGCCTGCCGGAGCGCCGCGAGCGCCGCGTCCGGGGTCCCGGCGAGGGCGCCGGCGCCGTGGCGCCGGAGAAGCTCGTAGTTGCCCTCCTCCTGGCCCGGCACGATCTGGGTGACCACCATGGGGCAGCGCGCGGCGATCGCCTCCTGGGTGGTGGCGCCGCCGGCCTTGCTGAGCACGACGTGGTGCGTCATCAGGAGGCGTGGCACCTCGTCGGTCCAGCCGAGGACGCGCGCCGGCACGGGCCGGCCGGCGGCCAGCGGCGCGAGCCGGCGGCGGAGGCGCTCATCGCGGCCGACGGCCAGCGTGACCGCCCAGCCCGGTTCGGCGAGGAGCCGGCGGGCGGTGTCCGCGGCCTGCCGCACGCCGGAATGGATGATGAAGAGCACCCGCGGGGCGGCGCCGCCCGCGAGATCGGGCGGGGCGAGGTCGGCGGCGTGGTCGTGGAAAAAGGCCGGCACCGGAAAACCGAGCGCGTGCAGGCGGTCCGCGGGCACGCCCCGGGCGCGCATGACCGCGGCGGTTTCCTCGTTCGGCACGAACCAGCCGGCGCAGTCGGGGCGGGTCCAGAGCGAGTTGATGCTGAGGGAATCGGTGACGACGTTGAAGAACGGCGCGGCCAGCCGGCCGGCGCGCGCGAGCCGTTCCAGGAGGAAGCCGTAGAGGGGATAGGTCGCGGCGATGACGTCGGGCTGTTCGCGGCGGACGACCGCGGGCAGCGCGCGGCTGGCGCCGCGCACCAGCCAGAGATGGCGCGGGAACACCCGGTGGCGGTCGATCCAGCGGTAGAAGGCGCTCCACAGCCGCGGTGCGCGGTTGATGGCGGCGAGGTAGGCGGCGCGGGCGACGCGATCGGCCCGCGGCGCGCCCAGCCGGAACAGGTCGACGACGGTGGCGGATCCGGGGCCGGCCAGATCGCCGGCGGCGGCGCCGAGGTTGCGGGCGGCGGCGTTGTGGCCTTCGCCGTAGCTGGCGGTGAGAATGAGCAGCTTCGTCATCGCGCGGCCGCCGCCTGCAGGTCGGCCTCGAAGCGGAGGATGACGTTCTCCCAGGATTGTTCAATCAATGATGCGGCGGCGGCGCGGCCGAGCCGGGCGCGGAGCGGGGCGTCGCGGGCGAGGAGCACGCCGGCGGCGACGAGCGCCTCGGGCGCGTCGCACGGCACGAGAAAACCGTTCTCGCCGTGCCGGATGAACTGGCGGGCGGCGGCGTAGTCGTGGGCGGCGACGGCGAGGCCGCTGGCCAGGGCCTCGATGACGACGTTGCCGAACGTCTCGGTCAGGCTGGCGTGGATGTAGATGTCGGCCGAGGCGTAGTAGCGGCCGATCTCCTCGCGGGGGAAGATCCCGGCGAAGGCGCATTCCGGGTGCTCCCGCCGGAGGCGGGCTTTGAGCGGGCCTTCACCCGCCAGGACGCAGCGCAGGCGCGGGTGGGCCGCGCGCATCGCGTCGTAGGCGCGGAACACGGTGGCGTAGTTCTTCTCCGCGGCCATGCGGCCGACGTGGATCGCGACGGGATCGCCGTCGGCGGCGCCCCAGGCGGCCCGGAGCGCGGGCGCGCGGCGCGCGGGCGAGAACAGGCGGGTGTCGACGCCGCGCGAGAGGACGCCGAGGCGGGTGAAGCCGGCGGCGGCCAGGGTGCGGCCGAGGGCGGGGTCGGGCACGAAGGTGCGGCGGGTGCGGTTGTGCACGCGGCGGAGCCAGGCGAGGATGAGGCGCCGGAGGGGCGCGCAGCCGTAGGCGGCGGCGTAGGCGTGGAAATTGGTGTGGAAACTGGAAGTGACGGGCAGGGCGAGCGCGCGCGCCGCGGTCACGGCCGAGGCGCCGAGCGGTCCCTCGGTGGCCACGTGCACGAGGTCGGGGGGGTCGCGGCGCCAGCTCCGCTCCAGCCGGCGCCGGGCCGGCCAGCCGAGGCGGAGCAGGGGATAACCGGGGAGGGGGGCGCCGGGCAGGGCCACCTCGCGGTATTCCGGGTGCGCGGCCGGCGGCGGCAGGTCGGGCCGCCAGGGCCGGTAGATGGTCACGCCGTGGCCCCGGCGCCCGAGCTCCCGGGCGATGATGCCGAACGTCATGGCCACGCCGTTGATCTCGGGCGGGAAGGTTTCGGAGACGATGGCGAGTTTCACCAGGCGGGGAGGCGTGCAGTCCGGCGGGGCCAGCATCCCCGCCCCGGGTGACGATCGCGTGACGGCTGCGTGCCAATGGCGGCAAATCCGGGGCGGCCCGCCGGCGGCAATTCAGGGTTGCGCTGCGCCGGGTCGGACCTAGGGTGGACCTTTTCGCTCGATGCAAAGGCACGGCCCGAAACGCATCTACAGTCCCACGTCCCTGGAATTCTGGTTCGGCAAGCTGGAACAGGACTGGGAGGCGCGTTTCAGCGCGGCGCAGCTCGAACAGGGGCGCCGGATGTACCGCGACGGCGAGATCCGCGAGGTCGAGCTGACCGCGGGCGACGCCATCATCCACCGCAAGGTGGACAAAAAGGAAGAGTACGCGGTGATCGAGTGGGCCGCGGACGGATTTTCGGTGCGATCCTCCTCGGCCGACGCGGAGCTGGCCCGGGCCATCGCGGTGGCGGGCCTCCACGAGATCGAGGAGCTGGTGGCGGACGAGATTCCGCCCCTCCCGGGCGAGCTGGCGCCGGAGCCGGCGCCGGCGGCGGCCGGCGGGAACGGCGGGGCGGGCCACGGCCGCAACGGCGGCCCGGCGCGGCCGCTGGCGCTCGCATTCACCACCCGGATCGAGGGTCTGACCTTTCAGGCGTTCTGGACCGACGGCGGCGCCCGCGTGCCGGCGTTGGGGGCGGGCAACGGGCACGCCGCGGCCAGTGGCAACGGGCACGCCGCGGCCAGTGGCAACGGGCACGGCGCGGCCAACGGCAACGGCAACGGCGGCGCGCCCGGGCACGTCAATTCCGCGGAGCGCGGCAAGCTGATCTGCCTCACCGCCTACGCGCGCAAGGCCCATTTCCGGTTCCAGCAGGAGGCGCACGCCTACGTGCTCGACCTGGTGAACGAGATTCCGGAGTTCCTGCGCACGACGCTCCCGGTGTGGCGCCGGTATTTCGTGGTCGAACTCGATGCCAACGCCGAGAACCTGGCCCGGGGCGAGCGGACGGTCGAAATCGAGGCCCACGCGGACGCGGCCGCCCCCGGCGGCGCCGGCGGCGGGCTGAAGCTGCGCTGGCTGTTCCGCGCCGGCGAGCGGCTGCTCAACGAGGACGAGGTCGGGCTGCTCACCCGCGGCGGCGGGGCGACGGTCATCCTGCCCGCGGTCGGCATCGTGTCGCTGGCGTCGGCGAGCTGGGAGTCGCTGACCCAGTGGCGCCGCACGGTGGAGGACATCGCGCCGGGCGGCGGCCGGCTCCCGCCGTACCTGGTGTTCTCGCTCTTCAGCGACGACCGGCTCAAGGTGACGCTGTCCCCGGAGGTGGAGGCCTGGCGGCAGGCGGTGCTCGCGCCTCCGGCCGCGCCGCCCGTGCTGCCCGAGTGCCTCCGGCCGTACCAGCGGCGCGGGGTCGAATGGCTGCGGCACCTGGGCGACGTGGGCTGCCACGGGCTCCTCGCCGACGAGATGGGGCTGGGCAAGACGCTCCAGGTGCTGGCCCTGCTGGCGACGCGGCCGGTGGCAAACCTCCCGCACCTGGTCGTCTGCCCGGCGAGCGTGGTCCCGGTCTGGCGGGAGGAGATGGCCCGGTTTTTCCCGCAGCTCGAGTGCGACGTCCTCAAGACCGGCCACGATTTCGTCCTGCGGAGCGATCCCGTGGTCTGGCTGGCCAGCTATACCCAGCTGCGCAAGCACCGGCACCTGCTCGACCAGCGGGAGTTCGGCTACGCCGTGCTCGATGAGGGGCAGTTCATCAAGAACCCCGACGCCAAGGTCAGCCACGCCTCCTGGTCGATCCGGGCGCGGCACCGGCTGGTCCTGACGGGGACGCCCCTGGAGAACCGCCAGCTCGACCTGTGGTCGATCTTCCGGTACCTGCTGCCCGGCCTGCTCGGCACGCGCCAGGCGTTCGAGGCGGTGCTCGGCGCCGACCGGGCCGGGACGCTCACGCGGCTCCGCGCGCAGCTGGCCCCGTTCATCCTGCGCCGCACCAAGGACGAGGTGGCCCAGGAGCTGCCGCCCAAGGTCGAGATGGACCTGCTCTGCCCGCTGACCGATCTGCAGCGGACCGAGTACGCGCGCATCTGCAGCGAGGGCCTGGTGCGCCTGGGCGACGACATCGGCGCGGCCCTCCGCGAGAAATCGTTCGGCTTCCTCGCCCTGCTGACCCGGCTCCGGCAGGCCTGCTGCGACCCGGACCTGCTGCCCTGGCTCAAGGCGCCGGTCACCGAAAGCGGCAAGCTCAACCTGCTGATGGAGAAGCTGGCCGAGGTCGTCGGCAGCGGCCACAAGGTCGTCGTCTTCTCCCAGTTCGTCATGTTCCTGAACCGGGTGCGCGCGGCGCTCGCGGCCGGCTTTCCCGACCTGCCCCGCTTCGAGCTCACCGGCATGACCCTCGACCGGCAGAAGCCGGTCCAGGGCTTCCAGAACACGCCGGGCGCGGCGGCCATGCTCGTCAGCCTCAAGGCGGCCGGCACCGGGATCACCCTGCACGCGGCGGACTACGTCTTCCTGCTCGACCCCTGGTGGAACCCGGCGGTCGAGATGCAGGCGGTGGACCGCGTCCACCGTATCGGCCAGACCAATACTGTGTTCGTCTACCGGATGGTCACGGCCGGCACGGTCGAGGAGCGGATCCGCGCCCTCAAGGCCGACAAGCAGGTGCTCTTCGACCGCGTCGTCGGCGGCCTGAGCGGTGATTTCGACCTCAGCCGGCACTTCCAGTCGCTGCGCGAGCTGGTCGAACTGACCGCGCCGGACGCCGAGGCCTAGGAACCGGTCGGACCATGGCCCCCGGATCCGGGACCGGGATGGCGGCCCCATTGGGCGCGGGCTCCGGAAACTGCCAGCCCTCCCTTCCGCTCCGGGGACGGTGATCGCCGGCGCGCGGCCCGGCCGGGGAAGGGCGGACCCGCCGGGCGCGGGGCGGCGCGGCGGGCGCGAGCCGGGCAAATCGCTGTCCGCGACCGTGATAAACCGCCGGGCGCCGCGGGATAATCACCGCGTCGTAACGTGATTGCCACCTGATCGTAACGGTGGCCTGAGAGCTTGGAGGCGCCCGGTGCGCCGGGTGGCGCATCGTTCCCAACCACCTCGAATCCCAAGCTCCAATGGTCAAATCACCACTCAAATGGCTGGCCTGCGCCGGCCTGTTAATCGGGGGCATGGCCCCCGTCTTCTCCCAGGACAGCCAAGCGCTGATCGATCTGCTTATCCGGAAAGGCATCCTCTCGCCGGACGACGCGAAGGAACTCGCCGCCGAGGCCAAGCAGGAGGCGGCGGCCAAGGCGGTCGCGGCGGCCGCCAAGAGCCCGGTCAGCACGACGGTGAGCGCGAAGCTGTACATCGATGTGAGCAACCTCGATGCCGAGAACTCGGCTGGGACCAAGCTCGCCTCCAGCGGGACGGGCCTTGACGTCAAACGCTTCTATTTCGGGGTGACCCACGTCTTCGACAACGTCTGGTCCGCGAACATCAACACGGACTCCGCCTATTCGAGCGCCACGGGCGCCACCAGCACCTTCATCAAGACGGCCTTCGTCCAGGCCAAGTTCCGGCCGGAGTTCATCGTGCAGCTGGGCTCGGCCAACGAGCCGTGGATCCCCTTCGACGAGGATCTCTACACCTATCGCTACGTCGAGAACACGCTGATCGACCGCCTCAAGTTCGGCAATTCGGCCGACTGGGGCGTGCACATCCTCGGCAGCAACGGCATGGTGAGCTACAACGTCGCGGCGGTGAACGGCGGCGGCTACAAGAACCCCACCCGCAGCAAGGGCATGGATCTGGAGGGGCGCCTGTCGGTGGCGCCGGTCGCCGGCCTGACCCTGGCGGTGGGCGGCTACACCGGCCGGCTGGGCAAGGATCTCGAGGGCGCGCCCGCCACCCGCACGGCCAGCCGTTTTGACGCCCTGGTCAACTATGCGACCAAGGAGTTCTCGGTGGGGGGCGAGTATTTCAGCGAGAGCGACTGGGGCTTCACCAGCAGCGCCTCGAGCGACAGTGCGGACGGCTATTCCCTGTTCGCCAAGGTCAAGCTCGGCGACGGCCCGTACTGGGTGTTCGGGCGGTGGGACAGCGACAAGCCGAGCAAGAAGCTCCACCCGGCGATGCAGGAGGACTATTTCAACCTCGGCTTCGAGTACGTGGCCATCAAGGGGGTCAATCTCGCCCTCGTCTACAAGTACGACCACATCGACAACCCGGCCTCGGCCAGCGCGCTGGCGAAATCCAGCGAGATCGGCATGTGGGCCCAGGTCGCGTTCTGATTCCGCACTTCCACCTCCACCCTCATGAAAAGACTACTCCTGACTCTCCTGGGCGCCGCGTCGCTGACGGTCGTGGCCTCCGCCCAGATGCTCATCAACGGCGCCGGGGCGACCTTTCCCCAGCCCATCTACACAAAATGGTTCGACGCCTACGCCAAGGTGGATCCCTCGGTGCGCTTCAACTACCAGGGTATCGGCTCGGGCGGCGGCCAGAAGCAGATCCTGGCCGAGACCGTGGATTTCGGCGCCTCGGACGGGCCGATGTCCGATGAGAACCTGGCGAAGGCGCCGCGCACGCTCTGGCACATTCCCACCGTCGCCGGCGCGGTCGTGATCAGCTACAACCTGCCCGGCGACCCGAAGCTGAAGCTCGACGGACCGACGGTGGCGGCGATCTTCCTCGGCAAGATCACCAGGTGGAATGATCCGGCCATCGCCGGCCAGAACCCGGGCGTCAGCCTGCCCGACCAGGACATCCTCGTGGTGCACCGCTCGGACGGATCCGGCACGAGCTACATCTTCACCGACTATCTCAGCTCGGTCAGCGACGAGTGGAAGACGAAGGTCGGCAAGAACACCTCGGTCAACTGGCCGGCCGGCCTGGGCGGCAAGGGCAACCCCGGCGTGGCGGGCCAGGTGAAGCAGTCGCCCGGCGCCATCGGCTACGTCGAGCTTGCCTACGCCATCCAGAACAAGCTGCCGTACGCGGACATCAAGAACTCGGCCGGGAACTACATCACGCCGTCGATCGACTCGGTGACGGCGGCGCTGGCCACCGCCACCATTCCGGATGACTTCCGGTTCTCGATGGTGAACCCGCCGGGGGCGGACGCCTACCCGATCGCGGGCACGACCTGGCTGCTGGTCTATCAGCAGCAGAAGGACCCGGCCAAAGGCAAGAAGCTCGTCGAGTTCCTGCGCTGGGCCTACACGGATGGCGAGAAGATGGCGGCCGACCTGCTCTACGCCCCGCTGCCGGCCAACGTGCAGGCGCGCGCCCTGCAGCGGGTGGCGGAGATCAAGTACTGATCTTTGGGTTTGTTTCCCTCCCGGCCTTGGGTTTCGTAATCCGGAGGGCGCGGCCCGCGCGCCCTCCGTTTTTTTCCCGAATGAATGCCCCTGGAGAAGCCGCTCCGATCCCCACCGGCCCGCCGCTGGCGCCGCCGCGGCGGCTGGCCGATCTGGCGTTCCGCTGGATCGCGCTGCTGGCGGCGCTGACGATCGTGGCGCTGATCGGGCTGGTGGGCTGGGAGCTCTACCACGGCGCCGGCCCCGCGGTCCGTCGCTTCGGGATCGCCTTCCTCGGGAACTCGACGTGGGATCCGGTGACCGACCGGTACGGCGCCTGGCCGTTCATTTTCGGCACGCTGGTGTCCTCGGCGATCGCGCTGGTGATCGCGGTGCCGCTCGGCGTGGCCACGGCGCTCTATCTCACCGAATTCGCGCCGGTGCGGATCCGCCAGCCGGTGATCATGATCATCGAGATGCTGGCGGCGGTGCCGAGCGTGATCTTCGGCCTCTGGGGGATCTTCGTCCTGATCCCGTGGATGCGGGATCACTTTTTCCGCTGGCTGCAGGGCGCGTTCGGCTTCCTCCCGCTGTTCCAGGGGCCGATCTACGGCGTGAGCATGCTGGCGGGCGGGATCATCGTTGCGATCATGATCCTGCCGATCGTGACCTCGATTTCCCGGGAGATCCTCCGCTCGGTGCCGGATCTCCAGCGCGAGGCCGCGTATGCGCTCGGGGCGACCCACTGGGAGGTCATCCGCGTGGCGGTGCTCAGCTATGCCCGGCGCGGGATCTTCGGGGCGGCCGTGCTCGGCCTGGGGCGCGCCCTCGGCGAGACGATGGCGGTGACCATGGTCATCGGCAACCGGCCCGAGGTCAGCGCGTCGCTCTTCGCCCCCGGGTACACGCTGGCGAGCGTGATCGCCAACGAGTTCACGGAGGCCACGAGCGATCTCTACCTGAACGCGTTGTTCGAACTCGGGCTCGTCCTCCTCATCCTGACGGTACTCGTCAACGTTCTGGCCCAGCTGATGCTCCGGACGATCACCGGCGGCGCGTCGGGCAAGGTCAACTGATTCCGCCGATGCCCGCCGCCATTTCCGTCCATCCGTCCCGCGGGCAGCAGGTCTGGCGGCGCTTCAAGAGCCGGGTCATGGCGGCGGTGATGTTGACCTGCGCCCTCGCCGTCATGGCGCCGCTCTTCCTGGTTCTCTACAACCTGGTGCACGAAGGCGCGACCTCGCTGGACTGGCATTTCTTCACGCAACTGCCGAAGCCGACGGGGGAGGTGGGCGGCGGCATGGCCAACGCGATCGTGGGCACCCTCGTGCTCCTGGCGATGGCGGCCGTCATCGGCGTGCCGTTCGGCGTCATGGGCGGCGTCTATCTCGCGGAGTACGGCTCCGACCGCGTCAACGACTGGCTCCGGTTCGCAGCCGACGTGCTCAACGGCATTCCCTCGATCGTCTGGGGCATGGTGGTCTGGGCGCTGCTGGTGGTGCCGTTGAAGACCTTCTCCGCCTATGCGGGCGGAGTCGCGCTGGGATTGATGATGATCCCGCTGGTCATGCGCACGACCGAGGAGGTGCTCGTGCTCGTGCCGCAGGGCTACCGCGAAGCGGCCCTCGCCCTGGGCATCGCCCGCTGGCGCACCATTGTCGTGATCGTCGTCAGGACGGCGCTCAAAGGCATCATCACCGGAATCCTGGTGGCGCTGGCGCGGGTGGCGGGCGAGACGGCCCCCCTGCTGTTCACCGCCCTGGGCAACAACTTCTGGGCCCGCAGTCTGGCGGCGCCGGTCTCGGCGCTGCCGCTGCAGATCTATGCCTATGCCCTTTCCCCCTATGACGACTGGCACCGGCAGGCCTGGGCCGGGGCGCTGGTCCTCATGGCGCTGATCCTGCTCACCAACATCCTGGTCCGCTTCCTGTCGCGCGAGCGCAGGTTCGCCTGATCCCTTTCGACCCATGACCGAAGCAACGCGATCCCTCCCGGCAGACCCGCCGGCCGCGGCGCCGCTGACCGCGCGGTCCGCGCCCGCATCGCGGCCAGCCGGCGACATGGAGGTGGCCTTCGACATCCAGGGCTTTTCCCTGTGGTACGGAGCGCTCCAGGCGCTCTTTGATGTCACCATCCAGATCCCGGCGCAGCAAGTCACCGCGATCATCGGGCCGAGCGGGTGCGGCAAGTCGACCTTCCTGCGGGCGCTCAACCGCATGCATGAACTCACCCCGGGCACCCGCATCGCCGGGACGCTCCGGCTCTTCGGCGACGACCTCTACTCCCCGGCCATCGATCCGACCCAGGTGCGCCGGCGCGTCGGCATGGTCTTCCAGAAGTCGAATCCGTTCCCGACCATGTCGATTGCGGAGAACGTGCTCGCGGGCCTGCGCCTGAACGGCGTCCGCGACCGCGGGTTCCTGCGGGAGCGGTTGGAGGCGGCGCTCCGCATGGCGGCGCTTTGGGACGAGGTCAAGGACGTCCTCGGCCGGCCCGGGGTGAGCCTCTCCGGCGGCCAGCAGCAGCGCCTGTGCATCGCCCGGGCGCTCGCGGTCGAGCCCGAGACCCTGCTGATGGACGAGCCCTGCTCCGCGCTCGACCCGATCGCCACCGCGAAGATCGAGGAGCTCATCCGCGACTTGCGCACCCGGTACACGGTCGTCATCGTCACCCACAACATGCAGCAGGCCGCGCGGCTGTCGGACCGCACGGCGTTCTTCTATCTCGGCAAGCTGGTCGAGTACGACGAGACCCGCACGATCTTCATGAAACCCGCCAACCCCCAGACCGAGGCTTACGTCTCCGGCCGCTTCGGCTGAAGCGGCCGCCGCCCCATCTTCCATGAGACGTTTCTTTGACGCCGAACTTGAGACCTTCCGGTCGCAGCTGATCCGCATGGGGGAGACGGCCATCGAACAGGTGCGCGCCGCCATGAAGGCCCTCATGGAGGCCTCGCCCTCGCTGGCGGATCAGATCATCGCGGCCGATGACCAGATCGACCAGCTGGAGGTGATGATCGACGACGAGGCGATCCGCTACATGAACCTGCGGGCGCCGATTGCCAGCGACCTGCGGCTGGTGATCGTCGGCATGAAGGCCAGCCACGACCTCGAGCGCGTGGGCGACGAGGCCACCAGCATCGCCAAGCGCGCCATCAGACTCAGCGCCGAGCCGCCCCTCAAGCCGTACATCGACCTCCCGCGCATGGCCACCATCGCCCTGGAGATGCTGCGCGACGCCCTCGACTGCTTCCTCGTGGACGACGAGGCCAAGGCGATCGCCGTCTGCAAGCGCGACGCCGAGGTCGACGCCATCAACCGCCAGCTCTACCGCGAGCTGACGAGCTTCATGGTGGAGAAGCCCGAGACGATCTCCCGCGCGATCGAGCTCATGTTCATTTCGAAGTCGCTCGAGCGCATCGCCGACCACGCCACCAACATCGCCGAGGAGATGATCTACCTGAGCAAGGGCAAGGACGTGCGGCACACCGAGGAGCTCAAGAAGGCCGGCAAGCTGCCGGCCTGACCGCCGACGGTTGAGCGGCGCAACCGCCAATCCTCGCTGATCTGCGCTCATTTTGGGCCGGGGATTCTCCGTCGCCCTCAGTCAGCGAAGATGAGCGTGGATAAGCGGTTGCTCCCCGCCCGGCCTCCGGTCTCACGAGGCGCCGAGCAGGAGGGCGCCCGGAGATGCCCGCGCCGCGTTCAGCCGTAGCGGCCCTCGATGTACTCAGCGGTCGTCCGGTTCTTCGGATTCAGGAACAGGTCTTCGGTGCGGTCGTGTTCGATCAGCTGCCCCAGCAGCATGAAGATGCACTCGTCGCTGGCCCGGCGGGCCTGGGCCATGTTGTGCGTGACAACCACGATCGTGTAGCGGCTTCTCAGCTCAAACAAGAGCTCCTCAATCGCCCGGGTACCGTCGACGTCCAGGGCCGAGCATGGCTCGTCCATCAGAATCACCTCGGGCTTGAGGGGGAGGAGCCGCGCGATGCAGAGCTTTTGCTGCTGCTCGAGCTGCAGGGAGGTTGCCCTGGCGTCCAGGCGGTCCTTGAGATCGTCCCAGAGGCCGACCTCGGTCAGGGCCTTTTCCACGGCCTCGTCGAGCCGGGGCCGTTTCAGGCCGGCGCGCTCGCCGTGGATGCGCAAGCCGAAGATCACGTTTTCGTAGACCGAGATGGGCAGCGGATTGGGTCGCTGAAAAACCATGCCGACCGCCCTCCGCAACTCGACCAGCGAAATGTCGGGATCGTAGATGTTCTTGCCGAGGATCCTGATCTCGCCGGTGGTCGTAACGTAGCCGTAGCGCTCGTTCACCCGGTTGAAGCAGCGCAGCAGGGTGGTCTTGCCGCAGCCCGACGGTCCGATGAGTGAGGTGATCAGGCCGGGTTTGATGTTCACCGTCACGTTCGCCAGTGCCTGGAACTTCCCGTACCAGAGGTTCAGGTTGCAGGTCGTGATGCTGTACTGGACAGGCTCACTCATCCGAAGATGCCGCTGACATACTCGTAGGTCTTCCGGCTGGCCGGCTGGTCGGAGAAGATGACCTCGGTCTGGTCGAGCTCCACGATCGCGCCATTCCACAGGAACATGGTGCGGTCCGCGAGCCGCCGGGCCTGCTGGGTCAGATTGGTCACGAGGATGATGGTCATCTGCCGGCGCAGCTCCTTCAGCACATCCTCGATGCGCATGGTGGTCACGGGATCGATCGCGATGGAAAATTCGTCGAGGCAGAGGATCTCCGGCTGGTGGGAGAGGGCGCGGGCGATGGTCAGGCGCTGCTGCTGGCCGCCGGACAGTCGGGTGCCGAGGCTGGCGAGCCGATCCTTGACCTCGTCCCACAAGGCCGCCTGGCGCAGACACTGCTCAACGATGGCATCGACATCACCGCGCCGGCACACTCCGGCGCAACGCGGGGCGAAGGCGACGTTGTCGTAGATGCTCAGCGGCAGCCCGACGGGCAGGGGCGCGACCATGCCGATCCGGCGTCGCAGGGCGAAGACGTCCCCGGTCTGGCGCACGTCCTCGCCGTCGACCAGGATGGCGCCCTGCACCCGCGCCGCCGGCGTGAAATCGATCGTGCGGTTGATGCAGCGCAGCAGGGAGGTCTTGCCCGACTGCGCCGGGCCGATGACCGCGAGGATTTCGTTCCGACGGACGTCGAAGGTCACCCCGTGAATGACCTCCTTCGACCCATACGCGAGCCGGAGGTTCTTCACCGCGATGTGCGCGAGCGGGGGCATGGCCGGGAGCTCACCATTTCTTGCGGGCGCGCAGGTAGACGCGGACCGCGATGGCGGCGGCATTGACCAGCAGCACGGCGCCGAGCAGGACGACGGCCGTGGCGTAGGGGATCGATTCCCGGACGCCGGGCACCTGGGTCGAAAGCGTGTAGAGATGCATCGAGAGGGCCATGCACTGGTCGTGCAGGCCGTACGGGAAGAGGTCGCCCTTTTGCACCGCCTTGAAAAAGACGGCCCCGGTGAACATGATCGGCGCCGTTTCGCCCGCCGCGCGGCTGACCTGGAGGATGACGCCGGTGAGAATGCCGCTGATCGCGTTGGGCAGGACGACGGACCTGATCGTCTGCCACCGGGTCGCGCCCACGTTCCAGCACGCCTCCCGAAAGCTCCGGGGGACACTCGCCAGCGCCTCGCGCGTGCTGGCGATGATCACGGGCAGCGTCATGATCGCCAGCGTGAGCGACGCCGAGATGATCGAGTAGCCAAACCGGGCCGCATAGACGAACGCACCCAGGCCAAAGAGCGCGTGGACGATGCTGGGTACCCCGGCCAGATTGATGACCGCCAGGTTGATGATCCGGTTGAGCCAGTTGTCCTTGGCATACTCGTTCAGGTAGACGGCCGCGAGAATGCCGATCGGCGCGGATACGGCCAGTGACAGAAACACGAGGTAGATGGTGCCGACGAAGGCAGGCCAGATGCCGCCCTCCTTCATGCCCCGCACCGGCACGTCGAGTAGAAAACCCAGGCTGAGCGAGGGCCAAGCCAGCCGGACCAGGTACCCGACGATCAGCAGCAGCGGCACAATCATCGCCGCGGCCATGGCACCGAAAACCCACTTCGCGGCGGTCTCCTGGCGCCGCTTGCGGCGCGCCAACGGGGTTTCAGTGAACCGGGTGCCCAGGAACGTGCTCATTTGCGCCGGAGCCCCCGCACGAAGAAATCGGCGGCCAGGTTGACCACGAAAGTGATCGTGAACAGCAGGACGCCGGTTAGGAACAGCACCCGGTAGTGATCCGATCCTTCCGGGGCTTCGCCCAGTTCAGCGGCGATGTTCGCGGTCAGCGTGCGCACCGAGTCGAGCAGGCTGTGGGGGATATGGATCGCATGACCCGTGGCCATCAGCACCGCCATCGTCTCGCCGACCGCCCGCCCCACGCCGAGCAGCACCGCTGCCAGCAGACCGTTCTTGGCGGCGGGAAGGAGCACCCGCCAGACGAGCTGCCAGCGCGTCGCGCCGAGCGCCACGCCGGCCTCGCGATAGGAGTCGGGCACGGCCTTCAGGGCGTCCTCGCTGATGGAAACGATGATCGGCACGCTCATGAGCGCCAGGATGACGCCGCCGTTGAGGACGTTCACGCCGACCGGGGCCCCGGTGTACCGCACGATCAGCCGGCTCATGACGGTCAGCCCGACGAAGCCCCACACCACGCTCGGAATGGCTGCCAGCAGCTCGATGACGACCTTGAGCGTCTCCCGGAGCCGGGGCCCGCAGAATTCCGAGACATAGATTGCGGCGCCCAGCCCAAAGGGCACGGCGAGCAGCATGGCGAGGGCGGTGACGCTGCAGGTCCCGGCAATCATGGCCAGCACGCCGTACCGCTTGTTGATCTCCGAGGTGGGGTACCACTGGTCGCTGAAGAGGAACTCGCGCAGGCTGAACTTCCCGTGGCCGAGCACCGGGAAGGCCTCCTTGAAAACGAAGAAAAAGATGCTCAAGACAAAGACGATCGCGCTGAGTCCACACAGGTAGATCAACGTCTCGAGCGCCCGCTCCCCGACGACCGCCCACACGGGCCGCCGCATCCGGCGCACCGCCAGGCCCGGGTCGGCGGGTGCTGGTGTC
>Ga0335069_10007650_pt1 | contig 15572 bp, 15 predicted proteins | sample Lox_Sample_11_FD_206714 | JGI IMG/M metagenome (GOLD analysis project Ga0335069, IMG submission 206714) | Soil microbial communities from Loxahatchee National Wildlife Refuge, Florida, United States - Lox_Sample_1.1 | ecosystem: Environmental > Terrestrial > Soil > Wetlands | place: USA... | reverse complement strand
GAGAGCGCCTTCAGACGCCTCTTTTCGAACTTGGCAATCCAGCGCTCATAAATTTCCTGGAGCGGCACCGGATTGAGGAAATGCAGCTTTTCGCGGCCGCGCCGCATCGTGGCGACCAGGTTCGCCGCCTCCAGCACCTCTAGGTGCTGCGTCACACCCTGCCGCGACATATCCAGGTGTTCGCACAGCTCGTTGAGCGTGCGGCCGTCGTGCGCATACAGCAGGTCCAGCAGCTTGCGCCGGCTGGGATCGGCCAGGGCTTTGAACAGCGCATCGGCATTTTGGCGCTCAGCCATAATAGGCAAGTAACTACTTGCCTAAGTATAGGCAAGTGTTTACTTGCATGTCAAGAGCAGCGATCAGCGATCAGAGGATTTTGAAATTGGGGCTAGCCCTCAGGCCTTCGGATTCGCCACAAACCGGTAGCCCACCCCGCGTAGCGTCAGGAGGTGCCGCGGACGCGAGGGATCATCCTCGATATACTTCCGCAACCGCACGATGAAATTGTCGATCGCGCGGGTGTCGGTGTCCTCGTGCAGCTCCCACACCTCTTCGAGCATCTTCTTGCGTGGCACCGGCTGATTTTCGTGCTGAATCAAGTACCGCAGAACGTTCGCTTCCATCAGCGTCAGCGGATACACCTGATCCTTCACGCGCAATTCGAGCAGGTCGAAATCCACCGTCTTGCTATCGAATGAATACGTGTCTTTCGGAGCCTTGGCCGGACCGCTCTGCGGCTGCTGCAGCCAATCCTTGCGCCGTAACAATCCGCGAATTCGCGCCACCAAAATCGCGAGATCGAACGGTTTGGTGAGATAGTCGTCGGTGCCCGCCGCGAAGCCGCGCAGCACATCGCCCGGATGCCCGCGCGCAGTCAGCATCAGCGTGGGAACATATTGCCCCGCTTGCCGGACCTCGGACATGACGGTGAAGCCGTCTTTGCCCGGTAACATCACGTCCAGCACCATGAGGTCGAACGGAGTCTTGGCTTCGGGCTTCAGCAGCTCCAGCGCCGCCTCGCCTGTTTCCGCGACCTCCACTTCATAACCCTCGGCCTCGAGATTGAACCGCAGCCCTTCCGCCAGGTGCCGCTCGTCCTCGACCACCAGGATCCGGCTCATCGCGCGATGGGAAGTTGCAGCGTAAAAGTGCTGCCCTGCCCTTCGCCCTCGCTTTCCGCCCACGCCCGACCGCCGTGCCGCTTGGCCACGGAGCGCACGATGTACAATCCAAGCCCGGTTCCCGGAATGCGCGAAGCTCCCGGCACACGATGGAAGCGCTTGAAGATCTGTTTGAGGTGAGTCCTGGGGATGCCTGCACCGCGATCGCGCACGCGGACCGCAACGTGGTTGCCGTTCACCGCCGCGGTCTCCACGGAAACGCGCACGTCATTGCCGGAGTATTTCACCGCGTTGTCGATGAGATTCGAAACCGCCGCTCGCACCTCATCGATGTCGGCTCGAATCGTGACCTCCGGACCGGAGTGGAAGAACAGGTTCTCAGGCGCGATGTGATACAGCGTCCGCGTCCGCTCAACGCATTCCTCCACGATACTGTTGAGTTCAATCGATGAGAAATTCGGCCCACGACTGCTCGATCCAATTCGTCCCGTGCGCAGTACCTGCTCGATCGTCTCGAGCAGACGGTCGCTATCGGACAGCATGATGTCGTAAAATTCCTTGCGCCGGCTCTCGTCGATTGCGCGTGTTTGGAGAGTCTGCAGGTACAGCCGGATGGAGGCAACCGGCGTCTTCAGCTCATGCGTGACTGCGTTGATGAACGCGTCCTGCTGCTCATTCCGCCGGATTTCGCGAACAAGGAAGAACGTGTTGAGCGTCACTCCCGCGATCAGCGCCAGCAGCAGCAGCACGCCCAGTGCCAACAACCATCCCGATCGCCAACTGAGCAGCACCCAGCCGACGTAAAGCAGGAAAATGACCGAAATCAGCCCTCCGCCGAACGCGATAAATAGAGCGACCGATTTCCGTCGGCTGACGTCGACCATACTTCTAGGGTAGACCAGCGCCAGTCGCGGCACCGAACCGCGACGGTACGGAGCGGATAACACTTGCGATAAATCAGCGGACGCCCATTAGGCGTTCCGGGCGACTATGCCGCTTCCCGAACCGCTTCCCTCGAAGGCAGCTTCGCCACGCGAATGTGCTTGGCGATGCCGACGGCCTTCATGAGCTTCAGAGTGATCCAGGAAATATCGAACTCATACCACGCGAGTCCATGCCGAGCCGAGGTAGGATGCGCATGGTGATTGTTGTGCCAGCCTTCGCCGAACGTCAGCAGCGCCACCCACCAGCTATTGCGCGAATCGTCCTTGGTCTCGAACCGTCGCGACCCAAACATATGCGTCGCCGAGTTCACCAGCCACGTCGAATGCAGCCCCACCACGATCCGTAAGCATACCGCCCACAGCATCATCGGCAGCCCGCCGATAGCCAGCAGAGCCGCGGCCAGGATGATCGTCGGCAGCCAGTGATAATTGTTCAGCCAGACATAGAAGCGATGCTTCGCCAGGTCCGGCGCATACTTCGACATCATCTTGGTGTTGTTGTGATTCGTTTCGCCGAACAAGATCCAGCCGATGTGCGCCCACCACGCGCCATCTCGAGGCGAATGCGGATCGCCCGCTTGATCCGACTTCTGATGATGAATACGGTGCGTTGCGACCCAGAAGATGGGGCCGCCTTCCAGCGTCAGCGCGCCGAAAACCGCGAAGAGATACTCGAGCCCGAGCGGCACCTGAAAGGACCGATGTGTATGCAACCGGTGATATCCCAGGCTGATGCCGAATCCGATCGTGAGCCAATATAAAGCCGCTGTAACAATCAGAGCCTTCCAGCTAAACATGAACAGGGCGGCAATCGCCCCGATATGAAGCACAGCTAATACAGCGCTGGTGAAAAAGTTGGGTTTGTCGTGCCGGGGGAGAGCAAGGACAGGGGTAGTCAAGGGATCTCCAAGAAGTTTTTGAGTTTGCTCTTCCAAGTTAGCAGTGCAGATTGCGGCGAATTGTAAGAGTTGTGTAATTTCGGTCGCAGGGCCGGCGAACCACCCCAGGGACTAAGCAAATCCCCCGAGCGCGAGGAACTCAGAAACACCTACCTGATCCGATAGGTGAAACGCGGTCGGGCACCGAAAGTGCGCGCTTCGATCCAGCCCTGCTGCACAGCTGCGTATTTTTTTGCGGGCTTCGACCAACCTCCGCCGGAACTCCGCAGCGAGGGGAGGATACTTCCGTGGCAGCGCACTACTGAACCGCGATGAGCGCTACCAACGGGCAACCACTCGGCAGCAGTTCATCTAACCCTCTGATCCATTCAATAGAATCGATCGGAAATTCAAGTTTGGCACAGCCCATTGTACAGATCATCTGTTTGCCGACGCGGAGCGCGTTCCGCCGCGCATCCGACAGGAGCGGTGGTGTAGAAGAGCGATGGTTCGATCATTCTGTCACTGCGAAACAGCCAGATCTCCATGGGCGGGGCTTGCTCGGCGAGTTCGCCCCTCTACCTCCCCGCTTGGGCACGCACAAGAATATCCGCAAAAATATCGCTAGTTTCGCTACAACCAAGCTGGTATACTCGATGTCCACACAACCTTCGAGGACAGGGGGATCTGCATGAGTCCAGCTCCGCAGGGAACCGTATATTGCAGCGAATGTGGCCAACCCACCACGGCAGGCGAACTCGCGCGCTTCGGAGATCGGCTCGTTTGTGCCTCTTGCAAGAACGCCTACGCGCAGAAGCTCCGCGAAGGAGCAGTGCAGGCCCCGGCCGCCGTCTACGCCGGATTCTGGATTCGGTTTGTCGCCTACCTGATCGACGCCGTCATTCTCGGCGTGGTCGGCATCATTATACAAACGGCGATTGTGGGTTCGGCTTTGACGCTACCGCGGCCCCTTCCGGGCTCGCCCATCAGCGCCGCGGATTTGGGCGTGTCTTTGGGCTTGATCGGTCTCGCGAGCCTTATCAATATGGTGCTTGGCGGTTGCTACGAAGGGTTCTTCCTGTCTCGTTTCGGCGCCACCCCCGGCAAGATGGTCTTGGGCCTGCGCGTGGTTCGTCCCGATGGCACGCGCCTGAGTTTCGGGCGGGCCTTCGGCCGTTTCTTCGCGAAGGCTCTCAGCGGCCTCATTCTCTGTATCGGATATATTATGATCGCGTTCGACTCGCAGAAGCGCGGACTGCATGACATGATCTGCGAGACCCGCGTCATCAAGAGCCGCGACTAATTCCAGCCGCATGCCGATCCCTTGCGCCAAATGCAGCATGCCGCTGCCGGACCGGATGCTGGAGTCCGGAGGCGCTGGGACGTGCACGTTATGCGGGGCGTCCAACCAGGTACGAGTATTCCCCGCAGCGGTCCGGACGCTCGCCGCGGCCCGGCCCGAAACCGCTCTCGTGGGCGAGGCCGCTTGCTTCGACCACCCCACCAAACGAGCCGTGGCGGCCTGCCGGTACTGCGGCCGTTTCGTCTGTCAGCTCTGCTCCGTCGAGGCTGGCGGCGAGATCTGGTGTCCTTCCTGTGTCGTGAGCCGCGCCGGTAACGCCCGCGAGGCCAATTTCGAGGCCGGGCGGCTGCTCTACGATTCCATCGCGCTCACCGTACCGCTGCTATCCCTGATCGTTTGGCCCTTCACCATCGTCACCGCGCCGGGTGCAGTAGTGTTCTCGATTCTGAAGTGGAGAGCCCCCTTGAGTCCAGTCCGCCGCTTCCGTTGGCGCTTCGTCGCGGCCATCCTCATCGGAGCGTCGATGACCGCCGGATGGGTCGTGGGTCTCGTCTATCTCATCGCGCGTGGGTCCGCGACTCGAGGGGCGTGATGCCGGATCGCATTCGCTATCGAAAGCTTCCGGGACGGAGACGCGGATTCCTCCGCGGATCCAGCGTCTGGCTCGGCCCGGATCATCTTCTACTGGTCAAGTCATACCGCTTTCGTGAAGAATACAAGCGCTATCACTTCAAGGATATTCAGGCCATCGCCATCGCTCATCAGCCGCGGTTTCACTTCTCCACCCGCGCGGCCGGAATCCTAATCCTGTGGTTCATCGCCTTTGCCGTGTTGAGGCTTCTTCCCTGGGGCCAGCTCGTGCTATGGACGTCCGCGGCGGCGCTGGCTGCAGTCTGGCTCTATGTTTCCGCCTATCGCAGTTGCATCTGCCGCATCTACACCGCAGTCAGCGCGGATGAGTTGCCTTCCGTCTACCGCACCTGGACCGCCGCACGCTTCCTGCGCGCCGTGGAGCCCCCCATCACCGAGGTTCAGGGCGAGTTTGCGCCCGGCTGGACGGAGGCGATCGAGAGCCATGGCGTAGGTCCGCGCGCGGAGCTTCCGCCCTCTGCTGCCGAGTCGGCCGCGGCGTTTCCTTCCACCGATTCCCCGGCTCCAGCCGCGGCCTCTCGTGCCGGTCAATTCGTTTTACTCGCGGCGCTTTCGCTCGACGCCATCGCTCGCGGCGTGGTCCTTTACTTCTCTATTTCGATCCGTCCTCTTTACCTTAATTTCCTGTCCGTACTGGTGATCGCGGCGGCGATCTTTGCTCTGGTTCAATATCAACAGCACAAGGCTTCGCGTCTGCCGCGCCTCTGGGCAATCGTCACCCTGATCTCCCTCGGTGCGATCGGTTACGTACGCATCGTCGCGATCAACTCCGCCGCCGCAATCCGCGCAAGCGCGACCCGGCAATCCGTCGAGTTGGATTACTCCGGCGGAGCGCTGGGCAGCGAAATCGAGATGGGAACTACGCTCCTGTTGAGCCTGATCGGACTTGGCCTCCTCGCCGGCCGCGATTCCGCCGATTCTGCGCGAACCATCGTGTCTGGAACATGACTCCCGCGGCTCTTGAGCAGCGTTGCCGGAATCACCAGGACCGCGAAGCGGTTTGCCGCTGCCCCGGCTGCAATCGCGATTTTTGCCGCGAATGCGTCGGCGAACATGAAGGCCGCTACTTGTGCGCGGCCTGTTTGAGAGCGGCCACTCATCCTCCGCTTGAGAAGGCGCCTGCGCGTTCGAGCCACGCCATGCTGATACTCGCCGGTGTGTTTCTGGCTTGGGCGATCCTTTTCTGCACCGGCGAGGTCCTCATCACGTTCGCCAGCAGGTTGGAATAATCCGATGGCGGAATCTCTTTCGCGCTCCGGCGCCATACGCACGCTGGAAGAAGCGTTGAGCCTCCTTCGCGAGGCTTCCCTCCGCCTGATCGTGCTTCACTGGATCGGAAGCGTCCCCTTCGCCTTGGGCCTCATGCTGGCGTGGGGTTTCATCACCGGCCCTCGCGCCTCCGATGCCGCTTGGGCCGGTCTGTCGCTCATTCTCGCGCTGCTTCTGGTTTGGATGAACTGCTGGCGCGCCGTATTCGCCGGAAGATTACGCGGACTTCTCAGTGGCTCGCCCGATTCCGCTTGGGGCCCCCGCCGCGTCTTCGAAATCGCCGCGATTCAGGGCTTCTCCGCCGCAACCAAGTTAATCGTTCTGCCGTTCAGCATGCTGATCGTATTTCCTTGGGCGGCGACCATCGCGTTCTATCGCGGCTTGGCAATGCTCGTTGGCAGCCGCACCGATCTCGCGCCTCGCCGCTTGATGCAGGAGGCCCGTCGTCTCTCCGGTTTCCAGCTCGGCCAGAGCTGGATCCTCTTGGCGCTCCTCCTTTTGCTCGGCGCCATACTGACCGTGAATCTCGCCCTCGCGCTCGCAGTCCTCCCGCAACTCGTGCGCATGTTGACCGGCTTCGAATCGGAGTACAGCCGCAGCGGGATCGCATTCATCGAAAATCCCGCCTTCCTGCTGCTCACGCTCGTGGTTTCCTGGCTCGCATTCGATCCCTTCGTTCAAGCCGTGTATTGCGTCCGTTGTTTCCAAGCGGAGTCGCGCGCCACCGGCGAGGATCTTCTCTCCGGCCTGCGGCGCATCGGAGCTACCATTCAAGCGCCGGCGGCTCTTCTTTTGCTCACTGTCATCGCCGTGCCACTTGCCCGAGCCGATATCGCGCCCGATGATCTCAAGAAATCCACGGCGCAAGCCATGCAATCCCCGGAGTACGACTGGCGATTGCCCGCGCCCACCAACGCCGTCAAGACCCCCACCGTCTTCCGGGTAGTCGACCGCATCGTCGCCGCCTTGCGCCAGGCGCTGAAGGCGATCGGAAGGCTGATCCGGCGGTTGCTTGACTGGCTCTTTCCCGAACAATCGAGCGCTTCGAAGGGCGCCCCGCCCGGCGCGGGCTTAAGCAGAACCATCGTCGCGCTCATCGTGCTGGTGCTCGCCACCGCGGGCCTATTCGCCTGGCAGCGCCAGCGCTCGCGCGGGGCCCGAAGCGTCGCCTCTGCCGCATCACCGTCTGTCGTGCATCTTGAAGCAGACGGCCTGACGCCTGACGCACTACCCGAAGACCGTTGGATCGAACTCGCCGATCAATGCCTTGCGGAGCATAACTTCCGCCTCGCCCTCCGAGCCTTGTATCTCGGATGCCTCGCATGGCTCGGACGGCGCGAGATCCTCTCCATTCATCCCGGCAAAACCAATCACGAGTACGAAACCGAGCTCCGCCGCCGCACTCGTGGAATCCCGCAAGCCATCACCCTGTTTGCCGGGAACGTCACCGCCTTTGAACGGGCCTGGTACGGTCTCCATCCGGTCACCGTCGAGGAAACCGCCGAGTTTCGCCAGCGCACAAGTCAGCTCAAGGCCGCACTGCCCGAGCCACAGCAAGCACTCCCGGGAGGCGCAGCTTGACCAAAGCCCGCGCAATCCTATTTGGCGTCGTGCTCGCAGCCGCCTTCATTTGGGGTGCGCTTCGCATCCTGCACATCGAATTCTCTTCTGGCGATTTCTACTCGGAATACTCCAGCCTGCGCACGGACTCCGAGGGATCGAAGCTCCTGTTCGACGCTCTCAGCCGCATCGACGGCTTGAGCGTGGAACGCAACTACCTTCCCCTCGCCTATCTAAACGGCGAGCCCGGCACTGTTTTGCTCCTCGGCTTGCACCTGCAGTCGCTCGATCGAGACTTCCTTAAATTGGTGGATGAACTCGCGAATCGCGGCAACCGCGTCATTGTTTCAATTAACTTCGACGCCAGCGAAGCGCACGCAGACCACGGACCGCTTAACGACGAATGGCACATCGGTTGGAGCAACGACGCGGAACGCGAATCCGGCCGTCCGTTCTGGTTCTCGCGCGCCGAGGGCTGGAACGTCCTTGACCGCAGCGGGGAGCGAATTCTCGCCGTTCAACGCGCCTTCGGCCGGGGACAAGTGCTTTTGTTCGCCTCCAGCGACGCGTTCAGCAATGGCAGTCTTGTCTCTGCCGAACGCTTCGACAAGCTCTCGTCCACGCTAGGCTCCGCGCGGCGAGTCGTTTTCGACGAATCGCACTTCGGTATCGTCGAGTCCGGCAGCGTGGCGGGCCTCATCCGCCGGTTCGGCCTTACCGGTTTGGTTTTGGGTTTGGCGATCGTCGCGGCGCTCGTCCTGTGGGAGAATACCGCCGCGTTTCCGCCACGATCCGAGGTCGCTGCGGCGCATCACTACACCGGCCGAACTTCCTTTGAAGGGCTGCTAGCGCTGCTCCAACGCCACGTCAGGCCCAAGGATCTGGTCCGTACCGCCTGGGAGGAATGGCTCAAATCCAACCGGCGCGAAATTCCCGCGGAGCGCATCGCGCAAGCCGCCGCGATCGTCGCCCGCAGTTCCGATTCGCCGCTCGAAGCCATGCGCGAGATCCGGACCGGACTCCGCGCGAAAGGAGAATTTTGACGCTCGATCAATTTCACGCCGCAATGGAACGGGTCGTCGCTGAGATCGGCAGAGTCATCATCGGCCAGGACGATGCCATTCGCTATTCGATGGTAGTTGTCTTGTGCAACCAGCACGCGCTAATCGAAGGCGTTCCCGGACTCGCCAAGACTCTCCTCGCCCGCACCATCGCCGCCACGCTCGGCTGCGAATTCAAACGCATCCAATTTACTCCCGACCTGATGCCCGGCGATATCACCGGCACCAGCGTCTTCAGCCTTCAGCGCAACGAGTTCTCGCTGGTAAAGGGACCGCTGTTCACCACCTTTCTATTGGGCGATGAAATCAATCGCGCCCCGGCCAAGACGCAATCCGCCCTGCTCGAAGCCATGCAGGAGCGCACCGTTACCATCGACCGCGAAAGCTATCGCCTCTCCCCGAACTTCACCGTCTTCGCAACGCAAAATCCCATCGAATCCGAAGGCACCTATCCTCTGCCCGAAGCTCAGAAGGATCGCTTCATGCTCAAGATCCCGATGATCTGGCCCGAGGCGGCCGAAGAAGTCGAGCTCGCCCAACGCAGTCTCACCGAAGCCGCGCCGGAATCGGTACTTGGCCGCGGCGAAGTCTCCGCAGTGCTCGGCGAGGCCCAACTGGAAGACTTGCGCCAGACCCTCGCATTTGTCCACGTCAGCCCACAATTGATCGAATACGCCGTCGAAGTCGTTCGCCGCACCCGCACCGACGACAGCATTCTTGTCGGAGCCGGCCCCCGTGCGACCCAAGCCATGGTGCGCGCTGGCCGCGCCTGGGCCGCTCTCGCCCAGCGCGACTTTTTGAGCCCCGACGATCTGCGCGCCATCGCGCTCCCTGTACTGGAGCATCGCCTGCTGTTGCGCCCGGAATCTGAGCTGGAGGGCACTCGCCCTGCCGAAGTCATCCAGCGCCTCTTGGAGGAGATCCCGGTCCCGCGATGATCGTCCCCTCTTCACGTCTGCTCTGGCTCGCGGCTGTTGCGGTTCTTCCCTTCGCGATACTCTCCACAACCTCGTCGAGCTGGATCGCCGTCGAAGCCGCCGCACTTGTCGCCTGCGCGATCGTCGCTGCCATCGATGCAATTCTCGGAGACAAACGAATTCGCGCGTTAAGCGCGATCGCCCCTGCCATTACTCGCCTCTCCAAAGATGTCCCCGAATCCTTTCGCCTCCTCGTCCGCAACGGGTCCAGCCAACCCCTTAAAGCGCGCCTCGCGATCGTCCCTCCTCAAGGAATCGCCTCAGAGAAGAAGGTCGAGGAGATTGTCGCTCCGCCTGGTGACGCGCGCATAGACTGGCCCATCATCGGTACGGAGCGCGGCGATCACCAACTGCGCGAGGCGCACTTTGAAACCGCTTCGCCTCTCGGCCTGTGGTCGATGCGATCGTCCTGTCCCGCCGCTTGCTCATTCCGCGTCTATCCCAATTTGCGCGACCGCGCCACCGCCGCGCTGTTTCTACGCACCTCCAACGCCGGCTTACGCAGGCGCCGGCAAGTAGGCAAAGGCCGCGAGTTCGACCATCTGCGCAACTACCTTCCCGGCGACACCTTCGAAGACATTCATTGGAAAGCCACCGCGCGGCGCGGCTTCCCGGCGGTCAAGCTCTATCAGGTCGAGCACGCGCAGGAAGTCTACGCGATCATCGATTTTTCGCGCCTCACCGCGCGGGAAGACATCCTCGAAAACTACATCGGCGCGGCCCTGCACCTAGCGCTGGTCGCCGAGCGTCAAGGCGACCGCTTCGGACTCGCCACTTTCAGCGATCAGGCGCACCGGTTCGTCCACGCCGGCCGCGGCGTCAATCACTTCCGTCTTTGCCGCGAGACTATTTACAATCTTCGCCCTTCCCGCGTCAGTCCAGGCTTTCGCGAAATCTTCAGTACCCTGCAAGTGAATCTGCGCCGCCGCGCCCTTCTGGTCTTCTTCACCTGCCTCGACGACGGACTCCTCGCCGAAAGCTTCACCCGCGATGTCTCTCTGCTCGCGCGCCGGCATCTCGTGCTTGTCCATACGGGCAAGACCGCGGAGCTAAAACCGCTCTTCGTTGGCGACCCTCCCGCGAATGTCGAAGGAGTTTACCGCGGCTTGGCCGGACAAATGCTTTGGAACCGCATGCGCGAGCTCAAGCTCGCATTGCACACACAGGGCGTGCACCTGAGCCTCGTCGACCGCTCGAACATCAAGACCCAAGTCACGTCCGATTATCTCGAGGTCAAGCGGAGGCAAGCGCTGTGATCGTGGACTGGTCCCGTTTCGAAGCAGCGGAAAAAGCGTATTGGCAAGAAATGGAGACCGTCCTCTCGCGTCTCGAATCCAATCCCGAAGAGTCTCTCTCGCTCTCCGAGGTCGAACGCCTCCACTATCTTTATGAGCGCTGCTCGGGCGACCTCGTCCGCCTCGATTCCTTTTCCGCCCACCCCGGCCTGCGCTCCTTTCTGGAATCGCTGGTGTCTCGCGCCTACGGCCAGATCTACGAAACTCGCCCGCGTCTGCGCGCCCGATGGAAGAGCGCGATCGTTGCTTTTCCCCGAGCCTTCCGCCGGCACATGGGTGCGTTCGCGCTCTCCGTAGGCCTCACCGTGCTGGGTACCGCGTTCGGATGGTTCGCCATTCATCACAGCCCATCCGCCAAAGCGGTGCTGATGCCCTTTCCCGGCCTGCTGACTCCGCCGCACGAGCGTGTTGCGATGGAGGAGAGCTCCAAGACCGATCGTCTGAGCGGCGCAAAGGCGACATTCTCCGGCGACCTCATGACGCACAACATTCAGGTCACCATCATGGCGCTTGCCGCCGGCATCACCTGGGGCGCGGGCACCTCGATCCTGCTCTTCTATAACGGAGTCATTGTGGGCGCGGTCGCGGCCGACTACATCGGCGACGGCCAGGGAACATTCCTCGCGGGCTGGCTCCTGCCGCACGGTTCGATCGAAATTCCGGCCATCCTGATCGGCGGCCAAGCTGGATTCATACTCGCCGGAGCGCTCATCGGCTGGCGCAGCGATTTGCCGCGCGCCGCACGCTTCCGCGCCGTCGCCTCCGATCTGCTCGTCATCATCTCCGGTGCGGGATGCATGCTCGTGTGGGCCGGTATCGTCGAGGCGTTTGTCTCCCAATACCATCGCCCTGTCCTTCCCTACGGACTGAAAATCGGCTTCGGTGTCTGCGAATTAATCGCACTCAGCCTTTTTCTCGCCCGAGTGGGAGGCGATGAAACGAAGCCGCCAAACGATGAAGTGAATATGGTCCGCCCATGAGCGCCGTCGCCACTCCTTCGCTTACCATCGACACTCCGGAGGGCGTCGTCTTCGCCTACCAACTGGCGACTCCCGTCTCGCGCTCCCTCGCCTGGGCCATCGACGCAGTGGCTGTCCTCGGCATTGTGAATGTTGTTACGCGCATCGCCAACATCGGCGCATTCCTCAGTGCTGATTTCGCCGAGTTCCTCTCCGTTGTCCTCTATTTCGTCATCTCCGTCGGATACTCGATTGTCTTGGAGTGGCGCTGGCGCGGCCAAACTCTGGGAAAGCGAGTCTTCGGCCTCCGCGTGATCGATGCACAAGGCCTGCGCCTCAAGCTCCCGCAAATTGTTCTGCGCAACCTGCTGCGGCCCATCGATATGCTGCCCGCCTTCTACTTGGTCGGCGGAATCGCTGCCGTTTCCACACGCCTCTGGCAGCGTCTCGGCGACCTCGCCGCCAACACGGTCGTTGCTCAGGAGCGGGACTCGCCCGCGCCGAATCTCGACCGCATCGCTCCGGCCAAGTACAATTCGCTGCTCGCCTATCCGCGTTTGGGAGCCCGCCTGCGCAGCGTCGCGAATCCCGAAGCCGTCAGCCTCGCCCTCCGCGCCGTCGGACGCCGCGACGAATTCGATCCATCCGCGCGCCTCAAACTCTTCTCGGAATTGGCTGCATATTTTCGCTCTCTGGTTCGCTTCCCGGAACCCGCCGTCGAAGGCTTAAGCGACGAACAATTCGTCGCCGCAATCCTCGGCGCGATCTATCAGCCCTCTCAACGCAACGCTCCGGCGCGGTCATAGCTCGCCGTAAAGAAAAGGCCGGTGCCGCGACCGCCCCGCGTCACACTTCGCGCGAACCAATTCTTCGCATCAAATTCTGGAAGCGAGGATCGGATCGAAGATTCTCCATCGCCGGCTGCACGCCAAGAAAAATCATATACGTCGACCGCTCCTTGCACGCCTCTTCAAGCGCTGCGAACGCGTGGTCGACGTTATCGAGAGCGGAGTGAATGAACGCGAAGTACACTGCCGGAACATACCGGGTTTTCGATAGGGCTTTAAGGTCCGCCAAAGCCTTCGCGGCAGCCTCGTTTTCTCCTCGAAGCGCTTGAGTCACGCCCATCAGCATCACTGCGGCGGCCTCGCCCCCGGAAGAACTATGCGCCTTCTGGATTTCCAGCATTCCGTCCGGAAGCTGCTTGATGTGGTGATACGTAAGCCCCAGCCCATAAAGGGCCATTGGCACTCCAGGAGCGATTTCCAAAGTGCGGCGATACTGCTCAATCGCGAGATCGTAGCGGCGCGAAAAATAGTGCGCCCATCCCAGCGCAAGATTGCAGGGGATCGAAAGCGGGTCTAATTCCAGAGCGCGACAGAAGGCCTCGGTGGCCTCTTGCGGTTGCCTGCGCGCCAGAAACAGCTCACCTCGCCACTGGTGCGCCGTCGCGTAAGCGGGGTTGAGAGAGATCGCACGCTCCAAATGCTGTTCGGCGGCGGGCCAGTCCCACTCATACACGAGAGCCACGTAACCAAGAGTCGCGTGCGCTTCCGCCAGGTTTGCATCGATCGCTAGCGCGTTTCTGGCGGCGGCACGAGCCAGCGGCATCGCCTCGCTCGGAGGGATCACGTCATATCCACTGCTGGCCATCAGCGCGTACGTGTCCGCCAGCCCACAATGGGCCGGCGCGTAAGTTGGATCACGGTCGATCGCCTGACGAAAATAATCGCGAGATCGCTTGAAGTCGGCCGTGGTGCGTTTATTGAGGAAATAGCGTCCACGAAGATAGTCTTGATACGCCTCCGGAGTGACGGGCCTGGTGCTGGAAAGGCGGTCCTTCTCTGGCGCCGTGAGCTTTACTCGGATCTCGCGCACAATCGCCCCAGCTACTTCGTTTTGCAGCTCTAGGATGTCGCGGAGATCTTTCTCATAGGTTGCCGACCAAAGGGGTGATTCCGTCGCACCTTCGATCAGGCGAGCGCTGATCCGAACGCGGCCGCCTGAATGGAGCACAGTTCCCTCTACAACCCACCGCGCGCCTAACTCACCCGCAATCTGCCGCAGCGGCTTGCTCCCGCCGCGGTACCCCATCACCGACGTTAGCGAGGCAACGCGTAGGGCCTCGATCCGCATGAGTTGACTGATCAGTTCGTCCGTCATGCCGTCGGCGAAGTACTCTTGAGACGCATCGCCGGCAAGGTTCGCGAGAGGAAGCACGGCCAGCGATCGCTCGCAAGAGCTTTCCGTTCTCTCCTGAACCGCTGCCACGAAGCGATACCCACGGCGCGGAATGGTTTCGATGTAAGCCGCGTCCGAGGGTCCGCCCAGCGCCTTTCTCAACACGGAAATGTTGCGCGCCAGACCGCCTTCTTCGACGAAAGTATCGGGCCAGACTTGACGAATTAGCTCTTCTTTATCGATGACCCTGCCGCCGCTCGAAACCAGAACGAGGAGCGTCTCGATCGCCTTGGGAGGTAGCTGAACCGGTTCGCCTTCGCGGCGCAGAATACGCTCCGACGAATCGAGGCGGTATGGTCCGAACTCGAAGGCGCGGCGGTCCATCGCTCATCCGAATATCGTCAGAACTTTGTCATAACTCGCGAAGGACTTCCCCGAAAGCATGCCGTATCGTTGAGCCATGAGTTCACTCATTGTACTTGAAACCAGGGGGACGTACCAATTTAAACCATGGTTTCAGAGTAGGTTGCGCCCGCTGGCGAGGCGGGCGGCTGGGGCCGGCGTCCGGGCCAACCAAGTGACTCTGGCCGCCATTGGTCTCTCGGCCGCGACCGGCGTCACCCTGTTGGTTGGCAATCGAACAGCCTGGTTCTTCTGGCTGCCCCCAGTCCTGCTGACTCGTATGGCTCTGAACGCCCTGGACGGAATCCTCGCCCGGGAGTTCGGACAAGCTACCCGGTTAGGAGTCTTCCTCAATGAGCTCGGGGACGTAATTTCGGACGTATTTCTGATTCTTCCTTTCGCCCATGTTCCCGGATTCAGCCCGTTTTGGATCTGGATTGTTGCGGTAAGCGCTGTCATTTCCGAGATGGCCGGGGTCGTGGCCGTAATGGCTGGCGCGAACCGGAGCTACGACGGACCGATGAGCAAAAGTGACCGGGCGGCGGTGCTTGCCGTCTTGGGACTCTGGATCGGACTTGCTGGTGGCATCCCGCCGGCCGCAGCCAGATGGGTCCCGATAGCAATGGAATTTCTAATAATCCTCACGATCGCGCAGCGTGTGCGCGCAGGTTCGAAGGAAACAAAGGAAGGTGCACGATGAGACGGTGTGAAGAAAACACATTCGAGGCTGTCGACGGATCACAGATTTTCTACCGGCGCTGGCCGGCTACGGGGAGTTCGGGCGACCGCGCGTTGATCTTGCTGCATCGAGGCCACGAACACTCCGGACGGCTCCAATACCTCGCCGATGAGCTCGACTTACCGGAGTACTCGATATTTGCGTGGGATGCGCGTGGACATGGCCGCTCTCCCGGAAAGCGCGGTCACGCGCCCAGCGTCGGCACGCTGGTAAAGGATCTGGATGCCTTCGC
>Ga0335069_10007649_pt1 | contig 15573 bp, 14 predicted proteins | sample Lox_Sample_11_FD_206714 | JGI IMG/M metagenome (GOLD analysis project Ga0335069, IMG submission 206714) | Soil microbial communities from Loxahatchee National Wildlife Refuge, Florida, United States - Lox_Sample_1.1 | ecosystem: Environmental > Terrestrial > Soil > Wetlands | place: USA... | reverse complement strand
GCTGGCGGAGGCGAGCCCCGACCGCGAGATCTGCGGGTTCATCCTGGAAGGCCCAGCGGGCCAGGAGGTCGCGCCCGCGCCGAACGTTGCCATGGACCCGGGGCGTGGCTTCCTCGTGGCCCCGGAGACCCTGCTGGCGCTCCTCCGCGGCGCGGAGGCTTCCGGTCGAAGGCTTGTGGCGCTCTACCACTCGCATCCGTCGGGAGGTGCCCGGCTGTCGAGCAGGGACCTCGCCGAGCTGATCGTGGACGGGCATCCGACCCTTCCAGGCGTGGAGCTGTGGGTAGTGAGCCTCGAAGGGGGTAAGGCCAGGGAGCTCTTGTCGTTCTCTTGGAACGGGGAAGGCTATGGGGAGGTGGCGAGGCTCCACCCGCCGTTCGCCCGCTGAGGGGCCCGGCGCCGACGTCGCAACAATAATCGCCTGCTTTCGCGGATCTACCTGGCGCTTGAGGCCGTGCGACCAGCTGGTGCTAAGGGTGCGACAAAGGTATACTTCCTCATTCAAGCCATCGTGACGTCTCGGCCAGGCGGGGGGCGGGGGAGCGCCGGGACCCGATCGGAGGAAGGGCATGGAGACCCAGGCAGGCCCCGGGTTCGTCGTTTGGCTCACCGGGATGAGCCGCGCGGGCAAGACCACGCTCGCGAGTCACCTCGCCGCCCGGCTCGCGGCCATCGGCCGCCCGGCTGAGCTGCTCGATGAGGGTGGGGCGGCGAAGGTCCTCCTCGAGGGGCCGGGAGGGACCAAGGAGGACCACGCCCGGACCGTGGCCAGGCTCGGCTTCGTGGCGCGGGCGGTGATGAAGGCCGGGGGCGTGGCCGTTTGCGCGGCCGTGTCGCCCCATCGGGACGCGCGGGAGGCGCTCAGGAAGGAGACGCGCCGGCTGCTCGAGGTCTTCGTCGATTGCGGGATGGAGGAGTTGCAGCGGCGCGATGCCGGGGGGATCTACCGCAAGGCGCTCGCCGGCGAGCTCACCAACGTGCCCGGGGTCGATGTGCCGTACGAGCCCCCCGCCCACGCCGAGGTCACCATCCACACCGACCAGATCCCGGTGGACGAGGCGGCCAGGCGCATCTACCAGGCGATGGTGGACGCCCGCTACCTCGCGCCGGTGGAGTTCGGGCGGCTCACCGGCGGGCAGAGGCCGCGGCGTCACCGGCCTTCCTCGGCGGCCCGCGGCGGGGCGAGGCGGAAGCTCGACGCCCGCGCCGCCGCCCGCAAGGCGCCGGCGCGGCGCACCCTGCGCGGTGCCAAGGCCGCCAAGCGGCACAGGTGACCGGCCGGGCAGCTGGGCTGTAGCCGGTGGCCGCCGAACCGGCTATATCCGCCCCGCCATGACCCAATCGGACCTGGAGGAGCTGCGCCGGGCCTCCGCGCCCCGGATCGAGCGGCTGCGCGAGGCGATCGCCTCCTGCGGGAGCGCCCTGGTGGCGTTCTCCGCCGGCGTCGACTCCACCTTCGTGCTGGCGGTCTCGCGCCGGGTGCTCGGCAACGGCGTCTTGGCGCTCACCGCCCACTCCCCCGCCGTTCCCGCGGCGGAGCGCGAGGAGGCGCGAGCGCTGGCGGCCCGGATCGGCGTGCGCCACATCGAGGTCGAGAGCCGGGAGCAGGACGACCCGCGCTACGTGGCCAACGGCATTGATCGCTGCTTCCACTGCAAGTCGGAGCTGTACCGGATCTGCGAGGAGGTGGCCCGCCGCGAGGGGCTGGCCGCCATCCTCGACGGGTTCAACGCCGACGATCGCGGCGACCACCGGCCCGGCCACCAGGCCGCCCGGGAGCGGGGCGTGCGCTCGCCCCTCGCCGAGGCAGGGATCTCCAAGCTCGAGGTGCGGGCCTGGAGCGAGGCCTACGGGCTGCCCACCTGGGAGAAGCCGCAGATGGCCTGCCTCGCCTCCCGGATCCCCTACGGCACCCCGGTGACGCCCGAGCGGCTGGCCCAGGTCGAGCGGGCCGAGGCCGCGCTCCGTGCGCTGGGGCTGCGCGAGCTGCGGGTGCGCCACCACGGCGACATCGGTCGGATCGAGGTGGCGGAGGCGGAGATGGGGCGGGCCTTCGCGGCCCGGGAGAGGGTGGCCGCGGCGGTGCGCGGGGCGGGCTTCCAGCTGGCGGTGCTCGACCTCGAGCCCTTCCGCTCGGGCCGGCTGAACGCGCTGGCCGGGATCGCGCTGCCGGTGGTGCAATCGTGAGGGGCGCGATCCTCCTGGCTGCCTCCCTGGCGCCGGCGCTGGCCCTGGGGCTCGAGCCGCGGTTCGACCACCGCGACGAGTCCGGGCTCTCGCTCGAGACCATCCTGGCCCATGACACGGTGGCCATCACCGGCCAGCCGAGCCGCTCCTTCTGGCGGCCGGCCCTGCGCCTCGCCTACGACTGGGACCCGCTCGGCGACGGGAACGAGCTCTTCCTGGGGGTCCAGTCGGCGCTCTCCTCCTGGAGCGATCCCGGGCGCGAGAAGGTGCGGCTGGCGGTGGATGCCCGCTACCGCGCCTACTTCGGCCTCGACGAGTGGAAGACGTTCTTCGAGCTGGGCCTCTGGGCCCCGCTGTCGTCGCGGGCCGCCATCGGACCGCTCGCCACCTTGGGCGCGGCCTACGACTTCTCGCGGGCCGGCGGGCTCTACGCGGACGTGGGCTTCGCCACGGGCCTGGGCGCGGCCCGGATCGCCACGTTCTCGGCCTCGGCAGGGGGACAGATCAGGTTCTAGCGGGCGATTTCTTGCGCAACCCGTATCGGGTGGTAGCGTGTAGGTGTAAGTCATCCCATGTAATCAGGAGCCTACATGCACCCCTTTGACATCGAGCCCGCCCAGATGAACAACACCCCGTCGGGCCAGCCCGCGAGGCTGGAGCCGATGCTCGTCCGCCTCCCGCCCGCGCTGGCATCCGAGCTCCGCAACCTGGCCCGCCGCACCCGCGTCCGCCAGTCGGACTACCTCCGGGAGGCCGTCGCCGACCTCCTGGCCAAGTACAGCCAGAGCCAGGGTGAGCAGGCCAGCAACGACGGCAGCCCGATGTGAGCGCCGTCAGGCAATCGGCGAGTAGGCGACCGAGGCCAGCGTGAGCCCCCAGCCGGGGGCTCGCACACCCCGATATCGGCCGCCTCGCTCGAGTCGGTCTGCGACGGCGCTGGGCGGCGCGAGGCCCAGGCCTGCCGCGACGGCGGTCCCGACCAGGTTGCGCACCACCGCCCGCGCGAAGCCCGTTCCCTCGACCACAACGGCGTGGAGCGGGACCCAGGTCGCCGACACCACCTCGGCGCGCAGGAGGGTCCGGCGCGCCTTCCCCTGTCCGCCGGGGCGCGCGAGGCCCGAGAAGTCGTGCTCGCCCACCGCCTGGCCGATCGCCGCCCGGAGCACGGCGGGGTCGATCCGCGAGGCGCCGCCGGGGAAGGCCCGGGCATCGGGCAGGGACCAGGCGTAGGGGCGGAGCCCCGCCGGCAGGTCGGAGCCCACCAGGTAGACGTAGGTGCGCGAGCGGGCGGAGGCGCGGGCGTGGAAGCCGGGGCCCGCTGCCCAGGCGTCCACCACCGCCACTCCGTCGGGGAGCGCGCCGTTCAGCGCCCGGCGCAGCGCCTGGGGGTCCAGGGCCGCGCGCGCCGAGAAGCTCACCACCTGCCCCAAGGCGTGGACGCCGGCGTCGGTGCGGGCGGCCGCGACCAGGCGGGGGCAGGCGCGGGCCTGGCCGAGCGCGACCGGGAGCGCATCCTCCAGGGCCTGCTCCACCGTGGGCAGGCCGCGCTGGCGCTGGAAGCCGCGGAAGCGGCCGCCGTCGTACCAGAGCCGCATCGCGTAGAAGCGCCGTTCCATGGGCCGTGGTAACTTCAGCACGCCCGTGGCCGCCGCGCGAGCGGCCAGGCGTGGATCGTCCGTTCTCCCACCATGGCGCTCACGCCCGACGGCCTCCCGCTCCTGGACGATCCCGAGCTCGCGGGCGGGGAGTGGCTCTTCCGCCGCGGGGGGGAGGTCTTCGGGCCGGTGGATTCCCGGGCGCTGGCCTTGCTGCTCTACCGCGGCGAGGTGGACGGCGGGACGCCGATCTCGGCCGGCGACGGGCGCTGGCGACCCGCCGCAGAGGTCGACCTCTTCCGGCTGCACGTGCGCAAGGCGGTGGCCGCCCTGCGGGTCGAGCGCGAGGTCACCGGGGCCCGCCGGCTGCGACGCCGACGGCGCCGCCGGATCACCGCGGCGGTGGTGGCCCTGGCGGTGGCGGTGGTCGCCGGCGCGGCGCTGGCCGCGCGGCTGATGGCCTCGGGCGGCGGGGTGGTGAGCCCGCTGCTCGAGGACTTTGGCCAGGGGATCCGGGTGGCCTCTTCGCGCGTCGTGGCCGGCGGCGGAAGGGGCGCGGACGACGTCGAGGTGGAGCTGTCCCCGGCGCCGGCGGCGGAGGGGGCCCCCGGGCCGCGCCGGGCGGAGCGGGCGGCGCGCCCCGCCTCGCGGGGCGCGGCGCCGCCCGCGGCGGCCGGGGAGGGGGAGCTGGTGGCCGCGCAGTTCGACGTCGGGCGGATCCAGGCGATGGTGAACCGGGAGCAGCGGACGCTGGTGCCCTGCTTCCGGGAGGAGGCGGCGCGGACCGCCGACTTCCGCGGGGAGGTGCCGCTGGAGTTCGCCATCGGCAACGACGGGCGGGTCGCAGCCCTCTGGATCGACGAGCCCAGCCTCCGCGAGGGCCCGCTGCGCGAGTGCCTGCTGCGAGCGCTGGCCGCCTGGCGGTTCGACCCCTTCCCTGGTCAGCGACCCACCGTGGTCCTGTCCTTCGCCGTGGGGCGATGACCGACCGCGTCGAGCAGCTGGCCGCACGGGCCGAGGATCTCCCGGAGGGCTCCGCCCGGCGACGGCTCCTCGAGGGTGCCCGGCGCTTCAAGTCCGCCTGGGTCGAGTTCGGCCGGCTCCTCAGCGAGGCGCGCCGCAAGGAGCTCTGGCGGGCCTGGGGTCACCCCAGCTTCGAGAGGTACTGCAGCAGGGAGCTCTTCATCCGGAGCGCCACGGCCGACAAGCTCACCCGGAGCTACGGGTTCCTCGAGCGCCACGAGCCCGCGCTGGCGCACGCCCGGGGCGAGAGCCGCGCGCCGCCCTTCGAGGTCATCGAGGTGCTGTCGCGGGCCGAGGCGGCCGGGCGCCTGCCGGACGACGGCTGGCGGGACCTGCGCGAGGAGGTCCTGGATCACCCGCCCACGCCCGCGGCCATGAGCCGGAAGCTCGCCGACCGCTACGGACCGGCGCCGGCCCCGAAGGAGTCGCCAACCCGCGACCGCGTGGCGCGGCTGGCGGCGGCCGCGAGGCGCCTGGCGGACGCGTGCGGTGGCGAGCCCGAGGTACCGAGGTCCTTGGCCCGGCGGGTGGCGGACCTGGCGGCGGAGATCGAGGCGCTCCTCGAGGGGTAGTCGCGGGCTCGCGGGAACGCGCCGGGGAGCCGCGGGACGGGCGGGCGTGGGATGGACTCGAGGCGAGCGCGGGATTGAAGTGGAGCGGGCCTGGAACGTCTCGACTATATTCGGCGGTGGCGGTGTGGGCCGGGCGCCTTTTTGATGTAACATCGGCGGCATGAGGGAGCTCGCGTGAGCCGGAAAGAGCATCACCACGGCGGGAACCTCTCCTGCTCCTTCTGCGGGAAGGGGCAGCGCGAGGTCCGCAAGCTCATCGCCGGCCCCACGGTCTACATCTGCGACGAGTGCATCCGGCTCTGCAACGACATCATCGCCGAGGAGGCCGAGCGCGACGAGAGCCGCCCCGCCGTCTCGCTTCCCACCCCGGCGGAGATCAAGACCTTCCTGGACGATTACGTGGTCGGGCAGGACCGCGCCAAGAAGGTGCTCTCGGTCGCCGTCTACAACCACTACAAGCGCGTCTACTCCCGCAAGCCCTCCCGCCCGCAGCGCCCCGGCCAGACCCGGCCCGGGCCGGAGGAGGTGGAGCTCCAGAAGTCCAACATCCTGCTCATCGGCCCCACCGGCTCCGGGAAGACCCTGCTGGCCCAGTCGCTGGCCCGCTTCCTCAACGTCCCCTTCACCATCGCCGACGCCACCAGCCTGACCGAGGCCGGCTACGTGGGCGAGGACGTCGAGAACATCATCCAGAACCTGCTCCACAACGCCGACTACGACGTGGAGAAGGCGGCCCGGGGCATCGTCTACATCGACGAGATCGACAAGATCGCCCGCAAGGGCGACCAGCCCAGCCCGACCCGCGACGTCGGCGGCGAGGGCGTGCAGCAGGCCCTTCTCAAGATCATCGAGGGCACGCGCGCCAACGTCACCCCGCGAGGCGGGAAGAAGTACAACCAGCAGGAGTACATCCAGGTCGACACCTCCAACGTCCTCTTCGTGGTGGGCGGGGCCTTCACCGGGCTGGAGCAGGTGATCCGGCGGCGCGTGGGGGTGAAGGGGCTCGGCTTCGGGGCCAAGATCGAGCGCAAGGAGGAGGCCAGCCTGGGCGAGCTGCTGGCGCGGGTCGAGCCGGCAGACCTGGTCAAGTACGGGATGATCCCCGAGTTCGTGGGTCGGCTCCCCATCATCGCCACCCTCGCCGACCTCAGCGAGGACGACCTGGTCACCATCCTCACCCAGCCCAAGAACGCGCTCACCAAGCAATACGTGAAGCTCTTCGACCTGGAGAAGGTGAAGCTCTCCTTCACCAAGGAGGCGCTGCGCGCCACCGCCCGCGAGGCCATGCGGCGCAAGTCCGGCGCCCGCGGCCTCCGCGCGATCCTCGAGCAGGCGATGCTCGACATCATGTACGACGTGCCCTACCGGGAGGGCGTGAAGGAGTGCAAGATCACCGAGGGCGTCATCCTGAACAAGGAGCCCCCGCTGCTCTCCTTCGAGAAGGAGAAGAAGCTGGCCTAGCGAGGCGCGACCGGGCGCCCCGCCGGCTCCGGTCCAGGCACACTGTGCCGCCGGCGCGCATTCCCCCGGGACCCAACATCGCGTGAGCACGGGCTTATCAGCCCGGCACGGCTTATGCTTTGAACGCCCTCGTGCGAGGTCCGTCCCCGGAGGAGCAGGCGGCGCTGGCCGCCGAGGGACCCAGGGACCCGGACCGGTCGGGAGGCACCATGCTGCGCAGAGCCGTCGCCCTCGTCGCCTTGGCCGCCGCCGTCGCCCCGGCGGCGGGGCGGGCTCAGGAGTGGGAGGAGGACTACACGGGGGCGACCGATCAGGCGGCCACCTCCGACGAATACCCTGTCTCCGTGGACGTGGACGCCTCGACCTCGGTCGACCTCGCCACCTTCCAGGACTCGCTCCAGCCCTACGGCGAGTGGGTGGTGGCGGGGAGCTACGGCCGGGTCTGGCGGCCACGGGTGGCCACCGGGTGGCGCCCCTACTACTACGGGCGCTGGGAGTGGACCGACGAGGGCTGGCTGTGGGCCTCGGACGAGCCGTGGGGCTGGGCCGGCTACCACTACGGTCGCTGGGCCTACGATCCGTACTACGGATGGATCTGGGTGCCCGGCTACCAATGGGCACCCGCCTGGGTGTCCTGGCGCTACTCGGGTGACGTGGTTGGCTGGGCCCCTTTGGCGCCCGGCGTCTCGGTGTACGTGTCAGATACGCCGTTCGTCGACGCCGGGTGGACCTTCGTGCCCTGCAACAGCTTCGTGGCCATGCCGGTCTACCAGGTGGCCTATCCGCCGAGCTCCTCGCGCCGGTGGTTCGACGCCTCCGCGCCCGCCCCTGCCCGGCAGGGCCTGCGCACCGGCCCCGGGCGCCCGGCCGCGGCGCCGGCCTGGGGCGGGCCGCCCCGGCGGGCCATCGAGGCGCGCATCGGCAGGCCGGTGACGCCGGTGCGCGTGGTGACCGCGGCATCCCCGGGCGCCGCCGCCGCAGGACGACCGGGCGAGGTGGCGGTCTACCGCCCCGAGCTGCGGCATCGCCTCGGCGAGGGCAACGCTCCCGGCCGGCCGGCCGCGCTGCCTCCGCCCGGCTCGAACGGCGAGCGCAGCCAGCCGCTGGGAGGCTCCGCGCCCGGCCCGGCCATCCGCGAGGTCCACCCCGCGCCCCGGATCCACCCGGGGACCGCGGTGACCGGCGGCGGGGCCCGCGGGGCGGTGGGTGGCCCGGTCCTGCCGCAGGGCGCCTACCGCGGCGGGGTCGGCCCGGCCGTGCCGGCGGCCGTCGGCGGCCAGCCCGCGGAGGTCCGCAAGGAAGGCGCCGACGGCGGCGTCCACCCCGCGGTGCGCGGCGTGGACGACCGGGACCGGCGGCGGTAGCGCGAGCGGCTGCCTCGGGACCCGGTCCGGTAGGCGCGCCAGGAATGCCCTCCCCGCGGGGGGCGGCCTCCCTGCCCGGCACCGCCAGGGACGCCACAGAGTCGATCCCGGGGCCCGCTCTAGGAGGAGGTCACCCGGACGGTGGTCTTCATCTGACGCCCGGTCTCCAGGTCGCGGGCGCTCAGGGTGAGGATCCCCTCGATGTTGACCTCGAAGAGGATCTCCAGCTTGGCCGCGCCGGTCCGGCCCGGTCGCACTCCGCTGAAGGTGAATTCTCCCAGGAGCTCGTTGTGCGAGGTCTCCGGGTGGTCGCCCTGGAAGATGCGCACCACCAGCTCGGTCTGGCCGTCGACGGAGTTGGTGGCCGAGATGGTCTTGGCGTTGGGGATGGGGGCGTTCCGCGGGAAGACGGTGTGCATGATCCCGCCCGCCTGCTCGATGCCGATTCCCATGGGGATGACGTCGAGGAGCTGGAGCTTCAGGTCGGAGTCGTCCTGGAGCGACCAGGCATAGAGCGCGGCGCCGATGGCCACCGCCTCGTCGGGGTGGACGCCCTTGGAGGGCGCGCGGCCGAAGAAGCGGGTGAGGCGATCCTGGATGACCGGCATGCGGGTCTGGCCACCGACCAGCATCACCTCGTCGATGCCCTTGGTGGTGACCCCGGCGTCGACCATCACCGCCGCCATGATCTTGAGCGAGCGGTCGACCAGCGCCTGGGTCAGGCCCTCGAGGAGCTTGCGGTCGAAGCGCAGGTCCATGTTGAGCGGCTGGCCCTGCGGCGTCATGGTGATGAAGGGGATGGAGAAGGGCGCCTCGGTGCGCGAGGAGAGGTCGATCTTGGTCCGCTCGGCCAGGTCCTTGATCCGCTGCATGGCCACCGGGTCCGAGGAGAGGTCGATGCCGTGCTTCTTGCGGAACTCCTCCAGCACGTAGGCGATGATGGCGTTGTCGAAGTCGATCCCGCCCAGGAAGATGTCTCCGCCGGTGGCCTTCACCTCGAAGACCCGGTCGCGGATCTCGATGATGGAGACGTCGAAGGTGCCGCCGCCCAGGTCGTAGACCAGCACCCGCTCCTGCAGCTTCTTGCCCAGGCCGTAGGCCAGCGCCGCGGCGGTGGGCTCGTTGATGATCCGGACCACCTCCAGGTCCACCAGCGTCCCCGCCTCCTTCACCGCCTGTCGCTGCCGGTCGGTGAAGTAGGCCGGGACGGTGACCACCGCCCGCGCCACCTTGAAGCCCAGGTGGTCGGAGGCGACGTCGCGGATCTTGGCCAGGATCCGGGAGCTCACCTCGGGCACGTGGAAGGAGCGGCCGTGGCAGTCCAGCTCCACGTCGTTCTGCGACCCCGGATGCACCTGATACTGCACCGAGCGCTGCATGGTGGCCACCACGTCGTCCTTGGGGGCCCGCCCGATGAGGCGTTTGGTGGCGTAGAGGGTGTTGCGGGGGTTGAGCTGCCACTGCCGCTTGGCCTCGTGGCCGATGAGCTCGTTCCCCTTGTCGTCGATGGCGAAGATGGAGGGGATGGTGTAGTCCCCCCCCTTGTACGGGATGAGCTTGACCTGCCCGTTGGCCGAGGCGACCGCCCCGCAGGAGTTGGTGGTGCCGAGGTCGATGCCGATGATGGTGGCCGGGGAGGGAAGCGCCATGTGCCGCGAGGGTACTACGGGACCCGGCGCAGGTGGAGAAGGCGGCCGCGCCCGCGCCCGCCCGGCCGCGGGGACGGCGGCGCCCGGCCCGGCGCCGGGGTGGGCGACCCAGACGTGCCGCGGTTAGAAGGGGGAAGGGAGGTCGCCCATGGAAGCCCGCCGGCTGCTCTCCACCCTGGGGACAGGGGTGAAGGACGCGTTCGCGGAGAACCGCTCCATCCTCTCCTTGGAGGAGTACCTGGAGGCCTTCCTGGGCGCGCCGCGCCGGCACGCCCGGGGCTCGGCCCAGTACCTGCGCGACGCGATGGACCACTTCGGCGCCGACGAGCGGGAGACCCCGGTAGGGAGGGTCCGCCGCTTCCGCCTCTTCGACCTGGCCTTCGACCCCGCGGCGCGGCCCCACCGCGTGGCCGGGCACGAGGAGGTCCAGGCGGCCATCTACCGGGCCCTGGGGACCTTCGTCCGCTCGGGCCGGGTGAACAAGCTGGTCCTCCTCCACGGGCCCAACGGCTCGGCCAAGTCGTCCATCGTCTCGGCGCTGTTCCGGGCCATGGAGGCCTACTCGCGGACGCCGGAGGGCGCGCTCTACCGGTTCCACTGGGTCTTTCCCAGCGAGCGGAGGCTGCGGGGAGCGGGGCTGGGCTTCGGCACCCGCGAGGGAGGAGAGGCCGAGCCCGCCTCCTACGCCCACCTCGACGGCGAGACGCTGGACGCCCGGCTCTCCTGCCCGATGAAGGATCACCCGCTGCTGCTCCTCCCCCGCGACGAGCGGCGGCGGCTCCTGGAGGAGCACTGCCGGCCCAGCGCCCGGGAGGGGGCGGGCGATTCCGACTTCGTGCTGGCCGACGCCATCGCCGAGGGCGAGCTCTGCCAGTACTGCCGCCGGATCCACGACGCGCTCCTGGGTGCCTACCGGGGCGACTGGCTGAAGGTGCTGCGCCACGTGCAGGTCGAGCGCTTCTACGTCTCGGCCCGCTACCAGCAGGCGGCGGTGACGGTGGAGCCGCAGATCTCGGTGGACGCCGGCTACCGACAGATCACCTCCGACCGGAGCCTGGCGGCGCTGCCGCCGGCGCTGCACTCGCTCACCCTGCTCGAGCCCTTCGGGCCGCTGGTCTCCGCCAATCGCGGCCTGGTCGAGTTCTCCGACCTGCTCAAGCGCCCGCTGGAGGCCTTCAAGTACCTGCTGGGCACCAGCGAGACGGGGAGGGTGGCGCTGGAGCACTTCCTGCTCCACCTCGACCTGGTGCTGGTGGGCAGCGCCAACGAGCGACAGCTGGCGGCCTTCAAGGAGAGCCCGGAGTTCGCCTCCTTCCGCGGGCGGCTGGAGCTCATCCGCGTGCCCTACCTGCGCCGTGCCTCGGTGGAGCGGGAGATCTACGACCAGCAGGTGACCTCGGCGGCGGTGGGCAAGCACGTGGCCCCGCACGCCACCGAGGTCGCCGCCAACTGGGCGGTGCTCACCCGGCTGAAGCGTCCCATCCCCGAGCGCTACGAGGGCGAGCTGCGCGAGCTGGTCGACGACCTGGCCCCGCTGGACAAGCTGAGGCTCTATGACCGCGGCGCCGCCCCCGACCGGCTGCCGCTGGCCCAGGCCAAGGTGCTGCGCAAGCACGCTCCCGACCTGTACCAGGAGTCGGAGGTCTACCCCAACTACGAGGGGCGGCTGGGAGCCTCGGCGCGGGAGGTGAAGACCGCGTTGCTCAACGCCGCCCAGGCCCGGGGGGCCGCCTGCCTGACGCCGCGGGCGGTGCTGGAGGAGCTCGCCTCCCTCTGCAAGGACAAGAGCGTGCACGAGTTCCTGCAGCAGGAGGTGGTGGAGGGCTACCACGACCACGACGAGTACGTGCGGATGGTGGAGGCCGACTACCTCGACACCCTCGACCAGGAGATCCGCGACTCGATGGGGCTGGTCTCGGAGGCCCAGTACCTGGAGCTGTTCCAGCGCTACGTGATGCTGGTTTCCCACTGGGTGAAGGGCGAGAAGGTACGCAACCGCGTCACCGGCGAGATGGAGCCACCGGAGGAGTCGCGCATGGCGGAGATGGAGCGGCTGGTGATGCCGCCCGGCGAGGACCGGGCCACCTTCCGGCGCGGGCTCATCGCGGCGGTGGGCGCCTACCGGCTCGATCACCCCGAGGCGGCCGAGATGGACTACGGCGCCATCTTCCCCGACCTGCTCCGCCGCCTGCGCGACCACACCCACGTCGAGCGGAAGCGGCAGCTCCACCGGGCCAAGGAGCAATTGCTGCGCTACCTCTCCGACGAGCAGGCCTCCCTGGACGACAAGGCGCGGCGGCAGGTCGAGATGGCCCTGGGCACCTTGAGGGAGCGCTACGGCTACTGCCAGAGCTGCGCCCAGGACGCGGTGCTGTTCCTCATGCGCCGCCGCTACGAGGGGAGCGCCTGAGGCCCGCTGTGCCGGCGGTCACCGAAGGGGCGCCGGGGCAGCGGCCACCCGTCCGCCTGCTTTGGTAGCATCGGCGCGAGGAGGCCGGGATGAGCGAGCGCGTCAGCTGGGACGAGTACTTCATGAACATCGCCCGCGTGGTGGCCACCCGCGCCACCTGCGATCGCAAGCACGTGGGGGCGGTGCTGGTGCGGGACAAGACCATCCTCTCCACCGGCTACAACGGCTCGATCCGCGGCCTGCCGCACTGCTCCGAGGTCGGCCACATGATGGAGGACGGCCACTGCGTGGCCACCGTGCACGCCGAGGCCAACGCCATCATCCAGGCGGCCAAGAACGGGGTGGCAATCGACGGCGCCACCATCTACACCACCGCCTCGCCCTGCTGGCCCTGCTTCAAGCTGGTGGCCAACTCCGGCTGCCGGCGCATCGTCTTCGGCGAGTTCTACCGGGACGGGCGGATCTTCGAGTTCGCCCAGAAGCTGGGGATCGAGCTGGTCGAGCTCGACGTCCCGGCCCGCCCCGACGTGCAGCCGACCGACACGGGGGCTCCCCACCCGTTGACCGCGCCCCGCGGGGGCTGAGAGGCCCTACTGCGGCGGCGGGGGCGCCGCCGCGGCGGGCGAGAGCTCCTCCGGCCCGAGCAGGCGGAGGAGGTCCTCGCCCAGGAGCCTCGCCACCGCGGCCCTGCGCGCCAGGTAGAGCTCCTCGCGCTGGCGCAGCCGCACCCACCGATCCACCTCGTCCGCGGGCAGGGGGTCGGCGAGGCTGGACAGCTCGGCCCGCACCTCGGCCAGCGCCCGATCCACCGCCACCACCCGGATGGCCGGGCGCCGCCGCGGCTCCCTGTGGGGGTCGATCTCCACGGTGTCGTTCTCGGTCCACAGCGGCAGGAAGTCAGCGCCGGCCACCTCCACCCGGACCACGCCGCGGCCGTAATCCCGGCGCGCCAGCTTCACCCGCAGGAGCACGCCGTCCCGGGTGGCGGCGACCGCGTCCGGCGTCACGCCGGCCACGTAGCGGCGGGACTGGTTGGAGACGAAGTTGCCCAGCGAGTAGGCGATGACCGCGGTCTGGCCGTCCGCGCGCCGGTAGAGCTCGACCGGCTGCAGGACGTGCGGGTGGTGGCCGAGGATCACCAGGGCCCCGGCGTCGGCCAGTCGGTGCGCCAGCTCCACCTGGGCCGGGCGCGGCTGCTGCTCGTACTCGACGCCCCAGTGGACCGAGACCACCACCGCGTCGGCGCCGGCGGCGGCGGCCCGCACGTCCTCCACCATGGCGTCCCGGTCGATCTCCGCGGCCTGGAGGCAGGCCTGGGCCTCGGCCTTCCGCGGCGGGCAGTCGTTGCCCTCCTGGTTCAGGCCGTAGGTGTATCCGAGGAAGGAGATGGCCAGGCCGTTCCGCTCCAGGCGGAGCGGTCCGGCAGGATGCGGAGCCGGGCCGGCGCCCACGTACGCCATCCCGGCGGCGTCGAGCGAGCGGAGCGTCTCCTCGAAGCCGGCGCGGCCCTGGTCGAAGGCATGGTTGTTGGCCACCGAGACCAGCTTCACCCCCGCGCGCTGCAGCGCCGACACCACCACCGGCGGGGCGTTGAACACGAAGGCGCGCGAACCCCTGGAGGCCTGTGGGGCGATGGGGGTCTCGAGGTTGGCGAAGCCGAGGTCGTTGGCCGTGAGCAGGTCGGCCATGGGCGCGAAGAGCCAGGAGTAACCGGCGTCGGGTGCGTCCGCGGAATGGGCGGCGGCGCTCTGCTTCACCGCCTCGTGCATGAGGACGTCGCCCACCGCCCCGAGCGTCACCTGTGCGACCTCGCGGATCGGCTCGGGAGGCGGCGGCACCGGGGCCACCGTGCCGCCCCTGGGGGTGGCGGGCGCGGCGGGCGGAGCCGGGGCAGGCGCCGGGGAGGCCGCGGCGGGCCCGGCCGGCGCCGGCGGCGCGGGGTGGGCGACGGTGGCACATCCCGAGAGGATCCCGAGGGTTACCGCGATCCAGCCCGCCCCCAGCCGCTCGTGCGCCATCTGGACCACCTCCCGGGAATCGAGCCATCTTCGCCGCGCTCTTGAAAAAAGACGAGCCCGGACGCATGTCAGGCCCCGGACGGCGGGAGAGGTCCCCGCAGGAGATCCCCCAATCGATGCTCACCTACGCGAGCGGAGCGGCCTTCATCGACAGGAGCGGGGCGGTGGTGGCCGCGGACGGAGGCTTCCTGGCCGCGCTCGGCCTGGAGGGCCGCGATCCCACCGGCGCCCTCCGCGCCCGTGCCGCAGCGCAGCCCAAGCTCTCGGCGCTGCTGCGGGGGGAGGGGCCGGACGTGGTCCAGGTGCCCGGGAACGGGGGGGAGCTGCTGGAGCTCATCCGCCACGTCGCCGACGGGGGGGGACTGCTGCTGCTGGCGCGCAGCGGCCTGTTGCAGGAGCGGCTCGAGGACGCCTGCCGCGCCGCCGCGCTGTCGCGCCTCGCCGCCGGGGTCGCCCACGACATCAAGAACCCGCTCAACGCCATGGCGCTGCAGCTGGCCCTGCTCTCGGAGAAGCTCTCCGGGCAGCCGGAGGCGGGGAGGGCGGGCGGTCCGCACCTCGCCTCGATCCGCGAGCAGATCGGGCGGGTGAACGAGGTGGTGCGCCGCTACCTCGACGTGGCCGATCCCGCGGCGCCGCTGGGCTACACGGACCTGGGCCGACTGCTCCAGGACGTGGTGGCGTTGCTCGGACACGAGCTGCGCCGCCGGCACGTCGAGCTGGTCCTGGCCGGGCCGCGGGCCGGGCCGCGCACCGACTGCGACCCGGCACGGGTGGGGCGGCTGGTGCTGGTCCTGTTGGCGGGGGCCATCGCCGAGACGCCCGACGGCGGGCGGCTCGAGGTCAGCCTGGGGGCGGAGGGCGGCGAGGCGGTCCTGCAGCTGGTGCACGCGGCGGGTGATGGGGCGCCGGATCCGGGGTATGACTCGGGTGTCTGCGCCGCGGCGGCCCACGCTCTGGTGGGCTCGCTGGCCGAGGAGCGCACGGATGGGCTGGCCCGCCTGGCGCTGCGGCTGCCGGCCATCGAGCGGACATGAGATACCGGATCCTGATCGTCGACGACGAGGTCGACAGCCGCGACGCGCTGGCCGAGCTCACCCAGCGCTGGGGCTACGGCGTGCAGACCGCCTCCGACGGCGCCGAGGCCCTGCGGCGAGCCATCGAGTGGCACCCGGACGTCATCCTCACCGATCTGGTCATGCCCAACATGGACGGGCTCTGGCTGCTGCGCGCCTTGCGCGGGGAGCTGCCGGACTGCCCGGTGGTGCTCCTCACCGGGCGCGGGACCATCCAG
>Ga0335069_10007648_pt1 | contig 15574 bp, 14 predicted proteins | sample Lox_Sample_11_FD_206714 | JGI IMG/M metagenome (GOLD analysis project Ga0335069, IMG submission 206714) | Soil microbial communities from Loxahatchee National Wildlife Refuge, Florida, United States - Lox_Sample_1.1 | ecosystem: Environmental > Terrestrial > Soil > Wetlands | place: USA... | reverse complement strand
AGATCCTCGACACGGTCGACTGGGCGGGCACGCGGATCCCGATCATCGCCTGCTTCGGCCCGGAGCGCTGGACCAACAACAAAGGGAAAGCCAAGCGCGAGCTGCTCTCGATGGTGCGTTTCGCGCGCGATCCGCAGATGCTCTACGACTACCTGGCCACGCAGGAATGCGAAGAAGCCAAGATGACGCCGAAAGCTCCCTTCGTCGGCGCCGTCGGCCAGTTTGAAACCGATAAAGAGTCCTGGGAGAACGTCAGCGAGGATCCGCGGGCCTTCGTGCAATACGACCCGGTCACGGATGCGACCGGGCAAACCACACTACCACCGCCCTCGCGGCCGCAGTACGCGCCCAACTTCCAGCAATACGAGCTCGCAAAAGACGCAGCCGGCCGGGCCCTGCAGGCCGCAATGGGAATCACGCCTTTGCCGAGCGCAGCCCAGCGTCGCAACGAGAAATCGGGTGTCGCGCTCGAGAAGATCGACGACATGGAATCGCTCGGCAGCTTTCACTTTATCGATCGCTACGAGAGCTGCTTCCTGCACAACCTGGGCTGGCAGGTGAACCATCTGATCACGCCGATCTATGACACCAAGCGCGAGATGTCGCTGCCTCTGCCCGACGGCCAGCGCCGCACGATCCAGATCGTCGGGCAAACCTCGCACCCGATCGAAGTCAACACGGGCCAGTACGACCAGAGCGAACTCGAGCAGGAGCACATGCACACCGCGAAAGGCGACTTCGATGTCACGATCTCGACCGGGCCGAGCTACGACTCCGAGCGCGATGAGCAGTCGCAATTTGTGGATCAACTGATTCAGAACCTGGCGAATCTGCCGCAGCCGGGAACGCCGCAAGCCAAAGTGTTGGCGCTCGGGATCCGCATGCGGCCCACGCTCGGACCGATCGGCAAGCAGATCGCCGATGTGTTCGATCCGCCGGATCCGTCGAATCTTCCGCCCGAAGCGCAGGCCGCGATCCAGCAGATGCAATCGCAGCTGCAGCTCCTGCAGCAGGAGAACGCCGCTCTGCACGCCGATCGCGCCGGCCGCGTGCTCGAGCAGCAAACAAAGATGGCGCTCGAGGACAAGAAACAGCAAGGCATGATCGCGGGCAAAAAGTGGGATTACATCACGCGCGTCGTGGTCGCCGAGCTGGCGAAGGGATCAAAAGCCGACGAAATCGCGGCGCGCCTGGCGGCCGACAAAGAACTGGCGCTGCTCGGCTTCACGAGCGAACACATCGACCGCGCGCACGACGCCGCGCACGAGTTCGCGATGCAGAGAGATCAGCAGTCGCACGCTAGCGATCTGGCAAGTCAGGCGGCGCAAAACCACCCAGCAGCGGCCTTGCCCAATGACGCTCAGCCCGCATGAACCCGATGTTTTCCGGCAAATGCTCGAAACACTCATGCCCCAAGTTTAGCTTCATTCGCGCCGCCGGTCCCGCGTCACATCCGGCACTTCGTACCCACAAAGGAACCTCATGAAAACCACCGTGACAGATGGCGGCGCCTCGGTAGCGTCGACGACTTCGATCGAGGAAGCGCTCGAGTCCGGCTTTCTCCCCACCGATCCGCACTACCGCAAGACAGGACGATTCTCAACAGAGGAAACGCCCGGCCGCGCGGCAACGGAAACGGAAGAGAAATCCGGAACCGATACCGAAGTCGAGCAGGAAGAGCATCCGCAAGAGCAAGACGAGCAGGAAGAGCATCCGCAAGAGCAAGACGAGCAGGATCCCGCAGCGTCCGGCGAACAGGACGGCGAAACCGCCGCGGCCTCGCAAGCCGCATCCACGCAGAACGAGAAGAAACCGCAAACTCGCACCCGCGAGCAGAGCGAAAGCCGATGGGCCAAGATCACTCGAGAGAACCGCGAGCTGCGCGATCGCCTGGCGCGGCTCGAAGGCCGACAGGAAGCCGCTGGAACCGCGCGTGACACTTCGCAGACCTCGCAATCTGCGGCAGCGCAAGCCTCGACGGCCAGCCCGCGCCCGAAAATCGACGACGTCGACCCGAAGACCGGGCAGCCTAAGTACGCGAGCTATTCCGACTATGAAGCCGCCCGCGACGAGTGGCTGCAGAACGAAGCCATCCGGAAATTTCAGGAGACAACGTCGAAGACCGAGCGCGAGCGCCAGCAACGGGAAGCCGCGGAGACGATCAGCCGCGAATGGAACAAGCGCATCGTTGAAGCCGAGAAAGAACTGCCGGATTTCCGGGAAGTTGCACTCAATCCCGATCTGACCATCAAGGCAGGCTCGGTCGTCGATGTGTTCATTCTCGATTCGCCGGTCGGCGCCAAGGTGCTCTATCACCTGGGCAAGAATCCGGCCGAACTCGATCGCATCAACGCGCTCAACCCGATTGCCCAGGCTCGCGAGCTCACCAAGATCGAACTCAAGGTTTCCGGCTCTGCCGGCTCTTCCTCTTCTGCACGATCCGTCAGCCAGGCCCCGCGCCCGCCGCACCAGGTTTCCGGCAAGGGAACCGTCACGAAAGATGCGGTCGAGGAGGCCATAGAGAAGCAGGATGTGCAGACGTACATGCGCGAGCAGAACCAGCGCGACTCCCGCCTGCACGCCGTGCGCAGAACACGAGGAAAATAGATGGCCAACCAATTTCTCAACACTTCCTGGATTTCCATGGAAGTGCTTCGCAACCTGATCAACGCGAACAAGGTCGCGACGATCTTCAACACCGACTGGGAGAAGGACTACGAGAAGACCTTCGCCGTCGGTACGACGATCCAGGTCAAATTCCCGCAACAGTTCACCATCCGGGATGGCCTGGGTTACAACCCGCAAGGCATCAACCGGATTTCGACCACCATCTCGCTCGATCAGCCCTTCGGCATCGACTTCCAGTGGGATGACTACGAAGCCGCAGTGAAGGCGGAGCGCTCCGAGGAAGAAATCAAAGAGCAGTACCTTGAGCCCGCCGGCGTGCAGATCTCGCAGGAAATCGATTCCCGCGCGGCCCTGTTCGCCAAGAACAACACGTCGCAGCTGGTCGGCACTCTCGGCACAGATCCGACTTCGGTCGTCTATCTCGACCAGGCCCGGCAACGCTTGCTGCAGAAAGCCGCACCTCCGGACCGCAAGCGCGCCGCGCTGATTTCGTCTTCCATGCAGGTCAACTCGATCAACACTCCGGTCACGGCGCTGTTCAATCCGTCGGATGAGATCGACGAGGCCTTCAAGGAAGGCACGCTCGGCCGCCTGAAGGGCTTCCGCGTGTTCGAAGAGCAGTCGCTCTATTCGCACACCGCGGGAACCTGGGCCGGCGCCGTCACCGTCACCGGTGGCGGGCAGTCGGGATCCTCGCTCGTCATCACCGGCACCAACGGCGACACCATCAACCAGGGCGACAAGTTCTCGATCCTCAACGTGAACATGGTCAACCCCCGTACCCGGCGCATTCCTGGGCCGAAGACGGTGCAGACCTTCACCGCGACCGCGAACTTCGTGCTCACCGGCGGCAACGACACGATCACCATCCTGCCGGCGATCTTCGGACCGGGCTCGCAGTACCAGAACGTCGACGCGCTGCCGGCCAACGGCGCCGCGCTGACACTCTGGCCTGGCACCGCCAATCCGAACGGCGCAGTCGGCACCGTGGGCCTGGCGCTCACCAAGTACGCCTTCGCCATCGTCGGGATGCGTTTCTACCTGCCGAAGGCTGTCGAAGCACGCAGCCAGGCGGAAGATCCGCTCACCGGCATTCCGGTCCGCTTCGTGAAGGCCTGGGATCCGGTGCACTCGATGCAGATCCACAGATTCGACACGGTCTGCGGGTTTGGCAACCTGTACCAAGACAACGGCGCCGTCGCGCTGCTTGGAGCCTAGAAAGGAGATCCCGCTCAACTTCTGATGTCGTTGTTTTAGTGAAATCTTCAGGAGTCCGGGACACCATCACCATGACCAAATCCAGAATCCTCAAAGCACTTCGCTTCCTGTCCTGGTATCTGCTCTTCGATGGGCTTCTACTGGGCTATGCAGGCCTGATTCCCGGCGTCGGCTCGGCCGGCGCGCAAACCATCCTGACGCAAACCACACTGTCGTCTGCGGTCACTTCCACCTCGCAGACGTATGTGACCGTGGCGTCAGCCACCGGCATCACCGCGAACTCGACCGTTCTTTATGTCTATGACGGCCAGGGCGAGTTGATGTTCGTAAACTCGGTGAACGGGACAACGATCGGCGTCACCCGCGGCTCGAACGGAAGCCCGGCGGCCTCCACACACCCCAATGGTGCGCTGGTGTTTGTCGCGCCTCCGAACGCGATCGCAAGCCAGCCTCCCACCGGAAGCTGCACGCGAGCCAATGTGCCCTACCTTCCATTGATTTCGATGGGAGTCGTAGGCGCACAGCCGGAGGTTTCCGACTGCGTCGGCGGCGTATGGATGAACGGAGTTGTAGCGCCCACCCAGCTGACGCAGTTCCGGGTGCTCGCTCCGAACCCTGGCGGCACCATTTATACGTCGCTGAACACGAACGGGACCACAGTCGTCGCCGGCACGCTCTACTGCAATGAGCTCGATCTGCCCTTCAATAAACTGTTGACCGGGGTTGGGATCCTGCTCGGCACAACCGGCGGCACCGACAAGCACATCGGTGTGTTGCTCGATGCTTCCGGAAACGTGCTGGCCAACAGCACACTGTCCGGAACAACCGCCGGAACCGCATCGACCTATGAACAGCTGGCCTTCACCTCGAAATATTTCGCGGTGGGACCGGCCCAGTACTTCGTCTGTGTGCAGTCGAACGGCACCACGGCGACCGTGCGCATGGTAGTCACCGGAACCCAGGACACGTACCTGACGACCTCAAAGACAGGCTCGTTTGGCACGATTCCGACCATCACGGTGCCGACCACGTTCACCACGGCCGTCGGCCCTTACAGCTACGCCTACTGAAGTCGTTTTTGGGCGCCTCGACGCTGGGATCGGTCGAAACTGGCTGATCCCAGCGAAGTTTTCCCTGTCCGGATGCCGATTCCCCAGTCGCGCCGCACGCTCAGCCAACATGCCCGCGATCGCTGGCCGCTTGAAGCGGCTGACGCGCGGCCCGTTCCCTATGAAGGAGACTTTTCCGCTTCCATGAACATTCCACAAGTTAAAAACCAGTTCGCTTCCGACACCGATCCGCTGCTTTCGGCGCTCTCGCCCTCGCAGCGCAAGATGCTGCTCGATGCCCTGATGGCCGATGCCAACAAAAACGTGGGCGGGCAGGAATTCGATCTCTCGAAGCCACCCGTCGAGCCCTACCGCTACCGCGAATATCCCAAGTGCATGTACTCGCGCGATGGCAAGCAGACCATCAACGTGCGCGACGAAGAGCACGAAAAGCAGCTTTCGAAGCAGGGCTTCCAGACCAAGCCGCCTGCGAAGAAGTCCGACGAGAGCGACGCGGCGTAAGACCTTAGGAACCTTAGGAACCTTAGGCGGGAGTGAAGCGTGGCAGAGACAACTTACACCGCTCTGGACTTAATTAGTGACAGCTTCATCGAGATCGGCGCGTGTCCGCCGGGTGAGCAGCCATCGGCCGACGAAGCCGAGTGGGGCTTGCGCAAGCTGAACGACCTCATCGACATGAACCAGGCCCTCGCGAAATGGGTCTGGGGCTACGCCTGGACCGAGTACAACCTGGTCGCAGGCCTGCAGCCGCACACGATCGGTCCGGCCGATGGCGGCGGGGCGGGAGTTCTGCCGACGTTTTCGACCGGCGATCAGCCGCGGCCGGTGCGCATCGAAGGCGCCGCGCAGCTGCTGAACCCGAACACCTCGACGCAGGTTCGTTTGCTGATCAACTGCAAACACGACAAGGACTGGTATCAGAGCGTGCAAACGAACCTGATTCAGACCAACGTCGTGACGGATCTCTACTACGATCCGACGTCGCCCCTGGGCTCGCTCTATTTCTGGCCGGTGCCGAACACGGCCGCGATCGTCGAGCTGCAGCTCTGGCAGACCTTGCAGCAGTTTGAGTCGATCCAGGACCCGATCGGCGGACCGGCCGGCGCCGGCATCTGGCCGCCCGGCTATCGCAACGCGATCAAGCTCTCGCTCGCCGAGTTGCTTCTGCCGGGATCGAACCGCGAAGCGCATCCGGTGCTGGTCGAGGCCGCAAAGCAGGCGCGCTCAGCGGTGTTTGCGAACAACCTCAAATCACCCCGCATGCGCACGCAGGATTCGGGAATTCCGAAGGCGGGGCGGACCGGGACGCGGGGAGACTTCAACTGGTTCACTGGCGGGGCGCCAGGGGGAAGAGCGGAATGATGGAAGACGTTTTGACCTTCACGCTCCGGATCCACGATCCGGCCGAAAAGAAAGACGAAGCCAAGTCCTCCGCCTGGTCGGTTGTCCCCGTCATGCGCGCGGATCTCGCTCTGCCGCTCGATGAGTTCATCGCGAAGTACGTCAAGCCGGCGCTGGTGAAGGACCTGGGGAAGTTTTTCGATCTGCAATCGCACTGATGGCGAAGTCTTTCCCATTCGGCTTCTGCGGTCCGAGCTACACCGCGCAGTCTCCGATCGTCGACGACGAGCTCGCCATGAACTGCTATTGCGAGAACTCGGAATCGGACGCCGCGGCCACCAAGCGCGCGCTTTTGCACGTGCCCGGCAAGAAGAAATTCGCGGCGCTTCCCGAATCGAAAGTCCCGTGCCTGTTCACCGTGAACGGCCGCACCTTCGCCGCCGGCTCGAATCTCTACGAGATCGACGGCTCCGGAGCCGTGACCAACCGCGGCTCGCTCGGCGCCGCGCCCACCACGCCGACCCAGATCACCGCGAACGAAACCCAGCTGGTCGTGCTCAACAACGGCAACCTGTACGTGCTGACGCTTGCGACCAACGCCTTCGTTGCGGTGAACATGGCGCAATTCAACGGCCCGGTGGCGCAGATCGAGTTCCTCGACGGCTACATCATCGCCACCCTGCAGAATTCGCACACGTTCCAGGTATCGAACCTCGAAGACGCGACCACCTGGGGCGGGCTCGACATCGCGACGATCTCTTATTTTCCCGACAACATCACCTCGATGAAGGTCGAGCACCGCTACATCTGGTTTTTCTCGGCAAAGAAAGCGGTGGCCTACTACAACGCCGGCGCCGGCTTTCCGCCTTTCATCCCAGTGCAGGGCGAATTCCTTGAGCAAGGCTCTGGCGCCGCATTTGCGACCGTGCAGCTCGACAATACGCTGTTCTGGCTCGACCAGGACGAGCGCGGCTTTATGGTGGCGCGCCGGCTCGGCCAGGGCCGGGTTTCAACGCATGCCACCGAGCTCGCCTGGCAGCAGTACACGACGACTTCCGATGCTGTGGGCTGGACCTATCAGGAATACGGGCATCTGTTCTGGGTGCTCTACTTCCCCACCGCGAATGCCACCTGGTGCTACGACGTCGCGACCGGGCTCTGGCATCAGCGCGGATATTTCGTGACCGAGTCCGGGCAGTACATCGCCGATCGCGCCATGAGCCACACGCTCAATTTCGGCATTCACCTGGTGGGCGACTGGGCGAGCGGAAACATCTACCAGTTGAGCTCGACGCTTTCGACCGACGACGGCAACCCGATCCGTGGTGTGCGCCGTACTCCCACGGTTTCCGAGAACAACGAGTGGATCTACTTCGAGTCGATCGAGTTCATCATGGAAACCGGGCTCCTGACGATCTTCGATCCGCAGCCGCCAACCCTGATCCCGATTCTCGACGCGAACAACGTACTCAGGAATTTGTGCGTACAGGAAGGCGGGATCCTCTCGGCGCCGTTGAGCGCGGCGGATCCGGCCGCGGCGCAGACGCTGTTTTTGAATGACACGCTCAACAAGACTTCCTGGCAGATCAAGATCTCAGGCGCCGGGGTCATCGGCGCCACCCAACTCGGAGCTTTCAGCGCCGCGAACTCGAACTCGCTGACGTTTGTCTCCGTGAACGCCGACCAGGTGTGGGTTCTCAGCCTGACTGATCTCGGCGGAGGCCTCGCCCAGCTCTCGCTCTCGCCGATCGGCTTTGTCGGCCGCGGTCCGCAGCTGATGCTCCGCTGGTCGAACGATGGCGGCAAGACCTGGTCGAACATTTATTTCCTCGATGCCGGCAAGCAGGGCGAATACGAGAAGCGCGTGATCAAGCGCATGCTCGGCCGGGCCCGCAAGCGCGTTTGGGAAGCGAGCTGGACCGATCCGATCCCCTGGAGATTCAACGATGCGGTGCTGAAAGCCAGACTCGCGAGCTAGTCGATGGCCACGACCCAAACGCAGCTTTTCGATCCGCCGGCGCAGTCGATGGCCGTCGACAAGAATGGTCGCCTCGCCTCGCCCTTGTTTCAGTGGCTCTCGAGCGTGCAGCGGCTTTTGCCGCTCGTGGCCGTCGACACGACCTCCGGCAACGTGGTGATCGCTCTTCCGCCCGCGGGATTGAATTCGACGACGGGCGAGTCGAACCAGAATCAGGAGATCAGCTACGTGAAAACGAGCGCCGACGTTCACACGGTCACCATTTCCGGCGCGGTGGGCGGAAACCAGGTGCTCACAGCCCAGACACCGAGCGCGGGATCCGCGGTGCGATTCAAGTCCGATGGAACCAACTGGTACAAGATCAGCGCAGTGTAGCGAGCGCAGCTTCGCGATCGAGCGCACGCGCGACTTTCAGCTGTTGAAGCGCCTCGCGACCGATCCCGCGATCTTTCCGCACGTTTCGGACGACTATTTCCGCGATCCCGAAATCTGGCAGCCGCCCAGGGCCGAGTTCATCGTCAACCTGGTCGCGACCGACTCCGAAGGCGCCTTCGGCTTCGGGATCTTCATCCCGCGCACGCTTTCGAACTATGAGGCTCATCTCGGCTTTCTGCCGCGGAGCTACGGAGAGAAGGCTTTGACGGCGTTCAAGGAAATGCTCGCCTGGATCTGGGCGTCGACGACCGCGGCGCGCGTCACGGGCGAGATCCCGATCGAGAATCGCGCGGCCATTCGCTTTTGTGAGCGCGCCGGCTGCGAGCGCTACGGCTTCAACCCCGCTTCGCGCCTCATCGGCGGGATCCTGCGCGACCAGGTCTGCATGGGCATCTCGCGGCCGAAAGGAAACTGACTATGGGATTCGTCTCTTCGATCGTCGGCGGCATCATGGGCGCCCACGCCGCGGGCAAAGCCGCGGACGCAGAAGTCAAAGGCGCGCAACAAGCGCAGCAGCTCTCGAAAACCAACCAGGACGCCGCGGTCCAGGCGCAGCAGAACGCGCTCGCGAATGTCACCACGGCCGAGCAGCCCTACCAGAAACTCGGTTCGACATCGGCGAACCATCTCGCGGATCTCGTCTCTACAGGCTTCACCGCGCCCACGCTCGCCGAAGCCGAAGCGACGCCCGGCTACCAGTTCACGCTCAGCCAGGGACTCGACTCGATCAACCGCAACGCGGCCGCAAACGGCACGCTGATGAGCGGCAACACCGGCAAGGCCCTGACGGATTACGCCGAAGGGCTCGCGTCGACCACGTACAACCAGGACTATCAGCGCGCGCTCGACACCTACATGGCGAACTATCAGACGCTCATGGGCGGCACGAACGCTGGGCTCACGTCGACCGGGCAGCTCACGGGCGCGAACCTCACCACGGCCGGCACGACCGCGAACATCGATCTCACCGCAGCGCAGCAGCAGATGCAGCAGATCAACAACGCCGCGGCGGCGCGAGCGAGCGGATACCTGGGCAAGGCTGCGGGCTACTCGAACGCGATCGGCGGCGCACTCTCGGCCGTGCCTTCGGTCTTTGAAGGCCTGGCGGGCGGCGGCGGCATCGGCGACGTCATGAGCTCGCTGCAAGGGATGGGATAAACACATGGGAACGATACCAGCTCCGAACATCGTGCAAGACGCGGAGATGATTTCTCAGAATCCGCTCACCGAGTACGCGCGCTCGGTCGCTCTGCAATCCGAGCAGCAGCAGCTCAAGCAGCAGCAAATGCAGACCCAGCAGATGCAGCAGCAACTCGCCGATCAGCAGGCGATGACAAAAGCAATGCACGACTGGGACGGCAAAGACTTCGACCAACTGCCGGAACTCATGAAGCAGCACGGGATCTCCGGACCCGGCTATCTGCAGGCGAAGCAGAACGTCGTTGCGCGCCAGACGCAGCTCGCCACGCTCGACAAGGATCAGCTCGCGAACCTCAAAGAGCATCACGACATGGCGCTCGGCGCAATCGACGCGGCCGAAGGCGTTCCCGACGAGCAGCTGATGCAGCACGTCACCGATACCGTCGGCCGATTGCAGCAGGCCGGGCACATCGATCCGCAGACCGGCAGCGCGATCATCCAGCACGCGCAATCGATGACGCCGAGTGAGTTTCGGCCGTGGCTCGACATCTACAAAAAGGGCTTGATGGCCGAGAGCGCGGCGATCGCGCAGACAAAGACCCAGGCGGAGACGCACAAGGCGACCGCCGAAGCCGAAAAGGCCGAAGCTGATCAATGGCAGCCAGTGGCCGAGCTGGGCGTGATGGTGAACAAGAAGACCGGAGATCAGCGGCCCATCCAGGGCGCGGCCGGAATGATGCCGCCGGCGATGCTCGAAGCCAAGTACGTAGCGCTGCAGCAGAAGAAAGCCGCCGGCCAGCAGCTCTCGAAAGACGATGCAGCGTTTGTGAAGGGCTACGAGAAATACAAAACGCTCGTGCCGGCGGCGCAAATCAACCTGCAGTCGGGCCTTCTGAGCGATCAGGCGAAGCAGATGGCGGCGCAGTACTACGAGCAGACGGGCCAGCTTCCCTCCGGGATGCGATCGCCCGCGATGAGCGCGGGCATTTTGAATCGAGCAGCCGGTCCGGGCGCCGGGGAGACTCCCGACATCGCGGCAAACAAGCGGACCTACGCGGCGCAAACAGCCCTGCAGAAATCAGCCACATCGGGAGAAATCGCGAAAAACATCACTGCCTACAACACCGCGATCGCGCACGCGCAGCAGCTGCAGCAAGCGGCCGACGCGCTCGACAACGGCGACGTGCGCCTCTTGAACAAGATTGGCAACACGCTCGGTTACGAGTTTGGCTCGGATCGATCGACCAACTTCAACGTGATCAAAAACGCGCTCTCCGGAGAAATCTCGAAGGTGTTCAAAGGCGGAGAGGCAACGGACGCGGAAATTAAAGCTGTGCAGGCTCCATTTGACTCCGCGAATTCGCCGAAGCAGTTGCGCGGCGCCATCGAGAACGCGATTCACCTGATGAACTCGAAGCGCGATGCTTTGCGATCGCAGTACGAGCAAGGCATGCAGGGCAAGCCGAACTTCGGCGGCTCGACTGTGAAGATGAAGGCTCCGAACGGCGCGGTCAAAGAAGTTTCCGCCGACCAGGTCGAACACTACAAGTCACTCGGCGCCACCGTCGTCCAGTAATTCTTTCCCTCATCCATGAACGCAGCCGTCGCCAGGGCTTTTTCGCGATTCGCTCAGCCGCAGCCGCTCACCGAGGACCAGTACGCGGCGCTGACGCCAGAGCAGCTCGCCGCCGCGGGCCTCGTTGTGCTCCCGCAAGGCGCGCCGGCGGATTTCGGCGGCACCGTTCTACCCAACCCTGACCAGATCGAAGCCCACTGGGATACCGATGAGCCCGCGCCCACACGTTTGCCGCATGGTGTCACCTTCAACCGGCAGAACTACATGGGCGGCGCGCAGATGGATGTCTCGAACCCTGCAGCTGCGGACATTCAGCAGCCGATGTTGCGCACCATCGGCACTCAGAGGAGCGGCGAGCCGGTCGCGCAGCAGGACTGGTTCGAAGCGAACGCACCGAAAGCTGTGCCGGCTGCAGGATCCTCGCAAGATAGCGATTGGTTCGACCAGAACGCCCCGAAGCAAACGAAGAGCGCCACGCAGGATGACGATTCTTTCACCGGCATTCTCGATCGCGCCTGGCATCGGCTGAAGTCCGCAGTCAACGGCGACATTCCGCTCACTGACTACGACGCTGCAACTCTTTCGGGCGTCGCTTCCGTGGCGCGCGGCACTGGGCACGCGATCGAAGGCGCCGCCCAGATGCTCAAGCCGCCCACCTGGGACGAGCTGCAGCAGGCCGTCAAAGACAATCCCCAGAATCCAGCCGCAGCCATTCTCGCGCGGCGTGCGGGCAAAGGCCTCGCACACACCGCGAAGCAAGCGACGGAAGTGCCTGGCGCGATTCACGACATCAACGAGAGCGCGGATCCCGCAGGAACCTATGCGAAAGTCGGCCAGGAGTCGCTCGGCGATCTCGCCGGCCAGGCGATCGTCGGAGCCGCGACGGAAGGCGCAACGGAAGCTCTGCCCAATGTGCCTAAAGTCATTCAGGGCGCGCGCGAGCTTCCCTCGACCATTCGCCAGGCAGCACCCGCCGCAGTCGAGCGCGCCAGCAACGCCGTGCGGGCCATCGATCCCGATGTCGTCGGGATTGTGTCGCCGAGAGCCGGACACGCTCTGAAAGTTGCGCAGCGCGCCGCAAAGGTCGCCGGGAAATATGCAGGGAGAGCCGCCGGCGCCGGCGCAGAGACTGCCGCGGTCAATCCCGTCGAAGATCTCGAAGGCGTCTCGAGTCCGCAGATCGAAGCCGCCGGCGAATCCACAGAACAAACTCCGGAAGAGACGGCAGCGGCCGCACTCGCACCAGCTCCGAAGCCCGCGCCAAAATTCACCCCGAAAAATGTCGAAGCTGCAGTCGACCAGGCGCTCGGCAACAAGAAGCCTGTTCCCGGCGTCCCGCTGAAAGACCAGATCCGGGCTTCCGTGCAGGCGGAGGCGCCGCTTCCCAAAGATTTCACCCCGGTCGACTCGAGCGTCCTCAAGGGCTACAAATACGATCCCGCGAAACAGGAATTTACGGCGATCCTCAAGAACGGCCAGACGTACACGCACGGCGAAGTCACTCCCGACCAGGTCGCAGCGTTTGAGAATGCCGAGTCGCAGGGGCAGGCCTGGACGAAGGTCATCCGCGACAACAACGTGCTCTTGCGAAAGAACGGCGCGCCGGTCCGGCCCATCGCCAAGCCAGCGCCTGCTACGGATCTTGCCGAGCAGATCAAAGAGTCCGCGGGATCCGCCCAGCCGTCGCAGTTCAAGCCCGCGACCAACCTCGCGAGCCAGCTGAAGAAAGCGCCGCGCACCATCGTCGTCGATCCCGCAACCGGGCGGCCGGAATTCTCCGACGTCCTCGAAGCCAGGCAGGCCCAGCCACAAGCCTCGGCGGCGCCGACGTCAGCGCCGGAGACAGATCTCGAAGCGCAGCTGAAGCAGTCGCTCGAGAAAGCACCCTTTCAAAAGGCGGCGAAGGATGCGGGCCGGACGATCACGGTCAACGGGAAAGAGGTTCCGCGGTTCGTGTATCGCGCCAGAACTCCTGGAGAGCAGGGCGTGCCCTTCACGGATGTGCCGGCTCACGCGACGAGCAATTTCGAGCAGGCAATGAAGTTCGCTGAGCCTGGCCAGCGCGGCGCGAATTGGAACGAGGTGGTGCGGATCGATCTCAGCAAGCTAAAGCCCGAAGACTTCTCCGTCCGCCCGTTCTCTGGCGATACACAGTGGATCAAGTTCCATCGCGCTCTTTCCGAAGATGAAGTCAGCCCCTTTGCCAGCCAGCACGCGAGCACAAAATAGCACGTTCACTTCGTTCAACTCGACGAGCGAGTAGTTGTCTTCCGGATGGCGATGCTCCATGCCGCCCAGCACGCGGGACTGTTCGATCGCGATTCCATCGATGAGAAATTCCATGACTCAATCTAGCTTCTTTCCTTGCGTTTGGGCAGTTCTCCGACGTGTAGTTACCCTTGCTGCTTTCGTGGGGTTACTCCTGGTTACCCTCGTGCCGGCGCAGACGCCGGTCGTGCTCGCGCCGGTGCCGAAGCTGCAGTTTTTCGACGCGAACGGCAAACCCCTGGCCTTCGGCTGCGTTTTCAGCTATCAGACGCTCTCGTCGACGCCGCTCTCGACCTACACGGATTACACCGGAAGCATCCAGAACACCAACCCGGTCGTGCTGAACTCGAGCGGATTCGTCGGCACCGGCGGGCTCTGGCTGCAGGCGGGCGTCGCCTATCGTTTGGTTGTCAAATCCGCGGGCAGCACCAACTGCTCGACCGGATCCACGATCTCGACCGTCGACGGGATCGGCGGCGGCACCACTACGCTGACCACGATCGTGCCGTACTCTGCGACACCAACCTTCGCGGCGGCCGCCCAGAATCAGCTTTTTGAGATCACGCTCACCGGGAACGCGACTTCACAGCCTCTGACCGCTGTCGGCATCACCCCGCCGGCTGTGTTCACCTGGCAGATCACGCAGGACGGCGCCGGCGGGCACACATTCACCTGGCCCATAAACGTGATTGGAGGGCAGCCACCTACCTCAAACGCAAACTCAATTTCGCAACAAACATTCATTTGGAACGGAAGCATTGCGATCGCCGCCGGTCCTGTGACCTATGACTTCGGCGGCGTTTCTGGATTCGGAACAACGCAGCTCTATGATTTCGGCTTAAGCGCGAACTCTCCGGTTTGCACCGGAACCGCGGGCAACGCCTTCCTATTAATGTCGAGCTGCAACACGGTCTTCGCTGTCACCTACAACGGCGTGACCGTCAATCCCGGAGGCAGCGGCAACGTAAACGCCGGCGCCGGCACGCATTCGATCGCACTGAATGAAGGGGCAGGTGCGGCGATCTCCGGATTGATGCTTTCAAATGACCAAATCCCCCAGGGCTCAACCGGAGCCGATCCGAGCGCGGTGACACTGCCCAACTGCCCGAATGGATTGGGCTACAACACTTCTTCCCATGCGTGGGGATGTGCACCGGCGATTCAAGCGAACTCAACCACGCAATCTGGCAGCGATCAGGGAGTTTCCGCGAACACCAATACGACTGTCCTAACAAAGTCGATTACAATGCCGAGCACTGGCTGTCCTTGTCGCGTGTTCGGCAGCTATGGAATGTTTCTCTCAACCGGCAACTCCGGGGTCCAGGTCGGCTGGATCAACGACGGAAACGATGCGAATGCCTTCGCGACGGCACAGAACTCCGTCACTGGCTCGACCAGCGCGTTTGGACTCAATGGGTCAGAGTTCTCGCACGGAACCTACGCAAACAGCGCGAACGTCACCTTCAATCTTCGGATTGAAGTCTCGAATTCCGGCGGAGTGACCGTGAAGCAGAACAACAACAACAACCCCACCACTGCAGAAGCTACTTGGCTAAATCTCGCCGTCTTCACTTCCAACTAAGAAAGGAAATCACATGGCCGCAGAAGTCCCAGTGCTCACCTCAGTTGACTTTCTCAATCAGACAACCGCGCTCACAGCTGCCACAGTCTTCACTCTTCCTGCTTCCGACGGTATGTATCTGGTCAGCGTTTACGGGCCTACGGTGGTCAGCGGCTCTGGCTATGTCAATGGAACGTGGAATTGGACTGACGAAAATAATGTCAGCCAGCAGTCGCAGATCGATCAAACGCGCCCCATTTACGCAAAAGGCGGCACTGCGATCACGGTGACGACAACGATCAGTTCGGGCTCTCCCACATACAACTTGCGCTTCAGAATCGAGTCCGTCTAAACGGCCC
>Ga0335069_10007647_pt1 | contig 15574 bp, 11 predicted proteins | sample Lox_Sample_11_FD_206714 | JGI IMG/M metagenome (GOLD analysis project Ga0335069, IMG submission 206714) | Soil microbial communities from Loxahatchee National Wildlife Refuge, Florida, United States - Lox_Sample_1.1 | ecosystem: Environmental > Terrestrial > Soil > Wetlands | place: USA... | reverse complement strand
CACAGCGCGCCGGGACGATTTCGGTTCCGCATTCGGAGCAAGTGACGGGCGGCGCGACAGCGCGCCGGTTCACATGGAACACTCCCTCCTGCACGCGATCCAGCTCATCGGGTTGATTGTGGCGCTCGGCGGCGCGTTCTTCGTGCTCGCGCTACTCGCTCCGCTGCAACGCCACTTCGCATCTGACCCGGCCGCTGTCGAGTATTGCCGGCAGATATCGGCAACCGTCACACAGTGGGTCTCGGGCGGAGCGCTGGTCGCGGCGCTCGGGACGCTCTCCGATTTATTCGTGCAAGTCGCGGAGGTCCGCAGCCAGACCGTCTTTGGGGGCGTCGACGTTGGGCTGGTGATGAAGTTCGCGACGCATACCACCGTGGGTCATTTGTGCGTCGCGCGCGCCGCGTGCCTTCTGCTGACCGCCGCCGCGGCCGGTCTCCCGAGCGCGCGCAAGTGGCCGCTGGTGGCCGTGCTCGCCGCCGCGGCGGCGCTCTTCACCGGCCTCGTCAGCCATGCGGCGGCTCAGCCGCAGGCACGTGGATTGGCGGTGGCGTCGCAAATCGCTCACATCGGGGCCGCGGCGACGTGGGTGGGGGTGTTGATTCATCTGTTGGCGAACCGCGTGCGCATCGAGAGCGCGACAACATCCTCGGCTGTCGCAGTCGTCGCCGAACTCGTCCGTCGCTTTTCGCCCATCGCATTGACGGCGGTGGTGCTGATGCTTGGCTCGGGTCTCTATGCGGCGGTGCGCAACCTGGTGACGCCGGGCGGTTTACTCACTTCCGCCTACGGGCTGACACTCGGCGTCAAACTGATCTTACTGATTCCCGCGGTGTTCGCCGGTTTCGTGAACTTCCGCCTCATCCGCCCCGAGTTGATCCGAATCACCCGCGCAGCGATCGCGCGGGAGACCGCCGCGCCGGTTTTGCAGCGATTCGCGCGCATGCTGGAGCTGGAAGTCACCGCCGGACTGTTGGTCGTCACGGTCGCCGGCATCGTCGGTTCGATTTCGCCACCGGGCGATGACGGCTCATTGCGGCTGACGCCCGCGCAGGTTCAGGCGTTGTTGTCTCCCGATCTGCCATCGCCGTCGTTCGTCGATCCGAACAGCTTCGTCGGCGTCGCCGGCGACCGGCCGGTGGAAGACCTGCGTTACTCCGAATTCACCCATAATTGGTCGGGCGTGTTCGTCTGTCTGCTGGGTGCCTGTTGGTTGCTGCCAGCGTTGGGCGCCGGGGTCGGTGCGATCGCGGGACGGGTGTGGCCGCTGCTGCTGCTGCCGTTCGCGGGTTTCATCATGGTGTTTTCCGATCCCGACGTGTGGCTGGTGCCCACCAATAGCGTGTGGAGCGCGCTCGGCGATCCGATCATCGTCGAGCATCAAATCGGTGCCGCGATGGTCTTGCTGATGGCGTGGCTCGGCTGGCGCGATCGGCATCGCCCGGAGCGCGAACGACCGTTGGGCTATGCGCTGCCGGTCATCATGATCGTCGGCAGCGTACTGCTCCTCGGCCACGCGCATTCGAGTCTGCGGGTCAGCGACGAGTTGACGAACTTGATCAACGTGCAGCATGCGATACTCGGCGCGCTCGGATTGATCGCCGGGACGACGCGCTGGTTGAGCTTGCGCGGCTTGCTGCCGCCGGGACCGGCGCGCATCGTGTGGCCGGCGCTGGTCGTCGGCATCGGGATGTTCATGGCGTTTTGCTATCGGGAGATCGTTTAGCTCGACCCCATCGAGCCAGCGTTGAGGAGGAGGTCGATCATGCGAAAGTTGGTGTACTGCAGGTAGGCGACTATTCCACTCGGATGCTCAGTTGTGCGGACTTGGGCAGAACCTTGCACGCTTCGATGACATCGCGTCGAAGCTCCGCGAGGGCGTAGCAGCTCTGGTATGACTCCCAAATCAAGTACGCCGCGAGCGCGCAGTACGCGATCGAAAGCTGCAGCATCGTGCCGGCGCTGAACGCGGCGAGGACGTGGTTGACCCAGATGAGACCAATCAGGTGAATGATGAGCGCCGGACCGGTGGAGATTTCGAACTTCATGCGCACCAAGATCGTCCGCAGATAGCGCTGGCCGACGATCTCGTCTTGGGTCTTGAGGCTGAGGTATTGGTGCCACTGGGCGTCGAAGTTCGCGAACTCGCCTAATGTCCTCAGCCGGCGGTCCCACACTTCCCTTTCGATACGCGCGCCGATGTCTTCGAGGGTCAGTCCGGCGGCGATGATCACCACCAGCAAAATGGCGACGAGCGCGGAAGGATTGTCCGCTTTGAACGTCACCACCTCGGGCACCCGAGATTGCAGCACCACCCAGTACGGCGCGATCGCAATCGCACCGGGCACCAGCAAGGTAACCAACGGACGAAACAGCTCGCTCCTCAGTCCGGATATGAGATCCACGATGACTCCTTGCTTGGTTCAGGCGCGTTCGCCACGCGCATGGTGCAACTATGGACTACGCGTACACCTCGTCGTACTGCCCGCGATCACGTGAACCGCAGTCGGGACACGGCGGGCCGTCGTCCTGGCAATACTTGGTTCCGCAGTCTAAGCAGGTGTAGACCGGAAACCAGTTCGACGACAGCGCGTCCTTGGCTTCGCGATCGCAATACGGACAACGGCTGAGACTCGCCATGGTCTTCCCTCGTAACTCGCCTTCCGGCGTCTCTCTGGCAGGCGCAAGGTTGTTCGAGGGTCCGCTGCTGTCAAGATCCTAAGACCCGGACGGTGAGAGCCGCTGAAGTCAGCGCGTTCGCGAAGCCGGCAGAGCGGAGTAGAGCCGCGCTCCCCGGGGGGGCAGCGGCCGTGACGCTCACGGCTCAGGGGCAGCCGTTCAACGCGACATTCACCGCTTTGACCAACTCGTCGACAGTAACCTGCCCGTCGCCGCCAACGTCGAAGGCGGGACATTGAGCGACCTCGCCGCGGCCTACGGCGATGTTCGTTCCCAAAACAAGTTCGTCGATCGTGACTCGGCCATCGTCATCGCAATCGCCGGCGCACGGCCGGTTGGGCAGGTTCACGAAGACGATGTCGCCGGGGTTGGCCCCGGCGGCGATGACGATGGCCGGTTCTGGTCTGAGCGGATCAAGGAGTACAGCGGTGCCGTCCAACGCGGCCGCCACGCCGATTCGACTCCCGTCCGGGCTGACAGCGATCCCTACCGGCCCGCTGAAGAGGCCGCTTCCGATGACGATCGGGATTCCCACGACCTGATTCGTCGCGGTGTCGATCACCGATACGTCGCCGTCTCCGGTGTTGGTCACGTACGCGCGGGCGCCGTCCGGACTGAGCGCCAACCGCAGCGGGGAGTCGCCAACCGCGATCGCTGCAGCGAGCACCGGTTCGGCCGTGATGTCCACGAGTTTGACGCTGTCCGAGGCACTGTCGACAACATAGAGGAGATCGCTCGCAGCGCCGATGGCGACATCCATCGGCATGCCATCGACAATAATCGTTCCGGCAACCGCGGCGTTTGCGGTGTCGATGAGCGAGACCGTGCCATCGATTTGGTTAGCGACATACGCTCGGTTCCCATCCGGAGCGACGGCAATCCGCACCGGGCCGCGACCCACGCGAATCGGGCTGCCAACGATGTTGTTGCTGGCCGTGTCGATGATCGATACCGTGTCGTCGCTCGCGTTCGCCACGTACACCCGCGTGCCGTCGTGACTCACCGCAATCCCCAGCGGTGTGCCTCCGATCGGGATCGATTCAGTCGATCTCGGACTCGTTCCCGTTCGTATGGCCGAAACGGTGCCGTCACCGGCATTGGCGACGTAGAGCGTCCTGCCGCTCGGCGTTACGGCGATTCCCTGCGGTTGCCGGCCCACCACGACCGCAGCGATCACCAAATTGATCTCTGGGTCGATCACCGCCACGAATCCGGGTTGCTGCGGATCGTCGCCGGCGACGGTGACATAGGCGCGCGTCTGCGCGCCGCCCCGACATACCCCAACGGCGAGTAGTCCGGTGCCCCAAATGAGTCTGGACAGCATTCTGCATACAATCGGAAGGAATCTTCTCCGACGCGGCCGTGTCCCCGGCGAACACTGCAGATCCCTCTCGAACGACGTTGCGCGGTTCATCGCGTCACCTCCCACTAGGCGGTCGCTGCGAGCCCATGTTGATCTGTTGTTGCGAACGGCTAGAGCAACGCTCGTGCCGCACGACGACACGAGCGCCGTGGCGCGACAACCATCGAACGGTTGCCGCAGCGGCGATGTCGAAATGATGGGCGAGGAAAAAGTTACAGGATCAGAATGTAATCGCTACACACGCACATCGAAGCGGGCCAAATCCGACTCGGCCAGCTTCGGATCGCGAACGCATGTTTCTCACGTTGCCGCCGGGTCGTACCAGATCGGCGATGTCCAGGCGCGTTCTTGGATGGTCTTGGGAACGCGTGCATCGTTGCACGCAGCCGGACGTTGATCTGCGGGCAGGCGGTTGCACAGCCACGTGCTCCATCGACAGGTCGGATTCTCCAACACCCGGACGTAGTAGAATGCGCGCTGCGTTGGATCGAAGTCGGGATCGGTCCAGCTCTGACAGAGCGAATTGAACCCCGACCCGACGGTCGCGCAGGTCGCCAGATCGACGGTTGCACCGTTGTTCGGATCGCCGGCGACGTCGTAGACCTGCTGATGCGCTTCGCCGTTTACCACCCAACCCTTGATGACCTGCAACCGTTGCAGCGGCGTTCCAGGCTGTTGTGTCGTGCCTGGGTCTTTGAGCGCGGAGATCACCAACGTCGGCGCGCCACCGCTTGCGGGCCGGAGCGGCAGCACGCCGCCCATCGGGATGCCCTTGGCGTAGCCGCTGGCGACGAGATCGGCGGCGCTGCAGATTCCCGCCGGGAAACTCCACCCGCCGAAGAAGCGAACCGAGATGCGCGGGCCGCTGGTGGCGAAGGTTTCCTTGCGGCGCAACGCGTCGAACAGGCTGGCTCGCGTGTTTTCTTCGGCCCACACCGCCGCGACTCCGCCGGGACTGAAGGTGATGTTGTTCCCCAGCAATGCCTTGGGAGTCGCATCGCTGCTCCCTTGATGTCCGACGAACGTTTGCTCGTTGGTGAACCCGGGCGTGCCGCTGTGTGTGTCGGTGCTGCCGATGAATCCGAGCCGATAGGGATTGGCGCCGATGCGATCGTGTTCTTGCAGACCAGAGAGCAGGACACCGCGGGCGTAGTCACGCTTCGACACGCAGCCGAAGTTCACCGCGCCGAGCGCGCCGACGCCGTCGCCGCAATCTTGGAACGGCGCGGATCGACGCTTCTCGAAGGCGCACTGCTCGTCGGGCGCGCCGACGACGCCGGAGAGGCCGTTCATGCACTCGGAGTCGCCCTTGTGTTGATAGACCTCGACCAGCGGCTCCATCGCCGCGCGCAGTTCGGCTTGCGCCCGTTGATCGTCCACGCTCTGCGCGCCGGGATACTCGACTTGAAACGTGCGGCCGTTGCTCTCGTTGGAGTTGTGCGGAATCGCCAGCACGTCGCAGCCGATGCCGGCGTTCGAGCACGCGTGCTGCAACTCCTGCCACAGCCCTTGGGGCGACGGTTGTTCGAAGGCCGAGATCGGCGCCGGTACGTGATCGCTGCGAAAGATCACGTTGCGATGCATCGTGCTACCGGCGAGGCTGCGCGAATATTCGTAGGCAACGAACGCCGTGAAGTGACAGCGATCGTAGGCAGTGTCAGCCGCCTCGCGCACCTGCGTCCACACCGGCATGAGCGCGTTCGCACATATTTTGCCGTCCGTGCCGCACACGTCCACCGACCGCATGGGAACTTGCATCGTCAGCGCTGACCCGAGGTTCTGGTAGGCGTCCGTGCTGCCGGATCGCACGCCTTTGCAGGTAGTAGAGTCGTATGTCGGAGAACCCGGCGTCGTGCAGGTTTCAACCTCGGCGAGGAACTCCGAGTGGTCGGTCACCGCGGCAAAATCCAACGGCCGATCGATCTGCACGCGGCGCGTTCCCACACCGTTGGCATCGAACGGCGGCAACGACAATGCTTCGCCGCGCGCGAACTGGTACGCCTGCGTCGGCGTCGTGCGCGTTTCCCAAATGTAGGCGTCAAACGAGTGCACGGTGTGCACGTGCAGATCGCCGAAATACAAATTGCGGAGCGGATTGCGATCGGCGCACGCCGCTTCGGTCGACCCGCCGCTCGAGCTCGGCGACCCGGCATCGTCGTCATCGCTACAGCCGGCGAGCGCAACGACAAACACCAGCAGCACCAGTACGTGCTCCAACGTCTTCATAGGCGCGAACCCCATGTTGTTTCCGCCCTCAAAGCACAGTTCAGCGGAAAACGTCCAGCGATAGTTGCAGCCAGGCGGTTCGGAAGGCAGATGCAACAAGGGGCTGGCTCGCATCGAGCCAACCCCTTGAATCCAGCTCCCCGGGCCGGACTCGAACCAGCGACCAATCGGTTAACAGCCGCGCTTGGACCCATAAAGGAGTGTGACTCAGCCACAAAAGGCACGAAAAGACTGGACGCGGCGAGTCGTGGGCAACCACATGGGAGACGCATTTCATACCCGAGTTGGGATGAACATGCGGACCAAATGCGGACCAAGGCTACGCCGGGCGTGCTCGCTCACGACCCGACTAGTGTTCGATTGACCGGCCAACGACCGTGGTCGACGTTACCGCAGCGACCCCGTGCGGAAACGGCGACCGGGGAACTACCGTCTTGCGGTTCGCACCGCCCGCCACGCTACGGCGGTCAACGCCAACGCAAGGACAAGCAACGCCGACGTCGACGCTGCTGGGGCACTGCTGGGGCGCAATGCCTCGAAGGCGCCGATGTCGCAGATAGGGTCGATCGAGCTGCTGCGCGGCACGCCGCGTTGGTCGATGTTATGAACCGGCTGCGCCGCACACACGACTGGGTCGGCGGTGTCGATGGCTGGGCTGCGACCGGTACATCCTGCGGGCGTCCCGGCCCTCAGGCACAGCGCGATGGTCTGCGTTGGCCCACCGTTGTTCCGCAGACCTGCCGGATCGAGCAGCGGGTCGGCCACCGGGACCGTCGCGCCGCACGTCGTGCCGGGGAATTGCAGGTTGTGACCGCCGTCGGTGATGGTGCCGGAGCAGTTATCACCCGTGGTGCTGTTGGCGATGATGGTGTTGGTGACGGTCACCGTCCCGGCGGCGTTGTTGATGCCGCCGCCGCCACCGCCGCCGCCGAAGAGCGCACTGTTGCCCGAGAAGGTGCTGTTCGTGACCGTCACCGTTCCAGTCTCGTTGGAGATGCCGCCGCCGAAGAGCGCGCTGTTGCCCGAGAAGGTGCTGTTTGTAACCGTCACCGTTCCATTCTCGTTGTTGATGCCGCCGCCGCCCTGCGCGTTGCTGTTGCCCGAGAAGGTGCTGTTCGTGACCGTCACCGTTCCAGTCTCGTTGGAGATGCCGCTGCCGCGGCCGCCAGCGAACGTACTGTTGCCCGAGAAGGTGCTGTTGGTAACGGTCACTGTCCCGCCGATGTCGTTGAAGATGCCGCCGCCGAAGAGCGCGCTGTTGCCCGAGAAGGTGCTGTTGGTGACCGTCACCGTCCCGCTGTTGACGATGCCGCCGCCGGACGGGCTGCTGCCATTGGCGATGATCAGATTCTCTGCGGTGAACATGACGCCCGCATTCACACTGAACACCCCAACCGTAGTACCCCCGCTGATTGTGATCACCCCGCCGCCATTGATCGTAATGTTCGCGGAGATGGTCTTGGTGCTGGTGACGGTGATTGTCTTAGCGCCGCCGCAGCTGAACGTCACGGAGCCGTTGAAACTCCCGCCGCCCGGGAGACAGTCAACCAAAGCCGCTTCGGTGCAGCTCGCCGAGGTGCCCGCGCCCACGACGCATCCCGGCGCTACCGAAGGCGCCGCCAGAATCAGCGTTGCGAGAACCATCGCGAGCTGACCGCGTATCGTTGTCACCATAGTTCCTCCGTTGGGCGCGGCCCTCGTGTCTTCCAACCGCGTGGCGCGCAGTGCGGGTAGTCGGCATAAAGGCGCAAGTTGACAGAATCGCTAGTATCGGACGTTCTCGCATTTGCCCCCAGTCTCCGCGAAAACCCTGTATCCCGTTACTACCGGGGTGGATAAAGCGCTGTCAAGCGCGAAGTGCGCGGTGCAGCCGGTGCCAGCCATCGCGTCGAGGGTCACCGGCGCGCGGTGGGCGCCGTCGAACCCCGGTAGCCATTCTGTGGTTCCAGTAGGTGCACGGGCGGATGCCGCCACCGGCGGTTCGGTCGGCAAGCCCAGATGTCGCAGGATCTTCTGAATGACACGCGGCTCGGCGATCGTCGCCAAAAACCGCAAGCGCCCGCCGCATCCAGGGCAGGCCAAGATGTCGATAGCGAAAGACGGGCGCGGTCGCCCGCCGGCACCGCGACGCTGGCGTGCAGGTCAAACCCTTCGATGTCGGCCTGCAATGGACCACTCGACGTAAAGACCACGGCGGTGGGATCACGCCCGACGCGCATGACCATCTTCCCAGCGCGCGGTCCAGTGGCCACACGGCCGAGAACCGCCGCCCCCTGAATCGCGGCATACGCCGGACATGCAAAGAGGCGTTTGTCCTCCGCGGCCATCGCGTCGCTCGGATCATCCAGGTCGATGCCATGGCGTTTGACGAGCCGCACGATCCGCCGTCGCACCGCCGCGAGCAGGCGCGCCACATCACCGTCGGTCGGCGCCGGTGCAGACGCGAAGCGCAGCGTGCCGACACTCCCTGCGCCACCAGCGTGTGGAAGTGCACATTCGTATTCAGCGCCGAGCCGAAGCGGAGGCCCAGTGCCAGGTCTGGAAAGTGGACCATCAGCCGACTTCGATCTGCGCCGCGACGATGTCGATTTGCGCCCGTAGCTTGACGAGGATGTCCATCCCCAGCAGTCCGTCGATCGGACCGCTGAAAGGCAGATCGTGAGCGATCACCTCAGCATCCGGTATGCGCTGATCGAACAGCGTGAGGGTGTTCACACGTACGCGTGGCGCGATGAGCACTCCGTCAGCGGTGGTGATTCGGACGTGATCCGCACTTGCCGCCGGGCTGCACCCGATCGCTTCGAGCCCTTCCATTCCGACGACAGTGTAGTTCGAGCCGGTATCTACGAGCAGGGACACTCGCCATGCGCCGGCTGGACCGGTCGCTTCGGCGTTGCATAAGAGGAGCTGCCCGCGCCGAATCAACGGAAACGTCTGAGGCAAAACATCACCGCCACGTTGCTGGGCCATTCGCCACAGTATTCTATGGCCAGCTTTCGTCCTCGGCCCGCACTGAGCTGAAGCTTGTAGATCTCTTCCTTGGTCGCCGCCGCCACAATCACGTCGCCCTCTACAACCTCCAAGTTGCGATCCAACTCACGGTATTCGATCAGCACCCACTTCCCGTCGTAGGCCTTGCGGATCTGCGCCAGTGTCATACTCGTACCCCTACCACTGGTCGTCCAGGATCTCTAACGACCTGAGAATCCACCGCGGGTCGGAAACTCCTGCTACGTCCGGTCCGGGTCTATCACGTGAACTCGCCAAGACTCCTCAACTTTATTCTCAAGAATCGCTGATGTCCAAGCTTAGCGGACCGTTTTTCAGGGTCAGAACCCCGGCGCCCCATTCCGCATGCGTGACGCGCACCGGAAAGCGCTGCCTGTGTTACTGCCACGCCCAAACCCACCCTTGCCCAACCGGTCCGAGCGGCGCTACTGTTTCGCAATCAACACGTTACCCCTGCGGAGGACGATAAAGATGGCAGATGCAGCAACGCAGTTGCGTGTGGAACCCTACCGGCAGGCGCAGGTCATCGGTGTCGCCAATCCCGCGACCGGCACGCACATCGGAGACGTGCCGGTCACCGACGCAGCGGGGGTCCGCGCCGCGGTCGACCACGGCCGTGCTGCACAACGCGAGTGGGCGCGCCGATCGTTCGCAGAACGCGGCGCGGCGTTGAAGCGCTATCGCGATGTGCTCATCGACAACAAAGACCGCATCGTCGATGTCATCATGTCCGAGACCGGCCGGCCGCGCGGCGATGTCTATCCGAGCGAGCTGCTGCAGCTGTGTGACGCCATCGGTCACTGGGCGAAGATAGCGCCCAGATTTCTTGCGGACGAGAAGGTCCGCCCGCACCTCCTCAAGACCAAGCGCATATACGTCAGCTTCCACCCACTGGGAGTCGTGGGAATCATTGGGCCGTGGAACTTCCCTTTCCTGCTGACCATCGGCGAAGCCGTGCCGGCGCTGATGGCCGGTAATGCGGTAGTCATCAAGCCGTCTGAAGTGACACCGCTGAGCGCTGTGCTCGGCGCCGAGATGGCCGAACGCGCCGGACTGCCGGCCGGCCTGCTGCAGGTCGTCCCCGGCTACGGCGAGACCGGCGCTCAGCTGGTCGATTGTGCCGATATGATCTGCTTTACCGGCAGTGTGGAAACCGGCAAGAAGGTCGCCGAACGCGCCGCCAAACGGCTTATTCCGATCACACTGGAGCTCGGCGGTAAGGACCCCATGGTCGTGCTCCGTGACGCCAATATCGAGCGTGCCGCCAACGGCTGCGTGTGGGGCGGGCTGTTCAACGCCGGGCAGGTCTGCATGTCCGTCGAGCGTGTCTATGTCGAAGCTCCCGTATACGATGACTTCGTGAATCGAGTGACCGAAAAAGTGAAGCGTCTCCGCCAAGGCCTACCGGAGAACAGCGTCGAGATCGGCTCCATGACCTTCCCGCCGCAATTGGAGAAAGTCGAGCGGCACGTCAGCGACGCGGTCCAAAAAGGAGCCACCGTCAGGGCGGGCGGCAAGCGCAATAGCAATCTTCCCGGTTTGTACTATGAGCCCACCGTGCTCACCGACGTGACCCACGATATGGACATCATGACCGACGAAACGTTCGGTCCCGTGATTCCCATCATGAAAGTGCGCGACGCCGAGGAAGCCCTGCGGCTGGCGAACGATTCGCGCTATGGCTTGACCGCCAGCGTCTGGACCAAAGACGGTCAGCAGGCGCGCGTGCTTGCCCGCCGCCTAGAAGCCGGGTCAGTGTGCATCAACGACTGCATGACGAACTTTGCGGTGATGGAAGCACCGATGGGTGGGGTCAAAGAGAGCGGTCTGGGCGCACGCCACGGCGCCCAGGGCATCCGGAAATTCTGCCGACAGCAGACCGTGGTCATCGATCGATTCAACTCGAACACCGAGATCAACTGGTATCCGACCAGTCCGCGCAAGGCGAAGCTGTTCCGCTGGGCACTCAACCTGTACCGTTCGGGCTGGCGCAACAAGCTGCGCGGGTAATCCTATGCCTCAAGCGCATCACTTTGCCGTGTCACCGGAGAGCGTCGGAATCGACCCGGTGAAGCTGGAAGCGTTCTTCGACCGCGCTGCCCGCGAGGTCCGTGACGGGCTGCTGCCGTCCGCGCAGATCGCGGTCGCACGCCACGGCAAGATCGCCGCGATGCGCACCTTCGGACGCGTCACCCATGAGGGTCGCTCTGCCGATGCCACCAACGACACGCTGTATGTCGTATTCTCCTGCACCAAGGCTATTACCTCGGCGGCTGCGTGGCTCTTGATCCAAGAAGGCAAGTTGCGCGTCGACGAACGCGTCGCCGCCATCGTTCCGGAGTTCGGCACCAACGGCAAAGAGGTGGTTACGGTGGAGCAGCTCTTCACGCACACCGCCGGATTTCCGTACGCGCCGTTCCTGCCTACCGAATGGCCCGATCATCATAAACGCGGCGAGCGCTTTCGCCGCTGGCGGCTCAACTGGGAGCCTGGAACGCGCTTCGAGTACCACGCCACTTCGAGCATGTGGGTCGTTGCCGATATCATCGAAAGACGCAGCGGTATCGAGTATCGCGAGTTCGTGCGCCAGCGCATCGCCACACCACTCGGTCTGCCCGATCTTCGCATCGGATTGCCGCCCCTGCACCACGGCCGCCTGGCGGACATCGTGCACGTCGGGACGGCACCAACGCCCGAGGAACTCACGGCGCTTGGCCTCCCGATCATTCCGGTCGGCGAGGTTACGGAAGCGGCGCTCCAGGGCCTCAATGACCCTGCGGTGCGCGAGGTCGGCTTGCCGGGTGGCGGCGGGATCATGACCGCCGGCGATCTGGCGTTGTTCTACCAAGCACTGTTGGCCGGCGGCCGAGCCGCCGATGGCACACGGGTCTGGGCTCCGGAGACCATTCACATGGCTCGCGAAGTACGTACGGGCCCGTTGAGCGACCCGATTTTCCGCAAACGCGCCAACCGCGGGCTCGGCGTCATCATCGCGGGCGACGGCGACCGGATCTTCCGCGGGTTCGGGTATACGGGCTCAGCGCAGATGTTCGGGCACAATGGCGCCGGGGGGCAGATCGCCTGGGGCGATCCCGAGACCGGTCTCTCGCTCGGCTATTGCACCAACGGGTTCGATCGCCACCCTTTCCGTCAAGGCCGTCGCTGCGTGAGCATTTCCAGTCTGGCTGCCGAGTTGATCACGAAGCCGGCCGCGTAGGCCACGCCGACGGTAAGTCCGGCTACTCAACGGCAACCGACTTTTGGCGACTCAAGCTTCGCGATCCGGCGGCACGACCGGCCGTTGACGCGCACGCACGCGTGTGACCTTGGCGGAACCTTTGCGGTGCCGCGTCGCCGCCACCGTCGCGCGGTGGTGCTTCTTAGCAGCAACAGTAACCCGAGCATGGTGTGCGGCACCCTTGGCCGCGTGCGCATGTGCAGCAGGGCGGGGCAAGCTGGCATAGCGCGTCGCAAATCCCGCTGCGCCCCCCGGTGGGACACGTAGCTCGTAGCCCCTGGGTACCGGCACTCTCCCAGTGACGACCGCAGGAGACAACGCAGGATTCAAGTCGGTGAGCGTATCGACATCCGTGTTGGCGGCAGAGGCCAGCGCTCGCAAGCCGGTGGCGTCTGGAACGATCACGGTCTGTGCACGCAGCGGCTGATGCGCGCGCAGCGGGCCGAAGTACTCGTCGAAATGCTGCTCCACGTCGAGTGCCGCGAGGAATTCCGCATAGAAATTCCGCGACGCAAACTTGAAGCCCGGACCGTTGTAGCTGCGGACGATATCGACGAGGTCCGAAGAACCGACGGCCGCGACCGCATGGACCATCCCGGCTCGACCGTGATTGTACGCCGTCACCGCCAGCGGCCAGCTGCCGAGGACGTCATAGTTAGCTCGCAAATGCTCGGCCGCCGCGCGGGTGGATACAATCGGGTCACGACGTTCGTCGACGGCGTTGTCCACCCGCATGTATAGGCGCCCGGTGGACGGCATGAACTGCCACACCCCGGCCGCACCGACTTTCGAGTAAGCCCGGATATTGAAACACGACTCGACCAGCGGCAACCGGGTCAGCTCCCACGGCAATCCGGCGTGTCGGAAAATCGCCTCCATCTCCGGCAGATAGCGGCGTGAAACCTCAACGCCTCCAGCGAAGCGTTCACGTAGCCCCCACTGGGCACGAATCCGGTCCTCCGCCGCAGCCTCGAGATAGGGGAACGGTTCCGTGGCATGCGAAAACATCGCTCCTATTTTCCGCTCCTCGCCTGTCAGTTCCGCTGCGCCGGGTCCGAGTTGATGCAACCGCAGCAGCATGCCGCGAACCCGTTCCTTCTCCTCACGGACCTTATCCTTGGCGTACGCCGCGACCTCAGCATCACTGAGTCCGCCTTCCGCCAGCGTACCGAAGTCCAGGACTTCATACACCCGGTCGAGATGCGCGGTGTCGTGAATCACCACCTCGTGGGTGGAGTACGTCGCGAAAATTCCCTTCCAGAACTCCACCTGGGTTTCCAGTCCAGGCAAGAGATGGATGGACGATGAATCGCGAGAGTCGGCAGCAGAAGACGTTCGCACGGCACCCACGGCTGCGGTCCACGCAACACCGATGACCATGGCGGCCAGCACGCGTCGCACGCGCCACATATGCCTCTGCCCCTCGACCTCGCTCCAACGTTTCTGACTGCGGTCCACGCTCATTGCTGCGTGTTGAACTGGCGCGAGCGTAGCAGGTGCAGCGCGACGCAGTCAACGTGTTTCCCAAGATGGTATGTCATCATCCGCAGCAGCCACATGCGCATTTGCTCCCGGGGTAGCCGCAAACAACGCCGTAACCCCGGGCTACGGTGCGCAACGTCTTCAGGCCTCTAGGCTGTGGCCAGCAGGCCGAAAGCACCAAGAGGCTTCCGAACTGCCCTTACACTTGCCGCACGGGGAGCTTCACCGTGAACGCCGCCCCCGAATCGCGCGGCGACTCGACCGTCAGCGTTCCGCGGTGGCGCTTGACGATGCCGTACGACACACTCAACCCGAGACCAACTCCCTGCCCTTGCGGCTTCGTGGTGAAGAAGGGATCGAACACCTTGGCACGCGTTTCAGGCGGTATGCCAGGGCCGTCGTCACGGATCGTGACCACAGCGCTCGGCTCTGCGCCCTCTTCGAGGTAGGTCGCAATCCAGACGTTACCAGGATGCACGCCGATGGCATCGGCGGCATTGGCGAGAAGGTTCATGAAGACCTGGTTCACGGCGCCCGGCACACACTCCACGTCGGGAAGCGGCTTGAAGTCGCGATGCACCATGATGTGACCCTTGAACCGATGCGCCAACAGCGCCAACGTGCTTTCGATGCCGTGTCGGAGGTCCACCATCCTCCAGGCTTCCTGCTCGTCGCTGCGCGAGAAAGCGCGCAGTTCGCTGACGATGAGCGCGCTACGCCGCGCCCCTTCGTCACAGTCGTCGAGCACTCCGGGGAGATCCGCCAGCACCTCGTCCACACGCAGTTCTTGGCGGACGACGTCGAGCCGCGCACGTTCGGCTGCCGGGAGCGCTGCCGAGTTGTAGGCAGCGAGCGCCTTCGACAGACTGTTCATGTAGCCGCGCAAATGCTCGACGTTGCCTGAGATGAAGCTGATTGGGTTGTTCAATTCGTGGGCTACGCCGGCGACCAGTTCGCCGAGACCACGCATCTTCTCCGATTGGACGAGATGCGCCTCGGTTTCCTGCAACCGTGCGTATGCCGCTTGCACTTCGTCGTGCGCACGGTGCACCGACGCCAGGGCTTCTTCCAACCTCCGGTTCTTTTCGGCAAGATCGTGCTCACTGGCCCGCAACCGCCCCGAAATATACCCACCGAGGTAGACGAGCAGCGCAAGGCAGTAGCACAACGACGCCGCCCAGGTAGCCTGATAGACGAGAGGAGACGCCACCACGCCCAGACGGAACAGCGGCGGCGTGACGATGTATCCGGCAGCCTGGCCGACGACGGCAGAGACCCACAGGAGAATCGCGAGGCCAGCGCTTGCCGCGGCAACCGTCGTATCGACCAACATCGCACTGGCGAGGACTTCCACCACGTACAGCATCACAAACGGACTCTGCAACGCACCTGTCTGCATGACAACGTAGGTGATGAAGACGTGGTCCATGGGAATGGCCACCGCGGTCACGACCCACATCCAGCGTTGGCGGCGCACGCACCACTGATTCACCACATTGACGACGCCCCCCAACAGGGCCACGGCAACACATGGCCGGATTGAAGCAAACAGCCCGCCGGCGACATGCGCCGCGATCGCG
>Ga0335069_10007646_pt1 | contig 15574 bp, 7 predicted proteins | sample Lox_Sample_11_FD_206714 | JGI IMG/M metagenome (GOLD analysis project Ga0335069, IMG submission 206714) | Soil microbial communities from Loxahatchee National Wildlife Refuge, Florida, United States - Lox_Sample_1.1 | ecosystem: Environmental > Terrestrial > Soil > Wetlands | place: USA: Florida... | reverse complement strand
GGGCGAGCGGCAGGGCGATGGAGAATGCGCTGCCACGGCCGGGCCACGAGCGCACCGTCACCTTGTGACCCAGCATCTTCGCGATGCGGTCGACGATCGCGAGTCCCAGCCCGAGGCCGCTGGGGACGTCCGGGTCGTCGGCATCGAGCCGCCGGAATTCGCCGAATATCTCGCCGATCTTGTGCTCCGGGATGCCGCGCCCCGTGTCCCACACCTCGATCGACAGCTCGTTGCCGCGCCGCCGGCAGCCGACCAGGACGCGTCCGCGCCGTGTGTAGCGGATCGCATTCGAGACGAAGTTCTGGACGACCCGCCGCAGCAGGGTCGGATCCGTATGCACCACGGCCCGTGAATCGACCAGCCGCAGCGACAGACCCTTGCCTTGCGCCGAGGGCTCGAACGACGCAACCACGCTGCGCAGCACGTCGCCCACCGCCATATGACGGGGCTCCGCCGCCAGCGCTCCGGCGTCCAGCTTGGAGATCTCGAGCAGCGCCTGCAGCAGCTGCTCGACCGCGCGCTGCGCATCGTCGAGCTGTTCGAGCAGCCGCGCATCCTCAGGCGCCCGCGGGCGCTCGGCGAGGGTCGCCGCGAACAGCCGTGCGGCGTGCAGGGGCTGCAGCAAGTCGTGGCTGGCTGCGGCGATGAAACGGGTCTTGCCCAGATTGGCGGTGTCGGCCAGCTGCTTGGCGTGCTCGAGCTCCTGGTTGAGCTCGGTCAGCTCGCGGGTGCGCTCGTCCACGCGGCGCTCCAGCGTCTCCTTCGCTTCGCGCAGCACGGCCTCTGCCCGCCGCTCGTCGCTGATATCCTGATAGAGCGTATAAAACCCGGCGACTCGTCCGCTCGCGTCGAAATGCGGGATGTAGGTCCCCCGCGCGAGCTCGAGTCCGATCGCCGGGAATTCGATCTCGAACGTCTGATGCTGGCCGGCGAGCGCCCCGTCGATATGCGGCTTGAGCCGCCGGTAACGGTCCTCGCCCAGAGCCTCGCGGATCGTCAGCCGCCGCGTCTGCTCGCGGGTGAGGCCCAGCGCCTGCTCGTAGGAGCGGTTGGTGAACTGGTAGTGCTCGTCGCGGCCGACATAGGCGATCAGCACCGGCACGTTGTCCGTGTAGATGCGGATCCGCCGCTCGCTGTCCTGCAGCGCCTCCAGCGTGCGGATGCGGTCGGTGATGTCCGTGCACACGAGCACGAAGCCGCCGCCGTCCGAAATGGGGTTGATCTGGACCTCGAGCACGCGGCCGTCCGAGCGGCGGACCTCGTGCGCCGAGGTGCCGCCGGCGGGCGAACCGGGACCGGCCAATACAGGCGTGAGATCGAGTTTGAGCGGCGCCGTGGCGGCGTGGTCGGCGATCGTCGCCAAGGGCGTGCCGATCCGTGCCAGCTCGTCCGGCACCCCGATCAGCTGCAACAGCCGCTGGTTCCAGGCCGCCAGCCGCGACTCGGCGTCGAACATGCCGATGCCCTGGCTGACATTCTCGAGCGTGGCACGCAGCAGGTCGCGGTTGAACAGGATCGCCTCGGACGCGTCGTTCAGGATGGCGCGCCGCCGTTTGGCGGCCGCACCGCGGCCGTGGCGTGCGGCGGCGACCATGATGCGCGCCGAGGCGGCGCCGACGGCGCCGCTGAGGAGCCGCTCGGTGTAGTCGGCGAGATCGCTCTCGCGATAGGACGCGACCGGGCCGGCATAGGCGGTCTCTGCCAGCTCGACCCCCAGGAGGCGGGTTGCGAGCGCCTTGAGGTCGTCGAACGCAGGGGCCCGGCCGGGCTCGATGGGGCGGCTCGGGCGGAGGCGGCCCGCACCCGCGACGAACGCCTCCGCCTGGCGGACGTCGCGCTCCTCGTGCCGCGACACGAACGACACCGTGATGAGCAGCGCCACGTTCACCAGGAGGCTCCACACCACGCCCGTCGTCAGCGGATCGAACGCGGCCGTGAACGACGGCAGCTCGTCGCTGAACAGCGACGGCCACAGAACCCAGCCCGAATCGTGAAACGACGGCAGCAGCAGCGTGTTCGCCCACACGAGCGCTCCGCCGGCCATGCCGGCGAGCGCTCCGTTGCGGTGTGCGCGGCGCCAGAACAGCCCGATGATCAAGGCCGGGGCGAACTGGGCGACCGCGCAGAACGAGATCAGGCCGATCGACGCCAGCGGGTAGCGTCCGTCGATCGCGCGGTAATAGAGATAGGCTGCGAAGAAGATCGCGAGGATGGTGACCCGGCGGACGGTCAGCAGCGTGTCGCCGATTCCGGTGCGTGTCTCCGAGGTGAAAGACGACCGCCGCAACAGGAGCGGCATGACGAGCTCGTTCGAGATCATGGCGCTCAACGCCACGGAGGCGACGATGACCATGCTCGTCGCCGCCGACAGCCCGCCGATGAACACGAAGAGCGACAGCAGCGGCGCTCCCGCGGACATCGGCAGCTTCAGCACGAACAGGTCCGGAATCGTCTGGGCATCGAGCCGCAGAAGCCCTGCTGCGGCCAGCACCGGAACGAACAGGTTGATGACGATCAGGTAAAGCGGAAACAGCCATGCGGCGGTGCGCAGGTTCCTCTGGGTATTGCCGTTCTCGACGACCGCGACGTGGAACTGGCGCGGCAGGCACAGGAACGCCAGCGCCGAAACGACCGTGATGGCGAGCCAGGATGGTCCCAGCGACGTGACGTCGAGCCGGGCGCGGATCGCGACATTCGACAGCGCCTGTCCCTGCCAGTCGGTGAAGCCATGGAACATCCCGAACATCACGAACAGTCCGACGGTGAGCAGTGCGCCGAGCTTGACCAGCGATTCGAAGGCGATCGCGAGGATCATGCCGTGGTGGCGCTCGCTGGCCTGGACATGCCGGACGCCGAACAGGATCGAGAACACCGCCATGGTGAACGCGATATAGATCGCGCTGTCCTGCAGGATGAGCGTGGAGCCGCCGACGTGCTCCGGCGTTGCGACCAGGGCGTTGAAGCTGAGCGCCGCCGCCTGGAGTTGAAGCGCGATATAGGGCATCACGCCGACCACCGCGAGGACCGTGGCGGTCGCGGCGACGAGCCGGCTCTTGCCGTAGCGGGCGCCGATGAAATCGGCGATCGAGGTGATGTTCTCGGCCCGCGCGACCGTGATGATCTTGCGCAGGAGCGGATAGCCCGCGGTGATCACGAGCACCGGGCCGACATAGATCAGAAGGAAATCCATGCCGCTCGACACGGCGCGGCCTACCCCGCCGTAGAAGGTCCACGACGTGCAGTAGATCGCGAGCGACAGGGCATAGATGACCGGCTCTTTGGCCGGGCCGGGCCACGCGGCGGCGCGCCGGTCGCCGTAGTAGGCGATCGTGAACAGCACGCCGAGATAGGCGAGCGAGACCAGAAGCAGGACCCAGTCGGCAAACATCTCTCGAGGCGTTCTCCCGGCCGCCTTCGATTCAAGAGTCGCATGCGGGGCGATGGGCCGCAAGCGACGGCGGATTCGAGAAGATTTGTTTTATTTCAGTGGCTTGCGGCTCGACCAAAGTCGAGGACGGTGGGCGAGGGGGCTGCTGCTAAAGTTTGCTTCACGCTGGCGATCACGCCGGCCGACGGCGGCAAACGCCGAACGCGCATCGCGACAAGGGAGAAAACGTCATGTCGGCAACAGCTACTGCGTCGATGGGGCGCTCGCAGGGGATCAATCTGCCCTTCATCATCGGAGCGTCGTCCGTCGGCACGCTGATCGAGTGGTACGACTTCTATCTCTACGGCGTACTGGCGCTCTTCTTCAGCAAGCACTTCTTCTCACCGGCGCTGGACCCCGGAATCGCATTCATCGCCAGCCTTTTCGTGTTCTGGACGGGCTTTCTTGTCCGCCCCTTTGGCGCAATCGTGTTCGGCCATCTGGGCGATCTGATCGGCCGCAAGTTCACGTTCATGCTGACCCTGCTGATCATGGGCGGCTCGACCTTCGTCGTCGGCTTGCTGCCGGGCTTCGAGACGCTCGGAGCCTTGGCGCCGGTCCTGCTGGTGGCCATGCGCGTGTTGCAGGGCCTGGCGTTGGGCGGCGAATACGGCGGTGCTGCGACCTACATCGCCGAGCACGCGCCAGACCGGCAGCGTGGCTTCTATACGAGCTGGATTCAGACCACCGCGACCTTGGGTATCGTGCTCGCGTTGCTCGTAATCCTGGCCTGCCGGCTCTATTTCGGCGATGCGGCCTTCTCCGACTGGGCATGGCGCGTGCCGTTCCTCATCTCGGCCGTCCTCGTCGTCTTGTCGATCTACATCCGCATGAAGCTCGAGGAGTCGCCGCTCTATGCGCGCCTCAAGGAGCAGGGCAAGTCCTCGGCGAATCCGGTCAAGGACACCTACAGCAGCGGCCGGAACATCGGGCTCATGCTTCTGGCCCTGTTCGGCGCCACGGCGCCCGAAGGCGTGGTGTGGTACACGGGGCAGTTCTACGCCCTGTTCTATATGACGACCGTGCTCAAGATTAACTACGTCACGGTCTACACGATCATGATGATAGCGCTGACCCTGGGTGCGCCGTTCTTCATCGTGTTCGGCTCGCTCTCGGACAAGATCGGGCGGCGCAACATCATGACGCTCGGGTTCGCGCTTGCCGTGATCAGCTACTGGCCGGTCTTCACCTGGCTGGGGACGTACAAGGACAACCCGTTGATGCTGGGTGTGCTCGTGTTCTACATGGTGATCCTGGTCACCATGGTCTACGGGCCGATCGCGGCGTTCCTGGTCGAGCTGTTCCCGGCCAAGATCCGATACAGTTCCATGTCGCTGCCCTACCACATCGGCAACGGCGTTTTCGGCGGATTGGTTCCGGCGGCGGGTGCCTCGATCGCGGCGATCACCGGCACCGCACTCGGCGGATTGTTCTACCCGATGGGCATTGCCGCCCTCGGCGTGGTCGTCAGCCTCATCGGGCTGCGCGAGCCCACCCACCACGTCAACATTTGGGAGGAAGTCGGCGGCGCTCCGCCGCTGGTGCCTGACCAGATCTGATCCCACATCGCACAAGGAGCGGCCCCGGGGCGACCCGGGGCCGCTTTCTTTTTGGGCCGGGATCACTTACATCCACCGCATGACCAACGATCCCCAGCCAGGCCCCGCGCCCATCCCTGTCTCCGTTCTGACCGGCTTCCTCGGCAGCGGCAAGACGACCTTGCTCTCCCGTCTTCTGCGCCATCCCGGAATGGCGGATACGGCGGTCATCATCAACGAGTTCGGCGAGATCGGCCTCGACCATCACCTGGTCGAGGCGGCCGACGGCGAGCCGGTGGTGATGAGCAGCGGGTGCCTGTGCTGCACCGTGCGCAACGACTTGGTCGACACCTTGCGCGGACTCTATCTCAAGCGCGTGCGCGGCGTGGTGCCGGAATTCCGGCGCGTGGTGATCGAGACCACGGGCCTTGCCGATCCCGCCCCGATCCTCCATACCCTGATGGAGGACCCGGTGGTGGAGACGTATTTCTCGCTCGACAGCGTGGTCACCACCGTCGATGCCGTGCACGGCGAATCGCAGCTCGACGCGCAGCCGGAATCGGTCAAGCAGGCAGCCGTGGCGGACCGCCTCGTTCTGACCAAGACCGATCTGGCCTCCCCGGAGGCCGTGGCCCAGCTCCAGCGCCGGCTGGGCCGGCTGAACCCCGGAGCGCCCCTCTTCGCGGCGGTCCAGGGCGAGATCGATCCGGAGCAGCTGTTCAACGCCGGTCTCTACAATCCCGAGACCAAGAGCATCGACGTCCGGAACTGGCTGCGCGACGAAGCGATCGCGGCCGCCTCCGATCCACATGGGCATACCCATGACCATGATGACGATAACGGGTATGAGCACGGGCACGGGCACGGCCATGATCACGGGCACGAGGCACGGCTCGACGTCAACCGCCACGACGCGCGCATCCGCGCCCATTGCCTCCTCCTGGAGGAGCCGCTCGACTGGGAATCGTTCAGCCTGTGGCTGGGCTCGCTCGCCAGCGGCTACGGCGACCGGCTGCTGCGGGTGAAGGCGATCCTCAACATCCGGGGCGAGCCGGGGCCGGTCGCCGTCCATGGGGTGCAGCACATGTTCCATCCGCCGGCCCGCCTGCCGGCGTGGCCCGACGATGACCGCCGCTCGAAGCTGGTCTTCATCACGCGCGACATGGAGCGGCGCTTCCTCGAAGAATCGCTCGCGGCCTACCGCGGCGATCAGGCGCAGCGCGCCAGCTAGGAGTGATGCGCCTCGGCCGGGGTACGGCCGGGCGATGGCGCGGGAGCCGCGGGCTCTGCCGCGCGCGTGCCGCCGCTCTCGACCATCGTCGAGCGGTCGAAGCGGATGACAAAGACGGCTCCGCCGGTGGGCTGGTTGTGGACGCTGACCGTACCGCGATGCGCCTCGGCGATCCGCGAGACGATCGACAGGCCAAGCCCGCCCGAGCTTCCGCGGCGCCGCCTGTCGCGCCGCCAGAACCGCCGGAAGACGAGCTCGCGCTCCGCCTCCGAGACGCCGGGTCCCTGGTCGCGGACATAGATCGCGGGCTCGGGCGTGACCTCGATTTCGACGGTCGTGCCGCGCGGCGTATGGGCCAGCGCGTTTTCGACCAGGTTTCGCACCGCCTGGCCGAGAACGTCCGCGTTTCCGCGGATGAGGACAGGCGCCGGGCACTCTGGAACGGCGAGGGACTTGTTCTGCTTCACGGCGAGCGGGGCCAAATAGGCGGCCACCTCGGCGCACACCGCGTGAAGATCGGCGACCTCGTCCCGCCGGATCACCAGGGTTTCGAGCTCCGCGAAATTGAGCAGCTGGTCGACCAGGCGGCTCATCATGGTGACGTCCTGCCGCAGCGCCGCCGCGACCTCCTGGTCGGCGATAAGGTCGATATTCGTGCGCAGGATGGCGAGCGGCGTCCGCAGCTCGTGCGCGGCGTCGGCCGTGAAGTCACGCTGCGCCTTGAAGCCTTGCTCGAGACGGTCCAACGCCGCGTTGACCGCGTGCACGAGGGGCTGGATCTCGCCCGGCAGCCCCGTTTCGGGCAGGCGGATGTCCACGCTGGCAGGACCGATCTTCGCCGCACGATCCGAGGCGATGAGCACAGGTTTGAGGCCGGCGCGAACGATCACGATCTCGATGACCAGCAGCAGCAGCAGAATCGGAGCGGTGATCCAGCCGACTTGCGGAAAGAAATCCGCGACCACGTCGTCGACCAGAACGTCGCGGTTCGCGAGGTCTTCCGACACCTGGATCCACAGCGGCACGCCATCGACCACCACGGGAACGCTGGCGCCATAGAGGTTCCCGTTGTGCCGGTGCAGATGGAAGTAGTAGGTCGAGCTGCTGTGCGGATCGTCCAGGTCGATGGGATTACCGCTGACAAACGAGGAGAAGAGCGTGTTGCCCGCGGCATCCTGGACCGAATACGCGTAGCGGCCGTACGCGACCGAGTAGCTGTCCTGCAGTCGCGCGGGCAAATGGAGGCGCCACTGTCCGTCCTTGTGCTCGAGGTAGTCGCTGATCTCGTGCGCCTGCTCTTCCATCGCCTGCTGCTCCAGGCTGACGACGGTCGATTTGAGCAGGAAGTAAAGCGCCAGCGGCAACGCGATGCACGCCACCGCCACCGCAGCGATCTGCATCGCGGCGATGCGGCTGAGCATCGAGTTGAACTGCAGCTTCATTTGGCTTCGGACAGCATATACCCCACGCCGCGCACGGTATGCACCTGAACGTTGGCGCCGATATCGGTCAGACGCTTGCGCAGCCGGTGCACGTACACTTCGACCGCGTTCGAGCTGATCTCCTCGCCGAGTCCGTAGAGGCTGTTCTCGAGGAACTTCTTCGGGATCACGCGTCCGCTGCGGCGCAGGAGGTGCTCCAATATGGCCAGTTCTCGCGCGCCGAGGATCTGCGCCTTCTCGTCAATGAACACCTGCCGGCCGGCTGTGTCGAGCGTCAGGTTTCCCATGCGCAGCGCCGTCCCCAGCAGGTTGCCCGGCCGGCGCAGCAGCGCATTGATGCGCGCCACCAGCTCTTCCAGCGCCACCGGCTTGACCAGATAATCGTCGGCACCCGAGTCCAGCCCTTCCACGCGCTCGCGCAGGCTGCCGCGCGCCGTCATCACGATCACCGGGGTCATGTCGCCGCGCTGGCGCATCGTCTTGAGCACCGACAGCCCGTCCTCATCCGGCAGCCCGAGGTCGAGGATGACCACCTCGAACTTGATCGTGGCAAGCGCCTCGGCCGCATCCGTCGCGGTGTCGATCACATCGACCTTGAAGCCCGTTCGCTCGAGCCCCTGCTTGAGGAGGCTCGCCAGTCGCTCGTTATCTTCGATGAGCAGTAGTGCCATGATGTGTCCTGGTCGCGGGCGATTGTCCCAAAGATCGGCGGGCGAAGCGAGAGGCAGGCTGTGGCCGTAAGCACGCCGTAAGGCAGTTGTCAGGGCAACGTAATTGCCAGGCCCCGTCCGAGGCCGGCGGGGCTGGCCCTATAGCATTGATCGCCCGTCATATTTCCGCAAAATCCCGGCCCTCATGATTCGAGACCTGCGCGTGTCCATCCTGGGCCCGGCCGTGCGCCGGCATGTGCGACTTGTCCGGCGGCATGACTTGGCGACTCGCCTGACCGCGTGGGCATCGTCAGGCCGTTTAAAGCGAAGGTTCAGACTGACGTAAGGGAAAGCCGATAGATGAAGGCCGGCGTTGGCCATCCCGCCTTAGGAGACGATCGCTCCATGCCCCACGAAGTCCTGCCGCGCAGCCTCGATGCCGTCCGCGCGATGTCGCCGGGGCGGCGGCTGGCTGCGGCCGGACTGGTGATCGTCGTTGCCGCCGCGGCCGGCTATTGGCTCGTCGCCGGATCGTCGCCAGCGCCGCCGCCTCAGCCGCCCAAGACCACGCCGGATGAGTTCCGCCCGACCAAGGAGCAGTGGAGCGACTTCACGATCAAGCCGGTGGAGGCGTTCACCTTCCACAGCGAAGAGTCGACCGAGGGTAAGATCGCCGTCAATGAAGATCGCCAGACGCCGGTGTTCTCGCCGTATTCCGGGCGCGTAACACGCCTCGTGGCGCAGCTGGGCCAGCATGTCGAGCGCGGCGATCCGTTGTTCGCGATCGATGCGACCGAGAACGTACAGGCCTTGAACAGCCTGATCGCGGCGGCGGCGCAGGTGAACAAGGTCCGCTCGCAATTCAATCTGGCCAAGACCAACGAGCATCGCGCGCACGAGCTCTACGACGCGAAGGCCGGCTCGCTGAAGGACTGGCAACAGACGCAGTCGGACCTGGTCGGCGCCCAGAACGACCTCAACTCGGCTGAGATCGCGCTCGCCGCGGCGCGCAACCAGCTGCGCATCCTTGGCCGCAGCCCGCAGGACATCGACCAGGCCGAGAAGGCGCTTCACATCAACGCCGAGACGGTCGTGGCCTCGCCGATCTCGGGCACCGTGACCGAACGCAAGGTCGGGCTGGGCCAGTACCTGACCGCCGGCGGGTCCGATCCGGTGTACAGGATCGGCGATCTATCGACCGTGTGGCTGGTGGCAGCGGTCAAGGAGACCGATGCGCCGAAGATCCGCCTCGGCGCCCCGGTCGAGGTTCGGGTCCTCGCGTTTCCGGGCCGGACGTTCAGCGCCCGCATCACCTACATCGCCCCCTCGGTGGATCCGGCGACCCGCCGTATCGCCGTGCGCGCCGAGGTCGAGAACCCGGGTGGCGAGTTGAAGCCCGAGATGTTCGCGAGCTTCGTCATCATCACGGGCGCCGATGTCACCTCGCCGGCGGTACCGCAGAGCGCTGTCATTTACGAGGGCGAGAACGCGCGCGTTTGGGCGGCACTTCCGGACCGCGTGATCGCCTCGCGCCCGATCAAGACCGGGATCACCAGTTCCGACGGGATGGTTCAGGTCCTGTCCGGCCTCCAGCCGGGCGACCAGGTGGTCACCCGGGGAAGCCTGTTCATCGATCGCGCCGCCGCTTCGGATTGACCGGCGCCGCCCGCGACACCGACGTCCCTGCGAGCCACAGATGACCTCCATCGTCGCCTTCGCCCTCAAGAACCGGTTCCTGGTGATCCTCGGCTTCATCACCATGATCGTGGCCGGCCTGTTTGCGTTCACCCAGCTCAACATCGAGGCCTATCCCGATCCCGTGCCGCCGATGGTCGACGTGATTACGCAGAGCCCGGGGCTGTCGGCCGAGGAGATCGAGCGCTACATCACCATCCCGATCGAGATAGGCGTGTCCGCCCTTCCATACCTCACCGCGATCCGCACCATCTCGCTGTTCGGGCTCTCGGACGTGAAGCTCCAGTTCACCTACGACTTCACCTATCTCGAGGCGGAGCAGCAGGTGCTCAACCGGCTGAGCCAGCTGCCGCAGCTGCCGAACGGCGCTCTGCCGCAGATCTCACCGACCAGCCCGATCGGCGAGATCTATCGCTACCGTGTGGTCGGGCCGGGCTACAGCGCCACCGACCTCAAGACCATCCAGGACTGGATCCTGGAACGCCGCTTCCGCGCCGTGCCTGGCGTCATCGACGTGACCGGCTGGGGCGGCAAGACCAAGACCTACGAGGTGACGGTCGATCTCAACAAGCTGCTCGCCTACGGGCTGACCCTGCCGCAGATGCTGCAGGCGCTGAACAACGCCAACGCCAATGTGGGCGGCGGCACGGTGAATATCGGCCCGCAGGTGGCCGTCGTGCGCGGCGTCGGCCTGATCCAGTCCATCTCCGACATCCGCAACACGATGCTCACCTCGGTGAACGGCACGCCGGTGCGCATCCGCGACGTCGCGACCGTGCAGACGAGCAACCTGCCGCGCCTGGGCATCGCTGGCCAGGATGACGACGACGACATCGTCCAGGGGATCGTGCTGATGCGCCGCGGTCAGCAGAGCCTGCCGACCATCCGGCGCGTGGAAGACGAGGTGCAGAAGATCAACAATTCGAACCTCCTGCCGCCCGGCGTGCATATCGAGAGGATCTACGACCGCAGCGAGCTCATCCACGTGACCACGCACACGGTGCTGCACAATCTCCTGTTCGGCATCGGGCTGATTTTCCTGGTGCAGTGGCTGTTCCTCGGCAATCTGCGCAGCGCCATCATCGTCTCGGCGACCATCCCGTTCGCCTTCCTGTTCGCCGCCGCCATCATGGTCATGCGCGGCGAGTCCGGGAATCTGCTGTCGATCGGCGCCATCGATTTCGGCCTGATCGTCGATGCGACCGTGATCATGGTCGAGAACATCTTCCGCCATTTGAGCGAGCACGATTCGGCCATGCGGCCGCCGCCCATGGTGGCCGCGCGGACCACCGGCCTGGTCGGAAAGCTCGCCATCATCCTCGAAGCCTCGTCCGAGGTGAACCGGTCGATCTTCTTCGCGGCCACGATCATCATCGCAGGCTTCGTGCCGCTGTTCGGTATGACCGGCGTCGAGGGCCACATCTTCGCGCCGATGTCGAAGACCTATGCGTATGCGCTGACCGGCGGCCTGCTCGCCACGTTCACCGTGTCGCCGGTGCTGTGCGCCGTGCTGCTGCCCGAGCAGACCAGCGAGGTCGAGACCGCGATCGTGCGCTGGGTGCGCCGGGCTTACCGGCCGGCCTTGATGTACGCGCTGCGCTACCGGGCGCGCACCCTGACGGCGGCGGGCGTGCTGTTCGCGGTCGCCGTATTTGCCGGGAGCCACCTCGGCATGGAGTTTCTGCCGCATCTCGAGGAAGGCAATCTGTGGATCCGCGCCACCTTGCCGTCGACGATCTCGCTCGAGGAGGGCAACGGTTATGTCAACGAGATGCGGAAGGTCATCAAGAGCTTCCCCGAGACGGTCACGGTCATTTCTCAGCACGGCCGGCCCGATGATGGAACCGATGCGACCGGGTTCTTCAATGCCGAGTTCTTCGTGCCGCTCAAGCCCTTCGACACCTGGCCGTCGGGGGTCGACAAGGCGAAGCTCACCCGGCAAGTGTCCGACGCGCTCGAGCAGAAATTCCCGGGCGTCGAGTTCAACTTCTCGCAGTACATCGAGGACAATGTCGAAGAGGCGGTCTCGGGTGTGAAGGGCGAGAACTCGGTCAAGGTGTTCGGCCAGGACCTCGATCAGATCTCCGAGACCGCCGACAAGATCAAGGGCGTGCTGTCGACTGTCCCCGGCATCACCGACCTTGCGATCTTCACCTCGCTGGGCCAGCCCACGATCGCAATCGACATCAACCGCGAGCAGGCCGCGCGCTACGGCCTGGCGCCGGGCGACATCAACGCCACCATACAGGCGGCGATCGGCGGGCAGGCGGCAGGCGACCTCTACGAGCGGGGCAGCGACCGCCACTTCCCCATCATCGTGCGCCTGGCGCCGCAGTACCGGCAGAGCCTCGATGCGATCCGGCACATCACCATCGGGGCCCCAGGTCCGGGTCAGAATGGGGGACCCAACGGCCAGGTGATGCCGATCCCGCTCAGCGACGTCGCGACCGTGCGGCTCGTCTCCGGCCCCGCCTTCATCTATCGCGAGGGCCAGCAGCGCTACATCCCGATCAAGTTCAGCGTGGTGGGGCGCGACCTCGGCTCGACGGTGCTGGAGGCGCAGCGCCGCATCGCCCAGGAGGTGCATCTGCAGCCCGACCAGCATCTCGAATGGGTCGGCGAATTCCAGAACCTGACCAGCGCGATTGCGCGCCTGTCGATCCTGGTGCCGCTGTCCCTCGTGCTGATCTGCATCCTGCTCTACGTCAATTTCAGCTCGGCCGTCGACATGGCGCTCGCGGTCAGCGTCATCCCGATGGCGATGATCGGCGGTATCCTGTCGCTCGTCCTCACCGGCACGCCGTTCAGCGTCTCGGCTGCGATCGGCTTCGTCGCCCTGTTCGGCATCTCGGTCATGGACGGGATCATCGTGCTGTCCTCGTTCAACCAGATGATCGAGTCCGGCCAGTCGCGCAGCCAGGCGATCCTCGAAGCGTGCCAGACGCAGTTCCGGCCGGTGCTGATGACCTGCGTCGCCGCCTGCGTCGGCCTCGTGCCGGCCGCGCTGTCGAGCGGCATCGGCTCGCAGGTGCAGAAGCCGCTGGCGCTCGTGGTGGTCGGCGGCATCTCGGTGGCACCGTTCCTCATCCTCCTGGTGCTGCCGGTGCTGATCGTCACGTTCTCGCGCCGCGGCCTGCCGTCCGCGCGCATGGCGATCGAGCCGAGCCCGGCGGAATGACGCCGGGTGCCCACGGCACTCAGTCCGAATAGCCGGGCGACGGCTGGGCGGCGCGCTGGCCTCTCGGGACCGCCGGCATGAACAGGCGGGCGAGGGTCGGGATCACGAGCAGGCTGCACACCGGCGACAGCAACATGCCGCCCACGATCACCGTCGCCAGCGGCTGCTGCACCTGGGCGCCGATGGCCGTCGAGACGGCTCCGGGCACGAGCCCGATGCAGGCCGACAGGCCGGTCATGAAGATCTGGCGCATGCGGGTCATCGCGGCTCCGGTGATGGCGCGCTCGCTGTCCTGGCCGTCCTCGAGGCCGCGGCGGATATACGAGATGAGAAGGATGCCATCCATCGCCGAGACGCCGAACAGCGAGATGAAGCCCACCGCCGCCGACACGCTGAAATTCAGGCCGGCGACGTAGAGGCCGAGCACGCCGCCGCAGACGGCGAACGGGATTCCCGTCAACGCGAGCAGGCTGTCTCTGACCGAGTTGAACAGGCTGTAGAGCAGCATCAGGATCAGCAGCAGGCTGAGCGGGATGATGTAGGCGAGCCGCAGCTTCGCCTCCTGCAGCGCTCCGAACTCGCCGGTCCATTCGGCGCGATAGCCGGGACGGAAATGGACGTCCTTGGCGATGCGCGCCTGGGCGTCCGCCACCGTCGAGCCGAGGTCGCGGCCGCGCACGCTGTATTTGATCGGCGCGTAACGCTCGTTGTTCTCGCGATAGATGTAAGCCGCACCCGTCTCGAGACCGACGTCGGCGACGTCCCCCAGGGGAATATACGCGGTGGGACCGTTTCCGCCGTTCGGCACGGCGATCGGGACCGAGCGGATCGCGTCGACATTGTGCCGATACCCCTCGGCGAGCCGCACCCGCAGCGCGAAATTCCGCTCGCCTTCGTAGACGCGGGTGACCTCCTGGCCCCCGATCGCCGCCTGCACGACCGAGTTGATGTCGTTGACCGAGAAGCCGTAGCGCGCGGCCTGGGCGCGGTCGACCCGGATCACCAGGTTCGGCTGTCCCAGCATGTTGAAGGCATCGGCTTCCTTCACGCCCGGGACCTTGTTGAGCGCGTCGGCGACCGCTCTGCCCTTGCGGTCGAGCTCGTCCAGATCGGGCCCGAACAGCTTGACCGAGTTCTCGCCTTTGACGCCGGAGACCGCCTCTTCGATGTTGTCCTCGATATATTGCGAGAAATTGAAATCGACGCCGACGAACTGCTCGCGCAGCTGCCGGCTCATGCTCTGGACGAGACTTTCCTTCGTGACGCCGCTCGGCCACTGTTCGGGCGGCTTCAGCGGCACGAAGAACTCGACCACGAACGGACCGTCGGGATCGATGCCGTCGTCGCCGCGGCCCTGCTCCGAGTAGACCGTGCCGACCTCGGGATAGCTCTTGATGATCTTGCGCATGCCGGCCACCGTGTCGGCGCCGGCTTCGAGCGAGATCGTGGGCGGCAGGAGCGCCCGGACCCACATGTTGCCTTCCTCGAGCTTCGGGAGGAACTCGGTCCCGAGGCGCGTGCTCACGCCGAAGCACAGGGCCAGAAACAGGAGCGCCATCCCGGCCGCGCGCCCCGGACGGGCGACCGCCAGGCCCAGCGCCCGGGTGTAGGCGGCGCGGATGTGGCGCACGGCGAACGTCTCGACCTCGGTCACGTGCTCGGGCAGAAGATACGAGGACAGAACCGGCGTCACGGTGAAGGTCGCGATCACGGCGCCGATCAGCGCGTAGGCGTAGGTCCGCGCCATCGGGCCGAAGATCTGGCCCTCGACGCCCTGCATGGTGAACAGCGGGATGAACGCGGCGACGGTGATCATCACCGAAAAGAAGATGGCGCGGTCGACCTCGGACGCTCCGGCGAGGACGCGGACGAGCTTGTCCGAGAGGCCCCCGCCCGCGCGCTCGACGGCCGGTGTGCGCGGCCGGTGCGCGAGGTGCCGGTAGATGTTCTCGAGCATGATCACCGTGCCGTCGACGATGATGCCGAGGTCGATGGCGCCGACCGACAGCAGGTTCGCGGAATCGCCGCGCATCACCGTGATCAGCACGGCCAGGAACAGCGCCACGGGAATGGTCGCCGACACGATGATCGCGCAGCGCAGATCGCCCAGGAAGACCCACTGGATGACGAAGATGAGGGCGATGCCGAACAGAAGATTGTGCAGAACCGTGTGGATGGTGATGGCGACGAGATCGCCGCGGTCGTAGAACGGGACGATCTGCACCCCTGGCGGCAAGGTGCCGTCGCTGTTGATCTTCGCGATCGCGGTGCGCACCCGCTGGACCACGTCCATCGTGCGCTCCAGCTTCTGCATCAGCACGATCCCGGTCACGGCGTCGGTCACCTCGCCGAGCCCGGTGATCCCCAGGCGCGGCGTATAGCCGATCTGGACGTCGGCCACGTCGGAGACGAG
>Ga0335069_10007645_pt1 | contig 15574 bp, 14 predicted proteins | sample Lox_Sample_11_FD_206714 | JGI IMG/M metagenome (GOLD analysis project Ga0335069, IMG submission 206714) | Soil microbial communities from Loxahatchee National Wildlife Refuge, Florida, United States - Lox_Sample_1.1 | ecosystem: Environmental > Terrestrial > Soil > Wetlands | place: USA... | reverse complement strand
TCTCGAAACCGGTCGAGTCCTCCACTGGTGGACACCCATATATCGCCTTCGCGATCCTCGAAGATGCCGGCGATGATGTCGCCCGAGAGGCCGTCCGCTTTCCTGAACACATCCGTCCGGCCGTGATGCACATGAATGAGCCCCCGCTGATCGGTTCCAATCCAGAGACCTCCGTCGCGGTCCCGGAGCAGTTTATTGGAATCGACGTCGTGGTCAGGCAAAAGCGCGTTCGGATTGATAGCGCTGCGAATCGGGTACGCTTCGAGTTTGTCGCCGGTGATCTGCCTCAGTCCCGCAGCTCTCATGCCAATGATCAGTCGCCCGTCGCTGGCCTGAGTCAGGTCGGCGAGCCGTCCCGGCGCCGCATATCGCTTCGGGGGACCGGGCTTCCATCGCCATAACCCGGAGTCTGCGCCGGCCCAGAGGGCGCCTGCGCTGTCCTCACCCAAACTCCAAACGAAGGAGCCGAAGGCGCCGTCCTCTCCGTAACATTTCGCGCGGCCGTTTCGAATTGTGCAGAGCCGGCCGTGAGTCTCCAGCGTGCCGGCCCATACGGTTCCCTCGCGGTCTTCGAGCAGCGATGTCACAAACGAATTGTCAAGCTCCGGGTACAGGGTCAACTTGCCGTCCTTCCAACTTGCGAGGCCGGCAAACGTCCCAATCCAGAGGGTGCCGTCGCGCGTGACGAGCAGGCTGTAAGGGCTGCTGTCGTTGGGGAAATGCTGGCCCGCGGGTGGTTGCCAGCCAATGAAACGAACGCCATCGGAGCGAAACAAACCGACGTCGGTGCCGAGCCACAGATACCCATCCGGCGTCTGAGCCATCGCGAAGGCGGTCCCGGGGGAGAATCCGTCCCGAATGGTCCACGCGGTATGTGCGTATTGGTTGATGTCCAGGGATGGATTGAGCGCAAAAAAGCTCTGGCTGCCCCCCAACAATACACTCAGGGCAATCGCGGCCATCCTCAAGCTTCGTCTCACGGTGGGACTTAATGCTAACACATTGAGAACAAACACGAAAACTCGGCTTGTAACACAACAACGCGGCTCACTTAAAGAAGTCCTGTTCTCTTGAAGGTCAGCCTCGATACCTGGAGAGAGCCTCCTGCCAGCATGACGTCCAGTGCCGTAATGTCGGCATGCGGGGCCTGCCCGGACCTGTCGCCTCCGCTGATTTTTAAGGGCTTCCATCCATTTAGATCTGCTCACATCTGGCAGCCGGATTGCACATACGAAGGTTCGATCTGGTCGCTAAATCGCTCGATGGTGATGCGTAATGGACGGACAACTGGCGAACATTCCGACGGATTCGCTGATCGAAATGCTGTTCATCATCCTCGTCGGCGAACTCGCCATGACGGCAAACGATGGAACAAAAATCTGGCAGATTCAGCGCGAGTTGCAGAGGAGGGGCGAGGACCAGCACTGGAGTTTCTGCACGGTTAACTAGCACAAGCCTGCATCGGTCTTCGGCGAGGCGTGCTGTGCGCAGCCGCGGAACGGTGAGACATAACAATCGAAGGAGACGCATGATTACACCCGCACAACACCCGCTGGCATACCCGACCATGGACCAGTTCTGGCGAGCCTACCAAAACAAGGAGCGCCCGTCAGATCTCGTCGCTCGTGAGAATCAGCCAACGACAAAGTAAGGGCATAGAGAAATGACATCCCGGTAAAGGGCGAGGAATTGACCGACCAACTTAGCGCCGAAGGAAGAGCACGGTCGGACGGTCGCGGAAGCGCCGCTCACGGCCGATGAACTGCCCAGGATCGACGGCTATTGGCGCGCGTGCAACTACCTGGCCCTGGGCATGATCTATCTGCAGGCGAATCCCCTTTTGCGGGAGCCCCTGAAGCCCGAACATATCAAGAGCCGGCTGCTCGGCCATTGGGGCTCGAGCCCCGGCCTTGCTTTCATCTATACCCATCTGAGCCGCCTTATACGGAAGCATGATGCCGAGATGATCTTTGGCGGCCCCCGAGGCGATTCGCGATCTTTGTTGAGAACACTTTGTGCCCTCTTCTCCAGGATCGCCGCTGTGACCGATTGGCTTTCTACGCGTAGTCTGATTTCAGAATTCCAAGCCGTTCCATCATCCGCTGCAAAGTAGTTCGCTTCAGGCCCAGGCGCTCAGCCGCACCCGGAACGATCGATCAATCGAGAATTGACCCCCGTGAACCCTCGAGGTTGTTCCCTTGATCCCAGAAGGGGTACATGTTTCCTGGAAAGGGTGCAGTTGCCTGATGGTCGCTCCGATCTTCGAGGGGAAGAACCTGGCTGCTTGCTCGCACAATCGCCTCGTACACCTCCTGCGGCGCTTTCCTCAGGAGCAGGGCACAATCCAGGATGGAATAACGCTCAAGGACGCAGATCACAAAGGCCAGGCGATCGAGGTCGGGCAGACTCAGAATCGCGACAGATTCCCGCAGTGCTTCCAGCGGAAAATCGCTGGGCTGCAAGTGAAATTCAAATTCTGATTCACCGAGGATGTCGTTCGCCGCCCCCCAGATCGAGCGGATTGCATTCCGCATCACCATTCGGCGCGCCCAGGTGCGCACCCGATCTTTTGGAACCCGGCTCCTGAAAAAGCAGTCCCTCATGGCAAGGATGACGCAGCTCTCTGCTTTCTCGGCATCTGCCGTCAGATGAAGCGACAGGCGAATCAGATCGGTGGTCTCTTTTGCGAAGAGTTGCTCGAAGTCTTCCGCTGTCGCATGGAGACTCTTCTCGCTAATATTCACCGGATGACCTTTGATCTCGAACATGTCTTCATTCCTTTCCGTTTCGAGGCGCTTGAGCAACTCCAGGACCGGTTAAGAGTCCGTTCGCGGCAGATTCACACCCTGCTCGATCCATACCGCCACGAGTTGGTCCCGAGGAGTGAGTGGATTTGCGGCGATGGTTGATCCGCCCGTGATCCTGTGCACCGATGGAGCTGTGGCTACGTCGACCCAGTGCATGATCAGCTCCGGAGTGTGTGGGTGTTTCATTCCAGGGTCTCCCGCTACGCGGTCGCCGAATTCAGCCATGTTCAACATATGCCTTCTCCGTTGTGGCACTCTGAAGAGCATTCAATTGGAAAATGCTCCTGCTACGAGAGGTGAATTCACTATGTGTGCCTGAGTTTCCCGAGTGCCCCCAGCCTGGCCGGCTCGATCCGGCACTTCTTCACTGCCACGATTCCCAAGGCGATGAAGGCAGCTGCAAAAAGGATCTGGACAAGTTGAAAGAACGGAAGGGGAATTGCCACTGGCGTGGTAAACAGTGGTGGGTTCCTGAACAACCGGGTGGCCACGAAGACAACGTCGAAATACAGGGCGCCCGTAACAGAGAGTGCGAAGATCCAGCGCGAACGTCCCACCAGGCCGAACTTAAGCCAGGCAACGATGGCTGCTCCTGAGCAATACACCGACAGGATGCAGATCTGTTGAACCGGCGTAAGGTGACGGGTCAGCGGCAGGAGTCCCGCCAGGCTCGCAACCAGGCTCCACCGCAAAAAGCGGACGGTAGACGCGCTGCTGAGGGCCCTATGGAACACGCCACGCAAAACAATCACTCCGGCAACCACCGCCAAAAGCCCAAACGCGACATTGATCCACCCGAAAACGCTCATGATGTGCCCTCCAATCGCCTACGCACATACCTAAGGCAATCTGAATGCCAAAACGCGAAAACGACTATGTCCTTTGGATTCAATGCAATTTGCGCGCATCGCATACTGCATGACCGACTTACTGTCGAAAATGACAATGACAGATCCGAGACCGCGGCAGGAGATGGAATTTGAACTGGTGGTGGGATGAGGGCGCCCCGTTGCAGGCAGGCCAAAGCGGGATGAATTGGGGACAGGTAGGGGCGGACCGGTTTCGGTCTCATCCGTTGAGGGATCTCATTTGCACCGAGCAGAGCCGGACCCTCGGGGATTGCGGCATCAAGCCGTGGTGGCCTGGATTTTTCGCTGTGCTCGTCTGGCGAGTTGTTTCAATAGTTGTTTCGTGAAGACGTCACTCCCACGGAACTTGGCGCCGTGGACCATCAGATCGAGTAAGGCCTCTTCTCCATCTGCGCTGATGACGGTCAGTCCCCGAAGATCGATCACGAGTTCACAGTGATTAAGATCCTTTGTAGCCCCCTGGCAGACACGCTTCAACTCGTCGGTCCAGGGTGCAATGAGCTTTCCCTCCAGGACTAACTGGCGCCTGGCCTCGTTCTCGATAATGGAAATCTTCAACATATCCTTGCCCCCCCATGGAGGGGCAAGCATCGTGCCAAACACCAGAAAGCCCAATACCGCGCTGTTTTCGATACTTTGAAACATATGATGTGTCGGAGAGTCGAAAATGTCGACGACACGGCGACGGCGGTCGCCTTCGAAGATCAGTGTCGCGCATCGATTGCACGGCAGGGTCTCATCGGTTCTTATCCAGAAGCAGATGGCGGCTTCAGACATACTTGAATGGGTTGATTCCAAGCCGTTTCATACGGGAGATCAGGGTTGTGCGGTGGATACCCATGCGGGCTGCGGCGCCATCGGGGCCTCCAACCCGCCCTTTGCATTCGGTTAATGCGCGAACGATGTCGTCATACTGCTTCTTTGCCTGCTCGCCCTCATCACCTTCGCGCTTCATGGAAGCGATCGTCTCTTTTACGATCCGCGCAATGTCGTCTTCTGTTTTTGGAACTGAACTCTGCATCGGTTCGTCTCTTTTGACCTTGCGAAGTTCCGCAAGCGGAGCCTCGAGCGACTTGCCACGCGTAAGGATTACGGCGCGTTCGATGAAGTTCTCAAGTTCACGGATATTGCCGGGCCAGTCCCAGGCGGTGAGCCCCTTCATGGTGATTACCGGGATCGCATCGATTCGCTTCTGCATTTGTCGCGCAAACTTCTTCACAAAATGGCCGACGAGCAGCGGAATATCCTCCTTCCGTTCCCTGAGGGGCGGAATGCGGATGGGAAAAACGTTCAAACGGTAATAGAGATCGCTGCGGAACTCGCGGTCGGCGACCATCCTTTCGAGTTCGCGGTTGGTAGCCGCCACGAGCCGCATGTTTACTCTACGGGTGTGTGTACCGCCAAGCCGCTCGAACTCGCGCTCCTGCAAGGCACGCAATAGTTTCGGCTGGATGTCGATCGGAATGTCTCCCACTTCATCCAGGAAGAGGGTTCCTTGATCGGCGAGTTCCATCCGGCCAACCTTTTGACTGATTGCGCCCGTGAATGCGCCCTTTTCATGACCGAACAATTCGCTCTCGAGAAGCCCGGTGGGGATGGCGGCGCAATTGAGCTTGACAAAGGTACGATCCCTGCGCCGGCTACGCTCGTGGATTGCGCGGGCAATCAGTTCCTTTCCAGTTCCGGTTTCGCCGAGCAAGAGGACCGTCGAATCGCTGGAAGCGACTGTCTCGACCAACTGCAACACGTGCTTGAGCGCATCGCTGCTGCCGATGATCTGCTCAAAGCCCATCTCGCTGCGAAATTGTTCTTCCAGGTACACCTTCTCCTGGGCCAGCTTGTTTCTAAGCTCGGAGATCTCTTCGTAAGCCAGCGCATTATCGATAGCAATGGCAATCTGTCTCCCAACCTGGCCGAGGAATTCGATTTCATCGGCATCGTACGGGTGTTGCGCGGTTCGCCCGATCGCGAGGATTCCGATAGCGCGCCCGCGGCTCACGAGCGGAATATGGCAAACGGTCTTCGGCTCTTCTAAAGCCGCCAAATGTTCGTGCAACTCCGGAGGAAACTCGTGAGGATCGGTAGAGTCTGCGATTACCGGTTTGAGACTTTCCAAAGCCGTTTTTGTGGGCCTCATCACGGTAATCTGCATCCGCTCTCTTATCCCTGCGGGGTTGCCTGGAAGATCGAGCGCGTGAAGCGTGAATTTGCCGGAATCCATGTCGGGCAGGGCTACGGCAACCACATCGCCAAGCATCACTTCCCGGATATTCGCGCAAATCGCCTGTCCCACCTCCCGAATGTCCAGGTTGGACGTCACCTTGTTCGTCAGATTCAAGAGCAACTGCAATCGCTCGATCTGGACCTGTTGCGCCCGTTCCGCTGCCGTCTCATTCATCGGAGAACCCATTGGGTAAAGCCATCTGAAGATCCAGCAAGTAAGCATCACCCTGCTGGAACAGAATTATGGCATAGCCCCGGAAAGAACTTCTGTATCTCCGAGAGGTATCAAATTGCCGAGGCTTGCTGACACGAAGGTCCTGAACCTCTGACCGCCAAGGGGCACAGCCTGGACCATCGCTGCGGCCGTTCATGGTTGTCGAACCTGCATCGACAATTGCGACTTCTCGACACGCCCGTTCTGCGAGGGGGTGTTCCAGCCGATTGATTATTCGGCAGTTAGCGCATCCTTCGTCTTTGGCATTCCCGTTGCCAAGTTATGGGGCATTGGGCCCGTGAATTGACGAAAGCTCATTCTCGTAGACGCGGCCCAGAAACGATCGGATGCCTGAACAGGATCTTAAGATGAACCTTCCATGTCATTCTCATAAGCCTAACTGGCGGACTCGTACCGGCAAAATGTGCCCCAGCAGTTTGCCGGCTTGGCGATGCTCGGTGTACGGCGAGCGTGGACGAGTGATCAATCGCCGCCACGCAATCCGGCCATGCAATTGCGAGCACAGACTGGCGCGTTCACGCGTTCACTCCGTCATGACGGGCAGTATTTGCCGAGATAGCGGCACAGGGCCCCGAGGTCTTCTGAGACAGGCGATGATTCTAAAGCGACTACGGACAATTTCAATTTGGCATCCTGGCTGCATATGTGAAGGTGTCGGCTGCGACTTGGTTGAAGCGCTTTCTCATGGGCCGGAGTTGAACGACGCTTCCAATGGAGTGGCAGGTCCCCAGTCACTTCGCACAACGTCAGCGTCGCTTAAAGTATGCGACCGATCCATATCTGAATGCTCGCACTCACGAAAGGCAATGAGATGAATCTCGTTTGTTTTAATCGAAAGACTGTTCCCCTGCAGGTTCTTACGGTGATATGTACATCCGTCAGCCTGCTCGCCGGCTGCGGTCGTGAAGCAAAGGTTGCAGCGGACCAGCCCGTCCCCGTACAGCTCCGCGAGCCCCACCGGCTCCATGAACCGGCATCAGTCGCCGCGAGCGGTTCGGTGGAAGCTAATGTGACCGCACAGACGGCCTTCCAAATTGGTGGCCGGGTGGCGCGCGTGTTGGCGGAAGAAGGTCAGTACGTAAAGCAGGGCCAGCCACTGGCTGAGCTCGATTGCTCCGATTATCGCAATGCGTTTGACGCGGCATTCGGGCAGGCGGCCGCGGCGGAGGCCAATGCGCTGCAGGCGAAAAACGGGGTGCGCGCGCAGGAACTTGAGCAGGCGCGGGTCGATTACGAACGTGCCAAGGACGAATACGAGCGGCACAAATATCTTTACGATCGCCAAAGCCTGCCGGCCAATGACTTCCAGAAGATCGAAGCAGCCTATCTGATTGCGGAACAGCGGTACAACATGGCTCGCGAGGGTTACCGGGTCGAGGAGAAGGAAGCCTCGCAGGGCCAGGCGCAGTCCGCAGTCGGCAACTTAAGCGAAGCGAAGAAGCACCTGGGGGATTGTGAACTGAGGGCCCCCATCAGCGGATTCGTGGGAATGCGCCATGTGGATGTGGGTGATACCGTCGCTCCCGGCAATCCCGTGTTCTCCGTACTTGATCTCGATCCGGTTAAGGTACGCGTGGGAATCCCCGAAGCGGAAATCGGCACGGTACACGAAGGGGCGCGCGCGCGCATCACCATTCCGTCGCTGAACAATCAGCAGTTCGAGGGCAAGGTCGAGGCGGTAGGTTATTCGGCGGATCTGGTTTCACGGACCTTCACCACCAAAATTGCCATTCCCAATCCCGCTCACGTTTTGCGCGCCGGAATGATCAGCGAGTCGCGCATCTACGGACCGACCATGGTGGATGCGCTGACCGTCCCTGGGATAGCCATCACGCGCGACCTTCGCGGCATTCCGTCGGTGTATGTGTACGACGGCACTCGGCAACGCGTGTTCGCTCGCCGCGTCGAAGTAGGCGACCTGATCGGCGATGAAGTCGAGATCAAGAGCGGCTTGAAGCCGGATGAGCAGATCGTGGTAGTCGGTCAGCAGAACGTGCACGAGGGATCCCCGGTTCGCGTAGTCGGAGGTGGCCAATGAACCCGGTTCGTGCATCGCTGCGCTTTCCCCAGGTGACGCTGGTTCTCACCGCCATGCTGTTTATCGGCGGCGTCGTGGAGTTTCTCACCATGCCCCGCCGCGAAGACCCCAAGATCACCATCCGCACCGGCCTCGTGATCGCCGAGTATCCCGGCGCCACCGCCGAAGAGGTGGAGAGCCAGGTCACGCACAAGATCGAAGAGCGGCTGTTCCGGTTTGAGGAAGTGCGCCGCGAAAGGACCTACTCCACCTCCCGGAACGGACTTTGCGTTATCAACGTGGAGTTGAATAAGTCGGTAAAGAACTCCGACCAGTTCTGGTCGAAGCTGCGCCTCGACATGGCAGTGCTGAAACAGTCCGAGTTGCCGTCAGGAGTACGTGGCCCGATCGTCGACTCCGATTTCGGGGATACGGTGGCCGCCCTCATCGCGGTGAAGGGCGGGAATTATGGATACCGGGAACTGAAGGATTACGCGAAGCGCGTGGAGAGCGCGATTCGCCGGATTCCCGCCGCGTCCAAGATCAAGCGTATTGGCGACCAGAAGGAGAGCATCGAGGTCAGCGGCACCTGGGAGAAGATCTCGCAATACGGAGTGGATCCGCGCAGAGTCGAACAGGCTCTACAGGGCCGCAACACCATCACGTTTGGCGGCCGCGTTCCGAGCGAAAACAGCAAGCCCCCCATCGAGGCCAACGGGCAGTTCCAGACCGAAGAGCAGATCCGGCAGATCATGGTCGACGTATCGAAGAGCGGGCAGCCTATCTATCTCGGCGATCTGGCCGATGTGCATCGCGTCTACAAGGACCCGACCGAGTACGCGCGATTCAGCGGCGAGCCGACCATCCTGATCTCGGTCGAGATGCACGAGGGAAACAATATCGTCGAGTTCGGCAAACGCCTGCACGAAACGCTTGCGCAGGTTAAGACCACATTGCCGCCCGATGTACAACTGGAGTTTGTTGCCGACCAGCCCCGCATCGTGAGCGAGCGTGTGCAGGACTTCACGCGCGAATTCGGTATTGCGATCATATCCGTCATTCTCGTCACCCTGGTGCTGTTGCCCATGCGGGTGGCGCTGGTTTCCGCGGTGGCTATTCCCGTGACCGTGTCAATCACCTTCGGCATGCTTAATGCGGCCGGAATCGAGCTTCACCAGGTCTCGATCGCCGGGCTCATCGTCGTGCTCGGAATGGTGGTCGACGATGCCATTGTGATCGCCGACAACTATGTTGAATTGTTGGATCACAAGGTACCGATTGCCGATGCCTGCTGGAGATGCGCCAGTGAAATGGCGGTCCCGGTGCTCGCCGCGACCCTGACCATCATCGCCTCCTTTCTGCCCCTGCTGCTGCTCACCGGGGCCTGCGGAGAGTTCATTCGCGCTCTGCCCATCGCCATTGCGGTAGCGCTGAGCGTCTCTTTCGTGGTCGCCATGATGCTGACCCCGCTGATCAACGGCGCCTTCATCAAGAAGGGACTGCATGATCCCTCTGCCGAGCTCAAGGACAAGAAACCCACCGCGCTTGACTATATGCAGCGTTATTACAACCGGATCATTGCCTGGGCCATGCACCACCGGAAGAAGGTATTGATTGCCGCTGTCATCACCTTTGTCGCAGGCATCGGCATCCTGTCCCTGGTTCGCCAGCAGTTCTTCCCGCTGGCCGAACGAGATCAGTTCGTCATGGACGTGTGGCTGCCCGTTGGCACGCGCATTGAAGCCACTGACACAGCGGTGCGCCGCATCGAAGCTTTGTTGCAGAAGAAGAGTGAGGTCGAGAACTATACAAGCTTCATCGGCTTCAGCGCACCGCGTTTTTATTACAACGTCAACCCGCAGCAGAATGCGCCCTATTATGCGCAAATCCTTGTGAACACCCACAGCGTAAAGGGAACTCCGAAGCTGGTGGACGAGCTCCGGAACGAACTGCCGGCCGTGGCGCCGGAAACCAGGACCTTCATCAAGGAAATGCAACAGGGAGAAGTAATGGAGGCCCCCGTCGAGGTCCGCATCGTGGGCGATGACCTGACCACGTTGCGCTCCATCGGCGATCAGGCCCAGAACATCCTCAACCACACTCCGGGTGCAATCTACGTCGATTCCGATTGGCGCGAAGACCAGATGATGGCCGGGGTCGATCTGGACCAGGAGGTTGCCAACCGGCTGGGATTCACCAACACCACCATCGGCAAGGAGTTGGCCGGGGGCTTCGATGGCGCGACCGTCTCCACTTTCTGGGAGGGCGATCGGGATGTGGACATCGACCTGCGTCTCGAACCGGCGCAGCGCCAGAGATTCCAGAACATTTCCGATATGTACGTGCTATCGCCCGTGACGGGGGCCCGGGTTCCCGTCAGAGCGGTCGCATCGCTTGCGCCGCAGTGGAACCCTGGAAGGATCGTGCACCGCAATGGGGTTCGCACATTGACAATACGCGCCTTTCCGGACAGGGGAACGCTCGCCAGCCAGATTCTGGGCCCTGCCAGAAAGCAGATCAATAAGGTGCCATTACCCCCTGGTTATCGAATCATGTATGGAGGCGAGGACGAAATTCAGCGCGAGACCTTCGTCGAGATGCGCAGCGCGCTGGGAATCAGCCTGATCGCGATCTTCCTGATCCTCCTGCTGCAGTTCCGCAAGTTAGCCGATGCGCTTGTCGTCATGGCAGCGTTTCCGCTGGCCTTGCCCGGAGCTGCTTTGGGCCTGTTCGTCACGCACAATCCATTCGGCTTTACCGCGTTTATCGGGGTGATCAGCCTGGGCGGACTGGTGGTGCGCAACTCCATCATCCTGGTCGACTACATCCTTGAACGCATGAAGCACGGAGTCGATTTGGAGGAGGCAGCTCTCGAGGCCGGCGAGCGCAGGTTGCGGCCCATCTTCCTGACTACGATGGCCGCAGCTGTCGGTGTCACTCCGATGATTCTCTCGCGCTCCACCATGTGGTCGCCGCTGGCCAGCGTAATTGCCTTCGGCCTGCTCGGCTCCATGTTCTTTACCCTGGTCGTCATTCCGGTGCTGTTCGTCGTGGTCAACACCAGGAGCAAGGTCGCCTCGAAGTCCTCGATGGCATTGGCCGCCACCGCCGTCCTGCTCCTGATGCTGTGCAGCGCTCCCTGCCAGGCACAGCAGCTCAGGGTCCCCAACGACCATGTTCCGTTGTCGGGCCAGGAGCAGCGCTCGATCACGCTGGAGGAAGCAGTGCAATTGGCGATGAAACAGAACTCCAGCGTGCGAATTGCCGAACAGAAGGCCCGGGAAGCCGACGCAAAAGTCGTTCAGGCACGAGCGAACTACTTTCCCGAAGCCGTCAATCAAACCACGGCGTTCCATGCCAACCAGGCAGATTTTTTGACGATTCCGGCAGGGTCGCTCGGAACGTACAGCGCCACCGGACCGATCCCAGACAAGGAAGTCAAGATCCAGCAAGGCAAGCAGGATGCCGTGGTCACCCAGACAACCGTGACGCAACCGGTGAGCCAGATGTTCAAGATCCACTCTGGCTACAGTGCGGCGCAGGCGGAGGCCCGCATGGCGCACGAAGACCTGGCTCGCACGCGCAACGAAGCCTCACTCAATGTGAAAAGGCTGTTTTACGCACTCCTCTCCACGCAGCAACGCAAACGCGCCGCCGAGTTGCGTCTTGCCGCGGGAGAGGCGCGTTTGAAGGAAGCAAGCGACGCGGCCAAGACCGGAGTCGTCCTCCAGGTGAAGGTCCTGGAGGGGGACGCCCAGATTGCCGAGGCAAGACACAACCTCGGCACGCTGGAAGATCAGCTTGAGGACCAGACCAACTCCTTCAATGATCTGGTCGGTTTGCCCCTGGAAACCGCCACCAACCTCATCGAACCTGCTCAGCCGGCGGGGGACGAACTCGAAGCAGACCCCACCCCTGAAGAACCGGAAGCCGAAGCACTGGCAAACAATCCCGAGCTTCTTTCCGCAAAGCAGGCTGTGAACAAGGCGCATGCGGGATTGAATGCGGCCAAGGCCGAGTACATCCCCAACGCATCACTCTTTCTGCAGCATACGTACCAGAACGGCACGCCGCTGATGCCTGATAACTTCTACGCAGTCGGTGTGCACGTGGACTGGAACGTTACGGAATTCGGCAAGCGTATCGGCTTGGTCCGCGAACGCAGGGCCCAGGTGGCGCAGGCGGAAGAAAGCCTGCATGCGACACAGAACAAGGTGCGGATGGACGTCGAGTCGGAGGTGCGCAAGGTGAATCGTTCCTTGACCGGATTGCGGGCCGCCCGCGAAAGCGTCCGCGCACGCACGGAGATCGTTCGCATCACCGATGACCAGGTCGTGGCCAAGACAAATTATGAGTCTGCCCTGAAAGACGCGCAGGCCCAACTGGCCGATTCCAAGGCACAGCTCTTCGACGCGGAAATGGAGCGCGTGGTCGCCCAGGCGGAGCTCGTGCGCACGGAAGGCCGCCAGTGAATGCCATCTTCCACTTCCTTTTGAAGCATGGGTATTCCACCCTCTTCGCCGCGATGTTTGCTCACCAGATCGGCCTGCCGATACCGGGACCTCTGTTCCTGCTGGCGGCCGGAGCTCTCGCCGCGGCCGGCAAGCTGAGCTTCCTCGCGGTGGTTGCACTGAGCATCATCGCCTGTGTATCGGCTGATTTCGTTTGGTACGAGGCGGGTCGCCGCGACGGTGACAAGGTGTTGCACTTCATACATCGATTCACGCGCGACCCTGATTTCCACGATCGCAGGGCAAAGACTGTCTTTGCCCAATATGGGCTGCCACTCCTGCTGGTGGCCAAGTTCATCCCCGGGGTGGATGCGATAGCGCCGCCTATCGCAGGAACATCGCACACCAGCCGGGTCCGCTTCCTCGCCTTCGATGCGGTTGGCGCGGGCATCTATGCATGCGTGTATGGCGGACTCGGCTATGTCTTCAGCCATCACCTGGACCGTGCGGCAGCCTACGTGTCGCGAGCTGGGAGATTGTTACTGGGTCTTGCATTGGTTGGAATCTGCATTTACATCGTCCACAAGCTGGTTCGGCGGTCTCGGCCCGTCCGCGCCTCTCGACCGATGCGAATGGTTCCGGCTGATCCGTTTGAAAGTGGAGCCTGCGGTGAAATGCACTGCGGCATTGGAGGACAAGAAGATGGCAAGTAACCCGACAGTAAAGAAGCAGGCATCCTCGGACCCTGCCCAGCTCCTTAGAACTCAATATGGATGCGGTCCCGTGCACTTCGCCGGAACCGATGATGCGCTCTATGAGCGGCACTTGCTCTTTGATATTGGCCTCGATCCTGCAGAATCCACCGCCCGTGACCGTTTCGAAGCGCTGGCGCGGTCCGTGCGCGACATCCTGTCGCAGCGCTGGCTTTTGACCGAGAAGACCTACCAACAGCAAAATGCGAAGCGGCTCTACTATCTCTCGATGGAATTCCTCATAGGCCGTTCACTCCAGAACAACGTTACGAATCTTTTGCTCGGTCCGCTCGCGAACGAGGTCCTCGAGGACAAGAAACTCAGCCTCGTTGAGATATTGGAGCAGGAGCCCGATGCAGGCCTGGGCAACGGCGGACTGGGACGTCTGGCAGCCTGCTTCATTGAATCAGCCGCCACCATGCAGCTCCCGGCCATGGGTTACGGCCTGCGATACGAATATGGCATCTTCCGCCAATCCATCCGGAACGGATGGCAACAGGAGCTGCCGGATAACTGGCTCCGCTCTCCCGACCCATGGGAGGTCGCGCGCCCCCACGAGAAGGTGGAAGTCAACATTGGTTGCTCGTTCGAACTCAGCGGAGGGAGTCTGCGCCCCGTGCGGGGCCGTCCGTCAACTCTAATCGGCATCCCATTCGACCGGCCTGTTATCGGCTACGGTGGATCGACCATCAACACCCTCCGCTTGTGGGCCGCCGCCGCACCGGACTACTTCAATTTCGAAGAGTTCTCTCACGGCGATTTCGTCGAGGCATTCTCCCAGACCCTCTCGGCTGAAACCCTGACGCGCGTCCTTTACCCCGACGATTCACAATTCAGAGGCCAGACCCTTCGCCTCATGCAGGAGTACTTCCTCGTCGCCTGCTCGCTGGCCGATGCGGTGCGCCGATTCAAACGCACCAATTCGGATTGGAGCTTGTTTGCCGACAAGGTAGCGATCCAGATGAACGACACGCACCCAGCCCTTTCCGTTCCGGAACTCATGCGAATCCTGGTTGACCAGGAACACCTTGGATGGGAGGACGCCTGGCGGATTACGCAGAAAACGCTCGCGTACACCAACCACACCCTGTTGCCGGAGGCGCTGGAAAAATGGCCGGTCGCATGGTTCGAAGAGATGCTGCCCAGGCAACTCGAGATCATCTATGAAATCAATCGCCGTTTTCTGGGCGACGTCCGCAGACAATTTCCGGGCGATGATGGCCGCATTCAGCGCGTGAGCGTTATTGAGGAGGGAGCCGGCAAGAAGGTTCGTATGGCCAATCTGGCCGTCATCGGTTCCCACAGCACCAATGGAGTGGCTGAGATTCACTCCGATCTGCTGCGCAAGACGACGCTCAGAGATCTCGCGGAGATCTTTCCCGAGCGTTTCAACAACAAGACGAACGGAATCACCCCCCGGCGCTGGCTGCTGCTGTCTAATCCTGAGCTGTCCCGACTCATTACTGGTGCGATTGGAGACGGCTGGATCACTGACCTCGGCCGGCTGAGCGAACTGAGAGCATTCACCCAAGACAAGGGCTTCCGCCAGGAATTCCTGAAGGCCAAGCGAATTGCAAAACAACAATTCTGCGATTGGTTCCTGTGGTCGACAGGACAGGTACTCGATCCGGAAACGATCTTCGACTGCCAGGTCAAGCGCATTCACGAATACAAGCGTCAGTTACTCAATGCGCTGAGAATCGTTGTGCTCTATAACCGGCTGCGGGCCAACCCCGGACTCGACCTGCATCCGCGGACATTTCTTTTCTCCGGCAAGGCTGCTCCTGCTTACCGGCTGGCCAAGCTGATTATCAAGTTCATCAACAATCTTGCAGTCACGATTGACGGCGACCCCGCAGTACGCGGACGGCTCAAAGTCGTATTCCTGCCCGAGTACTGTGTCTCGCTTGCCGAACACCTGATTCCCGCCTGCGACGTGTCCAACCAGATCTCAACGGCAGGCTACGAAGCCAGCGGCACCAGCAACATGAAATTCATGATGAATGGCGCACTGACCATCGGCACGCGCGATGGCGCCACCATCGAGATGGCTGCCGAAGCCGGCGAGGAGAATTTCTTCCTCTTCGGCCTTACTGCAGACCAGGTGATGAGCAGCCGCTCCTGGTATAGCCCGCAGTGGCATTACGAGCACGAGCCCGAGACCCGCGAGGCTCTGGACTTGATCGCCTCCGACCATTTCAGCCAACAGGAACCCGGTGT
>Ga0335069_10007644_pt1 | contig 15574 bp, 12 predicted proteins | sample Lox_Sample_11_FD_206714 | JGI IMG/M metagenome (GOLD analysis project Ga0335069, IMG submission 206714) | Soil microbial communities from Loxahatchee National Wildlife Refuge, Florida, United States - Lox_Sample_1.1 | ecosystem: Environmental > Terrestrial > Soil > Wetlands | place: USA... | reverse complement strand
TCGCGGGCCGCTTTGTGGACGTGTCGAGCATTGACCCGGAACGTGAGATCAATGAGCACATGAAATCTTTCGGGGCGAAGTTGCTTCCGACGGCGGCTTCATGGGTGGGAGACATCGTTTCCCTCGTCGCGAGTATGTTCCTGGCACTGCTTGCGATGTATTTCCTGCTGCGGGACAGCGAAAGCATTCTGCAGAGCGTAATGGAGGTGCTCCCGATCGACGAGGATTCTGCCAAGCGCCTCCTGTCTACCCTCAAGAACGCGATTGTGGCCAACGTGCACGGCGTGTTCGCTGTGGGAGCCGCGCAGGGCGTCGCGACCGGGATCGCACTGTTCGCAGTGGGCGTAAGCCCAGCCGTCTTGCTGGGAATGGTGGCGGCTCTCTGCTCCGTCGTGCCTGTTGTGGGGACGGGATTGGTCTGGGGTCCAGCAGCTATTTACCTGATGGCGACCGGACACATGGTGAAAGGCATCGTCCTGTTGGCGATCGGCGGCGGAGTCATCAGTACGCTCGATAACGTCATTCGCCCGCTGGTGGTCAGCAATGCTGTTCAAGCCAACGGCCTTGTCCTGATGCTATCCATGCTCGGGGGAGTAGCCGCGTTCGGGTTTCTCGGCCTGTTCGTCGGGCCGGTGCTGATTGCACTGGTGATTGCAGTCAGCAGCATGCTGAAGGAGCAACTCACGGAAAAGCAACAGCTCGCTTCGTCGGAAGTATCCACTTCAACTATCTAGGAAACCGTTGCAGGAGTCTGTCCCTACCGTTGTTAAAGGGCAGTAGATGGTGTTGTCCTCCCGTTCCTACAAGTACTCAGCGAATCGCGATGAGGCCGGCGGCAAGCGCATGGTACCAACCGTTGTCATGCACTTGCTTACCACCGTTTTCCGATCCAGGAGTATTGCCACGCCACCTGCACGCTCTGGTAATTGCCTCCGAAACGGACGTACACACCATCGCTGTAGGCGATTTTGACGGACTGATGCCGGGTGAATGGGACAGAAAGAGTGCCCCCTAATCGGGAACTCAGTTGCTTACTGGATGGGACAGGCTTGTTGGGGAAGGAATTTTCGCCTCCCCACCAGGTATTGCCGTCGAGGGAGGCCCAGAGACCGAACTTGGGAAAGTCGTAACTCAAGTGAATTTCAACGGTGCCGATGGGAGATTCCATTTGCGGTTCGGGCGCGGGTAACCCATAGCCAAATGCTGGATTGACGGTATAGAGCCACGCCCCGACATAGCTGTCGAGAATCCAATGCCCCCAGCGCTCCGAGTAGCCCAGTTCCGGTTTGAAGGCCCAGCGGTTGATGCCCCAGTTGATGAGTGCGTCAGAGTCGTATTGCCCGGTGGGGGCCACGATTTTCAGGCTGGCGCCCAGCAGCCTCTTCTGTTTCCATCTGGCAAACTCCTGCACCGGCATCGCCTTGCCGCCGTAGAGATTGACCGAAAGGCGGGCGGTGAGGTCGAGCAGGCCCGAGCGGTAGATCGATTGGTGTGTTCGGTTCGAATTGCCTTCGAAATTGCCTACTCCGTAGGGGAGCGATGCCGCGACGTTTGCCGACCGGCCAAAGAAGCTGAACGCGTGGTAGTAGCTGAAGACCGGAACGTGGTAGACGCCGTCGGTGCCCGAATAGGGATAGACGCCGTTGAAGTTCACCGCGCCATCGTAGAAGGACCAGGTCAGGGTGACGGCATTCGAGTGGTCCGGCGTGATGAGGTAGGCGCGCGGCGACAGCTCCTGGGCGCTAAGGGACTGAATGAAACCAAACGCCAGCGCGACAAGAAATGCCGCTCGCACGAAAGACGAAGTGAGCCGCAAACTCTTCTGCTCCCCGTGTCGAAACTAACATCTTGCCGGTCCGTCTGCACCTTCCCTAAAGGGCAGTAGACGGCGGGCCCATTGGCTCCCATACTGCCGGTGGGTGCTCGCCCAACTATCCGTTTCTGGCCGTGGAGCGGAGCCACCAAACCCACGTGTGAGGGCTTTTGCCCGGCGTTACTACTTTGATCGAGTGTCGTTCAGCACACGGAGGACACTCACACTAACTCAAACAAGGAGAGACTACGATGTACGGATTCAAGGCGTTCGTTTTCAACGGCAAAAAGACGGCTGGCAAGGCCTTCGAGACTCTCGAGGACCACACGCCGGTCTATCCATGGATTGATGATGCCGCCGTGGTGTCGCGGAGCAAGCTCGGCTTCATCCGAATTCACAGCACGTGGGCGCAGGACGACAGTGCGGTCGGCGTCGGAACCGGTTTCGGTGCGCTGACCGGTGCGCTGCTCGGAATGTTGCTGGGACCGGGCGGAGCGTTGGCAGGAGCGGCAACGGGCGGCTCGCTGGGCGCGCTGTTCGGGCTGACCGACGAGATTGCGTTCGATGACCCGCGCCTGGACGATTTTGCCGCTGCGCTCAAAAAGGACACTTCGGCGTTGATTCTGGTGGGCGAGGCCGTCACTCTTGCCGACTTCACCGCGGCCGTCGAGCCCTTCGGTGGGGTGGTCATTCAGACAGACCTCAACGAGGACGAAGTCAACTCTCTGAGGAAAGCTCTGAAGAAAGTGCCCGCGCCCGCTACCAAATAAGTCTTCGGGATTGCGCGCGCTCAATGTTGTGCGACGAGGCGGGCACCTTTGAGGTGCCCGTCCCCACCCTTCCCTAAAGGGCAGTAGACGGGTTCTCTTTCCAGTCCTAGAGTTCTCATTGAATCCAGATCGGCAGTTCTGAAGCGGTATTCACTGAGATAGGTTTGCACCGTCGCGGGACGGAAAGAATGCGGAGCGCTGGAATCCTGGACTTTCAGAGAATCGCAGACCATTCGCGCTGATGCATATCGATGGCATCGACGAGCGGCTGCCGAAGCTCAATCACAGTAAGGTCAGGTTGGAAGAAGCCAACCCGGAGGGTGGGTATGAAGGTATCGAAGCTAATATTTTTGCTCTCGTTATTCGGGACAATACTGGGTGGGACCGCCGCTTTCGGTCAAGAAACTCCCCAGGCGACTCCGAAGGAAGCGACCGAGGTCACAAAGCAGCACAATTTGCAGGTGCTGCAAGAACTCCCGTTCAGCAACAAAACAGATTTCGAAAATGCCCACAAAGGGTTTATCGCTACCCTGCCGGAGGTGAAAATTTCCGGCGCGAAAGGAAACACTGTTTGGGATTTGGGCAGGTATGAATTCCTCAAACAGGAAGCGCCCCCGTCCGTCAACCCAAGTCTGTGGCGGATGGCGCAGCTCAACATGAACAACGGCCTCTTCAAGGTGACCGATCGCATTTATCAAATACGTGGGTTTGACCTTTCGAACATGAGCATCATCGAGGGTGACACAGGCATCATCATCATTGATCCTTTGCTTGCGGCTGAAACCGCGAAGGCGGGGCTCGACCTTTACTACCAGAATCGTCCCAAAAAACCCGTGGTGGCGGTCATTTATACGCATAGCCATGTCGACCACTACGCAGGCGTAAGAGGCGTCATATCTGAAGCTGATGTGAAGTCTGGTAAGGTGCACATCTACGCACCCGACAAATTCCTGCAAGAAGCCATCAGCGAGAACGTCTTTGCCGGCAATGCCATGAGCCGCCGCTCTCTTTATATGTACGGCGCGCTGCTGCCTCCCGGCCCATACGGGCAGGTGGACGGAGGACTGGGCAAGACGGCATCTGTGGGAACTGTAACCCTGATACCTCCGACCGATATCATTACGAAAACCGGCGAGACCAAGACCATCGACGGTGTTCAAATCGTTTTTCAGATGGCGCCCGGCACGGAAGCTCCTTCAGAGATGATGTTTTACTTGCCGCAGTTTAAGGCCTTCTGCGCCGCTGAGGATGCGACTCACACGCTGCACAACCTGTTGACATTGCGTGGTGCACAAGTTCGGAGTGCGACGGACTGGTGGAAAGCGCTGAATACTTCGCTCAACATGTTCGGCGACAAGATTGAGGTGGTCTTTGCGTCGCACCATTGGCCTACGTGGGGCAATGCTCAAGTGGTTGATTTCCTTGAGAAACAACGTGATTTGTACAAGTACATCAATGACCAAAGTCTTCGCCTTATGAATCAAGGCTTTACCATGACGGAGATCGCGGAACAGATGAAGCTGCCGCAAAGCCTCGCCCAGGATTGGGCTGATCGGGATTATTACGGTTCGTTAAACCACGATTCGAAGGCTGTTTATCAGCGTTACCTGGGCTGGTACGACTCCAACCCTGCCAACTTGTATCCGTGGCCTCCGGAGGAGCTCGGAAAGCGCTATGTCGAAGCAATTGGCGGTGAAGATGCCGTTGTTCGGAAGGCGCAGGCGGCGTTCGATCAAGGCGACTATCGGTGGGCTGCTGAGTTAGGAAAACATGCCGTGTTTGCGAATCCCGACAACAAGGCAGCGCGTGATGTCGAAGCTGATGCGCTTGAACAACTGGGATATCAGACCGAAGATCCGGCTTGGCGAAATGAATTCCTAGAGGGAGCGTGGGAGCTCCGCAACGGACTTCCTAAACGGGTCGGAACGCAAACCGCCAGCCCCGACACCATCCGCGCCATGACAGTTGAGATGATCCTCGACTTCATGGGAATGCGAATCGACGGTCCGAAGGCAGAGGGTAAAGTTATCACGATGAATTGGATCCTCCCCGACACGCACGAGCGATTCGCGGTCACCCTGAAGAATTCGGCGTTGACCTACACAGAAAACAAACAGTTGCCGACGGCGGATTTCACACTCACAATGCCGCGATCCAGTATGGACAGCATTCTTCTCAAGGAATCAAACGTGGAAAAAGAACTCGCCTCAGGAGCAGCCAAGATCAGCGGAGATCAACAGAAGTTTAAGGATTTGATCGGTCTTTTGGTTCCATTCGATCCGCTTTTCAACATCGTCGCGCCGTAGCGAGCATAGGGGGGACCTAACGAGCATTCAATAAGAGCGCGCTTCGGTCATGGCGCCTCGGCAATAGCTGACTCGCTAAATTACACCAACTCGTTTGAGTATGAGTTCTGGCGCTTCGTGTTTGTCCAGCAACAGGTGGGAAAGCTAGCGCAGACCGCGCTCGATTTCCCTCCGATGCAAAAGGGCGCGAGCTTCAATTTGCAGGCTCTGAAAGAAGAGCTCGACAAGAAGGTGCAGGAGCACGAGGCCCACTAGTTTAGCAACCAACCAGGAGGGCGGCTCGCAAGGGTCGCCCGTTTTTTTATACGAAGGCGCCGGACGCCCGACCGTACCTTCCCTAAAGGGCAGTAGACGCGTTCTCTTGGCACTCATATAGTTCTCTCGAATCCCGAAAGGCAGGATTACCGGCAACTTGTCACCGCAGCGCGCTCCCAGTTCTTGCGCCGCTGCAACGACGCTGAATTGGAACTCGAATTTTAACTGTCCTTGCGGACATTGGCACGACGTAGGAAACAGGAGCGATATATGGACTTAGGAGCAGGAGTTCGAAGATTTGCATGTGGAGCGCTGGCGGTCTCAAGCTTCGTCGCCGGCGGCAACCTCGCCAGTCAAGCACAATCCACCGCGAAGCAGCCCAACATTGTCGTCATCATGGCCGATGACATCGGGTGGTCCAACATTGGCGTCTACAGCATGGGCATGATGGCCGGCAAGACGCCGAACCTCGACAAGATGGCCAAAGAGGGCATGATCTTCACCGACTATTACGCCGAGGCAAGCTGCACGGCGGGTCGGGCGGCCTTTATCACCGGTGAGCTTCCGATTCGTACGGGCATGACGACGGTGGGCCAGGCTGGTGCGGACATCGGTCTGCCCTTCGAGGCCATGACGATGGCCACGGCGCTCAAAGCGCAGGGCTATATCACCGGACAGTTCGGCAAGAACCACCTCGGCGATAAGAATCCCTATCTCCCCACGGTTCACGGCTTCGACGAATTCTTCGGTTATCTGTATCATCTGGACGCGATGGAAGACCCGTTCCATCCGGCGTATCCGCAGGAGCTGTTGAACGTGGTCGGCCCGCGCAACATGCTGCGTTCGTGGGCGACCGACACGGACGATGCGACGGTGGACCCGCGCTGGGGTAAGGTCGGCAAGCAGAAGATCCAGGATGAAGGGCCGCTGCCGCCGCATCCGATGGCCGGGATCAAATACAACATGGAGACGGTGGACGAGGCATTTGTCGCCGACTCAATTGCGTTCATGAACAAGGCGAAAGCCGCCAACAAGCCGTTTTTCCTCTGGCTCAATCCCACGCGCATGCACATCGTCACGCATCTTTCGCCGAAATACGAGGCGATGCGGAACTCGAAGAACGGCTGGACCATTGAGGAAGCCGGCATGGCCGAGCTAGACGACGAAGTCGGTGCGGTGATGCAGTATCTCAAGGACAATGGTTTGGATGACAACACGATTGTCATGTTCACCACCGACAACGGCGCTGAGCAATTCACCTGGCCCGACGGTGGACAAACACCGTTCGCCATGGCCAAGGGGACTGTCATGGAAGGTGGCTTCCGCGTGCCCGCAATACTTCGCTGGCCCGGCCACGTCCCGGCGAACTCCATTCAGAATGGCATCTTCTCAGGCCTGGACTGGCTGCCGACATTTCTTGATGCCGCCGGCAACCCTAACATCAACGACCAGCTGCTCAAGGGCGTAAAAGTCGGCGACAGGACCTATAAGAACCATCTCGACGGTTACGACCAGATGGAGGCGATCACGGGCAATGGTCCGTCGGCGCGTCATGAAATCTATTACTTCGGTGAAAGCACCCTCGGCGCCGTACGCATCGACGACTTCAAATATCGCTTTATTCAGCAGCCCGAAGGCTGGGTGGGCGATAAGACTCATGTGGACATGCCGATCCTGACCAACCTGCGCCTGGATCCGTACGAGCGAACAGGCTGGGCCGGAGACGGGGCGGCGAAAGGGTCGATGCAATATTTTGATTGGTTCAGGTTTGAATTCTGGCGCTTCGTGTTTGTCCAACAGGAAGTTGCGAAGCTGGCCAAGACCGCTATCGACTACCCACCGATGCAGAAGGGCGCAAGTTTCAATCTCGATGCGCTGAAAGCGGAGCTGGCTAAGAAAGCAGCACAGGCAGCGGCGGCGGCCCAGTAAACGTAAGGGCTTTCACGACGGGCGGCTCGCAAGGGTCGCCCGTTTCTTATTTTTGGCGACTGAGGCCCCGACCGTACCTTCCCTAAAGGGCAGTAGACGCGCTCTCTTTCGCTTCCTATAGTTCTCATTGAATCCAGATAGACAGCGTTACCACAACCGCAGAGGATGCGGCGGGGTGTCTTCGCTAGGAGCGACCCGAGCTAATTCGCGTTAAGGAGACAACGATGAAACGTTCTATTACCAAGTTCCTGGCTGTTCTGTTTCTTTTCGCCAGCGTAGCGTATGCTGCCGATCCGCTTCCCTCGTGGAACGACGGGGTAGCGAAACAATCCATCCTCACGTTTGTCGAGAAGGTGACGACCCCTGGCTCACCGGATTTCGTGCCGGTGCCGGAGCGCGTTGCGGTGTTCGACAACGACGGCACGCTGTGGAACGAAGAACCCTTGCCCGTCCAGTTGTTTTTCTTGATTGACCGAGTGAAAGTACTAGCCCCGCAGCATCCCGAGTGGAAAACGCAGGAGCCCTTCGCGTCCCTGCTTAAGGGAGACACAAAGGGCGTAGTGGCCAGCGGTGAAAAGGGACTGATGGAACTCATCATGGCCACCCACACGGGCATGACCACGGTGGAGTTCGAGAAGATCGTGAACGATTGGATCACGACAGCGAAAAATCCAAAGACCGGGAAGCTCTTCACCGAAATGACCTTCCAGCCCATGCTCGAAGTGCTGGCCTACCTGCGGGCGAACGGGTTCAAGACCTACATCGTCTCTGGTGGCGGCATCGAGTTCATGCGTCCCTGGGCGGACCGGGTTTACGGTATCCCGCCGGAGCAGATTGTGGGCAGCAGCGTCAAGACGAAGTTTGAAATGCAGGACGGCAAGCCGGTGCTGGTACGTCTGCCGGAGCTGAATTTCAATGACAACAACGCCGGAAAGGCGATCGGCATTAATGAGCACATCGGCCGCCGCCCGGTCATGGCCTTTGGAAATACCACCGGCGACAAGGAGATGTTGCAGTACACGCAGGGGGGCAGCGGCGCGCGCTTTGAACTGTTGGTGCTGCACGACGATGCGACGCGCGAAACCGCCTACGGCCCAGCCCGCGGTTTGCCTAACGTCCCACTGGCACATTTCACGCCCGAGCTCGATGCGTACGCGCAGCAGAATGGCTGGACTGTCGTCAGCGTGAAGAACGATTGGAAGACGATCTACCCATCACAGCGCTGAGCGTCGTTCGTTCCGGATGCCACCACGGCTTTATGGCGGCGTATAGACGAAGTGCAATTGATAGAGGACGCGGCGGGGCGTCTTCGCTGGTGGCGTCCCGCTGGTATTTCGCGTCGAGGAGATAACGATGAGACGCTTTATTACTAACTTCCTGGCTGTACTGTTTCTGCTCACGGGCGCGGCATTCGCCCAGAATGACGTTACCGCCATCGACATCCTGCTGGAGCCGGATGCCACCATGCTTAAGCATGCCGCAGCCGAGAACGAAAAACTGCTCGCGGTCTACCCGAAAGGTTTCGCCTTGGATGAGGGGCACCGTCCGCACATCACGCTGGTGCAGCGTTTCGTTCGCACGGCGGAGCTGGACCAGGTTTACGCGGCCGTCGAGAAGGTGTTGGCCATCTCCAACGTGAACTCGATGAAGCTGGAGGCATTCAAGTACTACTATGCCCCGGTCGGAGCTACCGGTGTCGCCGGCATTTGCGCGAGGCCGACACCTGAGTTGCTCAAGCTGCAAGCGGAAATCATTGCGGCCGTGGCACCCTACACGGTCGAAACCGGCCCCGTCAGTGCGTTCACCGCGCCCATGGACGATGCCGCCAGCAATGCGGCATTTATTGAATACGTTTCGACATTCGTGCCCAAGATGACGGGCGAGCATTTCAATCCGCACGTCAGTATCGGTGTCGCGCCGAAAGACTACCTCGACAAAATGGTGGCCGGACCGTTTGAGTCGTTTACCTTCTCGCCCGCAGGCGCAGCTGTTTTCCAGCTCGGTCCGTACGGCACGGCGGCGAAGAAGCTCGCGGAATGGAACCTGTAGCCCCCGGCAGGCTGCTGGACGATCTTTGCCAAAGCGCTTTGGATCACTAGATACGAAGAGAGGGAATCACATCATGAAATCAGTGCGCCGTAGTTTTTACATTATTCTTGCCGGCCTTCTGTTGGTCTGTTCGGCCTATGGACAGATGCCGGCGGCACCCGACGACACCGGCGACGCCACGCCAGCACAGACCCAGGCAGGGGGTCCTAGCCAAGCTTCAAGCACGCCGACAGCCCCGGCAGGTGAGTCAGCAGCAGCCTTGGCACAAGCGCGAAAAGACGCTCAGAATCCAATTGCCAGCTTGATCAGCCTTCCCCTGCAGGAGAACTGGAATTTCGGCATCGGTGATGCCAATCGTACGCAGAACGTATTCGTCATTCAGCCGGTATTTCCGGTCAGCATTTCAAAAGACTGGAACCTGATCATGCGCTTCGTTACGCCCATCGCCTACCAACCGTATGCGATTCCCATCGAGCAGCCAACCGGCCCTCCGGTACTGTACCAAACCGGCGCCTACGGCTTGGGAGACATGCAACCCCAGTTTTACTTCTCCCCTAAGGGGCATCATGCGGTGACCTGGGGCGCCGGACCAATTTTCCTGGTGCCCACGGCGACGTATCACCTGCTGGGCTTCGAAAAATTCGGCATAGGGCCAACTTTTGTCGCACTGGCGCAACCGAAATTTGGGACCATCGGCGTGCTGGTCAATAACATCTGGTCTGTAGCCGGTCATTCAGACCGGCCCGACGTAAACCTCTTCTACCTCCAGCCGTTCCTCAATTACAACTTGAAGCACGCCTGGTATCTCACGGCTACTACCACCGGTATCACAGCCAACTGGGCAAACCACGGCGGACCGAGGTGGACGGTGCCTATCGGCGGCGGTCCGGGACGAGTGTGGACAATAGGGCACCAGGCGGTAAACGTTCAGACTTTCTTTTTCGGCAACGTCGTCCACCCCCCCAAAGCCTCTCCCTGGACATTCAGGCTGGCGTTCACACTGTTGTTCCCAAAGCCCAGGTAACGAAGAGGAGTCTGCAACAAGTCGCCGGGGGTTACAGCCGTTGGAGAAGGAGAGGCCAGGAAGTGAGTGCGAGCAGTAATAGCGGCATCAACATCGAAGTGCCGGCGCACGCACCCGATGTTGAAGACGCCCCTCGCGCGGCCTCTCCAGAGCTGCACGGAATGCGCAGAATCGCGTTGGTCGTGTTTTCCCTGAGCTTGCTGGGCGCAATTGGCGGGATGAGCCAGGAACCGGTTTCACCCCATGCAGGTGGTACGGACCTGAACCTCCCGCAACCAGAATCCAAAGCGGAGGCGCTCGCCCCGAGCCCGCAGTTGACTAGGAAGGATTCCGAAGCAGTCAAGAAGAAAGAGTACGCTACGCCCGATCTCTCAAGCCGGATAGAAAAGTGGACCTCCTATAAAGGTGAGTATTTCACCACCGAGCTTGGTGTGGCCGCAATAATCGATTACGACTCATTCTCGCAAGACGCGGACAGTAAGAAACAGATAGGGGTACAGGACGACCAGTGGGACACGCGCTCGATGCGCTTCTTCGCTTCTGGAGGTATCGGCCCCAAGTCGTATCGAGTGTCGTATCTGGCCGCCTACGGATTCAATGGCTTTGATGCCCCATTTAATCATAAGCCCTACTGGAGCTTCACCGACCTGTTTGCAACTTTTCCGGCCGGGAAGTTGGGCGCGCTCACCTATGGCAAACAGAAAGAGTGCTTCGTCTACGAAATGGTCGGCGATGCCGCCTACCTGTACCAGTCCGAGCGCAATCTCACTCCCTTCTTCACATCCCGCAACGTCGGCTTGATGCTGGCTAATTCCGTGTTCAAGAAGCGGATGACCTACACGGCGGGCTGGTTCAATGACTGGTGGGTGACGGGGACACCTTTCGACAAGTCAGCGAATCAATTCGCGAGCCGGATTACCGGTTTGCTCTACATCAATGAGGACGGCTCCAAGTACTTTCACATTGCGGCGAGCGGACGTTATGCGGGAGCAACGAACGGGTACGTACAGTTGCGCGGCCGTCCACTGGGCAACGTGGGGGACTACGTGACCGACACAGGGAAGATTCCGGCGACGGGGCAGACGGACTTTGGACTCGAGGCTCTGTGGAACTACAACTCCTTCGCGATTATGGCCGAATATGTGCGCGCGTACGTACATGGAACGCAGTCTGCAGATCCATCGTTCTATGGCTATTACGTGGCCGGGTCGTGGGTCATCACGGGGGAACATCACCCTTACGATCGCAACGTCGGATACGCCCGCCGCATCATCCCTCAACGCCACTGGGGAGCAGTCGAACTTACTGCCATGTTCGGACGTAATGACCTTGACGACAAGTCGATTCAGGGCGGAATCAGCGATAAGACCTTCTTCGGAGTGAACTGGCTCTTGAACCGCAGGCTGAAACTTGGGGTCGCGGGTGGAGTCGTGACCCTCGATCGTGCGGGTCTCAACGGCACTACTTGGATCGTCCAGCCCCGAATTCAGTACATCTTCTAATCAAGACGAAGCTTCTATCAAGATTGCGATGCAGGGACAGCGCGACGGCCGGCTCGTACTTCTGAACTGGCCGGCGGATTGTGTACCATGTGCGCTTGGAGTTGATCTCAGGGAGAACAGACATTATGAATCAGCCGCCAACTGACCCCCGGGTGGAGCTGGCCCAAGACCGCACCGACATGGCGAGGTTCCGAACTCAGATCGCACTCGATCGGACAACCCTCGCCTGGATTCGAACTACCTTGAGCATGGTCACCTTTGGCTTCGGCATGATCGGGTTCTTCCGTTCGCTCAGGCAAGCGAACCCCACCCCAGAGGCTATCCACATGCATGAGGGTGCCATTCGGTTTGGTGAAGCCCTTGTTGTGCTCGGCCTAATTACCACGGTGTTGGCGGCGACTTCTGCATGGTTCAGCGTGCGGAGGCTTCGGCGCAATGAAGTTCCCGTTCTGACCCAATGGCCATTAAGCATCACTGTAGCCATGTTTCTCACGCTCATCGGCTTGGTCGCCTTCTGGTATGCCTTGCCGCGATAGTTGTTCGAGCGCATAAGGAACGCTTCGACCAGCTCGCCCGGGCTTGTCCAACGATCGCATTCACTCCAGCATGCTTATTGCCGTTCCCGTATTACGGTTGGTCCAGAGTTGGTGACATTTGGCATTCTCACCGTCAGCAGGACCTAACTCACTGATTATCTATAACCCTTGCCCCAACTATAGATGTACTTGATGACGAAGCCCTTCTGGTCTGGCCCGTTTTGATGCACCAGCGCCTTAGCAAACTCAAAAACCAGCGAGTTCCGGGGATTGAGGGAGAGGTTCGCCTCGCTTCCGAGGATGAAATTCTGTTGCGGGTTATGCTGGTCAACGCCGTCAACGAAGGTGTCTCCACGAAAGGAGTAACGCGTATCAACGGACACCCAGAGGCTCTTGGTGAAGGAATAGCTGAGGTGACCCTCGACTCCGGGTAGCGCCTGTTGCCGGAGGACCTCGCCGCCATGAAATGACGTGTCGTTGGTGAAGAAAGACCCGTTGACGTAGGCGTCAACCTCCCACTTCCGATTGGGTCCGAAGGGATGTGAGACGGCGAGTTCCGGCCTGAACAACCACCGGTCGGCGCCAAGGTTGAGGAGCCTCTTGCCGTTATATTCGCCGGTCGGCGCGGTGACGGTGAGGCTTACAGCTATGGTTGTAGCCTGCTTGTAGTCCGCGAATTGCTGCACGCTGAGCGTCGGGCCTCCCTTCAGCAGCATAGCCACTTCGTAGCTGGAATCGCCTGCGCCGGTTCTGGAGGCTTCGATCTTAGTTCCGTTCACGGACCCGTCGAGGCCGGCGAGTGGAACACCGGCTTTGAACCAAGCCATGCGGTGAAAGGCGCTGAAGTATCGCGTGTAATCAACGGTTCCCTGGTTCAGATTCAGTTCGGCGCCGGCAATGATAAGAGAGGTATCAACCGAGGTGTTGGTGCGGCTGTAGCCGTAGTCCAATTCGAGCTGATTGACGCCCACGGGAGCGTTGTCGTAAGTACGCGCATCCATGAATTGGGCATATAGCTGCGCGGGAATGTGCAACACGGCGAGCGCGAGGGAGACGAAGACCAGCCGTTTGCACATGCCAGTAATCTACCTGACCCCGACGCCGTCCGGACCTTCCCTAAAGGGCAGTAGACGGAGTCGTCTCTCGGATCCTATAGTTCTCATCGAATGTTGATGGAACGGAACTTGGGTGGCGTGCGGCCATTCCAAATTCCTGCTCCTCGATGGGTCTATCCCACTTTGTGCCTGACGACGGCAAGTCGTCTGCACCTAACCGACTGGAGGATGTATGGCCGAAACAGTAGTAGGCGACATTAAACGTGCCTCGGGTTGGTCCATTGCCCTGGGCGTACTGATGATTCTGGCGGGCGTGCTCGCCATCTGCGCACCGCTCATTCCAGGAATAGTGGTCGTGTACATCGTGGCATGGACCGCGATCTTCAACGGTGGCGCGCAGATAGTCTACGGCTTTCGTGCGGCCAGCGGAGGGCGGCTCGTGCTCGAAGTGCTGCTGGGCCTGCTGTACGTTGTGGCCGGCGTTTACATACTCATGCATCCGCTTGGGGGTCTGCTCGCGCTGACTCTACTCATTGCCTCATTCCTTTTGGTGTATGGCGTGATTGCGGTCGTCTTGGCGTTCCAGATGCGTCCGATTTCCGGATGGGGATGGATACTCTTTGACGCCATCGTTACCATTTTGCTGGGCTGCTTGATCTGGGCACACTGGCCCATAAACAGTGAATGGCTCGTCGGAACGCTAGTCGGGATCAGCTTTATCGCGTCGGGCTTATCGCGTCTGATGCTGTCGTCTGCAGTACGGAATCTAGCGTCCAGCGCATCCTGATTGCGACATCCGAAAGGTGCGGAGGGCCGCCGATGAAACAGGCGGCGGCCCGTTTAGCTCAACGAGTCTTGGGGCTCTGGAATCGCTTGAGACCGATCGTGTCGCGCTCTCCTCGGGTCAGCCGAACGGCCGATCCGACCGATTCCGAATTAGAGGAGTACGTCATGAAACGAAGAATTGTCCAGGGGGCAGTGCTGCTTGCGGTCGTCACGATTGCGGCATGTCCAAGTTTCTCGCAAGCGTCTGTAGCCCTGCAGAAACACCTCACCCAGGATCTGGGACTGACTCAGGAACAAGTCACGTCGATTCGCAACGGTACGCCTTTCGCCGAGGCCCTGCCTTCCCGCAGTCCCGCTGAGGTTTTCGTTTTTGGAGTCGTCTACATCAACGCCGATCCTGAAAGCTACGTAAAGTATGCCTATGATTTCAATCTCCTGCGCAGCCTCCCCGGTTATCTGGCGATCAACCAATACAGCAATCCCCCCCAGCTCTCTGATCTCAAAGGTTTTGCCCTCGGAAGCGACGATATTCAGGCGTTGAAGAACTGCGCTCCAGGTAACTGCGCAATTCAACTGCCGGGCGGCACCATCGCAGATATTCAGAAGTCCATCAACTGGTCAGCACCCGACGTAGATAACCAGGTAAATCAGTACATTCAGAAGACGGCTTTGTCGAGGATGCAACTCTACCAGCAGCAGGGCGACAAGTTGCTCGGCGAGGTGTACAACGACAAGAAACAACAAGTCAACGTGTCCGATCAATTCAAATACATACTCAGCTACGCGAAAGCGCTGCCCCAGAATGTGCCTGAGTTCTACAACTACATCGTTAACTACCCGCAGTCTAAGCCGGCCAATATGAGCAGCATGTTTTACTGGGAAAATGTGAAATTCGGTCTGAAGCCCACACTGCGGATCGTGCAAGTGATGACGATGAAGGGGACTTCGCCGCAGCAGCCGGCATACGTCATCGCCGAGAAGCAGCTCTATGCCAGCCATTACTTCGAGACGGCGTTGGACCTCACCTATTGCATCCTCACCGACGACCCCAAACAACCGGGGTTCTTTCTCGTCAAGGTAATGGGTTCCGAGCAGGCTGGACTCACCGGAATGAAAGGATCAATCGTCCGTCGTGTTGCGGTGAGCCACTCGGTCACGGATATGCAGAAGGGGTTAGCTTCGGCTAAGCAAGCTTTGGAACAGCATCGGTAAGCAGGGACAGGCTAACCGTAACGGTGGGCGCGGGCCGCAGAGCCGGTGCCGAGTTTCGCCACCGGCCGGGCAAGGATCATCGGGCGAGCTTCTACTGCCGGCATCAAGGCACAGAATGCGGATTCCTTCTGTCGCATCGGCGGAAATGGCCCTTATATTCCAATAATTCCTGCAAGGACGCAGGTCGGTACTCATCGCAAGCCCTCAGTAGCTAGCCTGCATTATTCGTGAAGGCAGAGCGAGGGGTTATTGGCGTGGGGAGAATGCGGTGAAGACTCTTGTAGCTGCGTGAAGTTGTCTGCGTCGAGGGGCCGAAGGGCTGGATACGCATGCGGGA
>Ga0335069_10007642_pt1 | contig 15577 bp, 13 predicted proteins | sample Lox_Sample_11_FD_206714 | JGI IMG/M metagenome (GOLD analysis project Ga0335069, IMG submission 206714) | Soil microbial communities from Loxahatchee National Wildlife Refuge, Florida, United States - Lox_Sample_1.1 | ecosystem: Environmental > Terrestrial > Soil > Wetlands | place: USA... | reverse complement strand
CGTCTCAGGATTACCGGAAACAGCACCACACTCACCGCGACTGCACCGCCCATCACAAAGGCCAAGGTCGGGTCCCAGTGTCCTGCGACGTCGAGGAAGCCGATGACCTTTGTGGGTTGTGTCATTCCTCCAAGCCCTAGGCCGAGAGCGAATACCAGGCCGAAGACAAAGGCGCTGAAAAGCCGCATCAGAAGCCCCCGTGCAATACGTGATTGACGATGTAGACAGTGATGGCCCCCGTGGCCATGAACGTGCTGGTCGCGACCAGCGAGCGGACGGACCGCCTGGCTAGACCGCACACTCCGTGGCCGCTGGTACAGCCGTTGCCGATCCGGGTGCCCAATCCCACGAGCAACCCCGCCACGGCGAGTATCGGGAGCGAGCACGACGGTGCCCCGAAGGTGGTGGGATGCGCGAACAAGAGCAGCAGGCCGCCTCCCAGAAGGCCAAAGACAAAGGCGAGCCGCAATTGTGCGTCTTCACCTTGTGGAGGGAGCAGACCGGCGAGGATGCCGCTGATGCCGGCAATCCTGCCATTGAAAAGCAAGAAGCCGCTGGCGGCAGCGCCAATCAGGATACCGCCAAACAGCGGCACCACAAAGGAACTTACGTGCACGACTCTCCTCGGAACACGAGCATTTCTCGCATGACGTCGCCCCTCAAAAGGTAACCGCCTCGGCCTGGTGCGCGAGCGCCTTCAATTCGGCCTTCCAATCTCTGCTGACAGCTTCGGCGCAGCGAACCGCGATGTGCTGGACTTTCACGCCAAGACGCTGTTGGCGCCCCAATCCTTGGAGGCACGCCGGGCAGTTGGTGAGTAGGGCTGGTGCGCTGGCGTCTCCGGGGCGCTCACGCAGCGCCGCTGCCAACTCTTGCTCCTTGCGATCGACGAGTTTGTCGGCGATGTCGGGCCGGCTCAGGGCCAGTGTACCCGCCTCGCCACAGCAGGCGGGTACATCGCGGACTCGAGCGCCCGCCGTCTTCAGCACTGACACGCCCTGACCCTTCAGGGAGTCGTGACAAGGTTTGTGGTAGAGGACCTCGCCCAACGGCGCCACGGTGAGCCCGTGGGCCAACGCCCATGCTGCCGCGTCTGCAAGCGGAGCGCCGAAGATGGCGCCGGCTGCCAAGTGCTCCAGCGACTCCATGCACGTGCCACAGCTCACGACCACGGCGTCGAATGGCAGGTAGGACAGCATGTCTTTGATCTGGCTGAATACGATGGCGTTGCGCAGCTCGATGCGCTTGCGTTCCGCCGTGAGCGCGTTCGCTTCAAAGGGAAAGCCACAGCACAGCGCCGGTGGCGGTAGCACTACCGTCGCCCCGGCCTTGACGAGCACGTAGAGGGCCGCCTGGCCGACGTCACCGAAGAGACGCTCCGAGCCGCAGCCGGGGAAGTAGAACACCGCCTTACCTGCGGGCTCAGCGGGTCTGATGATGAGCGCCTGACGCTCGCCCCAGACGGGCAAGGCGTCAGACAAGGTCTCGCGACTCGGGAGAGGCAAGGGCCGGTGCAGCAGGCTGAGCGGCCACGTCTTCCGCCTATCGTTTGGCAGCAGGTGCAGCACGCTGGTTCCTAGGCGCTGAGCGCGCACACCGAACCCAAGCACACCCGCCCGAAAGATCCTTTGGTAGGCGACGCTGCGGCTGCTCAGGTAGCTGAGCGATACACGGGTGGCGAGTGCGGTGCGAGTGCGGTGACGTAGCTTGAGGATCTGGCGCTCCAGCAGACTGACTTCGCCGGTGTCGATGTCCACCGGGCACGGCTTGAGGCACTTGTGGCAGATGGTGCAGTGGTCGGCGACGTCCTGCAGGTGACGCAGCACGTCGAAACGCGCGCCGTGCAACCGTTGCGCGTCGTACAGCAACGCTTCGATGATGCTGCCGATCGCCAAGTTCTTGTTGCGCGGATGATAGAAGAGGCCGCGTGCCGGGTAGAACACGCAGCAGTCGGGCTTGCACTTGCCGCACCGTACGCATGCCTGGATTTTCTTGGAGAGCACCTCCAGCTGGTCGTGCTGCAGGATGCGCGCTTCGAGGTTGAGCAGGTTGAAGCTCGGTGTGAAGACCCGTTGCAACACCGCGGGGTCATCCAGTTTACCGGGATTCATCAGCCCACTCGGGTCAACAGTGGCACGGTACGCCTTGAGCTCGGCGAGACGCTCCGCCTCCAGGTGGGCGATCTTGGTGATACCGATGCCATGCTCGCCTGACACGACTCCGCCCAATGCCACAGCCTGACGCATGGCCATCTCTGCGGTGTCGCCGGCGCGCGCCAGCATGACCCGATCGTTCGAGAAGACCGGAATGTTGACGTGGACATTGCCGTCGCCGGCGTGCATGTGTGTGGCGATGACGATGAGGCGATCACGCTCTTCGGCGTACAAGGCGCGGGCTGCGGTGGCCAATTCAGGCACGCCGATGAAAAGCTCTTCCAGCGCTGCCAGCAGGTCCGCGAGAATTCGGCCCTCACGCAGAGTCAAGCGATCTGCGGCCTTCGCCGCTTGCCGAGCGTTGTTGCAGAGGCGCTGCACTGCCGGCCCTCTGGCTGCGGCCCACGCTTCGTCGCCCGCTGGGCGGACGCTTAGCGCCCACGTACGCAGTCGCTCGATGACGGTTGTGTGGTTGTGCTGCTCCTCGGCAATGTTGAGCTCCTCGATGAACTCGGCGAAATCCGCAAGGCGTTCCAGCGGCAGCACCACGTCTTCATTCAGCTTGAAGGCGTTGGTGCGCTTGGCGATGGCCCCCAGTTTTTTCCGCACAGCCCAGAAGGCCTCGGCCTCCGCCGCATCGACGGCGAGAAACAACTCGCTGTCCGGGAATGGTGCCAGCAGCTTCTTGAGCCGGTCGAGACCGTGTTGAATCTGGACGTCGTCGCGGGCTACCAGGTCAACGAGCAGCACGGCTTTGGGGCGACCCTGGCGAGAAGCCTTCATCTTGTAGCCGACGGCGGCGACGTACTCTTCGTCGAAGTGCTCCAAGGCTTGGAGCGTTTCTTCGCCGTGATTGGGGAAGGCCTGCCGGAGGGCCAAGATCACCCGGCTCGCCTCCTCCATGTCGGTTCCGAAGAACTCGATGCACGCCGTCGTCTTGCGGGCGTAGGCAGCGTGCAGCACGAAGGCGCAACTGGTGATGACGCCGTCGGTGCCTTCCTTCTGCACGCCCGGTAGCCCGCCGAGGGCTTTGTTGGTGATGTCTTTCAGCAGACCGCGCTTACGCACCTGGTCGCCACGCAGATCTATGCATCGCGGCGCTTCATCGTCGATGCGTACATCGAAGCTCACACGGTCGTCGGGTTCGATCCTGCGCAGCGGGTGATCGACGCGATGCACTTCGCAGCGGCGGCCACCAGGCAGAGCGAGCTTCCAGCGCAGCACGTTGTCGATGGCCGTGCCCCAGAGCACGGCTGTCTTGCCACCGGCATTCTCGGCGAGGTTGCCGCCCAGAGTAGAGGCCCAGGCGCTGGTGGGATCGGTGGCGAACACCAGGCCTTGCCGTGCCGCTGCCTGAATGGCGGTTTCGGTGACCACACCGGCTTCCGCCTCGAGTACCCAAGCCAACCGACCGTTGCCGAGATCTTCCCGGCGAATACCGCGCAGATGGTCCAAGCGTTCGGTGTTGACCATCACGCAGTCCGGATGCACCGGCACGGCCCCACCTGTCAGGCCGGTGCCGGCGCCACGTGGAATGGCCTTCAGCCCCAATTGCTCGATCGCCTGCAGCAGCGGTGCGACCTGTTCCTCTTTCTCGGGAAAGGCCACGGCGACCGGCAGATGCAACCGCCAATCGGTGGCGTCGGTCGCGTGACTCACCAGCGCGAACGGGTCGGTGTGCACGTTGGCGGCTCCGACGACCGCGCCCAAGCTCGCCTTCAGGCGCGCCTGGCGAGCCGGTGCGCCGACCACGTCGACGATCAACCGGTGCAGCAAATCGCGGCAGCGGCCCACCACGTCGTGGACGTCGGTGTTGCCGTTGCTGCTCGCGGCGACCAAGTCGAGGTCATGCGCGGCCGCTTCGACGAAGCGACTACGTCGCCCCGAATCATTCACCAACTCCTGGAACAGGAAGGGATTGCGCCGCAGGAGGAACGCTTCGCCCAGAAAGCGCAGCAGAAGGCGAGCGGAACGGCCGGTGACACGCTGGCCCCGCAAGCGCTCGAGCGTTCCCCAGTCGTCGGCACTCAGGAGCAGGTTCACCACCTGCTGATCGTCGGCCGAGGTATAGTTAAAGGGGATTTCCCGCGCTGCAGGCGGTGTCATGGAACAATTCCTCTCGTCGGCCACGTCATACCGGGCACGCCGCGAGTGTTGCCTCAGCACATAGGACGCCAGGTCCAGGGCCGTCAAAACCGGGGGAGGTCAGCGCCTCACTTGCGAGGTTTTCGCAGAAATGGGTATGGCGAAGCGATGGTGTCCTCCCAAACTTGCACTTGCGTCGCGCCGGCTATCTCCTCAGCGCCTTACGAATGGCACGTGCCAACGCGTCGATCTCCCCATGCGTGTTGTAGAGGGCGAGCGATGGGCGCACCGTGCTGGTCAGCCCAAAGCGATCCATTGTCGGTTGAGCGCAGTGGTGTCCCGCCCGGACCGCGATGCCTTCCTGATCGAGGAAGCTGCCCATCTCCTCCGCACTCATGCCGTCGACGATGAAGGACAGAACGCCGGCTTTCTCATGCGCCGTGCCGATCAGGGTCAGTCCGGGAATTCTGCTCAGACAGTCAGTGCCGTACGCCAACAGTTCGCGCTCATGGCGCGCGACGTTTTCCATGCCGATTTGTTCCAAGTAGTCGACGGCGGCGCCCAGGCCCACGGCGGGACCGAGCGTTGCCGTGCCGGCCTCGAAGCGCGCCGGCGGATCGGCGAAAGTGCTCTTCTCGAACGTCACACGTTGAATCATGTTGCCGCCGCCTTGCCACGGCGGCATCTCGTCGAGCAGCGCCTGCTTGCCGTAGAGCACCCCGACACCGGTGGGTGCGAACAGCTTGTGGCCGGACAGGACGTAGAAGTCGGCATCCAGGGTCTGTACGTTGACGGGGAAATGCGAGACGGCCTGCGCACCGTCGACCAAGACGGGTACTCCGTGCCGGTGCGCTGCCTGGATCATCTCGCCCACGGGGAGGATGGTCCCGAGTGCGTTCGACACGTGCGTGACGGCAACCAGACGGGTACGGGCATTGAGGAGCTTCCCGTAGTCACCCAGCAGTACTTCGCCGCGATCCGTGACCGGTACGACGCGCAGCACCGCACCCACCTCTTCGGCGAGGAACTGCCAAGGCACGATGTTGGAGTGGTGCTCCAGAGTGGTCAGGATGATCTCATCGCCTTCAACGACGTTCTTACGTCCCCAGCTGTTCGCGACGAGATTCACGGCCTCGGTAGTGCCGCGGACGAAGATGATTTCATTCGGCGAGCCCGCGCCGAGGAAGCGCTGCACCTTTTCGCGCGCACCTTCGTAGGCATCGGTCGAACGCGCCGCCAGCGTGTGCGCGGCGCGATGCACGTTGGAGTATTCGTGCTCGTAGTAGTGCACCAGCCGATCGATGACGGCACGCGGCTTCTGCGTCGTCGCAGCATTGTCGAGCCACACCAGCGGCCGCCCGTGGATACGCTCCTGGAGGATGGGGAAGTCGCGCCGGATGTCACGCACGTCGAAGATGCGCCGAGACAGCAGTGGAGCGGTGGGCGCTTGTCGCGTGGCTGGCGTCGGGCTCAGGAAGTAGTAACCCGGCGTGCTGACCGGCGGCGTTGTCGGCAAGCTGGGCTGGCCATCAAAGAGACGCGGCAGCCCGGCGTCGAGGCTCGGGAGGTTCACCCCGGGGACAATTGCGCTGGGGATCGTTCCGCCAGCGACTGCTCCCGGACTCGCCGCTGCTGGGGTTGCGGTTGCAGGAGCTGCGATCCCGGGAAGTGCTACTCCGGGGACCGCGCGTGCAGGAATTGCAGGGGGCGTGGCCCCGGTAAGCCCGGTTTCGGGAAGGCTCATTTGCGGAATCGCCAGCCCGGCAATCGGAGCTCCAGGAGTCGGTGCCCCAGCACTCGTTGCGGCAGCGGTTGGCGCTTCCGGGCTGATCGCTCCCGGGGTGGGCGGTGCAGCGATCGCAGCTTCCGGTACCCCAGGGATCTGCACGCCCGGAATGACTGCGAGCAGATTTGCGGTGATCCGATCGATTGCCGCGTCGTCGATTTGACCCAGCACCCCGACCGGCTCGCCGCCCAGGGCGAGCAGTGGCTCGGCCGGCGTTGTCGGCACGGCGGCGCGGTCTGTGAGGGCCGCACCGCTTGGGTCACTCGTAGTCATGGTAGTTACCCACCTCGACGTTATCCAAGACGGCAAGCGCGTCCTCGGTAAGAACCGCCGCCGAGAAGTACAGCGTGACGAGATAGGACGCCGTTGAGAAGTTGTCGATGCCCATGAAGCGCACCGACAGTCCCGGCACCTGCTCGCCAGGGAGTCCGACCTGGTGCAGGCCGACCACGCCCTGCTTGGCCTCGCCGACGCGCATGAGCAAGATGTTCGTTAGCCCGGCGGAGTGATCGCTGCCGCTGCGGTTGACCAACAGCTTGTCCGACGGAACGATCGGTACACCGCGCCACGTCAGGAACGGTGAACCGAACAGCTGCACGGTCGGAGGTGGAACCCCACGGCGGGTGCACTCACGCCCGAAGGCGGCGATGGCACGCGGATGGGCGAGGAAGTAGGCCGGTTCCTTCCAGACGTGCGCCAGCAGGTCGTCGAGATCGTCCGGCGTTGGCGGTCCTGAGCGCGTATGGATGCGCATCGACGGCGCGGCGGCATGCAGTAAGCCGAACTCAGGGTCGTTGAGGATCTCCGACTCTTGCCGCTCCTTCATGCCTTCGATGGTCAGGCGGAGTTGCTCGCGCAGTTGATCGTAGTTGTTGTTGTAGAGATCGGTGACGCGCGTGTGCAGGCGGATCACCGTCTGCATGACGCTGAGCTGGTATTGACGCGGTGCTTCTTCGTAGTCGACGAAGGTGCGCTGCAGCTCGGGTATGCCCTCGCGGTAGGAGGCGATGTCAATGCCGGCCTCGCCGTACTCGTTGTGCTTTGCGCCGGCCTCTTGGTGCTGGCGGACGAGCTGCTCAAACGCCTTACGCAGATCTGCGGACCCCTCGAGCAGAGTCCGAAGCCGAGCACGGTCCAGGGTCAGGAACACCGCAGGTGTGAGCGTCCGAGCGGTGGTGGCATGACGCCAGTCATTGAGCAGTGTCGTTTCACCGAAATAATCGCCGTCGCCGTAGAGCGCGATGCGCAGCTTCTCGCCGTGTGCGTCGGTGGTGGTGATCTCCACCTTGCCCTTGACGATGATGTAGAGCTTCGTCCCGGCGGCGCCTTCGCTGTAGAGTTCCTCGTTGGCATTGTGGCGCTCGTCGAACAGCAGCCCAGCAACGGCATCTAGGAGCGCGTCGTCGGCGTTGCGCAGCAGTGCCAGTGAGCGCAAGGCCTTCGGATCGATTTGGGCGCGCTCGCCCTCGAGCCCAGCCACGATGCGATCACCTTGCGTGAGCACAATGCGCCGGCGGTTCACCTGATAGGTGCCGCCCTCGACGTTCACCCACGGTAGCAGGTGCAAGAGCCAGCGCGGCGACACCGACAGCATCTGCGGTGCGGTCAAGGTGGGATTGGAAAGCGTCCGCGCCGCGCGGACGCTGAGGGTCTGGTCGGCTATTGGTCGTTGTGATTCTGCCATTTGCTCATTCCTCCTTCATCGACAAGTCAGGAAGTATCCTCCGCCCGCTTCGGAGAAGATCAACGTGGTCTCCGCATTTTCGTCCGCTATGACGGATGCTTCGCCGTCAGATGCCCGAGCCGCCGTCGAACAAATCGTCCCGAACCTGGGCTTGGCTGATGCGACTTCCTGGCGGAACCGCGCGCGTCAGCCAGACGTTGCCGCCGATGCTGGAGCCGCGGCCGATGGTGATGCGGCCGAGGATCGTTGCGCCGGCGTAGATTGTCACGTCGTCCTCGACGATCGGGTGCCGCGGACGCCCTTTGATTGCTCGCCCGTGCACATCGGTAGGAAAGCTCTTTGCCCCCAAGGTGACGCCCTGGTAGAGGCGCACGCGCTTGCCGATGATGCTGGTCTCGCCGATGACCACCCCGGTGCCGTGGTCGATGAAGAAGCTGCCGCCAATGCGCGCGCCCGGATGGATATCGATTCCGGTCGCACCGTGGGCGAGCTCTGAGATGATGCGCGGGATGAGCGGCACGCCGAGCTCGTGCAGCTCGTGCGCGATCCGGTGGTGCGTGACGGCGGTGATCCCCGGATAGCAGAACACGGCTTCGTCGGGGCTCGTGGCTGCTGGATCTCCCTCGAACGCGGCGCGGGCGTCGCTGCCGAGGAGGGTGCGAATCGAGGGTAAGCGCCAGGCGAATTCTTGCGTCACCTCGACGGCGCGGCGCTCGGACGCGCCGACGTCTGCGTCGGCAGGCGCGGCCAGGAAGAGCAGGCCACGCCGAACTTGCTCTTGGAGCTTGAAGAGAGCGGCGTCCAGCCGGTGACCGAGGTAGTTGCGCAGTCCGCTCTCGGTGAGATCGGTTGCGCCGAAGTGCGCTGGGAACAGCACAGCGCGTAAGTCGGCGATGATTCCCTCCAGTGACTGGCGCGACGGAAGGAGGTGCCGTCCCGCTGCACGCCGGCGCGGTAGGAGATCCGCATTGGCGGCGGCGAGGTCATCGACGATCTGTGCGAGGTCCCAGATGCGTGTGGGACTTTCCGATACGAGTGATAGGGCCTTCATAGAGCAGCTCCTTGGGCGTCAAAGATCCCTTCGAACAGGATCGTGCTGAGGTACCGTTCTCCGGAATCGGGCAGCACGGTGACGATGGTCTTGCCGGCGTTCTCCGGCCGCTGTGCCAGGCGCACCGCGACCGCTACCGCGGCACCGCTCGAGATGCCCGAGATGATCCCTTCCTCGCGCGCCAACCGGCGGGCGTAGGTGATCGACTCTTCATTGGTGACTTGCTCGATCGCGTCGACGAGCGACAGGTCGACGTTTTGCGGCACGAATCCGGCGCCAATACCCTGGATCTTGTGGGGTCCAGACTTGACCGGCTCGCCGGCGCGCTGCTGGGTCAACACGGGGCTGGCTGACGGTTCGACAGCAACCGACGTGATCTGCTTGCCGCGCGTCTGCTTGATGTAACGTGACACCCCAGTGATCGTCCCCCCCGTGCCCACGCCGGAGACGAAGATGTCGATGGCACTATCAGTGTCGTCCCAGATTTCAGGTCCGGTCGTGCGCTCGTGGATGGCGGGGTTCGCAGGGTTGCTGAACTGCTGTAGGAGTACGTAGCGTGACGGATCGGAGGCGACGATCGCGTCGGCCTTGGCAATGGCGCCGCTCATGCCGCGTGCACCTTCGGTGAGCACGAGCTTTGCCCCGTAGGCGACCAGGAGCTTGCGTCGCTCGACGCTCATCGTATCGGGCATCGTCAAGGTGAGCGGGTAACCGCGCGCGGCCGCCACGAAGGCGAGCGCGATACCGGTGTTGCCGCTGGTCGGCTCGACCAGTTCCTTGCCCGGGCCGAGCAGGCCGCGGCGCTCGGCGTCCCACACCATCGCTGCGCCGATGCGGCACTTGACCGAGTAGGCCGGATTGCGGCCTTCGATCTTGGCGAGAATCGTGGCCGGTGCGCCGTCATGGATGCGGTTGATCCGCACCAACGGGGTGCGACCGATGGAATGGGCGTTGTCTTCAAACCAGTGGGCCTTTTCGGATCCGGACAAGCTGCGTGTACCGTTGCCGACGGTGGCCGTTCTGCTTGCTACCTGGTGCTGGGTCATAGTTCTCCTCCTTGCGATCTCATCCAAAAATTTTCGGAGCGGGCGCGCAGCAGATGCCTGCCGGCGCCGAAAGCGAGAAGGCCCGGGAGATGACTACCTCCCGGGCCCTTCAGATCGCGATTAGGAGTTCGAGGCTAGCTAGTACGAGACGAGATCGAACGTAACGCGACCGTTGGCGCGGGAGATCCCCCAGGCCTTGGTACAACAACAACCCGCGGTGCGGTATGCGACGTTCATGCAGAGTCCTTATGAAGGACGGAGTCTCACCTGTCAAGCATGGTTGCGATGAACGGTCGTGTTACGAGATATTTCTTCTGCGCGCCCACGACCGGCACAGTTGCAAAGCTGCTGGCGCGCCGGCAAGGACCTCAGCTCTTCACGCGCGCCATGAAACGGCCTTCGCTGGTGTCGACTTGCACCGCGTCGCCACTTTCGAGGTACGCCGGCACCTGAATCACCAGGCCCGTCTCGAGCGTCGCCGGCTTCGTTTGCGCCTGTGCGGTGGCGCCTTTGACGGCGGGGTCTGTATCGCGGATTTTCAGCACGACGGATTGTGGGAGCTGGATGTTCATCACGCTGCCCTTGAAGACCACCGAGCGGATGCCTGCCAGGCCCTCGATGAGGTAGCCGGCATCGTCACCCAACGTGGCGGCGCTCAGGGTGAACTGCTCGTACGACTCGGCATCCATGAAATGGTAGCCGTCGTCATCGGCGTAGAGGAATTGCACCGGCCGCAGTTCGAGCTGCGCCTCGTTGACCTTGTCGCTGGCTTTGAAGGTGCGGTCGAAGACGTTGCCGCTCCGCAAATTCCGCACCTTTGCCTTCACCAGCGTGCTGGCACCGCGCGCCGATGGGGATTGCATGTGCACGTCCATGACCACATACGGATCGCCGTCGATGTCGATCCGCAGGCCGCGTTTGAACTCGTTGGCGGTGAGCATCAGCAGTGTGTAGCGCGCGCGCTGTGAAAAATCACGGCCCCGCTGCGAAGGAGAGCGTGCGTATCGGCGGCCCGGACCCGTTGCAACCTGCCGCGGTTGAACCGCAGGGCGTGCTGCACTACGTAGCTACCTATGATGGAGCGAAGATATGGCTGAGTACCCACGAGGGTTGGTTCCGTCCGCCGGCTGGACGGTCATGCATCTCTTTTACCGCCTTGATCGCGTGCGCTGGCGCACCTTGACGCCCAGTGAGCGCAGCGCGGCGATTGCTGAGTTCGGCGGTTGGCTGAGTGCGCGTGCGACGGAGGAGGGTCTGCAGCTCATCCCATTCACCGGGGTCACGAAGGCGGACGTCGGATTCGTTGCGGTGCACCCCGATCTGTGGCGCGTGCAGCAATTGAGTCAGGAGATCCCGGCGACGGTCTTCGGTTCCTGTCTGCGGCCTGTCTACGAGTTCCTGTCGTTGACCGAATCGAGCGAGTACATCACCAACGAGCTCGATTGGACAAGATTGCTCATCGAGGAGGAGAAGCTCGATCCGAGTGCACCCGAATTCGCACAACGCTTCGCCGCGTTGAAGAAGCGCACGACGATGTACTCCGAGTCGCGCATCCATCCGCGCCTGCCGGACGACTATCCCATCCTCTGTTTCTACCCGATGGCCAAGGCGCGCCGCGACCAGGACAACTGGTATCGACTCGCGTTCGAGCAGCGGAAGAAGTATATGATCGCGCACGGCAACGCCGGCCGGCGCTACGCCGATCGGGTGACACAACTGATTACCACCTGCACCGGCATTGACGACTGGGAGTGGGGTGTGACGCTGTTCTCGCGTGACCTCAAGGCGATCCGCGATATCGTCTACGAACTTCGCTATGACGAAGCCAGCGCCATCTACGGGCTGTTCGGCTCGTTCTACATCGGGGTGCGTTTTGCGCCGGACCAGTTGGCGACGGTTCTGCACCTCTAGAGCCGAGCGGCGAGCGTTCGGGGGGGAGAAACCATGCGCGCCAGCCTAATCGCGATGTTGCTGTCGCTGCTGACTGCCGCTGCAGGACGTGCGGACAGCGAGAGTCTCCAGCAGTTCCTGCACAGTGCCGAAGAGACCGCTCAACTCGCCGCGGCGCTCCGCGCCGACGGTGAGTTGGAAGTGATCTCGGCCAGCGGTCCGCGCCGAGACCAAGTCGCGATTCTGCTGCGTCCGGTTGCCGAGACGTACATCGAGTTGCATACGGAAGGCACCAAGGCGCTGCTGACTGACCGCCTCGATCAAGCTTATCTTCTGACGAAGGGCGCCAGCAAGGCTGTGCCGTTCGCGCAAGATGCGCCGTTCGCCGACAGCGACTTCACCCGCGAAGATCTCGAACCCTTCCGCACAGCGCGATACAAGGACGGGCGGATCTCTGACGAGACCGGGGCGGAGGTGACTGTCACGCTGTTTCCCGGGACCTCACAGTACAGCCTCGTCGTCATCACGTTCGATCGCGAAAAAAAGGTTCCGGTGAAGGTCTTGTACTACAAGGACACCTTGAACAACTTGGTCAAGATGCGCCGCGACGAAGCGCATGTCCTGGTCGGCCGCAGGTGGATGCCGACGACCATAACAATGGAGACCTTCAAGCTGCGGACCCAGACCACGTTCAAGTTGCGTTGGAGTCAGGAGCCAACGTTCCCGCCCGAGCTGTTCGATTCGGTGTTTCTCCCGCGGCCGTCTGGCATCGTGTGGCCTGCGGCCGCCACGCCCGCACCCTAGCGTGGGGAACTGACCAAGACGGCTGTGCCTGCGCGGCTGTGCGGCGGCCGGTCGAGACTATGGTTCCTGGGTTGGCCCGTTTGCCTGGCGGCCGCGGCGGCCACCGCCAAAGTGGCGACCTTGGATGGCTTGCCGGATTTCTCCCTGCAACTCGCGCCGGAAGAGGATCAACCTGGCCTGTTGCTCGACGGTCAACACCTTTTGCATCTCGTGAAAGGTATCCTCCGGAATGAGGGCAATCTTTTGGTCGAGGTCGTTCCCGTCACCCACGAGTTTGCCAAGCTCGGCAGGATCGGGCGGTTTCTTGGCCAGGGCTGCGTGCAGCTGATCCTCTAACGTCTGGCGCTGTTTCATCAGTTGCTGCCTGCGCTCATCGGACTGGCGCACGATGCTGCTAACTTTCAGCGCTTCCTGGTCGTTGAGGTTGAGCGCGTCAACCAGGCGCAAGACGAGGAAGGTGCGCGCGCGCTCGCGGCGCGGTGGCATCTCGGAGTGCGGACCCTCGGTCGGTTGTGCGGGCGCTGTCTGCGAGAGCAGAAGGCTCGCCAGTACGAATGTCAGTGCAGGGCTGTGCTTCATGGTTCCTCCGTGTGTCCGTCCGTGGCCTATGCCTCATCTGACGTTGCGCCGCCGAGCAGGTCATCCATGCGCTCGAGCTCCGCATCACTCATGTCGCTTTCGTCGGGAACATGTGCCAGCGGGTGGGTGCCGATGAGATCACCGGCAGCAAGGGCGGCACGCGCCACCTCATCGTCGTGGGGACTGTAATTGAGAGAGTCGTCACCGGGTGTCACGGCCTCCGCCAAATCAGCCAAAGTGACGAGCATGTCGGCGTCGAGTTGTGCGAGTTGAGTCGAGACGGAATCGGTGCTCGAGCCCAACGGATGCGCGGCGATCCGATAAACCAGCAGCGCGACGAGCAGCGCCGCCGTCGCCGCGATCGGGTAGCGCCAGAGGCTGAGCTGCAGAGCCTGGCGGATCCATTCCACATTCCAGCTGTGACGGGGTTTCCCCAGATTGCGAATCGTGCGGCTAATCGCCCGTCGCTGCTCCAACCAGAAAGCGTCTCCGGGATCGGGTACAAGTGAAGTGCTGAGTGCTGCGGGCAGATCCCGCAAGGCTACCAAATCGGCCCGGCAGACTGGGCAGCGGATGAGATGCCGCTCGAGCTGCTCTCGCCGCGATGCGTGGAGGACGCCGTCGGCGTGGTCGACCAGCCAGGGCTGATAGCGGCGGCAGCGCCAGCGCGTCATTCGCCCCCCTCGTGCATCCATGCCCGCAAACGCGTGATGGCATGGTGATAATTCACCTTTGCCGAGTTCTCGCTCATCCCTTCGACGCGGGCGATCTCCTTGAAGGGAAGGTCATTGAAGATGCGCAGAGTCAGTACCTCGCGCTGACGTAACGGCAGGCGCGCGATGAGCCGCTCCAGGAGCGACTTCCAGCCCCCGCTGCCGGTCTCTGTCTGGGTTGCGGCGGTAAGGGTGTCCTCGTGCACGTCGTCCAAGGACACCTGCTGGCGGCCGCGAGCGGAGCGGTGCCACTGACGACACTCGTTGAGGGCGATCTGATGCAACCAGGTCTTGAAGGTTGCACGCCCGGAGAATTGAGCGAGGCGTGTGTACGCTTGGAGAAATGTGGTCTGCACGATGTCCGCTGTCTGTTCGTGGTCGTGGACGAAGCGAAAGGCGAAGGAATACAGCGCCTTCTGATAACGTTCGACGAGGATATCGAAGTCCGCGCGCCGTCCGGCGAGCGTTCCCCGAACGAGCTCCGCGTCCTCCAGTGCAGGAGCCGGTTGCACGTTGGTATCGCCTTGGGTTCGGGTACCACCTGCGGTACCCGGACGGGCTTACCGGCATCCGGCAGTGGTTGCAATCGCCGTCACCTGGCTGCGCCGGCCTTCCCTCCATTTCGTTGTGGTGGCGGATGTCCTACGCAAGCCGTTCGCGTCATAAGGCTACGATCTCCCATGACAATGAGACGATCCAATGGGTGCAAAAGTTAAATACTCGTTCGGCCAGCGTGGGTCGCAGAAACGGGCGCAACTGCCTGCGGAACCGGCAGGTTCGTTGACGGTTCGATCCGTCGAGTCAGCTAGCCAGAATTGGGTTTACTTTGCATGGCATTTGCTTTAATTCTGGGCAAGTTTGTGGTGCTGATGCTGATTGACGGACCGACATGGCGGGTCGATGTCTTCACACGTGGGAGACGTGGCCGTGTTCAAGGGACACGTAGCTGGGAAGAATGAGTTTGCACAGCAACTGCTGGTCCGCCCCGTTTGGGGGACGGTGGCAGGTGCCGGGGAGAGGGCTTACCGTGCTCGTCCTGGCAGCCTGTGCGTTCGTGAGTCACGGTTGTGGCGGGGGTGGTGGAGGTGGATCATCCAGCGGTGGTTCCGGCGGGCTGTCGGTGAGTGCCCGGTGGCAGCAGCCGGGCGGCGGGACGACCACGACGCTGCCTCCATCGGTTCAAACCGTTCGCATCACCTTTGACGGTTCCGATGGGTCGCGATGCTGTCTGGCCGTCGATCCGCATACGGTGCCGGTCGATCCGTCGAGCGGCCAGCGCCTCTTGGTGCTCGACGGTCTCCCGGAGGGTGACGGCCAGTTCACGCTCGCGGGTTTCGCGACCTCATTCGCACCGGCTCCGGCGGGTACGACGAGCACATGCGCGACGACACCTCCGGGTATAGGCGAAGCCTGCGACCCCACACGGCCGGCGGCACCCAACTTCGAAAGCGCGCCGACGGATGTTACAATCGTTGCGGCGGCGCGAGTTGGCGGCGGCGAAATTGAAGTGCCGTCGATGCCATTCCTGTTCAACGCCAACCCGGAGAACGGTGATTCGGTCTCGCCCCCCGTGACGATACATTTCACGGTTGCCGATGCGGTGAGTGGAATCGCGTCAAGCTCGATTACCGCCCAGATCTCGCAGAACAGTGGAGCTTTTACCGCGCTTCCTGTCACCCTGGTCGCTTGCGATGACGCGACGGCGATGCCCTGCAGCAGCGGTGGCTCGTTCAAGGTGACGGGATTCATCGCCACGAGCGCTCCGCAGATTCTCGCCGCAGGCTCG
>Ga0335069_10007641_pt1 | contig 15578 bp, 14 predicted proteins | sample Lox_Sample_11_FD_206714 | JGI IMG/M metagenome (GOLD analysis project Ga0335069, IMG submission 206714) | Soil microbial communities from Loxahatchee National Wildlife Refuge, Florida, United States - Lox_Sample_1.1 | ecosystem: Environmental > Terrestrial > Soil > Wetlands | place: USA... | reverse complement strand
CACCCCCTGACCGAACTCCTCTAGCACCTCAACCCTGTCGATAAGTGATGCATTTTCGCTGCGGCTCCGTGATGTAGTTTTGATCCGGCCTTGACACCCCAGAACGCGGACGCCGAAAAGCGCGGCGGGACGACCAGCGTCCCGCCGGATGCAAGCGTGGAGAGCGAGCAGCCAATCAGCCCGTGGCCGTGAAACAGCGGCAAGACAAGCAATCCGCGGTCGGAGGGGCTTAACCCATAATGTGATGCGATATTGCAGGCGGACCACATGATGTTCGCGTGAGACAGCGGAATCATTTTGGGTGCGCCGGTTGTCCCGCTGGTGCTGGCGACCATCGCAACATCGCCGGGTTTCGGACCGTAGACGCCGGCCCGTGAGACTTTCTGAATTCCCTCAATGCTCACCAGCCCATGCGCATCAACCTGCACCGGCCATACCGGCCGCCCAACTGATGTGGCAGCTTCCTTGACCGCAGGATTGCCCGCTTCCGTCACTACGGCACTCGCCGATACGTTCTCGATGAAACGGCGGATTTCGTCTGCCTTATCTGCAGGATTAACCGGTGCTGCGACCAGGCCCGCGCGAGCCAAAGCGAGAAACACGGCCAAAAATCCGATCCCGTTCGGCAGGACGAGTGCGACGACTTCACCCGATTCCAACCCGGCGCCACACAGTTGGCTAGCGGTACTTTCAATCTGGTCCGACAGGGCTTTGTAACTGATTACCGTGGACGGGTAAATCGAAACGACGGCTGGTGAATTCGACGATGGATCAGCGAGCAGCTCCGCAAGGGTGGTCCTTTGATTCATGTAATTGCGCAAGAAACCCCCAAGCTGTCCAAGCTCATTTTCGCTTCTCTTGCCATTCGGTTCAAGGGAGCTTCGATGTCGTGCCCATCAGCGACTGACATCAGGCACGATTGTTTTCGCATGACGGTGCGATCGTCGCTGCGGCAGGACCTGCAGATTTCGTTGGGATGAATGCATCTAAGCCGGTTGAGCTCGAATCGGGGCGGACATTCGGCGGAGTCCTAAGTAACGAGATTCCGACCGCGGCCGGCCGCACCATCCGCGCGGGCGCCAACATCCGAAGTGCAATCGCCGCCGCCGGAATTAAGAAAAAAAGCGAACCCGGAACCCACATGATCGCGCCTGCGGTCGCCTGATCGGCGAACGCGGAAATTCCATCGATGCGGGGTACGGTCAGATAGTATGGATAAATCAGCCGTTCGGAGAATACCAAGAAAGCCGAAATGACGGTATTCAGAACATCGGCAGCCAGCAGGTACGGAATCATCGTCCATACCGGCCAGTGCGGTTTGCTCGGCCAGGGTTGCACGACGGGCCACCAATAGAATAGTGCTCCAACTACAAAGCAGGAATGCTGAACAACGTGCCAGGGTTCCGAGTGAAGCGCTAGTTGGTACGGGCCCGGCAGGTGCCATCCCAACATGGCCGTGGTCATTACAATGAGGCACGTAATCGGATGAGTCAGTCTTCGGCCGAGGCGTCTAAGTCGTCGTGATTTGAGGATCGGCCCCAAAATCCTCCTTGCGACAATCGTCGGAAGCCCGCGCAAGAGCGGAATAGCCGGCTCACCCACCAGCAGGAGCGGTGGCGCTACCAGCATCAGAATCATGTGCTGAACCATATGCACCGAAAGCAGGAGATCGTCGAAGGCAGCGAGCGGCGAAGCGATCGCGACGAGTAGCGCTAAGTTTCCTCCGAGAAAGGCGCAGAGCCGGCCATATGGGAATCGCGATGGCATTTGGCGATGTAAGCGCCGAAACCCACGGACATAAATCGCACAACTTAGTGCGACCAACCCAACGGTTGGAATCGGGAGACTCCATTGAGCCAGAGCCGCCCGCACTTCCGGACTCACGGCTGAATACCCGCAGATAAGGCTGCGTCGCGCGCGATCGGCTGCCCAGGCGGATGCATCGTTTCCAAAAAGGCAACAATTGCGTAGACCTGAGCTGGATTCAGGTTCTTGCCGTACGCCGGCATGTTACCGCCGCCCTGCACCACCTGACGGACCAGTTGGTCGTAGGTGAGGCGAGTTGCAGTATCGTCAAGAGCCGGACCGCGCATTCCACCAACCCCTCCCAGCGAATGACAATTGCGGCATTGCTCGCTCTGAATTAATAGTGCGCCGCGCAATTCGAGTGGCGTGCGGCCCTTTAGGTACGCGACCGGAATTGGCGCGCCGCTCCACGCATCCATCACGGGCGACCACGGTGAAATCGTGCCAAGCCAGGTCAGCGAACCTACGACAAGGAACACAATGATGACGATCACCACCGAGACCGGTCTGGCTCGAAAACTCTTTTCCCCAGTGCCCGAGATGAACGGCAAGGCAAAGAGAATCCCGATCGCTACAACCGGACCGGTTAATATTAGAAATGTCTCAGTCCACGGCGGTAGGAGCGCAAACAGCGAGAACAGCCACAGAAAGAAGAAGTCGGGGCGTGGCACCGTCTGAATGATGGTGGGATCGGGTTTGCCATTAGGACCGATCGGGCCCTCGACGGCAGCGACTAACAGTAACCCGATTATGATTATTCCGGCAAAGATCAGGTCCTTGACCGCCGCGAACGGCACGAACGGTTCGCCATTTGCGGTAACAAATTGATGGTACTCCTTCAGATAAGTATCGCGCCGCACAATTCGCCCGGGCATCGGCCATTCGTTAATTCCCAGCCGTAAAACCAAAAACAAATGGAGCGCGACAAACCCCATCAGGAGGGCGGGAACTACGAAGACGTGCAGAGTAAAGAAACGCGAGAGGGTTTCTCCTGCTATTATGGGACCGCCGAGAAGCAGATCGACGAGCTTGGGGCCCGCAAAGGGGGTTCGGCCGAGAATCGATGCGCCGATTCCGAGTCCCCAATAGGCATCTTGATCGAAGCGCATGATCTGACCAGTGAATGCCATCCCCAGCGTGCACAAAAGCAGCACCACGCCCGCGAGCCATGTCAGTTCACGCGGGTACTTGTACGCACCGAACAGAAAGACTTGCGCCATGTGCACGATCATGAGCGCAACCATGAAGTTGGAACCCCAGCCGTGCAGCGCTCTTAGGTACCATCCAAGCGGCTGCTGGTAGTTAAGGTACAGAAGACTTTTCCACGCGCCTTCGGCAGACGGTGCGTAGACCGTCGCCAAACAGATCCCGGTCACCACTTGGAGCATGAAAACGACGAGCGTCGCGCTGCCGAAAACGTACCACCAGCTTGCCGAGCTACGAGGAACCGGATGTGCGGCGACATCCTTGATCGCCGGACCGACCTGGAGACGATCGTCAAGCCATTTGCCGATGACCGAAAGAAAGTTAAGCCTCATCGCGGTCAGCCCTGATTACGCATGCGGATTGCCGAGGGTTGGAAGTTGCCCAGCCCAAATCCAAAGCTGCCCGTTCTCGACCTTGTGCTCGTATTGATAGAGCGGACGCGGCGGCGGGCCCGATGCGTGCCGTCCATCAGCATAGAAAACTCCGCCGTGGCAAGGACACATGAAAAGACCGGATTCCTGGAACCATCTCACGGGACAGCCAAGATGAGTGCAGTTGATCGCGAATACCTGGAAAGAGTCGCCGCTAATTCGCCGTACCCAGCACGGGATGCTGGTGGTATCGCCATCCCATGGCCGCGCAAATGGATTTACATAAGTTGCAAGACGGGTTTGGTTTTCTGGAAAATTCGCGACAGGCCCCAGTGACGTCCAGCTCAGCCACGGAAAACGCCGCATCGGCGACGCCAGGTAACCAATAATGGGAATTGCAAAAAGGCCTATCGCCAACGCGTTAATAATGACCCCAAGGCGGAAAAGAAAGTTTCGCCGGGAGGTGCGGCCTGGTTGCGGGCTTTTGACCGCCGACTCTTTCGCTCCGGTCTCTTCGGGCTTCGATTCCGTTATCTGCGCCATAGGTCAGTTTACCTTGAACTACGCGATCAACTATTTGAGAGTGACTGATTGCTCAGGACGTTTTGCCGCAACCCACGCGACTAAATCGGCAACCTGTCCCTCCGAAAGCGGGCTTCCTTTAACATACTCACGCCAATCGGGGTGCGGGAAATCTGAGCGGCCGCTTATTATCAATGTGCGTATCGATTGATCGCTCGTTAGCGAGAGATACCAAATGTCGACGATAGAGCCGGCCTTTGTTCCACCTTTTCCGTCTGCTCCATGACACGACCCGCAGAAGGTTGAGTAGACTTGTGCGCCGCGCTGAGCGTCCCCTGCGGCGCGCGGAGCATGGGTTGGCATAGAGGAATCCATCGCTTGTAGCCGCGGCCAATGCTGCCGCATTCCTTTAATCAAAATCGCTATTTGTTCATCGGCCAGAGACCCGCCCTCACTGATGGCAAACGGCGGCATCGACGTGCCGGATACCCCTCGAGCAATCACGCGTTGAAGTGAAACGTCGTCGACGAGCGCGAGATATACTGGATTGTTCAGCTGGGTTGCCGCCCCCGACGAACCATTCGGACCATGGCATCCAGCACAGTTATCGGCGTACAGCGGCGCAAACTCCTTAACCTGGATGGGCGACAAGGGGCGCTGGGAAACGTTGGGCTTTCCCGGAAGCGAATCGCATCCGGAGACAAGTGCGAATGCCAGATAGAGCATCAAGTGCAGCCCGCGGCGAATCATGGCCGATCCTCAGGCGCGCGTAATCCCGAAGCTTCGATCCCGCTCCGCATGGCAAACGGCAAATGCTGAAGCGTTGAGATCCGCTCCGAACGTGCGGTAACCAGTCCGGCTGTTAGGCCGAATCCGATCTGGCAGATGATGAAACCCACCCATTCAATTCGCTGATTGAGGACTGGGTCGAGGATCCCAAGTGAGGTCGACAACAGCCCGGACCACAAAAGGGGCGCCACCACGCCACCGAAAAATATGGGCCGGCTTGGCAACATCGGGAGCAAAATTCCGTACAGTAGACCCAACAGCAGCGACAAAATCGCGTGAATCATCAGCGCCTGAGCGAATGGGCCGAGATGGAACTCCGACAGATAGGAAACATTGGCATTTGCCAGTGCATTGTTGATTGTGGCTGCAAGGATATTCACGGTGTACCAAGGACTTCCGTGCACCAGGATTCCCTCCACCATCGCCAATCCCGCCATTACGAACCCGCCGACGATGCCACCCTTCACGCCAGCGGAATACGGATAGACTCGAAGCGGCAGACTCGCCCTATTACCTTCCTCCCCCACGCGGAGCTGGGCGGCTCGAACATCGACGGCGAAAGCAGCTTCTATGGCCTCGACTGCAATCCGTTCGCGATGCTCGCTCGGGAAAATTTCGCCGAACCATCCAACCGCGCCAGCCAGGAATAGCAACAACCCCACCGCGCAGACCGTAAACGCGGTCACGATCCCCGCAAATGAAAGTGCCAATCCCAGCGCCATGATCATCGGCCATGCGGTTGGCGCCGGGACAGCGATCAGCTTTTGGCCGTTTTGACTTGCCGAGTCTTCTGCTGCCATATGAAAATCTCAGCGCCCGACGACGTATACGGTCAAAAAGACCACGACCCAGACCGCATCGACGAAGTGCCAATACCAGGAGAGGATATCGGTGCGCTCCGCTTGGCTCTCGTCAACATGGCCTAGAACCGCCATTACGAATACGAAAAGTATCGCCAACAGTCCGACTGTCACGTGCAATGCGTGCAATCCAACAAGGGAATAATAAGTTGTCCCGAACAGATTAGTGGCGATCGTAAATCCGCGCTGGTAAATCAACCGATGCCATTCGAACACCGTGCCAATCATAAATTCGAGCCCAAGTCCAAGTGTTAGGAGCCACCACAGACCGAACGATCTAACGGATCCGCTCTTCAGTGCACGGACGGCCAGGACGATCGTGATGCTGCTTGAAAGCAGGCATACCGTGTTGAACACGGGAACCCGGAGTACATCGCGCGGAAAAGGCCCCGCGGCGCTTTTTCCGATATAGAACGCGTATGCGGCGACAAAGATTGAGAAAAACGCGCTCTCGGTGAGGATCAAACTGAGAATCCCGACGCGCCCCCGCGCCGGCAGTCGCGAGGGCGAGCTCGGCGTCATTACTGACGACTCGGCGGCCACGTTTTCAGATGCCTCCTCATTCATATTGCCAGTCCGGATCCTCGGGATGTTTCAGGTCCCATAACGGCCGCCGACTCCGAACCTCTGGAGGAGTCGCGAAATTGTACTCCGGCGGTGGAGACGTGGTCGTCCATTCGAGTGTCCATGCGTCCCAGGGATCGTTCCCTGCAGGTTCGCCGGAGCGAAGCGACCGAACAATATTGATCACTAGGAGCAGAACGGCGAAAGCCTGAAAGAAGGCCCCTAAGGTGGCAATTTGATTGAACGTGTCGAGACCGCGGCCGGGTTGATAGGTATAGATGCGCCGTGGCATTCCCATCAGACCGGCGAAATGAAGAGTGTCGAATGTGAGGTGAAAGCCAATCAGGAACAGCCAGAAGTGCCAAGTTCCCAGTCGTTCGTTCAACATACGGCCGGTGGCCTTGGGAAACCAATAATAGATTGCGGCAAAGATCATGAAGACAATCGCGCCCACCAAGACATAATGAAAGTGCGCGACTACGAAATACGTGTCCGTTAGTTGCCAGTTCCACGGCGCAACCGCCAGCATGATTCCTGTAAGTCCGGCGATAAGGAATTGGAAAAGGAACGCGAGTGAGAACAGCATCGGCGTTCTGAACCTGAGCTTGCCGCCCCAAATCGTACCGAGCCAGTTGAAGATCTTGATTCCGGTCGGCACCGCAACCAGCATCGTAGAGGTCGCGAAAAACGCGTTGCCCGCCGGAGTCATCCCAACCGCGAACATATGATGAGCCCACACGCTTAGGCTGATCAGCCCGATCGCGATGGTGGCGGTTACCATAACGTGGTAGCCGAAGATCACTTTTCGCGAGAACACCGGGATTATCTCGGAAGCGAATCCAAAAGCCGGCAGGACCAGTATATAGACTTCGGGATGGCCAAATATCCAGAAAAAATGCTGCCATAGAACGGCTGACCCCCCGGCCTGGGTATCAAAGAAATGAGCACCGAAATAGCGGTCGAGCAGGAGCATCACTTGAGCGGCCGAAAGCGGGGGCAGTGCCGTCATCATGAGGAACGAGACCACCAATGCCATCCACACTAGAATGGGCATCTTGTTGAGGCTCATGCCCTCGCACCGCATGGAGATTATAGTTGCGACTAGATTAATCGCTGTCGCGGTCGAGCCGACGGTAGTTAGAAGGATGCTAAGTATCCAGTAGTCGGTGCTGGTGCCCCGGGAGAATGCACGCTCCGTGAGCGGCGCATACGCGAACCATCCGACGTCGGGCGCGCTGCCCGCACCGTACAATCCGTCGCCCCCGAGGTACGAGAAGTAAAGCAGCAAGGCGCCAAAGAACCAAAGCCAAAATCCGAATGCATTGAGTCGCGGGAAGGCCAGGTCGCGGGCTCCAATCATCAATGGCACCAGGTAATTGAAAAAGCCGGTCAGTATCGGCATTCCAACCAGGAACACCATCGCGGTGCCATGCATCGTTAACAGACGGTTAAAAACCTGCGGAGGAACGATGCCGGCGTTCGGCATAACGAGCTGAAGCCGAATAGTCATTGCCTGTAGCCCAGCAACAACAAGGAAAAAAAGTCCGCCACCGATGTACATCAGGCCAAGACGTTTGTGGTCGACGGTGGTGACCCATCCGTGGAGCTTGCCGAGAAATGGCAGCGAGAGATCGCTTTCTGGGGGGACCAGTACGAGTTCTTGCTCAATTCCGGCCATGCGAACTCTCCTCTAACGAAGTGTCGCGAGATACGCGACCAGCGCATCAACGTCTTGATCGCCGAGATTCATCGCCGGCATCAACGCACCCGGTTTCATGTCATCCGGATCTTTAAGCCATACCTTGAGGTGTTGAAGGTTATTGGTTGCCACCCCGGCCGCGATCGTCTCGCGGCTCATCAAATGCGTCAAATCCGGTCCGAACTTCCCACGCGCTATCGTGCCGCGAATCGTGTGGCAGTTGATGCAGGCGTTAGACTCAAAAACCTGACGGCCTCGCATCGTCGATGGGTCTTGCGTAGCCGCCTCACGCTGCGCCGCAATCCATCGATTCCACCGCTCGCGGGACTCGACTACGACTCGGAACATCATCAACGCATGTTCCGTTCCGCAAAATTCCGCACACTGGCCGAGGAAGGTTCCGGATTGGTGCGGATCGATCCACATCGTGTTCAATTTGTTGGGAATCAGATCGGTCTTGCCCGCCAGCCGAGGCACCCAAAAGCTATGTGCCACGTCAACGGATACGAGTTGAAGAAAGGTTGGTGTGGGATTACGCGGATCGCTCAATGGAATGTGCAGCTCGTTTGCCGTGGTGATGTTGAAATCCGGATACTGAAACTCCCACCACCACTGATGGCCTATGACGCGGACGTTGATTGCTCCATCGGGTTTCGGCGCCGCCTGCACGTCGTAGATGGTCCGAACCGTCGTGAGTATCAGCGCAAACACAATCAGGATGGGTACCGTCGTCCAGGCGAATTCGATCGGGGTACTCCCGTAAATTTGTGCCGGCTCGCGCCCTTGATCGTCCGCGCGCGCGCGAAACCTCATGATGCTGTAGAGAAGCAGACCTCCCACGACCAGGAAGATTGCTCCTGTTACGCCCAGCACGAAAAATGCCAAGGAGCTTATCTGGTTAGCTGGATCAGCAACCGGAGTGAAAATGTTGTTCGGTGGAATCTTGTCGTTGGCAGCTCCCATCCCCCAGTCATTCGCGAGAGCCAGGCCCGACCGCATTCCCCAATCGGCCAACGTTGCTAAGATCAGCAATCTTCGGAAGGCGGTTCTTCCTGCAAACATGGATTCTCGACGGAGAATCTTAGAGGATCGGACGCGGCGAGCGGCCTGGCTCCATAGACTGCCGCCTAAAGCGTGTCGTTGACGCCTTTCTGTGTCGACGCGTATTTTCATCGCGGCGTTGATCTTTCGGACTGCTTGCTTGGCCAGCATAGTTAGCCGAATGCTGGGAGGCAAATCCTGCCGTACGATCCGCACAGTGTTTGTTGCCGGCTCCGGCCTCCGGACAAACTCCTCTGGCGGAATCTGGTCCCGAACTGGGAAATCAACGTTGCACTATCTTGGAATTCGACAAAAAAACATTGACGGTCAGCCCGCAACGGGTATTTGTGCCAGCCACGCACTTAGATCGGGCAACAGCGCGGCGATGCGGCGCAACGACTGAAGTTCCGCCAGGATCGTGCGGCGGTGGTCAACCGTCCAAGTATTGATACGCTCGTATGCGTTCTCTTCGAGGCGCGATTCGAATAGCGCCAATGACTCTTCGATACGGCCTGACAACTGCGTGCGTATCAGCGCGCGCGCCGCGTCCACATTCAGGTTTTCTGGGCTGCTGAAAAAATCAAGCCAGAATCTAAGCTGATCCCGGATATCCTCAAGCACCGCTTGGCGCGCCGATTCGGTCGTATTGTCCAGCTGCGGCGTCGAAACGGCGATTCGAGAGGACGATATTGACGCCAGCCGATTCGAAATCCGGCGCAGGGTGCCGGCCGCCTGTATAATCGCCGCAGGCCTGACCGCGCTGGACTCTCCTTCCAACTGGGCATCGTCCGCGACCTGAAGCATTTCGGCGAGGATGCGCATCGTCTCGGAATTAGTTGCCTCGATTACGTCATCGGTGAGCGCCGCGCCACCGCCGGGGATAAGTGAGATCGCGTCGCGAATTACCGTTCGCAGCCGGGGGAGCAGCGAATCGCCCGCATACACCGGCCACAGAATGAATGCCACTATTGCTACCACAAAGGTGCCCAAGAAAATTCCCCACAGACGCCACAATGGCCCATAAATGTCGATCGAAGGACTGAGCCCCGTGAAGATTAGCGTGAACGTGGTGCCGATCTGCTTACCCGCGTAGGACACGCGTCCGCTAGTCAGAGACGAATACGCGGAGATGTAGAATACGACGATAAGAACAATCAGATACGCAGGCAACGATTCAAAGTTTGGCGACACCACGATTATGGCGAGCAGTGAGACTATCCCGCCGATCGCCGCGCCTACAATCCGGAGAATCATTTTGCGCAACGCAGCTCCATAGGTCGGGAGCGCCGTGATCAATACCGTTGTAAGAATTGTCGATAAGTCGGCGCGCTGCGTGATAAGACCGATCACGTACCCAATTACAACGCAGAGTCCGACTTTTAATGAATGACGAGAAGTGGCGGGATCGATCGCGGCGCTCGTCCGCCGATTCGCGAGTTCCGCCGGGGGACCGAGGGAATGGGGCGGCTCATCCAATAGCCGCTCGACGAAATCGGCTAGCACAACCAGCGAATCGGTAAACGCGGCAAAATTCTCCATTTCGCCAGAACTTGCCTGCCCGACGTAGGCAGGACGTACTTCGGTAATTCGCGCGGCCAGCGCCTCGATTGCCGATTGGACACGAATGCGCGAAGCCGTCTGCGGCAAGTCCACACCAACCGCGATATGTGTGGGCAGTTCTCGCGCCATTTCGTCCAAGACGGCCGCAATCGCGGCCACGGCTTCACGAACTTCAGTCTGTACCATCCCGCGAATCTGTCGCGGTACATTCTCGCGCGCGGTGACCGCCACCCGATCGACTTCAAGGGAGATTCGAACCACCCGCGTGATCGCCGCCAACAGAATCGCGCGGCGATGTTCCGAAATCCCCTCGACAACGGCTTGATCGAGCAGCGCAACATGCGCCGGCAGTTCAGTGGTTGGCGGTGGAAGCGGCGGACATGTTGCGCCTTTATCGCCAAGATAAAAATTGGAAGCATCGAGAAGGCGCCACCGCGAGCGGCCGACACTGGCTCCCAGCGATTCCATCAGAATTGGTTCGCCGTGATCGGGCCACAGCCAGTTGTCAAAGACAATTATGACTCCAAGTGCGATCACCGTTCCGCCGAACGATCCGGCTGCCTCCCAGCCGATCTCGTGCGGCACGAATATCACCGCGTAAAACGTATCAAGAGAGACAACCTGAATTAGCAACATCGCCGAGCCAAGTTTACGAGTCGTCCCCACGTACGTTAAATAAGAGAATGCCGCGAACAGAAAGGGCAGCATCAGCCACGGTGTTTCAGCCAAAGCGCGGGCCATTATCACTGAGGCGATCAAGGCGAGCGCCTCGGCAATTAGAACCGTCACAGCCTTGCGGGGAGACAGCATGGGCCCGGCACCGACCAGCAGCCATACGATATAGGTGCCCAGCTCGTTATAGACGTGGCAAATCACGACCAATCCGGCGCCGATTGTGGCGATAGTAGTGAGACGAAATGCGGTTCGGATTTTTAGCGAATTCGGGGCAAGCTCGTGCGCGAGCAGCATCCCGAGGCGATTCAACCAGCGAAATGGCTCGAAGCCGCCAATTTCAGAATCTACGTAGCCCGCCATGTAGCCATCGCTCAGCGGTCGCCCTGGATCGTCACGACCGCCGTCGCCCCCATGCGAAAGGGATATCTCGGATCGCCGTCTTCCAGCGTGATTCGGACCGGAAAACGCTGCGATAGCCTGACCCAGTTAAGCGTCTCCTCCACCTGCGGCAATCCCTCAATGCTCGCGCCGTTATTTTGATACAGGGCCCATCCGACCCCTTGTACCCGCCCGTGAAATGGTCTGTTCGGGTAGCTCAGCAGATAGACGACCGCTTTCATTCCCGGCCTGATGTGACTCAGGAAATTCTCGCGAAAATTCGCAAGAACGTACCAAGTGCGGTTATCCACGAGACTCAACACTTCGCGGCCTTCGTTCGCGTACTGGCCGATGGTGATGTTTAAGTTCGTCACGTAAGCATCGAATGGTGCGCGCACATAGCAGTATTCGACGTTTAGGTTAGCATCGTAGAGGGCGGCCTCGGCGGCCTTTCTCCGCGCGTTAATATCACCATATTGTCCAAGGTCATTGTGGGCTTTGGACACTTCACTTTGCGCGCTCGCCACCGCGGCTTCGTCCGCTTCAACACGGCTGCGCGCATTGAATACGTCGTTGGCGGTGACGAAATGCCGTTTCAGCAGTGGCCGGATACGTTCGAGATACTGCTTGTCATAAGCAAGCTCTGCGGCGAGCTGTGCCTGACGCGACTTTGCGGCGCGGATGGCATCTTCCAGAGCCCTAATTTGGAGATTCGTCAGCGCCAGGTCGGCTTCCGCTTTGTCCTTCACTGATTGGTAGGGTCTGGGATCGACCACAAACAGCAACTGGCCCTGGTTTACGTGCTGGTTGTCTTCGATCGGCATTTGGACGATCGGGCCGCTGACGTGCGCCGCGATTCCAACAATATTCGCCCGCACATATGCGTCGTCGGTGCGCGGATACACGTAGTAGAGGCGGGCCACATACGCGGACAGCACAATCGCCGCCAATACGATCAGAATCCCAAGCGTACGGCCGATTAGCCGGAGCGGCACCGGACCGCGCGCCGGGGAAAGTTCGACGCGATGATCCGCCGGGCGGAGAGTCTCAGGCGCCAGATTAGCGCGCCGAGCTGCCGGTGAGGACTCGGGCAGATTTTGTTTAATCGGGGAAGGCGGCTCGGCCACTGCTGCTCCTCAAATTCGATTGAAGAAAATCAGGTAGATCGCGCATCCAAGCAGGATCGCGAGGCATGGATAGATTATAACCAGCGGTCCAAGGTAGGGCTCGATTTTGGTTGCCGCGAACAACGGACGTAATATCGCTGCGAGCGTCGCGCCGACTATCGCGCACAGGAGCCACGCGGGAAAATTTGCGCCCGCGACGTTCACGATCGGATCGCAAGCCGCGAGCGCCAGCGCGGCGATAGGACCGATTTTTCGCATACGCGATCTGCAGTATGAGATCGTCATTGATGCACCGCCCCTGCTGCGTACGCGATACTCGCGTAGGAAGTGAGCAATTGCGCCTTGCTCTGAATTAGCGTGTAACGCGCATTGGCAAGGTCGCGCTCCGCGGTTAATAATTCCACGATTGTGCTGAGCCCCTGCCGGTAAGTATCGAGGTTGGCGTTGTAGGATTCGGTGGATGCGGCGACGAGGCTCTGTGCGAATGCATACTTACTGCGCGACGAATCCAACTCGTAATAGGCTCGCCACATTTCGGCGATTGTATCAAGTTCCTGGGACCGAAGCTCGGCGCGCGCTACTTCGCGATCATCTTCCGCACGGCGGACGTCATTGAGCCGTTTGAACCCGGTGAAAACGTCCCATTTGAGCGTGAGCAATGCGGAGTACTGCGGCTGCGCCGTTTGAGCGGTCCGTGGGGCCTGGAAGGTGAAATTCCAAATGTTCTCGCCATACCCGGTCGATAACCCGACTATCGGGAAAAATTGCGCGCGCGCTTGCGCAACGTCGGCCTCGCTGGCGCGAAAAATTGCAGCCCGCGCGGCCAGATCCGGCCGCTGGCGCCGCGCCTCTTCGATCAGAGCCTCGACCGGCCGATAAAATTGCGGCGGCGGCGCCTGAGTTTCCAGTCCCTCGATTTTGACCGGTGGATCGGCAGACACGCCGAGCGCAACCGCGATCTGCGCCTCGGCGTCGTGTACCATTAATTGGGCATTCGCGAGATCGAATCGCGATTGTGCGACGCGCTCTTTGGAGAGGAGCAGCTCCGGCTCGGTGGCAAGGCCTAAATCAACGCGATCGCGAACCGCCTCAAAGTCGGTCTCGGCGAGTTTGAGATTTTGCTCAGCCGCAATTACCGCGCCGTTTGCCGCGTCGAGCGCGTAGAATGCGGCTTCAGTCTGGAACACAACATCTTGGATCGCGCGGTTAAATGCGAAATTCGCCGCGATCAGACGTTCGCGGGTGCTCTCCGAGCCGGACTCGCGACGCCCGAAATCGAGCAGCGTCCAATTCATCTGGGCAATTGGATCCGTCTGCCACTGCTTCAGTGTGCCGGGTGTCGTCGGCAGCTCTATGATTTCGCGCACGTAGCCGCCGTCGGAGCTAAAGCCGGCCTGCGGATAGTAAGGTGCCTGAGCCACTCCAAAATTTGCCGCTGCGGCGCGAGCGGTGTTCCACGCACGCTGAGTTCCGGGGTTGTTAAGGAGGGCGATCTCAATTAACGCCGGCAGGTCATATTCCCGGCTCGTTCGGATTACGGAAGGCGCTTGCGGATTACCTTCGATCGGGAGCGCCTCAAACGCCGAGACGCGGGATGCGCTTGAGGGCGCATTCCATTCGCGGTCGGGACGCGAGGATGCCCACTTAGCGGGATTCAGCTCCGGACGATCGGCAAAATCCGCACAGCCGTTAAGGCACCCGATCGCCAATATCACCGCGGCGGACGCGAATCCCAGCCAGCGCGAAACTCCGCTCCAAGTTCCAATTCTGACCATTGAACGACTCCCTCGCGGCTTGGACGACCTTCAGCGGCCCTCCGGGTTTGCGATCTAATCCGACAGATAAGCACGGCAAACCCAATGTAATGCAAGGAGCACCGCGCATCCACGGCGAGCCGCTCGAGCTCGGCATTAAGACCTGTCCTTCCCGAAAAGCTAAACCCTGACATATTGATGGTGCAGGCCGCCTAGAATGGGCAGGCCGATCACATCGCCGACCGCTTCGACGCGCCGATAAGTCGGCGCGTCCTTGCTCAACGACAGATGCGTACGGACATCGTTGTAATATGACGCGTACTTCTTAAGAACTTGGCGCAAGTGCGCCTCGCCGAACACGACTACATGATCGAGGCATTCCCGCCTAATCGATCCGATCAGTCTTTCAACGTGGCCGTTCTGCCACGGTGAACGGGGCGCGGTCGGATGGTCGCGGATTCCCATCGCCCGTATGCGACGGGTGTATGCCGAACCATACGCTCCGTCCCGATCGCGGAGAAGATACTGAGGAGCTTCATCCCACGGAAAAGCGTCGGTTACTTGATTCGCAATCCACTCGGCGGTCGGATTCGTGGTCACTCCGATCCTGACCACCCTTCTTCGCGCATGGCGGAGAACCACCAATCCGTAGAGCAGCTTGAAGGAGATCGTGCGCACTACGAACAGATCGAGTGACGCGATCCCAAGCGTCTCATTGCGCAGGAAGCTCTTCCACCCTTGAGACGGCGGCCGTCGCGACCTGACCATATATTTGCTGACCGTTGATTATATTTGCTGACCGTTGATTCGGCGACCCGGATGCCAAGCATCAGCAGTTCGCCGTGGATCCGCGGCGCGCCCCACGTCGGATTCTCCCGGCTCATCCGCCCGATGAGCGCGCGGACCTCCCGGTTGATTCTAGGCCGGCCCCAGCGCCGCCATGACTTCCAACGCCAGTACGCCTTGAATCCCCGCTGATGCCAGCGCAGCAGTGTCTCAGGCTCAACGATGACGATCGAGGCTCGCAGGTACGGAAACAGCCGGTAGAGCCAGATGAAGATCAGCCGATCGAGATTTCGGAGCCTGCCTCGGGCAGAAAATTTACGGTTCAGGATGTCAAGGCCGGATCAAAACTACATCACGGAGCCGCAGCGAAAATGCATCACTTATCGACAGGGTTGAGGTGCTAGAGGAGTTCGGTCAGGGGGTGTGCGAGGGGGATTTCC
>Ga0335069_10007640_pt1 | contig 15580 bp, 13 predicted proteins | sample Lox_Sample_11_FD_206714 | JGI IMG/M metagenome (GOLD analysis project Ga0335069, IMG submission 206714) | Soil microbial communities from Loxahatchee National Wildlife Refuge, Florida, United States - Lox_Sample_1.1 | ecosystem: Environmental > Terrestrial > Soil > Wetlands | place: USA... | reverse complement strand
TGTATGCCGTGTGCGCCGCATGACTGGCCGGCTGAGACCGGTGGTGGGCTGTCACCAGGTGGCTGTTGACGGCGCCATAGCCCACGTAAATGACGAAGCCACAGTTCAACCACGCCGCGAAGCGCAACCACGACGTCGGCGGCAGGTACCAGATCAGATACAGACAGGACGCCATGCCGAGCACCGGGAAAATGTGATTGCGTAAACTCACGAACATCACTGCACCGATCAGCAGCATCGCCGCGGTCGCCAGCGCGCTCACCGACAACCAGAGCACGCCAATCACGTAGACGGCAAAGAGCGGCACGCTCCACCGCCAGCCGCCAGGCACCCGAAATGGCCGCACTCGTTCCGGCTCTCTGCGCCGGAGGACGATCACCCCGGCACACACGAGGATGAAGGCAAACAACGTCCCGATGTTTGTCAGATCGACCATCTCGTCGAGGCTGGCAACCGCTGCGAAGCTGGCAACGAAGACGCCGGTAAGGACCGTCGACACGTACGGGGTGCGGAAGCGCGGGTGCACGCGAGCAAACAATGGTGGCAATAGTCCGTCGCGCGACATTGAGAAGAGAATGCGCGGCTGTCCCAACTGCCAGACGAACAACACGGCGGTATGGGCGACGACTGAGCCGAACGCGACGATGCCGACGGCCCACCCGAGATTCGGACTCGCGCGCTGCAACGCTAGGGTCAGCGGCTCCGCCTGCTCGGTTGCGAGCGCCGCCTTGAGCTCCGGATACGATATCAGGCCGGTGAAGACCGCCGCCACCACAACGTAGAAGACGGTGCAGATGAGCAGCGACGCCAGGATGCCGATGGGCAAGTTGCGATGGGGATCGTGCGTTTCCTCGGCCACCGTAGTCACCGCGTCGAATCCGATGTATGCGAAGAACACGATGGCAGCTCCGGCATTCACCCCTGCCCAATGGTTCGGCGCAAACGGCCTCCAGTTCGCCGGGCGGACCCAGTACAGTCCGATGATCACGAAGAAGGTCAGCACGACGATCTTGATGCCAACCATCAGCGCGTTGAGCCGCGCGCTCTCGCGGATACCCCAGATCAGCACCAGGGTAATGGCGGTGACGATCGCCACCGCCAGCAGGTTGATGATGATCGGCACGCCGAGCACATGGGGCGCGCTCTCGTACACGCCGGGCACTCTGGCAGCGGTTCGGTAGTCCATCGACAGCCAATCGGGGATGACGACACCGAATCCCGACGCCAGCGTTTTGAAGTAGTTGGCCCAGCTGATCGCAATGGCGATATTGCCGACCGCATACTCGATTATCAGATCCCAGCCGATGATCCACGCCAACAGCTCGCCGAGCGTAGCGTATGAGTAGGTGTACGCCGAGCCCGAGATCGGCACCATCGACGCGAACTCGGCGTAGCACAGCGCGGTAAAGCTGCAGACGACTGCGGTGATGACGAACGACAGCATCAGCGCCGGCCCGGCGCCCGGGCGGAACTGGTCACCCGCCGCTGCCGTGCCGATGGTGGCGAAGATGCCGGCGCCGATGATCGCTCCGATCCCCAGTAGGGTCAGCTGTACCGGCCCAAGCGCGCGGCGCAGTTGAAACTCCGGCCGCTCTGCGTCAGCAAGGAGGTTGTCGAGCGGCTTGGTACGAAGCAGGCCGCGCAGCATGCCTGCACTGGCGCCACATCGGGTTGCTCCGTCTCGCTCCATCCCGCCTTTCAGCTCACTGCGATGCGCGGCTATAGCACATCGCGGGGTCGGGTTTGCAGCTGCTCCCCACAAGCAGGTGAGCAGGCAAGGACGCCTGCTCCACCATCATTTTGACTCATTTGGAAACTGCATGAGATGCAGTGGGCGGGCATCCCTGCCCGCCGCCCATCCTATTGTTCCAGCGCGATCAGCTTCTTGAGGATCGACACCGCCTGCTCATGCAGGGCATCGAATTTCGCCGCGTCCCAATCATCTACCGGGGTCGGCTCGAATGTCTTGTTGTCCTCAAAGACGTAGTGGTGTGCATCGCGTTTGACCGATCGTCTGATGCCAGCCAGGAAGGTGTCGGCCTCATCGGCGACCGCCAGAGCTGCCGGCGTGCCGTTGACGCGCGCATGCTGCGCCAGCCGCTCGATGGTGACGACGTATTTCACATCATCGATCCCCTCGCGGCTCAGTTCCCACTGAATCGTCGGCACCGGCTTGCCATCGGGGCCGAGGAATCCGTCCGTGATGTTCAACGGCCCCTCGCCGCGATTGCCGACGTTTTGCGGGAAGCGCTTGGGTGTCAGCGGATAGGTCCACGGGAGCATCCCTTTGATGTCGTTGGCCCACACGAAGTAGCCGAACATGAAGCGACTGAAGTACGTCCCCTGCCCCATGACGGCGGCATTGGCGTAGATGCACAAGTGCGCGTTGGCCTTCCGTGCCATGTCGTAGAGCAGCGGGACGAACCGCTTGAAGGCGATGATCCAGTAATCGACGTACTCGATGGCCGCGGTAATCGACTCTGGCGTGCACGTCATCGCAACAACGCCACCCGCCTCTTTCATGGTCCGCGCGAGTTCGCGGGCCAGCTTCTGTCGGATGTCGGGCGCATCGAAGCGACCGACACCCGTTTTCACATTGGGCTCTTCCACCGGCATGAACATCACGCCCGGCAGTCCCTCCTGCTTGAACTCCTTCGTGTAGTACGACGCTACTCTGCGGGCGATCGGCACCTGCACGTCCGCATCGTACTGCGTATAGTTGTTGGAGCGGTTGATCTTGTCAGTCTTGAGGAGCTGGCCGGGGCAATAGATGAGCGGCTTGGAGAAGCCGTACTTCTTGTACAACTCCATGCCCACTTCAAGATCCGGCAGGAACGGCTGGCCATTCTCTTCCTCATACCAGTGGCCGGACCGCAGGCTGATGAGATTCATGCCGTGCTCGCGTTGATCGCGAAAGATGATGTCTGATTGCCGCAAGAGACGGCCACCGCGCGTGACCTTGGCGACGTTGGCCAAGGTGTTCACGCAGAGAGTCCCGTAAAGAATGTCTGGCTCCAGCAGCTTCACCGGAATGACATCGACGGTCAGTGGGATGGTCTGTTCGCCGCCGACGGCGCTGATGATGATGCTCCCCGTATATTGGCCGGCAGGCCGGTTGTCGGGCACGTGCACGGTGATCCAATAGGGCCGCACCTGATGCTTCGGCAGATCGATCGGTACGGCGATCTCCAACGTCTTCGGGACCACACCGAAGCGGTTGCCGACACGAACAGAGAGCGGTCCGCCGTAGTAGCGCACCATGCGCACGCTGAGCTCGGACGCCGATATGACGTGTTGCCCATCGGAGAGTCCGGTCACCGTCACCTGCAGGTGCTGTAGATCGCGCAGCGGATAGACCGCCAACTGCGCTGGCTCCCACTCGTCCCAGGTTGCATGGAGCGTCACGGACGAGGCGATCTCATCGGCGCGCGGGTGGGAGTTCTGATGAATGCGTTCGAGCACACTACGCTGGAAGATGATGAATCCGTTGCGTTCCTGTGCCTCGGTGGCTGAGGGTTTCGGAATGGTTTCCTGGAACGCAAGCCACTGCGCACCCACCGGTCGCGCGCGCCAGGCCCGCCGCAGCACGTGGCGCAACGCGTGACGTTCGACGGCGGCCGCAACCAAGAGCAGGAAGAGGATAGCGAGCCAGGCCCAGCGGGCGGTTCTCAGCCGATGCAACATCAATTACCGGATCGCCCTGCCGACATTCTCAGCTGAGTCCGATCGCTGGAATGGACGACCGCGCTGGCATGAACATGCGCATTACACGCTCCGCCCGGCGATATGGCCGTCGAATATCGCACGATCAGCGGGGCGTACTGCTACGGCGTCACCGACCCGGATGACCTGCGGCACTTTCCCTTGCAGCGCAAAGTAGAGCGCGTCGTCCGCCACGCCGTTGGTGCGGATGACCACGGTATCGACTGCGCCGATCTGCTCGAAGCGGCGCGACAGCACGTCGATCAACGTGACCTGGTGGTCGCCGATCAAGGCGAGCGCCGTGTTCGGACGCCAGCCCATACCGGCCTGCACGGCACGCGGCAGCGCGTAGCCCATGGTTTCGCGATCGAGGTTCATGGGCATCGGCAACGGCGTGAGGACAGTGACCTCCTTGTGCATGACAGCCAGTAGCTCGCCGAGACCGATGGCCTCGATGTGCCCCACGGCATCGAAGATCACGACGCGTGTTCCGAGTGCTTCGGCATGCACAAGTGCGGTCTCATGGTCGATCACGAACTCCTGTTCCGAGCCTGCCACCGGCATCGGGAAGAACTTGGACGAACCCACCTTGGTCGCGCGCCCACCCGTGGCAACAACCACCGCGTCCGGTTCTAGGGCCAGGATCGACTCGCACGTCGCATCGCACTCGAGGCGGATGTCCACGCCGCGGCGGTAGCATTCTGCCGCGCGCCAATCAGCGAAGTCGGCGATCTCGGCTCGCCCCGGCAACAACTGCGCCAGGCGAATTTTGCCGCCGAGTTCGGAGGTCCGCTCCAAGAGCGTGACGCGATGCCCGCGCGCCGCCGCAACCCACGCAGCTTCCAGGCCGGCGGGGCCGCCGCCGACGACGACTATCTTCTTCGATTGCGGCGCTGCCGTCAGAGTCCCCAACCCGAGCGTCGCATCACGACCCACCGCCGGATTGGTCACGCAGGTGATCGGCATCCCTTGCGTGAGGTTGCCGTAGCATCCTTGGTTACAGCCGGTGCACCGCCGGATCGCGTCGACGGCACCGGAGCGCGCCTTCTCCGGCCACTGCGGATCAGCGATCAAGGCGCGCACCAGTGTCACAGCGTCGGCTTCCTGGCGCTCGATGATTCCTTCCGCCTCATCGGGTGTCAGGATGCGATGCACAGCAAACACCGGAACGGAGCGGACCGCATGCTTTACCGCGCGCGCCGCATACACTCCGAGCTGGTGCGCCGTGTACATCGGCCGCACCATGCCGATCCCCGAGATGCCGACGCTGACGTTCAGGAAGTCGACCAGCCCCAGCGCCTCGAATCGCGCGCCGAGGTCCGCGGCATCATCCGCGGTGAGGCTCTCTCCGTACGTCACCTCCTCGTCTCCGACCAGTCGTAGGCCAATCGCGACCGACGGACCGACCACACGGCGCACGGCCTGCAACACCTCGACCGCGAAGCGCATGCGGTTCTCGATGTTGCCGCCGTACTCGTCCGTACGCTTGTTGCTGCGCGGCGACAGGAACTCGTGAATCAGATAGCCGTGAGCCCCGTGGATCTCGATGCCGTCGAACCCACCGGCTGCAGCATGGCGGGCCGAGCGGGCGAAGTAGTCGACCAACTCAACAATCTCATGCCGCTCGAGTGTCTTGGGTGCCTCAGTGGAATTCACCACATCCGAGGGCGCCCACACGGGCAGCTTCGACCACGCGCTGAAGTTGACGCCGCCGTTATGCGCCAACTGGATGAACGCCAGCGCGCCGTGAGCATGGATCGCCGCCGTCACCTCCCGGAAATGGGGAATGGCAGCCTCATCCCACGCAGCTGCGTTGTTCGGCATCTGGTAGGCCGTGGTCGGATGCACCTGCGTCTGCCCGACGATGACAACGCCGGCACCGCCGCGAGCGCGGTCTTCAACGTAGCGTGCCAGCCGCGCACCGTGGAAGCCGGGCTCACCCCAGGTGCGTGCCGGTTCCGAAAACATGGTAAAGTGCGCGCCAAAGATGATGCGATTGCGCGCCTCGAGCGGCCCGATCAGCAACGGTGAAAACAGATGGGGGAATGGCATCAGTGTTGCCCCTCGACAGTCGCCTTCATGTCGCGCATGAGCACGCGGCTGTCAAAGCGGTCGGGTTCAGCCGCGATCGCTGCGGAAATGACTGGAGAGGTAATTCTTGATGCTCCCAACGATCGAACTGCCCGACTCCGCCGCCACCGGCGGGCGCGGCTTCGATGCCGTGCTCGCCTCGGGCTCCGCCCACCACACCACCTCGGTCGGCTTCACCTGCATCAGGCGGCGTACCGCGGGTAGCAGACGCATTGCGATGAACTGCTTGTCCGGCGCACTGTCCAACAGGATGTCCGACTGCGCTACGTAGCTGTCGGTTGCGCCTCCCATGGTGGGCATCGTGACGACCTCGGAGACCTCTGCGACCACCCGCCGTAAACCATCCGTCTCGAGGCGCGCGAGAACCGCGGCGATTGCCGTTCGGGCATCCTCGTCCGCTGTGTCGGCGACAAACGTCAGCGACAGGTACTGCATCTTGGCCCCGCGGCTCTTCGGCCTGGAAATGCGACACAACCCCGAGATCGCGGGCCTCCCCGGCCGTTCGACGCTGAAGTCGAAAAAAGCGAGCATCTCCTCCTTGCCGTACAGATCGACGAACTCTTGCATGATGTCGATTGGTTTCTGGTCGCTCATCGTGTTCCTCCACCGGCCGAGCCCGCAGCATAGCACGACGGGCACGGACGAGACATTACACGTTATCGTTCGGTCGTCCTTCACCATGCCCCTCGAAACAGTGTACGATCCGCCCGAGCTATGATCCGTATCGCGCCACAACACTTGAGCCACGTATTGCCCCTACTGCTGCGAGCCATGGCATGACCGAGATCAAGCACGACAATCCGTTCGCTCGCCTCGGCGAACGCGCCAGCCTCCTCTACGACCTTGGGTGTCTGTTTGCCGAACGCACGGCGCTCGACGAATTGATACCGCTAGTGATGACCAAATGCCGGGAAGTGCTCGATGCCACAGGCGCCAGCGTCTTGCTCCTGGACGCCGACCGCAACGAGTTGTACTTCCCGTACGTCGCCGACGAGGACGTCGCGGCAGCGGCTCGATTGCGCGCCCTGCGCTTTCCCGCCGGCCGTGGCATTGCCGGAGCCGTGTTGCAGAGCGGCCGCGCGATCCGCGTCGATGACGCAGCCAGCGATCCACGATTCTATGGGGATGTGGACCGCCGCACCCAGCTGACCACCCGGGCGCTGCTGTCCGTCCCGCTCGCATCGCGCCATGGAACCATCGGCGTCATTCAGGTTCTCAACCCCCGAGACGGCGGGGCCTTCACCGATGACGATCTGGCCTTTCTCGAGGCACTTGCCGGTAGTGTGGCGGTCGCCATCGACAACGCGCGCCTCTACGGGGAGCTCAAGGCTGCCGCCGCCGTGCTCGAGCAGCGCGTCGACGAGCGCACCGCGGAGCTGCGCGAAAAGAATGTCGAGTTGGAGCGCACATTGACACAGTTGCAACAAACGCAGCAGCAACTGATCGTCCAGGAGAAGCTGGCGTCCCTCGGCGCGCTCACCGCCGGCATTGCGCACGAGATCAAGAACCCACTCAACTTCGTCACCAACTTCGCCGGTCTCTCCGCCGAGCTTGCCGACGAGCTTGGAGAGATCCTACGCAGCGAGCAGGAACGCCTCAGTGAAGCGGCCCGCGCCGATGTTCAAGAACTGTTGGCGGCGCTGGTACAAAACGTCGAAAAGATCGTCGCGCATGGCAAGCGCGCCGACAGCATCGTGCGTGGGATGCTGCAACACTCGCGCGGTGCTGGGAGCGCGCCGGAGCCGACGGATGTCAACGCCCTGCTCGCCGAATACCTCGCCCTCGCCTACCACGGCATGCGCGCCCAGAACGCCTCATTCAATATCGCCATAGACACTACATACGATCCGGCGGCCGGGCTGATCGACGCAGTACCGCAGGATCTCAGTCGGGTGTTCCTCAATCTCCTCAACAACGCCTGCTACGCCACCGATGAGAAGCGCCGCCAGCTCGGCCCGCAGTACTCGCCCCGAATCGCCGTGCACACAAGGAACCTCGGCGATCGCGTCGAAATCCGTATCCGCGATAACGGCCCCGGCATGCCTCTCGCCGTGCGCGAGAAATTGTTCACGCCATTCTTCACCACCAAACCGCCGGGCGCCGGCACCGGATTGGGCCTATCCATCAGTCGTGACATCATCGTTCAACAACACCGCGGCGAGATCCACGTCGACACCGAAGAAGGCAGCCACACCGAGTTCATCATTGTGCTACCAAGAAGGAGAAAGACGTGAAGCGTTGCTCGTGAAGCGGGTATCGCGCACGCTCGTTCTTTCGGGATACGCTTCAGCGACGGGATACATGCATTGATTAGCGAGGTTTACCCATGCCAGTGAAGATACTCGTCGTCGATGACGAGCCCGATTTGGAGTTACTCGTACGCCAGAAGTTCCGCCGCCACATCCGTGAGGGGCAGTTCAGCTTCGTGTTCGCCCACAACGGCGTCGACGCGCTGCAGAAGCTGCACGACGAACACGACGTCGACCTGGTGCTCACCGACATAAACATGCCCGAGATGGACGGGCTCACGCTACTCGTCAAACTGAACGAGTTGAACCTGCTGCTCAAAGCCGTGATCGTCTCCGCGTACGGCGACATGGAAAACATTCGTACGGCGATGAACCGCGGTGCCGCCGATTTCCTGACCAAGCCGATCGACTTCCAGGACATGGAGATCACCGTCAACAAAACGGTGCAGCAGCTCCAGACATTGCGGGAGGCGGTGCGGGAGCACGATCAGCTGGTGTCCATCCGCCACGAACTGGACATTGCCAGCGAGATCCAGCAATCGATCCTGCCGTCCACCTTCCCGCCGTACCCGGAGCGCCGCGACTTCGAGATCTTCGCGGAGATGCTGCCGGCGCGCGAAGTGGGCGGCGATTTCTACGATTTCTTCCTCATCGACGACAATCACCTGGCGCTTGTCATCGGTGACGTCTCCGGCAAGGGTGTCCCCGCCGCACTGTTCATGGCGGTGACGCGCACCCTGTTGAAATCGACGGCCCTCGCCGGCCGCTCACCGGCGCAATGCCTGCAACGCGTCAACAACCTACTCTGCCTCGAAAATGCGTCCGAGATGTTCGTTACGGTCTTCTACGGCATCCTCGACACCCGCACTGGGAACCTTGCCTACAGCAATGGCGGCCACAATCCGCCGTACGTGCTGCGCAGCGACGGGCGCGCCGAGTTGCTGGCGGGGACGGGCGACATGGTGTTAGGCGCGCTGGAACAATCGGCTTACCGCGAGAAAACCGCAACTCTGGGCGCCGGTGAGGCGATCTTCTTGTATACAGACGGCGTGACCGAGGCCATGGACGCAGCTGGGACCCTGTTCTCGGACCAACGCCTCGCCGCCCTCCTCGGCGAAGTCAACGCGGCGACCCCCGAGCAAGTGATCCGTGGAGTCGTCGAGTCGGTGAAACGACACTCCGGCGAGACGCCGCAGAGCGATGACATCACCGCACTCGCGGTTCGCTATCGCGGGCAGGCCGCCTAGGAGGCTGATGGGATCGCTCATGCTGCGCTCGCCGAAGCCTGGGTCGGGGTCCTCCAACAGCCTGCGAGAACATCCGTTACGATGAGCGAGCCGGTCACCATCGCACTGAAGAACGACCTTGCCGAACTCGAGCGTGTCGGTGTCGCGGTCGAAGCTTTTGGGGCGCGGCACGGCCTTTCGACCGCGACGATCTTCGCTGTGCATCTCGCCCTCGACGAGGTGCTCACCAACGTCGTCTCCTACGGCTACGATGACAATCGGGAGCACAACATCACCGTGCGTCTGAGCATAGGGGATGCGCAGAGTCCGCGGCGTATCGAGGTGGAAGTCGAAGACGATGGTCGGGCGTTCAATCCACTGGAGGCCGCACCGCCCGACGTCAGCGCTCCCGTGGAAGAGCGTTCCATCGGCGGACTCGGCATTTACCTGGTGCGGCGCGTGATGGACGATTTGGAGTACCGGCGACAACAGGCTAAGAACATCCTGGTGATGCGCAAGACGCTCGCTGACTGACGGGAGATTCGAGATGCAGATCGCCGAAGCCAGGAAGAACGGTGTGATGGTGGTAAGCGTGGACGGCCGCGTGGATGCGAGCAACGCCCCGGTGTTGGAGCAGAAGCTGCTGGCGCTGATCGCCGCCGGCGAAAAGCATCTGGTCATCGACTGCACCCGGCTCGAGTATGTCAGCAGCGCCGGCCTGCGCGTATTACTGGTTGCGGCGAAACGCCTGAGCAGCGACGGCAAGCTCGGCCTGGCCGCGCTCAACCATCAGATCCGCGACGTTTTCGACATCGCTGGTTTCTCGTCGATTTTCCAGATCTACGGCACTCAAGAGGAAGCCATCGCCGCGGTGCAGTAGCGGAAGGCGCTCCAGGCGCCCGGCGTGTCGCCCCACAGGGGAGAACGATAGCACTCACGGCTAGCGTGGTGGCGCTGCCGCACGTGGCATCGAGGGCAGCGGCTCAGACGAAGCCTCGCACGAGACGCTCGCGCCGCGCCCCCAGACCCAGTCAACCGCCTACACGTAGGCCCGCCGAAGCATCTCCGCCGCGGACTCATCCAGTTGCTCGCGGCGGCGCACGTCCTCGAAGCGTGCCAGCAGGTCCTCGACGCGCGCGCGTTGTTTCTCAGCGCCAGCCAGGTCGTGAATGATGCGCCCCTGGTACATCATGATCAACCGGTCACCCAGGTTTGCGGCCTGATGCATCGAGTGCGTCACCATCAACGTCGTCAGTTTGTCGCGGGTGATGACTTCCTCGCTGACATGAATCACCTGATCCGCCGTCTTCGGATCGAGGGCCGCGGTGTGCTCGTCGAGCAGCAACAGATGCGGTTTCAACCACGTCGCCATGAGCAACGTGAGCGCCTGGCGCTGTCCACCGGAAAGCGTCCCGATCGGGTTATCCAAGCGATCCTCCAATCCCATTCCGAGACGGTGGACTCGATCCCGCATGGCCTCCATAACGTCGCTGCGCAACGCCCACCCCAGGCCACGTCGCTGGCCGCGCCGAGCGGCCAGGGCGATGTTCTCGGCAATCGACATCTCCGGCGCCGTCCCGCTGAAGGGATTTTGAAATACCCGCCCGATCAGCTGCGCGCGCCGGTGCTCAGGCCAATGGGTCACGTCGCGCCCACCGATGCTGATGCTGCCCGCGTCGACGATGAACGTACCCGCTACTGCATTCAACAACGTCGACTTGCCCGATCCGTTCGTACCGATGACGACAACGAAGGAGCCGTCCTCGATGCCGAGGTCGACACCCTGCAGCGCCCGCACCTCATTCGGGGTACCCGCGTTGAACGTCTTCTTGATTCCTCTAACTTCGAGCATGGGCGTGCCCCTCAACCCGGCCGCCGCCGCAGGCGCGTGAGGAGGTTGGGCAGGACGAGCGCCACGAACACAAAGAGCGCGGTAATCAGCTTGAGGTCGTTGGGATTGAGGCCGGCCCGCAGCGCGATGGCGATCAGCAAACGGAACAGTACCGAGCCCATCACCGCACCGACGATCACCAAACCGAGCGCTGTGGTGCCGACCAGCGCCTCGCCAATGATGACGCTCGCCAATCCCCACACCACCATGCCGATACCCATCTGCACATCGGCAAAACCTTGGTACTGCGCCAGCAGCGCCCCAGCGAGGGCAATGAGCCCGTTGGAGACGGCCAACCCGACGATGGTCATGTTCCCAACGTTCACACCGAGCGCGCGGATCATCTGCGCGTTATTACCGGTCGCCCGCATCGCCGTACCCAGGTTCGTCCTGAAGAATGCGTAGAGCAGTGCGCCCGCCAACGCCACGACACCTCCCATCAGCATCAACACGGCAGCGTCACGAATCGCCACCTCCCAGCCCAACACGTCGAGATCGCTCGTCCCACCAAGAAGCCAGCCGGCCAAGTGCTCCGCCTGCGTCGCCAGCGACGGCACGGCAAGCAGGGGGACATTGCTGCGACCCATGACATGCAGGTTGATCGAGTACAGCGCGGTCATCACGAGGATCCCGGCCAGCAGTCCGTTGATCTTGAACTTGGTGTGCAGCACACCGGTGGTGGCGCCGGCCAGCACGCCGCCGCAGGCTCCGGCCGCTGTCGCCAGCAGCGGGCTGACCCCGTTCACCAACATGATCGCAGCGATCGAAGCTCCGAGTGTCGTCGATCCGTCGGCCGTGATGTCCGGGAAATCGAAGACACGAAAGCTAATGAACACGCCCAGCGCCAGCAGCGACAGAATGAGCCCGATGGTGAGGGCGCCAATGAGGAGTGTCATGCCAGCTACCTCTCCGTAACGACACTGCGGATCGGCGACACCCAGCAGGCCCCACGAACGAACTCACTCTCCCCCGCACCAGTGATTCGCCGGTCGTCGTTGAGGAGGTGCAGGACACCTTGCAGCTTTTCCCCGTCGAAGAGCGTCGACACCGCAGGACCGAGCTCAACGTAGCCCTTCTGCAGCGGTCGATACGAAAAGGCGGCGGCGTGAAAATGTCCGGCAGGCGCTGGTGCAGCGCCGAGCGGGCGCAAGAGCGGCGCCAGCGTTGCCTCGGCGCGACGTGCGGCAACACCGACCACCAACGCCACACCGCGGGCGTAGGCGCGTTCCGGCGTGAAGGATATCCAATCTCGAATGGCAGGAAAGGCGAGCGGCGCAACCGCCGTGCCCGCGACCGCTGGCGAGCCGCGGAGCGTGGCGCCCATGAGACCGGCAGATTCGGCGATGAGTACGATGCCCACGGCATCGGCCGTCGCCAGATCCAACGCCGTGCTGGCCAACTCGCTGAGCGGGATCGTACCCTTCTCGGGCAGCACCTCGAAACGGGCAAGCTGCGCGAAGGCCCCCTTGCACACTAGGGCGTACAGTACACTGAGCTGCGGAACGAACGCTGCTGCGGCAACGAGATAGTCGGGGACGTTGGTGCCGTCCGTTGGCAAGTATGCCGCGGCCCCAGCGGCGGCCAGAAATTCTCCGAAGCGGCTCCGACAATCCGCGAAGTCGCCACCGAAGGCCCCCAAGCCCACACCCATGGCGTCGGCGGAGAAGGTGACTCTGCGACACTGTTCAGCTGTGAAGGCGCCGCGTTGTAAGAGTTCCGGCTGACCGACGACCCGGCAGGTCAGCGACGCATCGGGTGTCACATCGAACACGTCGAACACCGCCGCCGCGCTATTCAGCCGCCGCGAATCGCGCTGCAAGCGTGGCGTCTCCGTAATGCCAGAGCCTGTCCTCACCGTTGCGAAGAGCATCTGCAAACCCGCGAGGTCCAGCACCGTCTTCACCGCCTCTGACGGCTGCGACACAGCGAGTGAACCGTTGATCCGTTGCAGCTGCTTATAGAACTTCAGCAGCACCCGAATGCCCACGGAACTCATGTACACAACCTCCGCCATGTTGATGCGGATACGGTGCGCACCTCCGTGTACGGCATCTTCGAGCGTACGTGTCAGATGGTCGGCCCAATAGGCGTCGAGCCGTCCGCTCACTCGCATCTCCAGTACTTCGCCAACCTGCGCGCTCGTGATCTCCACGCTGCCTCCTCACGCACCCCTTCATACACATTCTCCGGGCACCAGCGCCACTTGCGCTGGACCGCTACCCCCCTTTCCGGCTACCCTGCGGCGCGATGACGACCGCCGCTGCGCTACCCATCACCGACGGGCATCCGCTCGATCAGGTTCACTACCGTGAGTACAAGATCCTTCTTCGCCCTGAGCACTTCACGGCGCGGCAGTCGTTCGACGAGTTTTGGAAGGTGGCGCGGCACACGGCAAAGGAGCTGGGCGTCGATACGACGACCAGCGCGGACGCCGACGACAACTTCATCCGCGAGGTCCTGTTTTACGACACCGCGAACTTCGACCTGTACAACCACTGCTTCATCCTGCGGAAGCGCACGTTCTACGAGCACGGTTGGCCCCGCAACGAGCACGAGTTGGTGCTGAAGTTTCGCCATGCCGATGCCGACGTCGCCGCCGCCGTGGATGTCCGCCCGACGCTGAGCGGCGAACACAAGATCAAGTTCAAGGAGGAGTTACTCCTCCAGCATCACGAGCTGGGCGGTATCCGCAGTACGTTTTCACACGGCGTCGAGCTGATCTCGCCACGCATCACGCTGGAGAGCGGCCTCGCCGACATCGCCACCACCTTCCCCGCTCTGCGCACGTTGGAGGTGGCCCCCGATGCGCGCATGGCCCTGGTCAACAGCGTGGCAGTGGAGGAAATCGAGACCGCGCTCGGGGACCTCTACTTCGGTCATGGACTGGCCGCCAAGGCCACCATCGCCGTGTGGCGCAACCGCGCCACTGAAGCCTCGCTCGCCGGCGAATTTGCGTTCCAGTGCAAGTTTCGTCGCTACGAGAACCTGCACAAGAAGGCACTCAAGCTCTCCGAGGAATTCTATAGGCGGGTGCAGCTGGCGGCGCGTCAGTGGATCCTGCTGGGCACGACCAAGACCGCGATGGTATACGGCCTTGGTACATCGAGGGTGACGAACCATGAGTAAGACCGGAACCGCCGAGCCAGTCAGTCTCAGTGCCCTTTTCACCACCTTCTTCGTACTCGGTGCCACCAGCTTCGGTGGTGGCGTGGTCGCGTACCTGCGCGAAGCGCTTGTCACGGGACGTGGCTGGCTCGACGACGATGAATTTCTCGGTGATCTGGAATTGAGCCAGACGCTGCCGGGTCTCAACGCCACCAATATGAGCGTCATCGTCGGCGACCGCTTGGGCGGTTTAGTCGGGGCGGTGGTGGCATTCTTGGGAATGACGCTGCCGGGCACCGTCGTCGTCTTCGTGCTGGGCGTCCTCTACGGCGTCCACGGTGAGCATCCGGTGGTGAACGCGGTGCTCAGGGGCATTGCGGCGGCAGCCGTCGGCTTGTTGTTGTCCGTCACCTTCCAAATCGGTCGCAAAGAAGTTTCAACGTCCCTCGACCTGGTCATTCTGTTGGTCACGTTCCTGGCGGTGGGGGTCTTTCATTTGCCGCTGATGTGGGCCCTGCTGACTCTCGGGCCCGCCTCGGTCTGGCTTTATCGTCCGCGCAGCAACGCGACGGGTTCCGGCTCGTGAACCAAATCGGCACTCTCATTCGGGTCTTCGCTCTGCTGTCATTGCTGGCTGTGGGCGGTGGCACTGCGGTTTTACCGGCGTTGAAGCAACACACGGTAGACGATCAACACTGGCTCACGAACGATCAGTTTCGCGACGCTTACAGCTTGGGACAGGTTGCACCGGGGCCGAACATGTTGATGGTCACGGTGATCGGCTACCGGGTCGCTGGGCTGCTGGGTGCGGTCGCCGTCACCTTGGCCTTCTTCCTGCCGGCGTGCGCTCTGGCGCTGTGCATCGGCCGAGTGTGGAAGCGCTTCTACGGCTCACCATGGCGGGTGGCCATCCAGCGTGGCTTGGCGCCAGTCAGCATCGGTCTGATGTGTGCCGGCATCCTCAGTCTGGCACGGGTAGCGATATCCGGTGTCGCCACGTTGGTCTTCGCAGCCATCGTATTCGCCGTCCCACTGTTGCGCCACGTGCACCCGGCGTTGCTCATCTTAGGCGGCGCCATCGGCGGGTTGCTGCTGCTCCGGCCATAGCCCCTTTGCTCACGGCCCCTCACCGATCACCTCACGTGCTCGCTGGACGAGGCTCGGCGGAACGCGCAAGCCCATTCCCCGTGCGGCGTCGAGATTCACGATGATGCGCGTTTTCTTCAACGGCACGAAGGGAATCGCCGCCGGCGTCTCGCCGCGCATGATGCGGGCGGCCATCAGCCCGGCTTCATGGCCGCCATCAGCGTAGTCGC
>Ga0335069_10007639_pt1 | contig 15580 bp, 17 predicted proteins | sample Lox_Sample_11_FD_206714 | JGI IMG/M metagenome (GOLD analysis project Ga0335069, IMG submission 206714) | Soil microbial communities from Loxahatchee National Wildlife Refuge, Florida, United States - Lox_Sample_1.1 | ecosystem: Environmental > Terrestrial > Soil > Wetlands | place: USA... | reverse complement strand
ATGATGAAGATGCTGACGATGTTCGAGACGATCGCGCCGTTGACCGTGTCGACGCGCTCCGCTGCGTAGCTCTCAGGTCCGATGTGCTTGTCGACGACGGCAGACGCGACGTAGAACTGCATGTACGGCGTGATCGTCGTACCGATCAGCGCAACCGCAAGCAAAAGGAAGGCGGTCGAGTGCACGAAGTGGGGTGCCACCAGATTGCGTGCGACGAGATGCCAGTCGGGATGCGCGAAGATCGCCGCCACGGGGTACGCCACGAACGCGACCGACAGCACCAGGGCTAGGCGCTCGGCCTTCGAGTAGGTGCCGAGTACCGTTACCGCCCAGATGCCGACGAGCGCCACTGGGACTGCGATGTACCGGGAGACGCCCAGCAGTTCCATCGACGCGCCGATACCGCCGAACTCGCTCACCGTCAGGCCGGCGTTTGCGATCAGGAGGAGCAGCATGGCGCCGAGGCCGGCGCGTACGGGAAACTGCTCCCGGATCAGCGAGCCCAGCCCGCTGCCCGTGTAGGCGCCGAGTCGCGAGCACATTTCCTGAACGACGACGAGCGCCACCGTGACGAGCACCATCACGAACAGCGTTCGATAGGCAAACTGGGCCCCGGCGCTCGCGTAGGTGAGGACGCCACCGGCGTCGTTGCCGGCGTTCGCGGCGATCAGTCCCGGGCCTGCCACGGCAATGAAGGCGAGTACGCGCCTGAGTCGCCGTGAGCGCGGCCGCGGTCTGAGGGCGACCTCGGTCACCCGCGATGTACCTCGCCCGACAGCTGTGCGCGATGCTGTAGCGGCAGGTCCTCGAGCAGCGCCTCGAGATCCGACGGTCCACGCTCCCGCAGATGCTCCGCGGCCTGCGTCAGGCGAAGCTCCCCACCCGGGGTGCCGCCTCCCGGTTGGGAAAACGCCGCGACCGACGCCCAGTCGAAGACGCGCTCTTTGGAGACGCGACGCCGAAGAGACCGCGGCCAGATACGGCGCAGGAGCGTGCGCGCGCTTACGTCGGCGCCGACAAGCCTCATCGCTCCGGCCGTCTCGGCAAGCACGAGATCGGAGACACGCACGACACGCGTGCCGTCGACGTCCACGATCTGCCGGTCGAGCACGTCGTGCGCGAGGGCGACGAGGCAGTGACCGCGCTCGACCGGTTCGCCGACGAGCGGAACTCGAAGAAGCACCGAGCCGGGCAGGAGCTCGAGGATGTCAGCTGCGGCCACGAAGCGGCGGGAACGACCAACGCGAACGACAACGCCTGCGAGGGGAGGATGCTGCTCGGCGCCGCTCCAGTGCACGACGAGATCGTGGAGGCTCGCGACGCGTGTCCCCGACGGGTCGAAGACGGCGGCGCCGACCGCGCCTGCGACCGAGACCAGCTCGGCATCGAGTTCGAGCGGCCGTGGACGCCGACGGTGAGCGCGCCGTCGCGCGATCGCGGGGCGGAGGGCGAACGCTCTCATCGGGCCGCGATGTCGTACGCGAGCAGCGCGAGCGCGAGCACGACCAACACTGCCGTTGCTGCGACTACCCACACCTCGCCGATGAGGATCAGCGGTGTCCGATCGCTTTCGCCGACATTTGCGATCTGCTCCAACTCGTGAACCTTCCGACCAAGGCGTGACCTCTTCGGGCCGGAACTCATGCACTCAGACTCGCGGGCGAGTGGTTCGGCGGCATCCGAGGAGCGCAGGATCGCCTGCGCGATCCACGCAATCGAGCCGCGGATCGACGGATGCCCCCCCATGGGGCGGCGATCAAGCTAGGGCGAAATCGACTGGAGGCCCCGATGAACAGTTCCCCGATCCTGATCTGCTACGACGGCTCAGACGACTCCGCCGGGGCGATCGACGCGGCCGCTGCCCTTTTCGGGAAGCGGCGGGCGATCGTCCTCGACGTCGGGCCTCCGCTCACGGCGTCCGAAAGCCTCGCAGCATTGGGACCGATGGCGCCCGCTGCGGCCTTCGAGCAGCTGAACGCGGACGACGCCCTCACGCGTGCACGTGAGGGCGCGCGGCGCGCCCGGCGCGTGGGCTTCGATGCTTCCGCACGGGGGATCGTCGAAGCGCCGACCTGGGAGGGGATCGTCGAGGTTGCCGACGAGGTCGACGCTGACGCAATCGTCGTCGGCTCACGCGGCCTGACAGGTCTACGTGAACACTTGTCGGGAAGCGTGTCGCACGACGTTGCCGAGCACGCGTCACGTCCGGTCCTGATCGTGCCGCCCACGAGTAAGCGGCCTTAGGTCATTGGGAAGCCGTCTCCTGCGCCGTCGCGTCGGTCTCGCAGAGCGGCGGGCGCTGTTCGCAGCGCTCGGCGCGGGCGCCGGTGCGGGCATCGCGAGCGTGGCGGGCGCGAGCTGGACCGTCGTCGTCGGCGCAATCTGGGATGGAGCGGCGATCGTCTACCTCGCCCTCGTCCTCCGCGCGGTCGTCCCGCTGGACGGGAAGGCGACGGCGGAACGCGCCGGCGGAGAAGACGACTCGAACCGCGCCTCTGAGGGCGTGCTGATCGCCGCGTCGACGGCGAGCCTGCTGGTTGTGGGCCTGATGCTGCCCCGCGTCGGCCATCACCACGGTGCCTCGCGGGTAGCTCTGACGGGACTCGCTCTCGGCAGCGTCGCGCTCAGCTGGGCCTGCGTCCACGCCGTGTACGCGCTCCGATACGCCCGGCTCTACTACTTGGATCCCATAGGTGGTCTCGCGTTCGGCGAGGGTGGATTCCCGACCTACGGCGATTTCGCCTACGTGGCGCTGACGATCGGTATGACCTACCAGGTCTCTGACACCGACATCTCAAAACGCCCTTTGCGCCGCGCTGCGATTCACCACGCACTGATCTCGTTCCTGTTCGGCACGGTGATCCTGGCGATTGCGATCAACACGACGGCTGCGCTGATCAACGCCTGAGCGACCGGCTACTTCTTGCCGGTCGAGTTGGCGACGAACGCGGCGACCGCGTCGATCTGCGCGGCGCTGAGCCGCCCGCCGAAGGAGGGCATGCCGCCGCCACCGTTGGTGACTTGGTGGACGACGAGGCTCCTGGCAGGTTTGAGCTGGTCGAGGTTCGGGCCGACGGTCCCCTTGGCGTCCGCTGCTGCGAGCGTGTGGCAGGAGGCGCAGTTCTGGGTGAAGATCGCCTTGCCGTCGACGGTCCCCGCGGCGGCCGTGGTCATGGTGGTCTTGGTCGTTGTCGCGGGCGCCGGGGTGATGCTGCCGTGGGCGCCGAGCCGGTAGGCGATAACCTCGGTCGTCTGTCCCTTCCCGCCGGGGTAGCTGGCAGCCGTGACGAGTGTGTCGCCGACGACGGCGATTGGTGCGTTGGTGAAGGCGGGCAGCTTCTGGTTCCAGACGACCCGGCCGGTCTTGCGGTCGAGCGCGAGCAGGTGCCCGTCGAAGGTGGTGGTGAAGACGAGGTCGTTGACGACGGTCGCGTTGCCATCGGCCATCTGGGCCAGCTTCGTGTCCCAGAGGACGTGGCCGGTTGCGAGGTCGAGGGCCAGCAGCTCTCCCGTGCCTTGGCCGAAGTTGGCGCTCCCAAGGCCGGTGTCGGCGGTCTTCCATTCGGAGGCGAGGTTCGCTATGGGCACGTAGACGACGCCGTCGGCGACGGCCATGTTCGTCTCGACGCCGCCGACGATGCCGGGCTCGACTGTGAGCGGGAAGTGCAGGGTCAGCTTGTGCTGCAGCGCCAGCGTCCCGTCGTGGTCGTGGCCGTTGTGGACGCCGACCTTCGTCTTCCAGACGAGCTTGCCGCTCCCAGCGTCGAGCGCGTAGACGTAGCCCATCTTGCCCGCGTCGAGCACGAGGCTGCGTCCGCCCGACTGGGCAAGGATCGGCGAGAGCTGCATGTCCCAGTCGTGGAAGTCGTTCTGGACGCCCTGGAAGTACCACTTCAGCTTTCCGGTCTGGCCGTCGAGCGCGACCGTGCTGTCGGTGTAGAGCCGGCTGCCGGGCTTCGAGAGCGCCACCGACGCGGGCTGGTACATGTTTCCGAACCCGAAGTACACCGTCCCATCGGGAGCGATCGCCGGGGCGTTCCAGGCGCCGCCACCGATGATCTGCTTGCCCACCGGGTCGGTTACCGAGTCGAACGACCAGAGCGTCTTGCCGGTTTTGGCGTCCAGGGCGTAGACGATCCCGCCGTCGAGAATCGCCGCTGTCGAGAGATACACCTTGCCGTTCGCGACCTGAGGCTGGATGTCGATCCCGAAGCCGCTCGCCAGCTCGCCACCGCCCTTCTGCAGGGCGGGCGGCACGAGCTTCGTGTTGCGCCAAAGCTCCTTCCCGGTCTGTGCGTCGAGGGCGAACGCGAACTTGGCCGTCGCGCCGTACAGCACACCATTCGAGAAGGCGACGCCGTTCGGGCCGATGTCCTGCGAGTTGTACATCCGCCGCCACATAACCCGGCCGCTCTCGAGATCGACCGCCGTCACGTTCGACTCGAGATCCTGCAGATAGACGACCCCGTCCGCGATCACGGGGTTTGCGGCGAACGTGCCGTAGATGCTGCTCGCGGTCAACGGCATCGTCCAGGCAACACCGAGTTGCGAGACGTTCGTCGACGAGATCGCCGCACCGTGTGTCACCCGCGTGTTCGCGAGATCGCCGTTCTCGAGCGGCCACGGCGCGGCGGCGGCCCGCCCAGCCACCGTCACGGTGCGCGTCGTGGTTTGGCTGCTTCCGTGACCGACCACCCACCCGACCACTCCAGCCGGGACGAGCAACGCAAAGAACAGCAACCAGATGCCGCCGGCGAGAAAGCCGTCGACCCGGTCGGGCTTCCAGGATGGTGGCTTGCTCATGCTGCAGGGACCTCCGTCGGCGTAAAGGATGAGCCTTCGTGTCTTCGGAAGCCGGCCGCGCAATAGGCGTCAGCCTCGTCGAGTGTCTCGTAGGCAAGCAGGGCGGAGGCCAGTGACTCGAGGCGGAAGCGGTTTGCCCGCAAGAGTGACAGCACCTCGTCGTATGAATCGTCGACGAGGCGGCGGACCTCTTCGTCGACGAGCTGGTGTGTCTGCGGCGACACATCATCCGCTCCGGGCGGGACAGGACCACGGCCGATCGCCGGTAGGACGACGACCTGGCCGACCGCGTCGCTCATCCCCCAGCGGCCGACCATCTGCCGGGCGATCTGGGTCAGCTGCTCGAGGTCGGACTCGGCGCCGGTCGAACGTGTCCCGAACACGATCTCCTCCGCCGCTCTGCCGCCGAGTGCAACCCTGATCTTCGCCTCCAGTTCATCGCGGTCGTAGTTGAAGCGGTCCGCGTCCGGGGCCGAGAATGTCACACCGAGTGACCGGCCGCGCGGGACGATGGAGACCCTTCGGACCGGGTCGGCGCCGGTGGTGAGCATGCCGACCACCGCATGACCCGACTCGTGGAATGCGGTGCGGCGCCTGTCGTCCAGACTCATCAGAATCTTGCGTTCGGTGCCGAGGAGGATCGTCTCGAGCGCACTCGCAAGGTCGGCGGCAGTGACTGCGTCGTGGCCGAGGCGGGCCGCGAGGAGCGCGCCCTCGTTGACCAGGTTCGCGAGATCGGCGCCGACCATTCCCGGAGTCGTCGCTGCGATCGAACCCAGATCGACGTCATGCGCGAGCGGAACGTCCCTTGTGTGCACGCGAAGAATCGCCTCACGGCCGTTCCGATCAGGTGGGTTCACGATCACCCTCCGGTCGAAGCGGCCCGGACGGAGGAGAGCCGGATCCAAGACGTCGAGACGATTCGTCGCACCTATCACGATCACCTCGGTGGACGAGTCGAACCCGTCCATCTCGGTGAGGATCTGGTTGAGCGTTTGCTCGCGCTCGTCGTTGCCCCCGAATCCGCCCGCGCCGGAGATGCGAGAGCCGCCGATCGCGTCGAGCTCGTCGATGAAGACGATCGACGGCGCCGCTTCCTTCGCCTTCTTGAACAGGTCTCGGGCCCGGGAGGCGCCGACGCCGACGATTGCCTCGACGAACTCCGATGCCGCCAACGAGAAGAACGGTACGTCGGCTTCTCCTGCGACTGCCTGGGCGAGAAGCGTCTTCCCGGTCCCCGGCTCGCCCGAGAGGAGCACTCCGTGCGGGATCCGGCCGCCGAGCCTGCGGTACTTGTCCGGCTCGCGCAGAAAGTCGACCACCTGGCTCAGCTCGTCCTCGGCCTCATCGATGCCGGCAACGTCGGCGAACGTGACGCGGTCGCGGCTCGGTGTGTATCTCCGGGCGCTCGAGCGCCCGAATCCACCGAGCAGGCTCTGGGGAGTGTTGCGCCTCGAGAGCCACACAAGCAGGCCGACGAACAGGACGGTCGGCCCGAAGTTGAGCAGCACGTTTTCCCACCACGGCAGGCTCGACTGGATCGGCTGTGCGTTCATGACGACACGTGCGCGCTCGAGCGAACGCGTAAGCGCATTCGTGTCCGCAAACGACGGGATCTCGGTCTGGAAGCGCGTCGACGGCTTCGACCCGTCATAGCTCTGCGGCTGCTTGAAGACGCCTTGGATCGTGGCGCCCTTTGAGGTGATCTCGGCCACGCGTCCCTCGTGGATGGCGCCGAGGAAGGTAGGGCTGTACGAAACGCGCACACGTGCGGGGGCCCGTGTCACCCAGGAGCCCACGATGTAGTTGACCGCAAGCAGTCCCGCGGTAAAGGCGAGCCAGAGCCAGAGCCGTCTCGCGCCGCCCGTCGGCGGCCGGTGAGGATCCTGCTCGAGGTGTCGCTGTTCGGCGGGAGGCATCGCGTAAGACTCTCCGTGGCCGACCCTGCGACCAAAACGGAGACTTTTCCGATTGGTTGCGAGATCGACGCAAATCGCCGCCGCTCTGCGCGCACGCCGGCGCGGGCGGCAAGACCGCCCGCGCCGCATCTGCGTGAGGTTCAGTTGACCGACCTAGTAGACGACGCTCAGGTCGTCGTACACGGCGGTGACACCGGGCGCGGCCCACGCTGCGTCAACTGCCTCGTCGTGCTCCGACCACGAGCGGACGGTCCCTCTGAGCGTGACCGAACCGTTCGAGGTCGCGACGTCGAGGTCGCCTGCATCCAGCGAAGCATTCCGCTTGAACGCCTTCTTGATCGAGTCCTTCACATCGCCCGCATCGGGCTTCGGATGATTGATCTCGATCTCGTTGATGACATCGAAGGCACCGGCGATGTTGGAGGCGACGTACTCCGCCTCATCTCGCTGGTACTGCCAATCGGTCGAGCCCGTCAGCGTGACGAACCCGTCGCTGACCTTCGCGTCGACCGTCTTCGGGATCAGACTGTCGAGCATCAGCGCCTGCAGGACGTCGCCCCTGAGATCGGCGTCGGCCCGCTTGTCATCGTTCAGCAGCCGCACCTGGAGGTCATTCTGGACCGAGGTGACGCCGTATACGCGCTCCGTGGCCTTCCTCGCCTCGCGCTTTTCGTGGAAGCTTCCCACGGTTCCACGCAAGGTGACTTTGCCGTCGTCGGCAGAGATCGCGATCGCCTCGGAGTCGACCTTGGGGTCCCAGAAGAGCTCGTCGGTGACGTCCGCCACCAGTTCGTCGTTCGAGGGCATGTGCCCCTCCTTCTTGGTTGACAACATCGATCGGCGTGATCGTCGCCAGGCTCGGTCAGGCTCACATCGGCGTCGCCTCCGAATTGCTGCGGAAAAGACGAATGTCGTCCAGCGGGTCAACAGACTCGGCAGTCACACCATGCCTGCTCCGGACAACTGCGTTCTTCACGCAGTGGATCGCGATCAGCACGGACGTTTCGCGGATCCGAAACGACGACAGTCGATCGTATGGAACTCGGGCCGGTCCTCATCTGTTATGACGGCTCAGAGGAGGTACGGCACGCGATTACCGTGGCGGCAGAGTTGATCGGCGTCCAACGACGCGTCGTCGTGGTCGACGTCGCGCAACTCGAGGTTGCGGCGGACGCGTTCGCCGCGTTCGGATCAGGCGCCGGCGCGGTCGAGCAGCAGCTTCTTCGCGATGCGCTTGCGCGTGCAGACGAAAGTGTGGTATTCGCGCGTGGCCTCGGATTCCGCGCTCTCGGGCGTGCGGTCCTAGCCGCCCCGACCTGGCGCGGTCTTGTCCAGATTGCGGACGAGATCGGCGCCGGACTGATCGTGATCGGTTCGCGCAGCCCCAGAGGACTGGCGGCGCTCGTCGAGCGGAGTGTCTCGCGCGATGTCGCCGCGCATGCCGGGCGACCGGTGCTCGTCGTGCCACGTTCGCGTCTGCACCAAGAGAACGCTTCCGGCTAGCCGCTAGCGCGATTCCCGGTACCCGTGATGCGGGTCTGAGTCTGGCAGCCCTAGTCTCGCGGCATGGCTACGAGCGTCGCTTCTCTACGTCGCAGCGAAGCAAGCACCGCTACGGGTTTCGCCGACGACCTGATCGCCGGTTTCGCGAGCGCCGCCGACCTCCGCGACGGGATGACCGCGGTCGTGGCCGGGCTCCGTGCTTCGGGCGGAGCCGGGCGGATCGAATGGTGGGCTCCAGACGAGGCCGGTCTCGCGCTGTGCCTCGTGGCCGCCGCCGGGGACAGCCACGGTCACCGCTCAGCGTTCCCGCTCGGGAACGCCGGTGTCCTGGTTGTGAGCGGGGACGACTGGTCGTCTCCGCTCGCGCTCACGATCGCGCGCATCGCCCCGGTCGTGCGCCGCCGCTTTGCGGACGAGCGACTCGCCGAGCACGCAGCGCGTCTTGCCAATGCAAACGCCGCGCTCGAGGACTACGCGGAGATCGTCGCCCGCCGCCTGAAGTCGCCGCTCACGTTGGCGCTACAACAGGCCGATCCGGCCCAGGCAGTTGGTCGCGCGCTGTCGCTGGTCGACTCGCTGCTCGCCGCGGCGCGCTCGTGCGCGCCGATCCGAACGGCGCGGGCCGCGGCATGAAGCGCAGGAATCCGCAACGGCTCCTTCTTGCCGCCGATGCTCCGCTGCCGCCGAGCAGTGACGATCGGCCGATGGGCACCGGGGGCCACATCGTCGATCTCGCAGAGCGCCACTCCAACGATCTCGACGTCGTGCTGATGTGGGCTCGCCGCTCTGGACGGCTATGGGTCGTCGTCACCCACCGCAGAACCGGGCGCTCAGCCCGAATCGCTGCATCGGCTGGTAACGCACTCGACGTGTTCAACCATCCGTTCGCCTACGCGGGTGCGGCGTGATCCAGTTCACGCTTGGTCAGGCAATCGCCGGGGTGTCGTGTGGGATGGCGGCGGTTCTCATGGTTGATGCCGGCCGCGCCAAGCGCGTGTTGGCCGCGAAGACAATCAAGCGTTGCGCTGCGTGCGGGCGCCGCCGCGAACGCGGACGGTGCCGCTGCACGTCATCGAATGCCCGGCACGGCCTTTGGCGGCGCGGAGACTAGGGCTAGCAGGAAGCCGGACTTGGCGCTGGCAGCGACGACAGATGCTGCCGGAAGCGCCAAGGTCTCTGTGTGAGGGAGCAGTCGGAACTCCTCGTCGCAGTCGAGACCGCCGCTGACGTCTCGTCCGGCCTCGCTGACGTGGTGCAGCTTCTGAGTCGCGCTGCCGCGGGCGAGGCCGTCGAGTGGTGGCAAGAGGACGGCGACGGGCGGACGAGTACCCGACGCCACGTTGCCGGCGCCCAACGCTCGGGGAGGCGCACGGTTGTGCCGCTCGGGCCACTCGGTGTGCTGCTTGTCGGGGAGACGACCGCGACCGAGCTCATGCCGGCGATCACGGTTCTGGTTCCGGCGCTGCGCCGGCGGTTCGAGAGCGAGCGGCTCGTCGAGCGGACGTGCGAACTGGCGCGCCGCAACGAGGCGCTGCAGGACTTCGCCGCTCTCGTCGCGCACGAGGTGAAGAGGCCTCTGCTCGCTGGGATGTTGATGAACGACGTCGAGCGGGGCGTCACCACGGCGCTGGAGTTGGTCGATGCCTTGCTCGAGGCAGCTCGGGTCGACACTTGCGGTGGCGCCGCCTCGGCGGCGGCTTGTCTTGGCGAGGCCCTTCACCAGCTCGGTCCGATCCCGGCGCGAGTCAGTTCGGAGTTGCCTGGCGGCGCGCCGATCTCGGCCACTGCCCTGCGGCTCGTCCTGCGAAATCTGATCGCAAACGCCGTCGCCGCGGGAGCCCGTGAGATCGAGGTTCGCGCGGCCCAGGCTGTCAGCCCGTGGACACTGACAGTCGACGACGACGGCGTCGGGCTCGACGCGGACGGCTACGCATCCGGCAGCGGCCTGGGACTGAACTTGACGCGGCGCTTCGTGTCACGGCTCGGCGCCACGCTCGAGCTCGCGCCGCGCGCACCGACTGGAACTCGCGCAACGCTCGCCTTCGAGGGGGGACGATGATCAACGTGCTGTTGGTGGACGATCACGGCCTGTTCCGCGCAGGTTTGCGAAAGCGGTTGGAGAGCGAAGGAGATATCTCCGCCATAGGGGAGGCCGGGTCTGCGGAGCAGGGGGTCGTGAAGGCGCGCGCCCTCCAACCCGACCTCGTGCTGCTCGACATGTTGTTGCCGCGACGAAGCGGTGTCGAGGTGATCCCTGAGATCCTGCGCGTCTCACCGGAGTCCCGTGTGTTGATGGTGAGCTCGCAGGCGTCGGCAAGCGCGGTGCGGCGTGCGGTTTCGGCGGGTGCGAGCGGCTATGTCCCCAAGCGTGCCTCTGACTCGGAGCTGTTGACGGCGATCCGCAAGGTCGCGGCCGGCGAGCGCTACGTCGCGCCTGAGCTCGGGGCAGAGCTGGTTGTCGAGGAGGGGGCGCCCGCGCTCGAGCCGCTCTCCGACCGCGAACGGGACGTTCTGCAGCTGCTCGCGCTCGGCTATACGAACCAGGAGATCGGGCGCAGACTGTTCATTTCGGTGCGTACGGTCGATACCCACCGCGCTCACATCATGCGCAAGCTCCGCCTCGAGAGTCGCTCGGAGCTCGTCCTGTTCTCGCTTGCGCACGGTCTCATTGGCCCGGGCTGAGACCTTGCGACGTCTCCGCAGAGGCTCGGCGCGATCGCCGATGCCCGTCCGCGCCACAGGCGGGAAGGTGCCTTCGTGACTGCAGACCTCCCGTTCCGTCACCGCGACACGCTCCAGAAGATCTTCCGGCACTCGTCCAGCGCGAACATCGAATGGCGTCAAGTGCTGTCGCTGCTCGAGGCCGCCGGGAGTGTGACGCGGCTGCACAACGGCAAAGTGAAGGTCGCGATCGGCGCCGAAACCGAGACGTTTCGGCCGCCCGGCGGGAAGGACATCGACGAAGCGATGCTGGTCGACCTGCGGCGAATGCTCATTAACGCCGGGCTGGCCGAGGCGGCTGAGTGATGGAAACGCTGGCGGCGACTGACACAGCTGCGATCCCGACCTCGGCGCGGCTCACCGCGACCGACCTCAAGGCGGCAATCTTCGGCTCATTCGACGGGATGACCTCGACGCTCGGCGTGGTTGCAGGGCTCCTGGCGACGCACGCCTCCGCATCGAAGATCGTCGCTGCGGCGATCGGGATCGCCGTCGCAGCGACAGTCGGGATGGGAGCCGGCCAGTACCTCTCTGACGGAGAGCGCAATCTCCGGAACGCCATTGTGATGGCGGTCGCGACTCTCCTAGGCTCTGTCGTTCCCGCCGTGCCGTTTCTGTTCGGCGACTCGGGTACGTGCGTGGCCGCGTCGATTGTCGCGACGGCGTTAGCCGCCACCATCATCGGTCACTACCGAGGCTATCGCGTCACGTACTCCATCCTGGTCATCGTCTCGGTGATCACAGTGGTTCTCTCGATCGCCGTTGCCTAGTCGCGCGGCCGGCGCCACGCGCCCCTCGCCGTGGCTCGAACCCTGGAACCCTCGAGTAGTAGGGTCACGCGCACGTGAAAGTCGGGCTGACTGGACGAATGATCATCGCCGGGGCAGTCCTCGTCCTGCTCTCCGCTGCGAGCTTCGTGGCGTTGATTCTCGCGCTCGTGTCCATGCGCGATTCCGCTCAGCTGGCGCGGCAATCTGCGAATGAGCTGGCACAGGCAGCCGACGTCGAGCGGCTGTTGATCGACATGGAGACGGGCTTGCGCGGCTTCGCCCTGACCCGGGACGAGAGCTATCTCGCGCCGTGGAACAACGGCAGGCGCGAATTCCCAGTGAAGGCGCGTGCGCTCGCCCGCGAGGAAGACAATCCGTCGCAGCGCGCCCGGATGCGTGCGATCACGAGGGACGGTCTTGCCTACATCAACTACTACGGCGTTCCGCAGATCCAGGCGATCAGGCGTGGTAGTGCGGGGATCGAGGCAGGCTCTGCGCTCGGTGCCCTGGCGATCTCCGAACAGGGGAGGATCCGTGTCGACTCGCTCCGCAGGCAGCTCGATCAGTTCTCGGCGTTCGAGCGAGCGACGCTCGACACTCGCCAGCGTGCGTCCGACTCCGATTTCCGGAGGGCGGTTGTCTTCGCGTCGACCTCGGCCGCTCTCTCGTTGCTTCTCATCGCGCTGTTCACCACCTACCTCGCACGCCTGGTCGTGCGCCCTGTCACGCGCGCAGCGGCGATGGCGGGAAGGGTCGCAAGGGGAGATCTCGGGACCCGCGTTCCCGAGACGGGCGTTGCCGAGGTCGGGGAGCTCGAGCGCTCCTTCAATTCGATGGCGGCTTCGGTCGAGGCGAGCCGGCTGACGCAGGAACGGCTCTACAACCAGCAGTCCGCGCTCCGCCGGGTCGCGGGTCTCGTCGCGGAGGAAGAAGCGCCCTTGAAGATCTTCATGGCCGTTACCCGCGAGGTGGGGGAACTCTTGCCCGCCGACGTCGCGTTCTTCGGGCGGTACGAGCCTGATGGGCAGATCTCGGCGCTCGCTATTTGGGAGCGGGACGGGAGGACGGACGGTCTCGCGGAGCTTCTGTCCGGTGAGGAGTACGGGTTCTTCGAGCGCGTTCGGTTGTCGGGTGAAGTTGCGCGACGTGAGGGATACGACGGTATGCCGAACGCCCTGGCGAAGGAACTGCGCAGCCGTTCCCTCCGATACGGAATCACCTGCCCGATCATCGTCGGTGGACGCGTCTGGGGATTGCTCAACGCAGCTGCGACCGAGGACACGTCTTTGAGTCCGGACGCTGATTCCTGGCTGACCGACTTCGCGGACTTGGCCGGTACGGCGATCGCCAACGCTCGGGCGCGTTCTGAACTGGCCGAGTCGCGCGCGCGAGTGGTCGACGCGTCGAACGAAACCCGTCGTCGAATCGAACGCGATCTCCATGACGGTGCGCAGCAGTATCTCGTGCAGACGATCATGGAGCTCAAGTCCGCGCGTCGTGCGCTCGCCGTCGGCTCGGGTGACGCCACGAGCCTTATTAGTCAGGCGCTCGAGAATACCGAGCGCGCGAACATCGAGCTCCGCGAGCTCGCGCGCGGCATCCACCCGGCGGTCCTCACCGAAGGGGGCCTCGGACCGGCGCTTGCCACCCTCGCTCGCCGTAGCTCGATCCCGGTGATGCTCGATGTGCGCACCGCGGCCCGCTTTCCGATGCCAATCGAGGTGACGGTGTACTACGTTGTCTCCGAAGCGCTCACGAACGCCGCCAAGCACTCGCGCGCGTCACGAGTGCAAGTTTCTTTGGAGGTCTTTGGTGCTGCCGTCCGGCTTACGGTGAGAGACGACGGCGTTGGCGGAGCTAGTCCCCGGGCAGGCACCGGCCTTGTCGGGTTGAACGACCGCGTCGAAGCCGCGAGGGGCAGTCTCACCGTCGAGAGCCCGGCCGGCCAGGGCACCCGGCTCGTGGTCGAGCTGCCGACCGACGTCCCTAGCCCTTCAGATTGAAGCGGACGATCTTGCCGCTCGCGTACAGCGCGGCGTAGAGGTTCCCATCGGGGCCTATTGCGATGCCAAGAGGGTCGTACTCGACACGCGAACGCCAGAACACCGTCCGTTTCCCCGTGCGCAGATCGACGCGCTCGATGTCCCTGCCGACCGGAGTGTTCGGGATCGCGGAGCCGTTGTCCGCGACGAACGCGATATCGCCCTTCACGGCGACTCCTGCCGGGGTCGAGTGTGGAGGGAAGCTCACGAACGGGGCTTGCTTGCCGGCGCAGGCACTCCCACCCTGGTCGTAGCAGCCTGGAAAGCCGAAGTCGACGACCGGCCCCGCCGGGTCGAACGCGTTCAACTCGTCGGGAGGACCGGCGCCTTTGATGTCGTCCCGAGCGTTATCCGTTACCAGCAGCTGGGCGCCGTGGAACGCCAGGCCGAAGGCGCTGCGCAGGCCGGTTGCCTCAACGACCATGTCGCGACCATTCGGTGCGAACGAGAGCACATGTCCGGCGGGCTTCATGTTGTCGGAGGGACTGCCGACCCCGACGAAGAGCCTGCCGTTCGGGCCTCGGACAATCGTATTCACCGAGTGGCGTCCCACCTTCAGCCCTGTGACCACGGCGCGGCGGCTCGTGAAGGCGTGACCGGTGAAGCCTGTGAGGACACTGACCTGACCGTTGCCCGGAGCGGCGACATGCGAGACGTACAGACGATTGCCGACCCAGACAAGGCCGAGAGCCGTGAACAGCCCTTTCGCAACGAGCCGCGGCTTCCCGCCCGGCGGGACATACCAGACACCGTCATTGGGATCACGCCCGGCGACGCCCGATGTGACCCACAGACGCCCGTGTGAATCCCAGGTGAGGTTCGACGGGAATGGAATGCCGGTCGCGACGACAGTTGGCGATCCGTTGTACCGGAGAGGAGGGGCAGCGTTCCGGCGCGGCGCTGCGGCCCGGGACGAAACGCTCTGCCCGCACAGGCTCCCGATGACGGCGAGCCCAACGACAGCGGCGGCGGCTCGAGTGGAGGGGAGACCCAGTCTCATCGAGGCAAACATACGAAGGTTGCTTCACGACGTCATTGGCGCTAGCCACCATTCCGCCGCGCGACGACGTCACTACGCTGCGTGTGCCAACTGATTTCGGAGACGCCACATGGAGCAATCAGCTCTGCACGAGCGACTTTCTCGGCTACCGCTGCACAACCCGGCGCTCGCCCAACACGCGCGCGAGCGGGCGGAGCGGCGCCAGAACCGGGTCGCTGACCGCATCACTGAGTTCGCGGGTTCGATGGCCTTCGTGTATCTGCACCTGGTGTGGTTCGGAGCCTGGATCGTGTTCGGCGTCGAGGGTTACCCGTATGGGCTCCTGACGATGATCGTCTCGCTCGAGGCGATCTTCCTCTCGACGTTCGTGATGATCAGTCAGAACCGTGCAGATGCGAAACGCCGAGTGGTCGCCGACCTTGCCTGGCAGACCGTCCAGGACGAGGACCGAGAGAACCAGGAGCTTCTCCGTCTCTCGAACCAGATTCTCGAACTGACACAGGCGATCCATGAGATGGCGAGCAGCAAGGCGGCCGACGCCGGGTAGACGTGGTTTCGGAGAAGGTTGTTCAGTAACGCAGCTCCGAGTTGGAGCTGCCGGGGTTGCTGCGGTCGTCGACGTCGAGTGGCAGTTCGACCTGGATCGAGGTCCCTGCTCCTCGCGGGCTCTCGACAAGGATCCGTCCGCCGAGTGCCTCGATGCGATCCTTCACCCCCACGAGCCCTGAGCCGGGGGCGAAGACCGCCCCTCCGACCCCATCGTCCCGCACGCCCAGGTGTAGGACATCGTCGGCGACCCCGACGTCGACTTCGACGACGGAG
>Ga0335069_10007638_pt1 | contig 15581 bp, 15 predicted proteins | sample Lox_Sample_11_FD_206714 | JGI IMG/M metagenome (GOLD analysis project Ga0335069, IMG submission 206714) | Soil microbial communities from Loxahatchee National Wildlife Refuge, Florida, United States - Lox_Sample_1.1 | ecosystem: Environmental > Terrestrial > Soil > Wetlands | place: USA... | reverse complement strand
GCGGTGCTGTGCACCTTCTCGGTGTGATGCTCATACTCGCGGCCCCAAATCGATATCGCCATCGGCTCAGGCCTCGATCGCTTTGCCGGCGGCGCGCGCAATACGCCGACGCGCATGGCTGCTCTCGACGCTCGTCCGCACGCGCATATAGCGCCTTACAAGCTCGCGACGTTCGGCGCGCGAGGCAGGCCGGCCGGCGTACTTGTATAGAAAATCAAGCCGCGTCGAGCGCCACACGTGGCGTCCGATGCTGCGATCGAGATGCACCAGATTCAGGAATCGGCGACGCTCGGAAACTCGAATTGCGCGGCGGAAATCTTCCAGGTCGAGAAAATAGAAAACCGGGCCGGCGCCGGAATCCTCGACCATGATGTTTGTTTGCTGGAGATCCAACGTGTAAAAGCCGCTGTCGTGCAGACGACGAACCTCGCGGGCGAGCGCCTGCGCGATCATCCGCAGTCGCGCGATCTCACAAAGCCTTTCGCTGTGATAGCCAAGTGAAAAGATGCTGAGGATCTGCGCGCGATCGAGCAATTCGCTCATTAGATAGCTGCTGACGATTGCGCCGCCGCGTATCTCATTCATAGCCGCCAGCGGCTTGGCGCATCGAAACCCCGCCTCGCGCAACATCCGCGCGCCGCGAATCGCCCACGACGCGCGCGACCCGATGAACCGCCTCATTACGCCCGCAGCGCGCGACACCACTTCAGTGCGCTTGAGAAAGACGCGCGATCCATCCGGCAGCGCGAGAATTCCCGCCAGTGTCTTGCCTTCTTTCTTGCGCACCGTGAAGGCGTCGGATTCGATTAAGGGTGCGGCGTCGCCAATGAGCGATCGCCAACGCGCAGAATCGGCGTAGATCACACGATAGCTCATCGTCAGCAGGCTATCCGTCGGGGAAGGAAAATCTCAACCGGCGCTGACGCAAGCTCAGCGCCGGCCGCTCTCGGGCACGAAGCCTGTCCCACTGAATTCAGCGCGACCGCATCTAATGCTTCGCAGCCGCCGGGCGAATTCCCCCCTTGGCGCGAACGATCAACTGACCACCGATATGGGCGGGATGCATTTGACATACGTAATTGAAAACGCCCGGCTTGTCCGCGACAAACTCAACCGTCTTGGGCGTGCCGCGCGTCACCACTTCCTCGATATGGTACTCCCCAATGGAGAAACCGTGTTGATTTGCCTCGCCCGGAATCTCGTTGCGCAACGTAAGTTTAACCTTGTCGCCCTCGTTGACGACAATCGTGCTCGGCATCCAGAACTTGGAATCGCCAAGCATCACCGCCACCAGCGTGAAATCCTTTTCGTTAGCGGCCGCGGGCGCAGACGCAGGAGCATCGGCGGCTCTGCTCATCGGCGCCATCGCGAAGGCCGCCGCAAACGCAGCGAACGCAATTACACGGAGCGAAAGTCTCTTCATGCGAATCCTCCCTGAGATGGGCGGGTGCACAAAGCCCCGCCGTCTTCAGCCGTTGAACTGTTTTGCAACTCGACGCCATTCGGCGTCGTTGCTTCCAGCTTGATAGGGAATATAGAACGCCACTCGATCGAGGAGCCCCTCGTAACGCTTCTTCACTTTGTCACCGATATCGTCCCACGTACCGGTGACCGTGTAGACGTCGAGCATCTCGTCGGTAATCTCGCTCGCCATCCCGGCCCAATCGCCCTTGGCGGCCTTGGCGTTCAGACGATCGGATACCGCCCCCCATCCGTGCGTCTCCAGCACGATGCTGTAAGTGCGCGTCGAAGCGTAAAATGAGATCTGTTGGCGCACCTGCTGACGCATCCGCTCCTGCTCTTCGCGAGTGTTGCCGACGATCACGAACCCGATGCTCGCGATCGTAAAGTTCCTGCGATCGCGGCCCTTTTTCTTGAGCCCTTTCTCGACGTTCGGGAGAACGAAATCGGCGAGATACTTGGGCGAATGGAAAGGATGGGCATGGAGGCCGTCGCACTCCTCGCCCGCGAGTCGGATGATGTGCTCGTTGACGCCCGCGATGAATATCGGAACATTCGGCCAGTCGTGTTTCGCGGGCGTGAAAAACGGCGTCATCAACGAGAAATTGTAGTACTTGCCGGAATAGGAGAGCTTCGCTCCGCCTTTCGACCAGCTTTCGAAAATCGCGCGCAGCGACTGGATATATTCGCGAAGCTTGGGAACCGGCGCCTCCCATTTTGTACCGTATCGGCGCTCAATGTGACCCTTGACCTGAGTGCCGAGTCCGAGAATGAAACGCCCGCTGGAAAGGCCGGCGAGCTCCCACGCCATCTGCGCGGTCGCCATCGGGCTTCTCGGGAATGCGATCGCAACCGCGGTCCCGATCTTCGCGCGTTTGGTGTGCTCCGCCGCGAGCACTGCGGGCAGGAAAGCGTCGCCGCCCGCCTCTGCCGTCCACATCGCGTCGAAACCGATTTCTTCCGCTGCCTTCGAGGCAGGAATTATTTCGCTTAGTTTGCGGGAAATAAGAGTCGTATCGAGCTTCATAGGTCGGTCCCCAGGAAAAGGTATTCGAGAAATTTCTCCGGATGCTAACAGAGACGGGCGCGAAGGTGAAAGCGCGCCAACCGGCGTGATTAGCGGGAGCGACGCTCGATCAGGCGAATCAGACGTTCGGGATAGTCGCTGAGGATACCGTCGACGCCCATGTCGAGCAGGCTCGTCATCTCGGGTTCGTCGTTAACAGTCCATACATCGACCACAAGCCCGAGTTCGTGAGCGCGCGCGACTAGCTCGGGCGTTACCAGCCTCCAGTCTCCGTACGTGGGCGGAATCTGAAGCGCATCGCCGGGCGGCCGATAGATGGCGTCGCGCGCCACCATCGCCTGCATGAATCCGGCAACCTCGTGATACGCGAAATTCGTCGGAATACCGGGAGCGACTTTACGAATTTCATCGAGCGGTTCCTGATGCTCGCTGGCGACGAGGACCATCCTGCGCATCCCGCATCGGTCGATTGCGTTCAGCATTGGCTCGATGAGACTCGGCACGGTTTGCTTGACCTCGATGATGAATCGAACGTCTGTAAATTCCTTGAGCACCTCCGCGAGACGGGGAATGCGAACACCTTTTCCGCGAAACGGAAATCCCCAGTCCTCGCCGAATGTGTAGCCGGCGTCGGCGCGCGCAATTGCGTCCCAGGTCATTTCTTTGATGAGCCCGGCCCGTCCGCACGCACGCTCCAGCGATTCGTCGTGTGAAACGACGATCTCGCCGTCACGTGTCATGTGGACGTCGAACTCCATGTGTCGCGCACCGGCCCCATAGCCGGCGCGAAAGGAAACGAGCGTGTTTTCGGGATGCGTTCCCGCTGAGCCGCGATGGCCAAAGGCGCGCGGCGCGTTGGTAGCAAAGAAATCGGTATCGAGGCTGGGGCGCATCGACGCGCCGGATCTACATTCTGCCAGCGGCGCCGGAGAGGCTGACGGAACTGAGGGTGCGCGATCGTCGATGCGACTTCGACGCGCGTCCGAGCGTAACGTGATACATATCGCCCAACGGGGAGATTGCCGGTTTGCGCGTGGCGCCCGCGACAAAGTGGGCGCCCAGGGTCGGGAGCTTCGCCAGCGACGTCTGGTATCGCTGTTTCAGGTTGTTAAACACCGCCTTCATCCGGGGCGAAACCTCGTGATTCACGCCCAGCTTCTCCGTGAGCGGATTCACGTAAGCTCCCCGCTTCTCCATCGCAAAATGGAGATGCGGTCCGGTCGAAAGTCCGGTCGATCCGACCAATCCAATCTCCTGCCCGATGCGAACGAAGCTCCCGGTCGACGCGGTCGATGCGATCTTCGACAGATGTCCGTAGACGGATATCGTCTGGTTTTCATGGTCGATGCGAACGCAGTTTCCCAGTTCGCCGCACCATCCCGAGTACTCGACCTTCCCGTCGGCGATAGCCTTGACCGGAGTGCCGTAAGGAGCCGCCAAGTCAACGCCGACGTGGGGTCGATAGGCGTGCAGAATTGGATGGTAGCGATGAAAAGTGAAGCCCGAAGAGATGTATTGGAAATTGACCGGATAGCGCAGGAACTGTGGACCGAGCGCGCGCCCGTCTTCGTCGTACAGATGCGCGCGGCCATGCTCGTCGCGGAAGGCAAAGGCCCTTAACGTCCGCGATCCGTGCTGGATCTCGGCGGCTTCGATATCACCGGCGAATCGATGCACTCCGTCGCGGCTGACGTGCTCGTCATAAATCAGCTTGATGGCCGCACCATTGCTGAGTCGTCCGAGGTCGTAGCGGTTCGAGAATGCCTCTTCCAGTGAGTCGACAATCGGCTGCGGAACCCGATTCTTTTGCGCAGCGCGATGAAAATCCTCTTTGATGGCGAACGCCAGACTCACCGGGCGGGTGACGTATTCGATCGGGGCCTGCCATGTCTTTACGACGCCCGCGCCGAGCGAGGTCTCGTAAACTTGCGTGCGGTCGTCGAGATCGTATTTCAAGCCGCGCAACTCGCCCGATTCGGGATCCTTGTAGAGGGTTAGCGAATGGTCCCGGCGCAGCAGGCCCGAGCGGGAAATCCCCTGGAAAAGCGATGCCCAACGCGAGGCATCTTTCTGCTCCAAACCCGCCTGCGAGAGATAACGGGAGAGCGTTGCAGTGCGATCGAGAGTGACTTGAATGATTATCGATTGAGGAGCGGGCTGCTCGAGTTCGGCGGTTTCGACGGTCGGGTCAACATCCTGACCGGCCAGCAGCTGCGAAACGTCGATTGTAGTGGTAGCGGGCTTATGCTGAGAGGAGAAAAAGAGGAAGAGCGACGCTACGCTCGCGGCTCCCGCAATCGCAAGCGCGAGCGTAACACGTCTATACAATAGGCTCCCCAGTCCCCGAACCAGCATCGACGGAAAGCTAAGCAATTCTGGGACTCAAATCAAGCCAGGGCAACGGGAGCTTTGCACTGGGGTTAACTTTGCTTCGCTTAGACTGTTGATAATGCTCTAAGATGACCGTCTGAAATGAACGTCGTCGCCATCGATTTTGGCCAAAAACGCCTCGGAATCGCCGTCGGCGATACGGAAAATGGCATCGTGCATCCCCTCGCCGTGATTAATCGCACCTCGGGCAAGTCCGACGTCGAGGCCGTGCGAAGGGTGTTGGAATCGCGCGTTGTGGAAAAAATTGTAGTCGGATTGCCGCTCAATATGGACGGAACCGAAGGGCCGATGGTGCGCGCAGCGCGTGCATTTGGCGCCCGAATCCAAGCCGCCCTCTCGATTACGGTCGAGTATGAGGATGAGCGGCTGTCTACATTCGAGGCCCGTGAGCGGATGCGAGAGGCCAGCGACGATCGCGCTGGCGGACGACGAGGCAAGCCGGTCGACGCGATCGCCGCAGCGGTAATCCTCGAGAGTTGGATGGCCCGAAATCGCAAGTGAAACGCCGGTTAATCGTTACTCAGGTATAATTGCTAAACGATGGCTGGACGCACGACCCTGAACGCAGCGATTCTCGCGGTGATCGCTCTTGGAGGAGTGCTCCTCGGTTTCGCAGCATGGATATGGTTCGTGCCGCCTCCTCAGTTTCCGATGGCTCAAATCGTCCCGATCGAAAAAGGCGAGTCGATGCGAATTGTCGCGGATAGGCTGGCCAAGGCGGGTGTTATCCGAAGCCCGTTGCCGATGGTCCTCTACGCGCAACTGACCGGGACCGGACGGAAAATCCGTCCGGGCGACTATGCCTTTCGCGGTGGCGAGCGCATTCCACAGGTGATGGCTCATCTGGTCAGGGGCGATTTTATCGTCGTGACGGTGGCGATTGCGGAGGGCTTGACGCTCCATCAGGTGAGCGAGCGACTGGCCGCTGCGGGTCTCGTATGTCAGCCTGAGTTCGAGGAGGCCGCGCGAAAAGGCACGCTGGTAAAATCGCTTGGATTCGGCCCGCTCGGAGCGGAGGGATATCTATTTCCAGCCACGTATCGATTTCGACCGCGTGCGAGGATCGACGAAATCCTTGGCGCCATGCTGGCGCGGTTTTACCAGATAATGACGCCCGCGACCGTACACCGTACTTTTGAGCTCGGCTTGACACCGCGCGAGATCGTCACCCTCGCGTCGATTATCGAGATGGAAGCGCGCGCTCCCGGCGAACGGAAGCTTATCGCGAGCGTGTTTTACAATCGGATGCGGCTGAACATGCCGCTTCAATCCGACCCTACTGCTAAGTATAGTTTCGAAGGAGCAACCGAGCCCGTGGCGGCCGCCGTGCGAATTCCGTCGACGTTCAATACCTACGCATTCGCAGGACTGCCGCCCGGACCGATCGCCAATCCGGGGTTAAAATCAATCGAGGCTGCGCTCTACCCTGCCCATAGCGATTACCTGTATTTTGTCGCCCGCGACGATGGCACCCATGTGTTCTCGCGCTCGCTTAGGGAGCACGAGGCCGCGATTGCGATGCTTAAGAAAACGTCGGGACGTGCGCCAGTTGAATCCACGCGAACATCGATGCCGATTTCCCGATAGCAAGGTCCGACAAGTTGCCTAGTAACCCTGTAGACATAATCCAGGCCGCACGCTCTCGACTGGCCCGGATTGCGATGCTTGAGACGGTCGCATACATCGCCGTTCCGGCGTTTCTTGCGATCGTCCTCGCACTCGCGATGCCGTCGATGGCGCATGCGATCGGGATGCGCGTCGGTCGATTCGTTGCTGTCGATACTCTAAGCGCCACGCGAACGATCCTGCTTGCCGCTACGGTTCTGATGGTTGGCATCGGAGGGTTTCTCGGGTGGACGGCGTATCGAAAGTCGGACGATTACAATGCCGCGGCCGAACGAATCGACGAGAAAATACACGCACACGAGCAGGTCGTTACGCTCGCAACGCTGTCCGACCCTGAACATCCGAAAGAATCCGAGCAAGCTCGAACGCCGCTATTTCCGATTCTATGGCGTAACGTATCGAGCGCTCTCGCCCGATTCGATCCGCGCCGGGAGTTCGTTCCCAGCTTCGGCCAACCGCTCAAGATATCGTCGCTGTACGGCGTCGCGCTGGCGATCGTGACCGCTGTCGCCGTCATGGCTCTGGCGGAGCCGCCGACTCCGCTTCAGCAAACAGCTATCGATCTCGCCAAACTTGCCGACAAGCTCGAAAAAGAGGCGACCACTGCGGACGATAAAGCGCTCGCCAAGGCTGTTCGCAAGACGGCGGAAGACCTCGCGAATCCCGAGTTGCCGCCCGAGCTGAAACAGAAGCAACTCAATGCGCTGAAGCAGGAGATGGAAAAGAAGGAGCCGCCGAAGACTTCGGATCACAATCGCGGCAGTTCAGGAGGCGGCGCGGGATCCGGTTCCGGCAAGGGCAACAAGGAATCGTCGGGCGCGTCGTCAAACGCTACCGGCCAGAGCAAAGGCGAGGGTAAGGGAGCCGGCGAGGGCAAAGGCGAGGCACAGAACAAGCCGGGCAGCGGCTCCGGCGGACAAAACAAGCAAGGCGACAAAAACAAGGCATCGTCGGTCGAGCTGAGCAAGGATATTTCCAAAGCTGAGACTCTCGTCGAGACCGAGGGCAATTCGGAAAAGAAATCCGGAAACCAGCCTTCCCCGAACGGCAGCAACGGAAACGCTCCCAAGCCGGGCGACAATCCCAATCAACTCGGCGGCGGAAGTCAGCCCGACAAGAACGGTCCCGCGCCCATCCCGATGCCGGATCAGAACGCGAATCGCGAGATGCCGGGCGGCAGCGCGTCAAAAGGGACCAAGGGCGGCAGCATGGGCGATACGCATCTGGGAGAATTTCCCACAGCCGCAAATTATCAGCGCTACCTGAAGCCCGGCGAAAAAGGACCTGGTCTCGATATCAAGGACGCGCGCTACGTAACGTTCCGGATTCCGCAGACCGTCGTCGCGTCCGGCGCCGGCAAGCTGACGCCCGATGCCGAACGCCCTGGCGCAACTGTTCCCTATACAAACGCTCCCTTAAAGGCGGCCCCGGATAATGCGCCGCCCGATGAACGACAACTGGTGCCGCCGCGATATCGCGAGCTTATTCACTGAAGGAGAACCGATGGGAGCCGCTCCCCAGCAATCGCCCGATCAACGTACCGAAGAATTCCGGCGCGTCTTTCATACCGCCGAGTCTGAAGTATCACGCGTAATTGTCGGCCATGGCGACGCGATTCGTAAGCTGCTCACCGCTCTTTTCTGCGGCGGACACATTCTTATCGAGGGCGTCCCCGGATTGGGCAAAACCCTGCTGGTAAAGACCGCCAGCGAAGTATTGGGGTTGAACTTCAAGCGTATCCAGTTCACGCCGGACCTGATGCCCGCCGACATTATCGGAACCCAGGTGCTGACCGAGACCGACGGACATCGCGAATTCGTCTTCAAACCCGGTCCGATTTTCGCGCACATGGTGCTTGGCGACGAGATCAATCGCGCGACTCCCAAGACGCAATCCGCCGTGCTCGAAGCGATGGAGGAGCGCCAGGTAACGGTGTTCGGACAGACTTATCGGCTCGATCCGCCGTATATCGTGCTCGCGACGCAAAACCCGATCGAACTGGAAGGCACCTATCCGCTGCCCGAAGCGCAGATGGACCGCTTCCTGTTCAAGGTCGTTATCGGCTCGCCCAAACCCGAAGAGCTTCGCGAGATCATGAGCCGCACGACCGGCGCGGTGATGCATACCGTGACGCCGATGTTCGATCGTGCGACGGCGCCTGCGAAAATCGAGCAACTCAAGGTTCTCGTGCGCGAGGTTATGGTGTCGGAAGCCGTGGAGCGCTACGTAGTGTCGATTATCAGCGCTTGCACTCCGGGAGGTGCGGGCGCCCTTCCGGAAACGTCGCAGTACCTGCGCTTCGGCCCCAGTCCGCGCGGCGCGCAGGCTCTGATTCTGAGCGGAAAGGTTAACGCGCTCCTCGATGGTCGCGTAAGCGTCGGCTACGAAGATGTCGACGACGCGATCGTCCCTGCACTGCGCCATCGGCTGCTGCGCAACTTCCAGGCAGAGGCCGAAAACGTAACGACCGACCAACTTCTCGAACAGGTCATCAAGCGGCTCAAGCGTCCGCGGTAGTCCCCGATGTTTGGGCTGCCCGAAGAATTCACTCCGCAGTTTCTGAGCCGTCTCGAAGAGTTGCGGATCAGAACTCGCCGCCAGTTCGCCGGTATGGGCAAGGGAATCCATCTCTCGCCCAAGCGCGGATCGTCGCTGGAGTTTGCCGATTATCGGCACTACACGGCGGGCGACGACTTTCGCTACATCGATTGGGGACTCTACGGCCGCACCGACAAGTTTTACGTAAAGCTTTTCAAGGAAGAGGAAGACCTCCTCACCTACATTTTCATTGACGCCAGCGCATCGATGCTCTACCCCGCTCCCGATCGCAAGTTCGAAGCGGCCAAGCGCCTCGCGACCGCGCTCGCATACGTCGCGCTCTCTTCGGGCGATCGCGTGATGCTTCGCGTGCTCGGCGGAGCGACCGGATCTCCGCCGCCCAATTTCCTTTACGGGCGCCATCGTATCGTCGATCTCGTGCGCATGCTGGACGCGATCAAGCCGGCGGGACAAACCGATCTGGCCCACGATCTGGTTCGCGAGATGGCGGCGATTCGACGCGCAGGCAAGGCGTTCATCATCTCGGATTTCCTGATGATGCCGAATCACATCACCCGCGGTTTGGGTCTCTTCACCGCGGCCACGATGGACGTGACCGCCGTGCAGGTTCTGGGCGGGAGGGAGGTTGGCGGCGAAGGCCTTGCGGGCAATCTTGAAGTCGTCGATTCGGAAAGCGGCGAGAAATTGCGCGTATCGATCGGCGAACGCGAGCGCGAGGAATACAAGCGCACCCTGATGCGGCTTTCGCGCGAGGTCAAGGCATTCTGCCACAAGCGCGGGATGCACTACGTTCTCTATACGACCGGTCAGGATTTTCAGGATTTCTTCGTCAAGGCCGTCACCGATCTCGGTTTGGTGCACTAGGGCGAATCGATGGGCCTGCTTTATCCCGGGGCGCTGTGGTTGCTGGCGATCGTGCCGGTTCTCGTCCTTCCCTACTTCGCCCGCGAGCGTCCGTCGCGCGTGACGGTATCGAGCGTGATCGCGTTTCGCGCGATCCATGCGATGCGACGTGAGCACTTCGGACGATGGCCCCGGCTGGACTGGACTTTTTTCCTCGAGGCCGCCGCTCTGATTCTCGCCGCTCTCGCGATCGGCGTCCCCTATGTGTCGCGCGCCAGCAACCCAATCGCGGTCGTATTGGACAACTCGGCTGCGATGCAGGCGACGCTGCCCGAAGGCATCACGCGATTTGCGAAGGCGCAGAAAGAAACCGACGCGATGCTCGCGAATCAGGACGCCAACAGCTCCGTCGTTCTCTACCTGACCTCTCCACGACCGCATCAGGTGGGCGAGCATCCGACGACGCTCGATGAGGCGCGCGCGGCGATCGCGTCGGCCAAGCCGACCGACGCGCCCAACAACGTCGCGACGCTTCTCAACCTGCTGACCGATCTCTCCAGCGGAACGAGCTTCACCAAGGTGATTTTCGCGAGCGAGCGTCCGCTTGCTTCCGGCGCGCCGTCGCGAATCACCGCGATTACAGTCGGCGATCCGGTCGAGAACTATGCGATCGGCTCGTTCACGCTGAGCCGCGAATCGTTCGGAGCCGAGGCGCTTCATGCGAGTCTGACGGTTGCGAACTTCAGCACCAAGCCGCGCGAGCTGACGATCACGGTAAGCGGCGACGATCATCGTTTGGGTACCGCGAAAACATCGCTCGGCCCCGGCGAGACCGGCCTTGTCGAGTTTCCGTCACTTAGTCCGGCGAAGATTTTTCGCGCGGAAATCGGTGACCATGACGCGTTTGCGCTGGACAATGTCGCTTACGCAACGGCGGGTTCGATCAAAAAGACCTCGATTCTGTTTGTAAGTCCGCAGCCTGCCGACGCCGACGGACTCGCCTCGATTCCGGACGTGGTCGTTACGACTCGCACGCCGGACGCTTTTACGCCTACGGACCTCCAGGGAATCGACCTGGCGATATTCCAGTATGCGATCCCGCACGACCTGCCTCCGGTCAACACGCTTCTGGTGATGCCGACTCCTGGCGATCCGGTTTTTGGATTCAACGTAGCGCAGGTGGCGCCGGTGCAAATCGCGCGCTGGAGCGCCGCCGATCCGCTTACCGATTCGGTCAACTTCCGCCTGCTCGATATCCGCGCGGGCGAGGTTTTCGCGACGCATCCCTGGATGGCCTCGGTTGTCGACGGCAACGGCGGCTCGCTGATGATGCGCGGCGAGCGTCAGGGCCATCGATTTCTCGCGCTCGGCTTCAATCCATTTCCATACCTTGGGCGACGCAATCTCCCGATGTCGATTCTGACGCTGAACTCCCTAGGCTATCTCGCCGGCGTTGGAGAGAACTCGGCGGGATATCGCACCGGACAACCGTGGTTGGTTCCCGCCGGAATCAAAACCGTCGTCACGCCCTCGGGCTCGCGAATCGCCGTCACGCCGGGGACCCTGTTCCGCGACGTAAGCGCGCAGGGCATATACGAACTGATCGATGCGCGCGGCGCCGGCACACCACGCGCTATCAATCTCAGTGACTTCACGGTCTCCGATCTCGAAGATATCGCGCCGCTGCGAGTCGAAGCGGCCTCGGGATCGCGCGCGCAATCCGCGTTTCTGGATAAGATTCCTCTGAGCGCCTTTCTGCTCGCAGTCGTGCTCGCGTTGCTCGTCGTCGAGGCGGCGCTGGTCTATAGGCGTCGCACCGCAGCGTTGGAGGCCTGAACGACGCGATGAACTCGGAGTTGTTTCACAACTTGAGTTTCGCGCATCCGGGCGCGCTATGGCTGCTGATTCTGCCCTGCGTCGTTTTTCTGTGGGCCGGCATCCGTCTGCGATCGTTCGTGAGGCTGGGAGCGCCGCTCATGCGCGCGGTCGGCCTCGCGCTGTTCATCCTCGCGCTGGCGGCGCCGGAAAAAGTGATGCGCACGGAGGGTAGCGTGCGTCCGGCGATGATCGATATGTCGGCGAGCATCACCCCTGAGATGCGCATATGGCAAAATTCGCTTCTGACCGAACAATTGAAGCTGCGCTCGCAGGATCCCGTGATTGTCTTCGCGGCAAAGAGCCTCGATACCACCGTCGCCGACGCCGCATCGATGCTCACCGGAGAAGCGGGCTGCCAAGACTGCGATCCTTCCGCGACCAACATCGAAGCCGCGATCGACCGGCTCGCCGGCGATCCCGAGTCGCATCGCGGCTCGGCGATCCTGATAACCGATGGTTGGCAGAATCACGGAGAGGCCGCGCGCGCGATCGGAGCACTCGTAAGCGCCGCGCTTCATCTCTATATTTTCACGCCGCCTCCGCCGCGCTCGCTGCCGAATGTCGCGATGACGGCGCTGGCGCTTCCGTCGGCTCTCTCGCGCGCGACGCCTTTTTCGCTGGGCGTTACGATGCGCAACTTCAACAGCGTCCCGGTCGACGGGACGATTGATGTTTTTCGCGGCAACGCGCCGCTCGACAAACGCCGGGTCCGGCTTGAGCCGGGCGAGCAGCGGATGGATTTTCCGATACGCTCCGAAGAGGCGGGGCTCGAATCGTATCGCGCGGTCTTCAAGCCGGACGATTCCAGGCTCGACACCTTTCCCGAAGACGACTCGCTGCAAGGGTGGGTGGGAGTCGGCGCGCGGCGCAAGGTGCTGATTCTCACCGACACCGCGAAGGATGCCCAATATCTCGAGCCGGTCGTGCGCGCGATGGGGATCGAGCCGGTCGTGACGCCGGTCACAGGTGCGCCGTGGGACGGCAGCCTCAAGGGATACGACCTCGTTATCCTGAACAATTTGCCGCGCGAGCGGCTCGCTCCTGCCGCTCAGGATGCCCTCGTATCGTATGTCGAACGCGGAGGATCGATCGCAATGGTCGGGGGCGATGAGAGCTTCGGACTCGGAGGATACGCGGAAAGCCCTGTCGCCAGGGCGATGCCGGTCGTCATGAAGCCGCCGCAACGCAAGGAGCGTCAGCGCGCGCTCGTTTTGGTCATCGACAAGTCGGGCTCGATGGGGCGCGATGACAAGCTGACCTACGCGAAAGCAGCGGCGAAAACCGTCACCAAGTCGCTGAAGGACAACGATCTCGTCAGCGTTATAGGCTTTGATTCGCAGCCCTTCGTCGTGGTGCCGCTGCAGACGCTCGCACAGAGCCGGCCGTACTTCGACGACATGGTCGATCGCCTCAAAGCGCAGGGGCGAACCTATCTGCTTCCCGCGCTCGAGCAGGCCGATCGATCGCTGGTCGACAGCGGCGCCGCCATAAAGCACGTCGTCATCCTGACCGATGGCGAGACCGGCGGCACCGCGGACATGTACTACAGCCTCGTCTCGGCGATGCATCACGACGCCGGCGCAACCGTCTCGACCATCGCGATCGGCCGCCAGGCAAATCTGCAACTGCTCGAGGCGATTTCAAAATATGGCGGCGGCGGGTTTTATCAGACCGACAGCGCGCGCAATCTGCCCGAAATCTTTCTCGAAGATTTCAAGCATCACGGCGCGGAGAGCACGATGGTCGAGAAGGAATCCGCGCCGCGCACCTCGGCGGGCGATCCGATCCTGAAGGATTACGCCGGACGGCAACTGCCGGCGCTGAAGGGTTTCGTATCGACCGAGCTCAAACCCAAGGCGACTCTCGACGCGTATATCGAGCGCGACGGTCGCCGCGAGCCCCTTATCGCAAGCTGGAAGTACGGCGCGGGAAAAGCTCTCGCCGTCACAACTGACGCCAGCGGGCGATGGTCCGGGCCGTGGATCGCAGCGAATATTTTCGCTCCGCTATGGAATCGATTGGTGGCGTGGACGACGCCGGAAATCAGCGAAGAGCAAAAGCTCGACGTCGCGCTCGGCTACTCTGAAGGCCGCATCCGTATAAAGCTGATCGATTACGGTCAGCACGCGGCGACGACCCGGTTGGTCACGACCATCACCACGCATCCCGACGGCTCGAAAACCGAGACAGCGCTAACCGAAGAAGCGCCCGGCGAGTTCTCGGGATCGGTCGAAGCGCCGGCGGCCGGAACGTATTATCTCGAAATCAAATCGATGCTCTCCAACAAGGAGCCGTTCCCTCCCCTCGCCTACACCGTCAGCCCGGCGATTATGGCCGAAGTCCCGCGTCCCGCGCCCAATTATGCGCTGCTCGAACAGCTCGCCTCGGCGACGGGCGGCAGGCTCAATCCGTCGACCTCGGACGTCGAGATGGTGCGACCCGTCGTCGAGGAGCGTCGCGCGCTGAGCGCATACCTGATCGTGCTCGCGATGATTCTGCTGGTGATCGAAACGGCGGTGCGAAGATTGACGATTTAAAATCCGGCGGCGGCAAATCGATCATGAAAAACGATCGCTTCGAACCCAATCATCATGTGCAATATCGCTATCCGCGCGAAATAAAGTTCTGTCCGCTCTGCGGCGGCGATCTCGAAACGCGAATAATCATTCCGGACAACAAACCGCATCAGACGTGCACGCGATGCGGTTTCGTATATTTTCGAAATCCCAAGCTGGTTGCGGGCTGCTTGATCGAAGACGCCGGACGCGTTCTGCTGCTGCGGCGCGGAATCGAGCCGTCATTCGGACTGTGGACCTTCCCGGGCGGATACGTCGACTACGGGGAGAGTCCGGCCGAAACCGCCGTTCGCGAGACGCTCGAAGAGGTCGGAATCACGGTCTCGCTCGGCCCGTTGGTGGGAATCTATACCGACCCGGCCAATCCGATGGCTGCAGTAGCCGTATATCGCGGCAAGCCTGGGCCTGAAACGCCTGGATTGTCGCACGAGGCCACGGAAGTGCGATATTTCGCGTGCGAAGAAATACCTTGGGAAGAATTGGCATTTTATAGCACAGTCGAAGCGCTCAAAGAGTGGATCGGCCTGATTAACGGTCGTTGAATAACGACTTGGATTGCGTGATCCGCACGGTAATTGGGCAAAAATCTTTACACCAACATTAGCAATTCAGATGATTTCGCGCTAATATTTTCATATTCATCGGCCACTTCGACGCCCGGGATCGCCAAGCGCGGAGGTTCTGAATATGGAACGTGTGGAGGTATTGGGGGCCAATACTTTCGTCCTGCGCACCCGTCAGCTCGGTCCGAATTGCTGGTGCTGCGACTTATGGGAGCGCAAGCAGGAAGCGGAAGAAACGTTTGTTCTCGAAGATTTCGGGGAGAGCGAGATCGAGGCGGTCGCGATGGCGCTGAGCGACGCCTACCAGCCAACCTTCTATCATCTGTAGCTGGACGGCTATAGCTGCGGCGCCGCCGCCGTCGGCTTGAGCGCCTGCCGCTCGTACGCTTCCCTAACCGAGTCGATCGTATCGGCTTCTTCCGCCCGCTTGTCGTTGCGGATCGCGACTATCCGTGCGAATCGAAGCGCCATCGCACTTGCGTAAACCGGACTTCGTTGGATGTCATTGTAAGCGACCTCGACCACAATTTCGGGGCGAACCGCTACGGTACCATGAGCCTCGTCGGTTTTGAGCCCAAGCAGTTTTTTGGTCATTTCCTCGAATTGATCGTCGGTGAGACCTTTGAATGTCTTTCCGATTTCCATGAATTCTCCGGT